>Ga0208321_1000141_pt1 | contig 82952 bp, 66 predicted proteins | sample June2015DPH_4_15_FD_184692 | JGI IMG/M metagenome (GOLD analysis project Ga0208321, IMG submission 184692) | Peatland microbial communities from SPRUCE experiment site at the Marcell Experimental Forest, Minnesota, USA - June2015DPH_4_150... | ecosystem: Environmental > Terrestrial > Soil >... | reverse complement strand
GGCTGCCATCGAGATAATCCGAGCACGTTGGACCAGCCGAAAGGGAAGACTCCGGCTGCTGGACCACGCCGCCAAGGCGGTCCGTTCCTCGGCCGACAGAATAATCGGAGCTGCGACTCGGCTCATGTCCTCAAGCATATCGGCCTTATCTGTATAAGTCAAGGTAATTATGGGACACTACACTAGCCATTTCTTGAGGAGTTAATAAGTGGGTGAATTCAACAAAGGGTCCGAAGATCGGCATAGAGGGGATTATCGGCCCAGGCCGTATTGGACCCGGATTCGAAAGTTGGCAGCCGCCGTTCGAGCAGAATCACTTGATTCGATGCCCGTTCGACGCAGATACTGGAGGAACAGAATGGTGCGGGGCCGGGCGTAGGGGCACAGCGCGCTGTGCCCCTACAAGATGCACATTGGACCCACGCTAACTTCCGAATTCGGGTTGGATTCGTCAAGGCGAGGTTGGGGAATTGTTCAGGCACCTCGGTTGCATCTTCGCGATGGTGGTCATGTTTGGGGGGGTGCCTTGCGATAGTTGGCTGTCTGCTCTCCAGAGTCAGGGGAAGGCCGCCAAAACTCAGGCGGAGGCAATCGACGTCAATAAAGCCACAGCGAATGACCTCCAGAAGCTCCCCGGAATCGTACCGAGTCTGGCGAAGCAAATCGTTGCCTACCGCGAAAAGCACGGACCTTTCAGGCGCGTCGAAGACTTGATGGTGATTAGGGGTATCGGATTTAAAAAGTGGAAGCAGATCAGGCCCTATGTGAGGGTTGGTGACCGTAGGTAGGATTCAGGATTCGGGATTCAGGATTCAGAAAGCAGAAGGCAGAAATCAGAAGGCGGAAGGCGGGCCTGTATCGTGGAGGTTTCTGGGGCGGCGTTTGGGGCAAAAGCATTAGGCTCGTTCGGGCGAAAACGCACGCTTTTGTCGCGTCAATTGTGGAGACATCAGCACCGCCGGGGTTTCTTGCATTCCCTGCCGGATTTTGCTCTTGTGCTTGGGCTAAGTTTCGTTAGAATTAGCCCGCTATTGGGGAGGGCACAATGGGCATTCCAGTCACCACCACCTTGAGCATCGACGGTTACCGGATCAGAGAATATAGGGGAATTGTGCGCGGCATCATCGTGCGAGCGCCTACCATCTCGCAGGGCATCCTGGGGGGATTAAAGAGCATTATCGGGGGGCGCATCGGCGCCTACACCGAGATGTGTGAGCAGGCCCGCCAGCAGGCCTACGATTTGATGATTGAGCGCGCCGAAGAGCTGGGCGCCAACGCTGTGGTCGGCCTCCGTTACGACGCTTCCGAAGTCGTTGGGCGAGAGTCCGCCACGGAAGTCCTCTGTTACGGAACGGCGGTAATTATTGAGCTGCTTGCCCGGGCTTAGGTTGCTCTGCAATCCCGAAAAGCGACGGGCAAGTCCGAGGGCTATGCGAAGGCGCAATGGGCGCGCCAATCAGTGGTAGGCAATTAGCGGCGGTGGCTCGGTCTCGATGCCGAAGTCATTACCCTGACACCCCAAGTCGCAACCTTGGCACCGGCACGAACCGGCAGGGTTGGGTCAAGGATTATTGTCTGGCTTGTGTTCGGATTGCTTGTCTTCGACGCGATCTTCGTTCCGCACCTCAACAGCCCCTGATTGGGGTTTGAGTTGGGTTCCGATTTCGCGCAAGGCTTCGACCTCGGGCAGGGTGAGTAGGTCTTTGGGACGAGCTGTGGCGCGTTTGGACTGAATTAAGCCCTCGAGCGACAGTACATCGCATTGATACCCTAATAGCACCACAGTGATCGACAAAGCCTTTACATCTTTGTACCCGCCGATGCCGATGACTTCACCAAACAGGTCGATGTCCCCGAGATCGGTTGTGAGGGTGAAGTTAATTCCGTTCCCGATAGTTGTGGTGTCGAAACAGAACGGCAGGTCATCTGGGACGCCGCGCAAGCGCGGACGGTGGGGCTCCAGGGCTTTTGCAAGGCGCTCGATGTTATCGCGGGCGCGGTCGTAGCAGATGTCGAGATCGTATGTAAGGTGGGCGGATCCGTGAGCCGATGCTGCCACACCGCCGATGACTACGAAACGGACTCCGGCGTCGCAAAGGATCTTGAGGGTTCGTTCGAAATCATTCATGGGCTGGAGTCTTCTTGGCGGCTTGCAGTTTTTGGACAAAGGCCTGCGCGGCGGCAAGCTCCTGAAGACGCTCGGCAGGCGTCAATTCGAGCCTTCGGACCAGCAGCGTGAGGTCAATCCCGAAATCCTTGGCAGCGGCAATCTTGCTGCCCGGCGCTGGAGATGCAATGAGCCGGATTAGCTCATCTCGCTGTGTTTTATCCATCCTCTCACCTGATCTCATTATACATGACCGGCGACCTATTCTGTGCAAGACGATGCGAAGGGTGCGCCTGATGATCTGCCCTCAGGGGTGAGGGGGTGGGCAGTGACATGGACGGACGGGCCCAAGTCTGCATGGGACGTCCTGGCCTTGACCCCCTCACCTGGCCCCGTCGGCTGACAGGCTGAAGAAAGCGCCAGCGGCGGTCCACCCTCTCCCCCAAGGGGGAGAGGGCCTGGAGTTTCTGCATTTTTCACGGGGCTGCAGCCTGGGTGAGCAGGCACATTATTGCTCGACTCCGGGCCGATAGCGGCTGTTTAGAAACAGAAGGGCGGGGAAGCGTTCTCCCCGCCCTTCGTTCTTACTGTCGACTGTCAACTGTTCTTAATACATCCCGCCGCCCATGCCGCCTCCCGGAGGCATCGGGTGCTTATCTTCCTTTTCCGGGATCTCGCTGACCAGCGCCTCAGTGGTGAGCATGAGGGAAGCGATGGAGGCAGCGTTCTGGAGCGCCGTGCGGGCGACCTTGGTCGGGTCGATGACGCCTGCCTCGACGAGATCGCCGTAAGTTTCGGCCTGAGCGTCAAAGCCGAAGTTGGCATTGGAATTGGCGCGGACTTTCTCCGCCACCACGGCGCCTTCCTCGCCGGCGTTCTGGACGATCAGCCGCAACGGCTCTTCGAGAGCGCGCTTCACGATGTCGATACCGATCTGCTCATCACCCTCGGCCTTGAGTTTACCGAGCGCCGGGATGCTGCGGATCATAGCCACGCCGCCGCCTGGAACGATGCCCTCCTCGACGGCAGCTTTGGTGGCGTGCATGGCGTCCTCGACGCGAGCCTTCTTCTCTTTCATCTCGGTCTCGGTTGCCGCGCCCACCTTGATCTGGGCCACGCCGCCCACCAGCTTGGCCAGCCGCTCTTGCAGTTTCTCGCGGTCGTAGTCGGAAGTGGTGTCTTCGACTTGGGTGCGGAGCTGCTTCACGCGGCCTTCGATCGCGGAGCTCTTTCCATAACCCTCCACGATCGTGGTGTTGTCCTTGTCCACGGTGATTTTCTTGGCCCGGCCAAGGTCCTCGAGCCTCACGTTTTCCAGTTTGATGCCCAAGTCTTCCGTGACGGCCTTGCCGCCGGTCAGGATAGCGATATCCTCCAGCATGGCCTTGCGCCGGTCGCCAAAGCCCGGGGCCTTGACGGCGGAGCAGTGCAGCGTTCCGCGCAGCTTGTTGACGACCAGCGTGGCCAGCGCTTCGCCCTCGACTTCCTCCGCAACGATCAGCAGCGGCTTGCCGGACTTGGCAATCTGCTCCAGCAACGGCAGGAGGTCTTTCATCGAGCTGATCTTTTTTTCATGAATGAGGATGTAGGGGTCCTCGAGGATGCACTCCATCCGGTCCGGATCGGTCACGAAATAGGGGGAGAGATATCCGCGGTCGAACTGCATTCCCTCGACCACCTCGAGCGTCGTCTCCATGGTCTTGGCTTCCTCGACCGTGATGACCCCGTCCTTGCCCACCTTCTTCATGGCTTCCGCGATGATGTTCCCGATAGTGATGTCGTTGTTGGCGGAAACCGCGCCCACTTGCGCGATCATCGCACCCTCGACGGGCTTGGACAGCTTCTCGAGTTCGCCCTTCACGTGCTTCCTGGAGCCGTCTTTTTGAATTTCGTCGTACCCGCAGACGGCGCGCACGGCCATCTCGATCCCGCGCTTGATGGCCATGGGGTTGGCGCCCGCCGCCACCGTCTTCACGCCCTCGCGGAAAATCGCTTGCGCCAGGACCGTCGCCGTCGTGGTGCCGTCACCGGCCACATCGGAGGTCTTGGACGCCACCTCACGAACCATCTGAGCGCCCATGTTCTCCAACGGATCCTTCAACTCGATCTCCTTGGCCACGGTCACGCCGTCTTTGGTGGACGTGGGGGAACCGAACTTCCTATCCAGAACCACGTTGCGACCCTTTGGGCCCAACGTGACTTTTACAACGTCCGCCAGCTTGTTCACGCCCCGCAGAATAGCTTGGCGGCTATCTTCACCAAGTACAATCTGTTTTGCATTTGCCATCTTTAACTCCCTCCAAATTTTTGGCTCCGCCCTGCTCCTTGGCAGGTAGCGGACTTTATCAAGCCCGTATTTGCTTTAGCGGCACGTCGTGCCTTCCGGCATGCCGTAGCGCGCCATTAGACCGGTTTATTTCTTCCCGGTAGCAGCAGATTGTTTTGCTGCTTCAATGATCCCGAGCACTTCGTCTTCACGGATGATCAGGTACTCTACGTCGTCGATCTTGATTTCGGTGCCGGAGTACTTTCCGAAAAGGATGCGGTCTCCCGCCTTCACGTCGAGGGGAATGACCTTGCCTTCCTCGGTCTTCTTCCCGCCGCCCACGGCGATCACTTCACCCTCCTGGGGTTTTTCCTTGGCTGTGTCGGGGATGATGATTCCACCTTTCACGGTTTCTTTCTCTTCCACTCGCTTGATCAGAATCCGATCATGCAGGGGCTTTACCTTCATATTTGACTCTCCTCTCGTCTACAAACTCTTTTGATTACTCAATTCCAAGAAACTTATCGTGGTCAACTCAAGCTCTAAATCTCGCCTCGCAATGCCATCCGCGCCTGGTCCCTCGGGGCGCCTGCCGGGGGGCCTTCTCATCGAGCTTTTAGCGCTTGGACTCACGGAGTGCTAATATAGCTATCTCGGAGGAATTTGTCAAGCCTTAAAGCGAGTTTGAAACTCACGAGTTAGCACTCTCTCAAGTCGAGTGCTAATTTGAGATTCGCGAAGCCCCTTAAGGACTTCAGTGGATCGGTGTGCTCGATGGGGAGGGATCTGCCAAAATTCATCAGCGCCACGTGGCATTTGCCTCAGGCTGTAAGTCACTGGCCATCAATGACTAGTGAAGATTTCAGCGGCAGCGACATAATCCATGCCTTTTTGGCCGATGGCGTCAAATCTTAGAATTTGGGCACTTAGAATTTGAGCAGTTGGTAACACAGGCGCAGATGTCCTATAATGTTGGCAATCATGCGAATTGTCTCAATCATCTGCGAACGTCTGAAGTCTTTTGGCCTTGGGTATCGGGTCGGAATATGGGTCTTGGCCCTATGGATAGGTTTGGGAACTCCAACCGTCGGCATTTCGTGGCAACATCGGCTGCGACTGGCCCAAGACACTCCTCCTAACCAGCAAGACCAGACTAAAAGCCAAACCCCGCAGGAACCCCAGAATCCTGCGGACCAGCCCACTCCAGAGGGTGAGCAAGGGCAGGTTGAGAAGGGCTCTGAGCCGTCACAGCCATCTGCGCCTGAGCAAGGCGACGAAATGCTGGCTGGGATTCAGGCTGTCTTGGGAAACGTTCCCGCCCCCGATCTTGGAGTGTTGGGTCAAGCCTTCGACACTACTGTGAAGAAGCAAGGCGAGGCCTCAAGTGAATCCTCCGCCGTCGAGCTAATTGAATTGGGGGACCTGGATGGCGACGGGGTTTCAGAAGTTGCACTGAAGTTGCTGGTCACCGAAACGAGTCAGGAGGATGCCCAGGGGCAGGAGTCTCCCCCTTCTTCGCGCGGACTTTATTTGCTCTCTTGGGATGGGACTCGCTGGAAAGCCTCACCCCTTGCCGCCTCAGCAGAGAATATTCAATTCAAAGTCGTCCGGCTCGGGAAGAGCACGGGTCGTTGCATTGCCGTGGTGAATGTGATGGGGGAAGAGGCCGTACCTTACCCGGCGATATTTCAGTTGCGGGAACATGAGGCCGCCTTACTCTGGGACAGTCAGGGTGGAGATAACCGCTACAATGCCCTCGAGCACGGCCAGATTGAATTTCGGGATAACGCGAAGCTTGGCCAAACAGACATGATCGTAATCGGGCGGGCAGACCCTGGACTTCTGCAATTCGAGCCCGACGGGCATCGCGGCTTCAGCGCAAGATGCGTTTATCACTGGGACGGGCAAGCCTACGTTCCTGCCCAAACGGAATACTTACCCGGCCCTGATAACACCCTATACCGTTTCATCGCGGCGCTGCACCTGCACGATCTTCGCAGCGCGTACGCCCTGATTGACCCGGGCAAATTCCTGAAGACCGATGCGCCGAGCCTGGAGAAGTTCCGCCAGATGATGGAAGAGAATTGGCGGGAGTTCTTGGACGATCAGGTTTTCCAGGCGCGAGAGGCTAATGCCGGCTCGCCTGACGCACTTGCGTTCGAGCTTCCCGAAAAGCACTATGTCTACCTGCCCACGCTGAGCAACGACGGCAGATTCCTGTTGATCGGCCTGGAGCGCAAGGTCGAGATGCCAGGCACAGGTTCAGGTCAAGATTCCCCATGAGCAGGCCGCGCCGATTCAGTGAGGTTTCGGGTTTCATACTCGCGGGTGGAGCGAGCCGGCGCATGGGATTTGACAAAACCAGGTTGCCGTTGGGTTCAGAGAGCATGGTGGACCGGCAGATTCGCTTGCTGCGCGCCATTTGTCGTTCGGTGTCGATCATCGGGCCCCCCGACAGATTCCCCGACGCAGGGATTCAGGTTTACGAAGATGAGATCCCGGGCCAGGGGCCTCTGGGCGGTATTCATACCGGGTTGCGCAGAGCGCGCACAGAATTCAGCTTGTTCTTGAGTTGTGACATGCCCCTTATGGACGCCAGATTTCTTCGCTACCTCTGCGAACAGGCATTAGTAAGCCGCGCTTCGGCAACGCTTCCCCCGCCTTGGGCGAAGGGAATGTACCCACTTTGTGCGGTATTGCGACGGCGTGTACTCTCGACCGTCCGTTCCAGCCTCACCTTGGGACAGAACCAGGTGGGTCGATTCTTCAAGAAGGTTCAGCGGCGCACCATCAGCAAGGCCGAGTTTGCGCGCGCAGGATTCTCCCCCCGCATTTTCTATAATGCAAATACGCCTGAGGAATACCAGATGGTGCGGCGGCAATTAGAGGCTCTCAACAATCGAACCCGAGTGGCCGAATTGGGGGCATTTCCGGCGTTTTCTGGGGAGCGAAGTGGCCGCACATGACGAGCAGCCCAGAATCTAAAAGTTTCGAGTCCCCGTATTTTCAGTTCGTCCACGTTTACAAGGCGTTTGACGAACAGCCGGTGCTGGAGGACGTGAATTTTGAGGTGCGCCGGGGCGAGATGGTGGTCGTGCTGGGGAAAAGCGGGGTGGGGAAGAGTGTAACCCTCAAGCACATTCTGGGCTTTCTGCAACCGGACGCCGGAAAGGTTTTCGTTGCCGGCCGGGAAGTTTCGAAGATGCCCGAGGAAGAGTTGTTTGACGTCCGTCGCCGCGTGACCATGGTTTTTCAATCGGGGGCGCTGTTTGATTCACTGACGGTGGGCGAGAATGTTGCCTACCCTCTCCGGGAACGTGCGGAATACGGGCTGGCGCTCGATGAAGATAGAATTCAGGCCCGAGTCGGTGAACTCTTAGCGATGGTGGAATTGGATGGCGTCCGCGATCTCATGCCTTCGGACCTGAGCACCGGCATGAAGCGCGCGGTGGCCATCGCGCGCGCCCTTGCCGCCAAGCCGGAAGCGCTTCTCTACGACGAGCCAACGACCATGGTGGACCCGCTGATGGCGCAGACCATTGCTGAGCTGATTCTGAAACTGAAGCGCCAGACGGGCCTCACCTCGGTGGTGGTGACCCACGATATGAAACTGGCACGCAAGCTGGCGGACAGGGTTGTGTTCCTAGTCGATGGGCGCGTGGCGTTTTTCGGGCCAATCAATGAACTGGACGCCTCGCCAGAACCGATGGTGCAAGCTTTCATTTGGCTCGACGAGGTTTCTTTCCTGACAGGCAGGTGAGAGTTAACAGTCGACAGTCGACAGTCAGAAGCTGACGCCCAGGTGGAGCTGACGATTGCTGTGGACGGTGGACTATCAACTGTCAACTGTTGACTGTCAACTCTGAAATATGCTGGTCCTGAACCGACATGAGGTCGAAAGCCTGCTGGACTTGGACCGCTTGGTGGAGGCGCTCGGTCCGGCGATGGTCGAGCTGAGCGCCGGTCGCGTCTCCATGCCGCCACGCATTGTGGCGCAGGTTCGCGAGCGGGGAGGCTTGTTGGCCGTCATGCCCGTCTTCCTGGGTTGCACGCAAACTCTCTCGACCAAATTGGTGAGTGTTTTTCCGGAAAACGCCGCGCTGGGTTTGCCGAGCCATCAAGCCGTGATTCTGGTTTTCGACGCGCACACGGGCTCGCCGCGCGCCATGCTGGACGGCACGGTGATCACGGCCCTGCGCACTGCCGCTGGCTCAGCGCTGGCTACGAAGCTGCTGGCGCGCCCCGAGGCGTGTATCCTGGCGATCGTGGGGACGGGAGTTCAGGCGCGCGCGCACGCCAACGTCATCCCTCGTGTGCGACCCATCAAAGAGGTCCGCGTGGTGGGTCGCAATCGCGCTCGAGCCCTCGCCATGGCGGAGGAAATCGCGCGTGGGCTGGGCATCCCAACCAAGGTGTTCGAAGCAAGGAAGGAAGCCTTTGCGGGCGCCGACGTCATTTGCGCCACGACACACTCCGCGGAACCTGTTCTAAAGGGCGCATGGCTCGAACCAGGCGTGCACGTCAACTCCGTCGGGCTGAACCCCAATGGCCGGGAGTTGGACGGCGAGGCGGTAAGGCGAGCGTTGGTGGTGGTGGAAACCCGCGGGGCGGCGCTCGCGCCGGCCCCCTCCGGCTCGAACGATTTGAGCTGGGCGATCCGTGACGGGTTGATTAGAGAAGACCACATTCATGCGGAGATCGGCGAGTTGATTTCAGGCGCGCGGTCGGGACGAACCTCGCCAGACCAGATTACGCTCTACAAGTCAGTAGGAGTCGCGGTGCAGGACGCCGTCGCTGCGCATTTGGCCCTCGAGGCAGCCGAGCGGCGAGGGGTGGGCAGGGAAATAGCAATCTGAAATTTGAAATTGGAAACTGGAAACTGGAAGATCGAAACTCGAAAATCGACATTGGAAAGTGGAGAATGGCGCAGCGGATCGAGGATTGTCAATCTCAGGCAGCCTGTTCCCATTTTCTAGTGTAGTGCGTCACAGATGTCTTTACTCATAGAAACTGGCTGGCGCAGAGCGAAGCTCTGCGGCCTTCAGGGATTAGAAATCCGCCGAGCGCAGAGCTTCGCTCTGCGCCAGCCCACCGGGGTCGCCAAACGTAAAGAAGCGTTAGACACACTACACTAGTTTCGATTTCCCAGTTTCCATTTTCGATTTTCGATTTTCCATTTTCGATTTACCCGTTTCCGTCACTGCCAAGATGAAATCCAAAACCACCATGACACTTGACCGCGTCCTTTCGCGGTTTGGCCTGGCGTCGCGTTCTGCCGCGCGGGAAGCCATTCTTGCCGGGCGGCTGAAGGTAAACGGCAAGGTAGTGCGCGACCCGGACCTCTGGGTGCGGCCGGACCAGGCAACCCTGCACCTTGACGGCCAGCGCCTGAAGCCTGCGCGCAAGACCTACGTGCTCTTTTACAAGCCTAAAGGTGTTATCACCAGCCACGGTGACCCTGGCGGGCGCAAGACCGTCTACGAGTACCTTGGGGACATCGGGAAGTGGGTGTCGCCAGTGGGACGGCTGGATAAGGACACCTCCGGCCTTCTGCTCCTGACCAACGATACTGAGTTTGCCGACCATGTCACCAAGCCCGACAACAAAGTTCCCAAAACCTACCTTGTGAAGACCAGCGGGATTCTGGGCGAAGAGATCGTCGCCAGGCTGAACTCCGGGGTCGAGATGAAGCGAGGCGATTGGGCAAGCCCCATCAGCGTGCGGCGTGTTGAAGACCGCGGAAAATACACAAAGTTGGAGGTCGTGCTCGCGGAAGGAAAAAACCGTGAGGTCCGGCGCATGATCGAAGCGGTGGGATTCAAGGTCCTGAAATTGGTCCGCACGCGCATTGGCCCGCTGACATTGGCCGGACTGGAAGTTGGGAAGTGGCGCCAACTGACCCCCAGCGAGGTGGCAGCAGTCCGTAAGTCTTCAGTAGGGTTCAGGAAAAACACCTCCGGACCGAATGCTGGGCACTTGGGCTCAACCGCCTGGGTCCCAGGGTCGGCCAATAGCGGCAAGGCAGCGCGGCCTTCATGTTGAAAGGGTTTCACACAAGCATTAAGCTGAAGGCGATGGAAGTGCAACTCACGCCAGAGCAGGAAGCCTTTATCCGCAAGGCGGTCGCTAGCGGTCGTTACCCCAGCGTCGAAGACGCCGTGCGTGACGCCATGGTGCGCTGGGAGGAAGGCGAACGGGCGCGACTGGAGCTACTGGCGGCGCTCGACGAAGCCGAGGCTGATCTGGAAGCCGGACGCTATACCGATTATACCGACGCAACATTGCCCAGGCTGGCCAACGAGTTGAAACGCGAGGCACGAGAGCTGCACGAGCGCGAGCAGCCCTGATGATGACCTACCGCCTTGCCAGGGCTTCCCCAGGGACGATTGCGCCACCCACGGCGCTTTAGATTTAGGGACCAGCTTGCCTGAAGACGGCCGCTACAAAGACCGGCGAAAGGTTTTTCAACGACCTGCCAAGTCGGCCAAGGGTGCGGGGAGATTGAAAGGTTGGACGTCGGCTGCCAGCTCGTGCACCGACACGAACTTCAGGGCATGCATGCCGAGCGCCCGCGCCGCTTCCACATTCTCAGCGCGATCATCAATGAAGAGACATTCTTCGGGTCTCGAGTGCACCACTTCCAGGCAAGCGTGAAAAATGGCGGCTTCCGGCTTGGCGAGTTGCACTTCCGCGGAAAAGCACACATAGTCGAAGTCTCTGAACCAGGGAGCGTATTGCCGCATGTAAGTGGAGATTTCGATGGGCATGTTTGAGAGGACAGCGATTTTCAGGCCGCCTCTTTTCAGCGCCCTGACCCACTCCATCATGACGGGGTTCGCACGCATCCAGATTGCAATGTCATTGACGATGAGGCTATCAATTTGGGCTGGCGTGAGTTCCTTGCCGGCCGCTTTTGCAAGGCGCCGCCAATAAGTTGGACCGTCGATGGCCCCCCGGTCATAGTCGGTGCGAGTGCCCCAATAAATCTCCTCGAATGCCATCCCGTCGATCCCTGCCAGCCCGGCCAATCTCTGATAGTCGGAGGGTTGCGGAGGGAGGCTCAAGACATAGCCAAAGTCGAAGATCACGGTGTTGATTCTCATGCTCATTTGTTCCTACCGGACACATGCCGAAGTTAGGCGCTACGTGTCGCGCGAGGAAAAGCCAACTGGCCTGCTTGGCAGGATGCTGAATAATGTTTATGAAAGTTGTCATTCCGAGCGAAGCCCTGGACCGGACGGTCCAGGGCGAAGCGAGGAATCTCGCTCTGGAAACCCCGATCTGATCGGGGCGAGATTCCTCGTCGTCCCGCAGGGCGGGACTCCTCGGAATGACAGCTTGGACGGGTTCTTCAGCATCCTGTTAGGATTCAAAAAGTGATTCCACGAACTCGCGCGGGTTGAAGGGGAGAAGATCGTCCACTTTTTCGCCGACGCCGACAAACTGGATGGGCAGGCCGAGCTCGCGAGCGATGGCAATCACCACCCCGCCCTTGGCGGTGCCGTCGAGCTTGGTAAGAATAATGCCGGTGGCGCCGCCGTGGTCGATGAACTGGCGGGCCTGCGCGAGGCCGTTCTGACCGGTGGTGGCATCAATGACCAGCAGGACCTCGTGCGGAGCGTTGGGAATTTCGCGCGCGGCGATGCGGCACATCTTCTCGAGCTCGGCCATCAGATTGTACTTGGTGTGGAGCCGGCCGGCGGTATCCACAATCACTAAGTCGTAATGGCGGGTTCGGGCGGCGGCCAAGGCGTCAAAAAGCACGGCGGCGGGATCGGCCCCGGACTTCTGCTTGATGATGTCAACGTTAAGCCTGCCCGCCCATATTTCGAGCTGTTCCGTTGCGGCGGCGCGGAAGGTGTCCGCCGCGCACAGCAGTGGCTTGCGGTTCTGCTGCTGGTAAAGGTTCGCCAGTTTAGCAATGCTCGTTGTCTTGCCCCCCCCGTTGACTCCGACTACGAAGATTACGGCGGGCATGCCGGCAGGCGGTTGCCTGGCAGCAGGGGCAGTGGCTTGCCGACTGCCAGTGGGATTCTCGAGTATCCTGAGAATTTCCTGCTCGACCGCAGCGCGAAGTTGCTTGGGCTCGGTGAGCTTTCTATAGCTGACCTGCTCGCGCAGGCGGTCGAGAATCTCGCCCGTAGTCTTGACTCCCAGGTCGGCGGTAATGAGGGTGGCCTCGAGGGCATCGAGAACCGACTGGTCCACCGTCTGTTTCCCTTCGACAATTTCCTCGATCCGCTCCACCAGTTGCGCCTTCGTGGAAGCAACTGCCTGCTTGAGGCGTTCGAAAAGACCAGGCTTTTTCTCTTTTTCACTCGATCCGAAGAGGCTCAGAGGCATAGAATTGCATTTTATCTTGAAGCGCCGAAGAGAGGGGAAAGAAAAGCAGGCGCGAGGTAATCGCTCAGACCCAGGCGACGAGCGATGTAGGGCCGGGGCTTGCCCCGGCCACAGGCCGATCCCGCACCTGCGGGATCGGCCCTACACCGCCCGAGACTGAGGGATTACAGGGCGAGGGAGAAGTGGATAAATTCTTAATCTTGGGTGGCCACCCCTTAGAGGGCCAGGTAATCATCAGCGGGGCGAAAAACGCCGCCTTGCCGGCAATGGCGGCAGCGCTGCTCACGGAGCAGCGCGTGATACTTCGCAATGTTCCACGGGTTCGCGACATCAGCACGCTACGCAGCTTGCTGGAGGATTTGGGGGCAGATTCTTCGATCGCTCATGAGGAGCACGGCAACCGCGTAGAAATTGAGGCTCGCCGGCTGAGCGAACCCGTAGCTCCCTACGATTTCGTGAAGCAGATGCGCGCCTCGATCCTTGTGCTCGGTCCGCTTTTAGCAAGGTTCGGTCGCGCGCGGGTCTCACTTCCCGGAGGATGCGCTATCGGCCTGCGTCCCGTCAATTTGCATATCAAAGGGCTGGCAAAGCTGGGCGCTACCCTGACCATTGAGCACGGCTACATCGAAGCCCGGACGGAGGGGCTCAAGGCGGCGAACATCTACTTCGATACCATTTCGGTGACCGGCACAGAAAACCTGATGATGGCCGCCACCCTAGCCGACGGGACCACGGTGCTGGAGAATGCGGCGCGGGAACCTGAGGTCCAGGACCTGGCGGCGCTGCTCAATAAAATGGGCGCAAGCATTGAAGGCGCCGGAACTGACCGGATTGTCATTCAAGGCGTCAGCCGTCTGCACGGTGCGGAGCACCGGATAATCCCCGATCGCATTGAAACGGGCACGTTCCTTGTCGCTGCCGCTGTCACCGGCGGGCGCCTCACGCTCACCAAGTGCAGCGACCCGAGCCAACTCACCGCCGTCACGGCCAAGTTGGCGGAGGTGGGTGTGCGAGTCGAGAAGCTGCCCTCGAGCTCGGGAAAGGGCTGCGAGGCGAACGTGCTCGAAGTGCAAGCGTGTGAATCGTTGCGCGCTTCAGATATGACCACGCAAGAGTACCCGGGCTTTCCCACTGACATGCAGGCGCAATACATGGCGCTGATGACGCAAGCTCAGGGCTCCTCCGTCATCACGGAGACGATCTTCGAAAACAGGTTCCTCCACGCCCTGGAACTCGCGCGCATGGGCGCGGATGTCTCCGTCAGCGGCCGGAGAGCGGTGGTCAAAGGGCGGACGCCTCTCAGCGGGGCGAACGTGCAGGCTTCCGATCTTCGCGCCAGCGCCTCCCTGGTCGTTGCCGGCCTGGCCGCTCAGGGCGAAACGCTCATCGATCGCGTTTACCACATCGATCGCGGCTACGAGCGCATCGAAGAAAAGCTCAACAAAGTGGGAGCTAAGATCCGCCGCATTTCGGAAGGGTGAAGGCAAGAGTCACCTGACAGAACGCGGCTGGGGCGATTTTGGATTTCGGATTTTAGATTTTGGATTGCCCTGTCCCTTATGCCGACTCCTTGCTGCCTTCCGCCTACTGCGCTTCCCCAGTCCCTAGCCCCCAGCCCCTCGCCCCCAGTCCCTACTGCCCTCTAAACCAATCAACAAACAAGCGCATGCCCTCTTCGAAAGAGACCTTTGGACTGTAGCCCAATAGCCTTCGCGATTTTTCCAGGCTGGCAAAGGTAACCGGCATGTCTCCCGGCGCGGTGGGAAGGAGTATTCTCCTCGCTTTCTTGCCGAAAGCACTTTCCAATGTCTCAATCATGTAATCCAGCCGCACCGGGTGGGAATTGCCGACGTTGAAGATCTCGAAGGGATAGTCGCATTCCAGGGCCAACTCGATGGCCGACACGACGTCGGTAACATAAGTGTAATCACGGCTCATGCTGCCGTCGCCAAAGACCGGCAGTTCCTTTCCCTCCTGGATGAGCTGGGCGAATTTTCGGATCGCCAAATCGGGGCGTTGTCGAGGGCCGAAGGCAGTGAAGATGCGGAGACAAATGATGGGAAGCTGATATAAATGCGAGTACGTGAAAGCCAGGCCTTCGCCAGCCGCTTTTGTGGCAGCATACACCGAGAGCGGCTTGCTTGTGGGATCGTCTTCGGAAAACGGCACGCGATTGAACTGACCATACACCGAGCTCGAAGAGGCGAAAACGAACCGTTGCACCTCGTATTTTCGGCTGAGTTCCAACAGGCACAGCGTCCCGTCGACATTGACTGAAGTGTAGAGTGCGGGATAAAGAAGCGAAGGCCGCACGCCCGCCCGCGCGGCGAGGTGGATCACCGCATTCGGTTGAGCCGTTTGAAAGACTTGCTCGAGACGGCTGGAATCGCGGATGTCTACGGCATAGAAATCATAGTCACCGGCCGATTTCATCGCTTCCAAATTGGCGCGCTTGAGCTGCGGGTCATAGAAATCGTCCAAGTCATCCACCACCATAACACGTCTTCCGGACCGCAACAAATGTTCACACAGGTGCGACCCAATGAACCCCGCGCCCCCAGTCACCAAAACCCTATTCATGGTTATTGCCATTTACCAAGACTAAGTCATTTATTTTCAATAACATTCCCGCTTAAAACTCGTAACTATATTTGTTTTCTACAACATTCCCGGTTTACTCCGGCCCGTGGAGAGCCGACCCTTTGTTTTCATAGACATTCCCGCCTCGTTCCTTCACTTTTGATAAACTCTTTTTGTCTTTCTCCTGCGACAAATGACTTGTTGTCCCTTAGAAATCACTGGGTCCCCTGGCCTTTTGGCCCCGCCCGGCGCATGATCGAGAGTGGATTGGGACGTCGGGGCAGCATTGGACCAAACTATTCCAGGAAGCCACCACCACCTCCTGCACAGCTTCAACTTACCATTCTAGCCTATCATTTTCCGCGTGTCAAGAGACAGGGTGTCCATTCTTCGCGGTTCGGACGAACCCACGGTAAATGGAAGGTCCGCCTCAGGGGACACGCGCCACCCGCGGCCAAAAAAATTCTCTGTGCACCGCAGGGGGCTTTTTAGGGTTGCAAACGCTGGGTTTCGAGCTTAAAAATGTCACTGGTGGTCCTGCTCGCAAATGTCGCTAAATCAGGAGGTTCGCATGATGACCAGTCGGCGTGATTATCTGAAGGCGATAAGCAAGGGGCTGGCTGCGGCGGTTGTAGCTGAGGGGGCAAAGCCGTTCGCCCTCGCTGCCCGAACCGAGTCGAAAGCCGAAGGCGGCAAGCTGGGGATGCCGGGGCTTTACCGAGGCCGAGTGGTCGCGGTCGAGAATCCGGCGGTGCTGGTATCGGGTCAGTACCAGGCCGTGGCGGTTCGCCAGATGATGCGCCGGGGGATGGTGGAATTGACAGGCGCGGACGGCTGGGTGGATGCTTGGCGGCGCTTTTTCGAGCCGGGGGATGTGGTGGGGATCAAGCTCAGCCCTGTGGGCCAGCCGCTGGTGAAGTCAGACGCGACGGTGGTGCGCGAGATCATCGCAGGCCTCGAAGCCGCCGGCGTCAAGCCTCAGGATATCGTCGCCTACGACCGCTACCGCCGGCAGTTCTACGGGGCCGGATACGACAAGTGGCTGCCCGAGGGCGTCCGGAACTCTTCCGCTGCCGAGGACGGCGACAACATCCAGCAGGCGATCGCAGGGTACGACCCGGACCACTACATGGAGATGGCGCTGACGCTGCCGGGCTACGACATCGACAACCTCACGGCGCGCCGCTCCTATGCGGCCCGCTTCATCACCCGCGAGGTCAACAAGCTGATCAACGTCCCCTGCCTGAAGGACCACCAGTCAGCCGGCATCACGCTGGCGCTCAAGAACCTGTCGCACGGCTTGGTCAACAACGTCAGCCGCAGCCACGGGACCCAAAGCCTCAACGCTTGTAACGCCTTCATCCCGGCAGTCGTGGCCATGCCCGTGATCCGGAACAAGACCGTCCTCCATATCCTCGACGGCATCAAGGGTCTCTATCACGGTGGGCCCACCTCGCGCCCGCAGTTCGTTTGGGAGCACAACACGCTCTACTTCGCCACCGACCCCGTCGCGCTCGACCACATCGGCTGGGATGTGATCGACGCCAAGCGGGTTTCGGTCGGGATGAAAAAGCTGGTGGAAGATACGCCCGATCAGTTCAGCACCTTCGTACACCGGCAGCCCGAGCACGTCGAGATCGCAGGCGCTCTGGGGCTGGGCGAGTGGGACCGGACGAAGATAGACGTGCGGCAGTTGAAGTTGTAGCCGATCATCCTACCGGCCCTGTTCCGATTCGCGCTCCGCGGAATGCCAAACGAAGTCAGCCGTGCGCGGTGCGGAGAAGGAAGAGAGCAATTCAATTTGAAATTCAAAATTGCCCTAGCCCCAGGCGGCGCTTTTCAACGGTTCAATGGATCAGCGGTTCAATGAATAAATGCTCATTTGCCGCTGGCCCCGCCTTGCAATGACTCAACGGATCAGTGGGTTCAAACCGAATTCGGAAGTTAGCGTGGGTGCGATGTGTATCTTGTAGGGGCACAGCGCGCTGTGCCCCTACGCCCGGCCCCGCACCATTTTGTTCCTCCGGCATCCGCGTCGAACGGGCCTCGAATCAAGTGATTCGGTTCGAACGGCGGCTGCCAACCTTCTGAATTCGGGTTCAATGAATCCATGACTCATTAAGCCGTTCCAGCAAGTTAGAGAGGCACTGCTGGAAAGACACCCCGGTCCTCGCCGGGCCGGAGGCGAATGGCACGGTCAATGTCGACCTTTGGGGTTCGCAATCTATTTTGGCTTCGCTATGCCGATGAGTGCGGCACAGAAGGGTCTGGCTTCTTCATGGGAGGCAATACCAGCATACCCTGCGCGCGCTGAGATTTTTCCGAGGCTGCACTGAACCCTTTTGACTTGCGCCAGCGCGAAAACTCCTGGCAGTACTTGGCCAGTTCCTGGGCAGCGAGTTTATGAGCAAATTCCTGTTCAGGGGACAAATGAGGAAGAGAGTCCAACGTCATGTGTACCTCCACGGGAAGAAGCATTATACCATCGAGCCCTGAGTCAAGTGAGTTGCGACACCTCACAGTTTCACGGTCGATGGACCTTTTGGCATGGAAACGGGATTAATGTCAACGGAAACCACCGCGTGGGGGGCTGATTTCTCGAGGCGCTGGACTGTTGCGGCACGTCCTGGATCAATCGCCTTTCAACCCAGTGGGTTACAACACGCGGTGCTCTTCAACTTCGAGATTCGGGATGAAGGGGGCTTACCTTGCCCGCCGCCGGGTTTTGCGAAGCGAGATGGTTTTATCCTACAATGTTTCAATCGCAGGTATTCTGGACGTGGTTTTGCTACGTGGTCTACTCATCCTCGGCCTGATCGGGCTCAATGCGTTTTTCGCCGCCACCGAATACGCGCTCCTGAGCGTGAGACGGACACGCATCGAGCAACTGGTGCGGGGAGGTGATCCTCGCGCGCGCCTTGTTCAGGTCCTGCTGGCGGATATCGGCTCTCTTATCTCAGGTACGCAACTTGGCGTGACAGTCGTCAGCCTGCTGATGGGCTGGCTTGGGGAGGGGTTCATCGCGGCGGCCCTCCAGCATCTGGTGGGCACCGGACTCCATGGGCATGCCTCCGTTGTAGTGGTGCACTCGATTGCTTCGGCCTGTGCCTTTGTGCTCATCACTGTTTTTCTCATGGTGCTTGGCGAGCTGGTTCCGAAAGCGGTTGCGTATGACCATGCCGAGATGGTTTCCTTGGTTGTCGCCCGGCCTATGCTCATTTTCCTGAGGCTAAGCCGTTACGCCGTGGGAGCTCTGGTGGGAATGTCGAACGCCGTTTTGGGCGCACTTGGCCGTTCTCCCTTGCGGGGTTATAGGCCGCTTCCCACGCCGGAAGAAGTGAAACTCATTGTGTCGTCGATCCGCAAGCACGGGCTGCTGCGGGAAGAACAAGAGGATATCATCCACACGGTCTTTGACCTGGACCGTATTCTGGTTCGGGAGATCATGGTGCCCTGGACCAGGATCACTTGCCTGCCGCTTACCCAGGACCTCAGGCTCCTGCTCGACCGAATCGTGAAAGACCAACACTCGCGGGTGCCGATTTATGAAGGATCGCCGGACCATGTGGTGGGCATTCTTTACACCAAGGACCTGCTGAGGGTGGTTTCGGAGCGACTGAAGAGCGGCGTGCCATTGCAGGTGCCCATGGATTTGCGCCCCATACTCCGCCAACCCATGATCGTCCCCGAGGCCAAGCCTCTCAGCCAGGTACTCGAGGAGGCGCGGAAACATCATTCTCACCTGGCCTTGGTGGTTGACGAATTCGGCACCTACGTTGGCCTGGTGACCGTCGAGGACGTGTTGGAACAACTCGTGGGCGAAATCCGTGACGAGTACGACCAGGACGAGCAAGCCATCCACCAGGTCAGCGGCAACGTGCTCCTAATGGACGCGTCGATCAACCTTAGGGAACTGGCGAATGACTACGAGATTGTCCTGCCCCGTGGAGTTGGATATGAAACGCTGGCCGGGTTTGTGCTTTCCCTTTTGAGGGTAATCCCCAAAGGCGGCGAGAGCATCGCTTATGAAGGCCGCCGATTCACAGTGGCTGAGATGGACGGCCGGCGTGTGGCGAAAGTCAGAATTGAGAAACTCCCCATTACCCCTCCTCAAGCCCGCCCGGCCTCTGGACGACCGCCTATTCAGGCTTCGTGAAGTGGTTGTGGAAACAATCGCCTTGCCCTTCCCAATCCCGGCGTGACGGGGCGCAAGCGAGCGACCCCCTCACCCGGCCCGCCCCGGCTGAAGAAAACGCCGGCGGCGGGCCACCCTCTCCCCCAAGTGGGAGAGGGCCTGGAGTTTCTAAGAATCCGGGTTAAGCAGGGAGTGCGCCACCGATAACCACGCCCACATCGACGCCCCGGTTTGCATTCAGAATCTTGGCGGCAGAGCCGCGGTTGACGCAGATTTCAATGAATCCGGAACTCCCTACCATGGCAAAAAGCTCCGAGGGCCTGCCCATCGAGTAGGCCAAATTGAGGCGGGTAATTTCCTGGTGGTTGACAATTATTTTGAAAGGCGGAGGGTTCTCCGAAAACAATTCCGGGACGTCTTCCGGACTGATATTGGTGATGAGGTTTCCAAACGAGTCCACCTTTAAGGTCATGCCTTTGACCAGATTCTCGCTCACCCGTTTGGGTTTCGGGGAACTGAACTGCGTGTAGTCAGTGATCGGGTCGCCGAATTTTTCCACTTCCACCCCTTTGCTCAACCAGCCGGCGACAGGTGCGAAGATATCGCGGCCGTGGAAAGTGTTACTGACGGGATTCAGGAAATAATGATCGGCGGTGACGTGCCAGACCTTGACACTCTCCTCGCGCGTGAAAAGCAGTGAAAGGACCCCGTTGTCAGGCGCCACGAATCTGTATTGCCCGGCACGAGCCAGGATTGGCCGTCGCGCCGTTCCCACTCCAGGGTCCACGACAACCAGATGGATAGTACCGCTGGGGAAGTACCTGTAGCTCTGGACCAGTGCGTACGCGGCCTCAAAAATATCGTAGGGAGAGACATGGTGGCAGATGTCCACAATCTGAACCTCGGGGTTGATGTTGAGGATAACACCCTTCATCGTCCCCACATAGTGGTCCGCCGTTCCGAAGTCTGTTATTAGAGTGATGATAGGTCTGCGAGGCAAGACTCCTCCTGCTTTCGAGCAATGTATCATGTCCCCTGTAAAATGGCGCGGAATTGTTCGAGCGTCATGGGTGCGGTTGCGGCCGTGCCCAGATTCTCTTGCACGTGTTCGAGATTGCTCATGCCCACCAGAGCGCAGGTAATGCCGGGCGTGGATCGAACAAACTGGAGGGCGCGTTGTGCGTCCGTTCGCATCCCCGGAAACCAGCTTCGAGACTCCGGCGGCAATCCTTGGGTGAGTTGGCCTTGAAGGAGGCTGGCGCTCGCGAACACCATTAATCCGTGTGCCCTGGCCACCTGTAAGAGGGGGGCCAGCTTCCGGCCCGCCGGCTGGGTGCTTGCCATGCGTGCCTCCAGCATGGCGAGGTTGAAAGGCAACTGGAGGGCGCGAAAGTGATGCTCTTTGCCTCCCACTTCCTCTGCTAAACGCAGAACGTCGGTCAACGAAAGGGCTTCGACCGAAGGCGGACCTACTCGGTAGGCGTTCCAGGTTGCCGTCCCGTACCTCCGTATTTTGCCTTCCGCCACGGCCATCTCGAGCGCCGAAAAGGCCGCCTTTAACCGGCGGAAGAATTCCTCGCGGCCCACTTGGCTCAGTTGCGTCTCCGGGTTGTGAACGTAGTAGATGTCCAATGTCTCGACGCCGAGGTTCCGGCGGCTGGCGTCAATCTGGTTTTCCAGGTACTTGGGGGAGATGACATGGCAGCCGGCAACAACCTCCTCCATGCGGATGATGCCGGGGTCCAAGAGTTTCTCCTGGAAATAGGCAGAAGGGTCCGGCGGTTCTTCGCTGTCGAAGGTCAGGAACCCGCCCTTGGTGGCCAGGACGACTTCGTCGCGCCGGACTTCGCCGGAGGAAATCAGTGCTGCCAGCGCCTGGGCGATGGCGCGTTCGCTCCGCTGCTGCCTGTAGTTGATGGCCGAATCGATGACGTTGACCCCCATCAACACCGCTCGCGTGACGGCCTCTCTGTAACGTGCATCGCAAGCGGCGGTGGGCTCCCCGAGGTAGGTGCCGATGCCGATGGAGGAAATCCAGAGACCTTGCGCCTCGCGGATATGCCCCGGCAGGCGCGCCGCAAATCGCTCGCGAAAGCGCGCCGTACCTTCCGCCGTGGCGAAACCTGGAATCAGCATGAAGTCAGAATCCGGCCCAAGAGCCTACCCCTTTTCTAACCCGGAACTCTTGAAAAAACAAGCACAAGAAAGGCGCACCTGTAATCCCTCGATTTCGCGTGGTGTAGCGCCGCCCTTTAGAGCCTGCCCTGATCCCGCAGTCGCGGGAGAAGGGGCGGCACCTGCCGGGCTAAAGCCCGGCGCTACTCGGGGTCCAAGGCTGGTCAGTCCGGGCTGGCCTTAACCAGGAAAATCGGGATCTCGCTTTCGTGCCGAACCTTGGTGATGGTGGTCCCGTGGATCAGATCGTCAATCCTCTTGTGTCCGTGGGCCGCCATGGCGATGAGATCGCAATGATCTCCGCGGGCGGTCTTCAGAATCGCGCGGGCCGGCTCGCCCCGTTCGTGGCGCGCGGTCACCCGGAAACCTTCTTCCCGCAGCTTCTGCGCCACGCTCTCCAGATACTCGCGGTCCTCCTTCATCTCCTGTGAGTCCGAGAGATTCAGGTTATCCTGCCACTGCGCCGCCCAACCGGTCGATACGTGGAGCAGCAGAATCTCCGCCTGGGCGAGTTTCGCCAGTTCCTTCACCTGCGGCAAAAGCACGTTGTCGGCTTTGCTGTGATCGAGAGCTACGAGAATCTTCTTGAACATGATGACGCCTGCCTAGCTGGCCCAGCTTTTGACGGTCAGGACCAGGAGATACGCATTCAAGATAGCAATAATCCCCGCCACCATCCAGGCGAGGGTCTTGAGCCAGAGCGGGTTTACGAATTCGCCCATTCTTGCTCGGTTGCTTGTGAACTGAACCAGGGGAAAAACCGCAAAGGAGAGTTGCAGACTCAAGATGACCTGGCTGAAGATCAGAAGCTGTGCCGTTCCCCGATGTCCGAAAAACGCCACGGCGATAATCGCGGGAATAATAGCCAGGAGCCGCGTAATCAGCCGCCTCAGCCAGGGCGCCAGACGGAGGTTCAAGAATCCCTCCATCACGATTTGCCCAGCCAGTGTTCCGGTCAGCGTGGAGTTCTGGCCGGAACAAAGCAGGGCTATGGCAAAGAGTACGCTGGCCATTTGCGTCCCGAGCAGCGGCGCCAGGGTGTAGTAAGCATCCTGGATTTCTGCCACTTGGTTCAACCCGTGGCGGTAGAACGTGCCGGCCGCCATGATGAGAATCGCCGCGTTAATGAAGAAAGCAAAGTTGAGCGCCACGACGTAATCCAGCAGGTTAAATCGCAGCGCGGTTCGTATTCCCTCCCGGCTCCGCGCGATCGCCCGCGTCTGGACCAGCGAGGAATGGAGGTAAAGGTTGTGGGGCATCACCGTTGCGCCCATCATCCCGATGGCAATGTAGAGCATCTCGTGGTTGGTCAAAAGCTCTGGAGTGGGAATAAGGCCTTTCCCGATTTCGACCAAATTTGGTTTTACCAGGAGAATCTCCACCAGGTAGCAGACACCAATCGTCCCGATGAGGGCCACCACCAGGGCTTCGAGGTACCGGAACCCCTTGTTCTGAAGATAAAGGATCGCCAGGACATCGAGCGCCGTCAGGCAGACGCCGATCAAGAGCGGGATATGGAAGAGCAAGTTGAGCGCGATGGCCGACCCGATCACCTCCGCCAGGTCGCAGGCGGCGATGGCAATTTCACACAGCACCCATAGGAACAGGCTGGTTTTCCGCGAATAATAGCTACGGCAGGCCTGCGCGAGGTCGAGTTGCGTGACGATGCCCAGCCGCGCGGCAAGCGCCTGGACCAGGATCGCCATCAGGTTGGACATGAAGAGGACGAAGATGAGCTGGTAGGCAAACCGCGACCCCCCAGCTATATCCGTGGCCCAGTTCCCGGGGTCCATGTACCCCACGGCTACCAGGAAGCCCGGCCCGGAAAAGGCCAGCACTTTTCTCCAGAAGGCCGCTCCGGTGGGAATGCCCACCGTCCTGTGGACCTCAGGGAGAGAGGGCATAGCGGGTGAGCGGTGATCTGAGGTTAGGTGCGGTTCGTCCATCGGTCGCTAAGTATAGCTGAGTTCCAGTTTCCTGATGAGGTCCCCGCTTCGTGCTTTTTGAGAAGGAACCTGGCGAGACGGATGGGCCCAGAACCACCCGCAAAGTCGGGGGGCAATTCAGGCATTGGCAAGTTGTACCGTAAGGGCATTTGACATCCTCGGTCTAAATGATGCTAAAGCATGTCCACGCCGGAGGGGGCGGTTGGGTGTGGCCGAAGCGATGCCTGGAGTGCGGCAGCTTGCTGCCGCTTTCGCTCAGGCCAGCTTGCTGGCCGTGCTTGGACCGGGGAGGCGCGAGCAAGCTCGCAGGAGCAAAGCGGCAGCAAGCTGCCGCACTCCAGAGTCTCGGCTCCGTCGCCCTGTGATACTGCCGGCTACCTTGTTGTCTTCTGACTCCTGACTTCTGACTCCTGCTCGTCCCGCCGCGGCGGGTCACTTGTCACTCGTCACTGCCTTATAGTCGAGGGCCTGGAGGTTTCGCTCCACGCGGTCCATGTAGTCCTGGTCTTTAATCGAAGGCAAGTTGGCGCGGACGTTCTCAATCGCTCCGCGCTTGGCGGTCCCGGCAAGGTCGAGCGCGACCGCGAGGTCCGAAGCAGCTAGCGGGATGGTGATGTCCCGCAGGCTGGAAATGATCTTTGCAACTTCCGCGCTCAATTCGGCCGTTTCCAGTGGCACCGAGGCAGCATTCTTGCCGGCCTCTTCTATGGCTTGTGCGCGCCCGGCTTGTTCGGTTTCGGTGGATTTGGGAAGTTTGAAGGCCGCCATCACCGCTTCGTAGCTCTGGGAGTCGCGGTCAATGTTTTCGAGCAGCCGTTGCCGCAGTGAGGACAGCCGGTTCTGTAACTCTCGCAGTTTCGTGTGATGCGCCTCGAGTGATTTCCGGTTGAGTGACAACCCGCAAACCATCTCACCGAGCGCTGCGGCCAGCGCCCCCGCGAGTGCTGCGACGCTTCCGCCGCCGGGAGTTGCAGTCGGCGCCACCACTGCGGTTACGAATGCTTCTGCCATCGCGCGCAACGTCCGAGTCTTTTCTTGCGCCGCCGATTGGGTCTGCTCCCGGATGATTTGGTCGAGGCGGTTTTCAAAAACAAGTTGGGGATGATAGTTCTCCACCTTGAGGTGCTGCACTGCGGCGTCCTCCAACGCCCTGCGGGGAACCAGCCCAACGATCTCGCTGCCTACGACGTCAACGCCATGCGCCGCGGCTTCTCGCGTGACGGCATCGAACGCTGTCGTGATCGAGGTCGTCTCGAAATCCGTCAGGTTCAATGAGACCTGCCCCAGGTTGCGGGATTTCAGTTCCACGCCCATTGCCTTCACACAGGGAAAGCCGCCGCTCGAAGCGCGGATCTTCTTGGCAATCGCCTTCGCCAGCGCCACGTCAGGCGTGTTCAAGTTGATGTTATAGGCAATCAGGAATTTCCTCGCGCCCACCACGGTTGCTCCCGCTGTCGGATGCAGAGCCGCCTCGCCGAAATCGGGATGCCGCTCAGGGTTGGTGCGCACCTCCTCGCGCACGCCCTCGAATTGGCCACGCCGGATGTTCTCCAGGTTCTTGCGTTCCGGCTTGCGTGCCGCCGCCTCGTACAGATAGGTGGGGATTTTGAACCGGCGCCAGGCTGCTTCGGCCACCGATTCGGCGATGCGCACGCATTCTTCCAGCGTGACGCCTGAGATGGGTATGAACGGCACAACGTCGGTGGCGCCGAGCCGAGGGTGCGCGCCCTGCTGATGGTTCAGGTCGATCAATTCCGCCGCCTTGCCGATGCCCCGCAGAGCCGCTTCCCCTACGCTCTCGCGCGTGCCCACCAAGGTGATGACGCAGCGGTTATGGTCCACGTCCATTTCCTTATCGAGCAGGTAAACGTCCCGCCCGTCCAACAGCGCCCGGATGATGGTCTCCACCTTTTGGACATCGCGTCCTTCACTGAAGTTCGGAACACATTCGATGATGGTTTGCATGCAGAGAATTTAGCACGAATTGTTAGTCAGTTGTCCGTGGTCCGTTGTCCGTGGTCGAGGAGAACGGCGGGGCATAAGGTCTTTCCCCTCTCCCCAGGGAGAGGGCTGTGTCTCCGACTTCGGTGCACGGTTATTTGCCCGACGACATCTTACCCACGGACAACGGACCACTGACCACGGACAAACCTTTACCGGCTGCCACCTCCTTCCCACACAATGCGGCCCGCTTTTACAGTCATCCGGCAATGATTCACGCCAAAATAGTAGGGAATCTCGCGGTAGTCACCCAAGTCCATCACAATCACGTCGGCCTGTTTGCCGGGTTCAAGCGAGCCGAGGCGGTCCGCGCGGCGCAGCGCACAGGCCGCGTTAATAGTAGCCGCAGAGATTGCCTCGGCAGGCGTCATGCGCAGGGCAGAGCAGGCCACCGAAAGGATGAATTGCATATTGAGAGTGGGGCTGGTTCCGGGGTTGAAGTCGGTGGCAAGCGCGACAATGGCGCCTGCGTCGATCAGCTTCCGGGCCGGAGGGTATGCTTTGAGGCCAAGATGGAAGTTCGCGCCCGGAAGCAGCGTCGCTACAACCTGGGAGCGGGCGAGGGCGCGGATGTCTGCGGCGGAGAGCTTGTCGAGGTGATCCGCGGAAGCTGCCTCGGCTTCCACCGCCAGGTAGCTTGCTCCTGTTCGAGTGAGCTGCTCAGCATGGAGGCGCGGAATCAGGCCTTGTCGCTTTCCGGCCGCCAGCACTCTCCGACATTGCTCTACACTAAAGGCGCCTCGGTCGCAAAAGCAGTCGATGAATTCCGCCAGCTTCTTGCGCGCCACCACAGGAATAAGTTCCCGCACAACCGTTTCGATATAGGCGGCCGGGCGTCCGGCGTATTCAGGAGGCAAGGCATGCGCGGCAAGGAGAGTGGGCACGAGTTCAAGGTCTGAGGTTTGGCGAAGCCGGCGAATCGCCTCCAGGAGTTTCAGCTCCTGCGTTACTTCCAGGCCGTAGCCCGTCTTCACCTCCAGGGTTGTTGTGCCGTGGGCCGCAAACTGCTTCAGAAAGCCTTCTGCCTGTCGGACCAGCGAGTTTACGGAAGCCTGCCGCACTCTCCGTGCCGAGAACCTTATCCCTCCGCCGGCACGAGCAATTTCCTCGTAGGTCTTTCCCTGCAATCGCTCTTCGTAATCCCCCACACGGCTTCCGGCAAATACCAGGTGAGTATGCGAATCCACGAAGCCGGGCATCACCACCGAACCCCGGCAATCGACGGCCTCGGCCTTCAACCGCCGCGCCTCTGCGTCAAGACTGCGTGTCTGACCAACTCGCAGGATGCTGGTCCCCTGGGTCAGCATTGCGCCATCGGCGATGATGCCGAGTTGCGAAAGGGTTTTTCCGCGCCGGGGACAAGGCAGGCCCGCGAGGGTGAGTAGTTGCTCAGCATGGCGGAAGAAGAGTGAACGCGCTGTGCAAAGTGGCATTGGACGGCTCGGGATTCTCTGCTAGAATCATGACCAACGAAATCGGAGGGTAGGTGCTATGCCCCAATACGAATATGTCTGCAAAGGATGCAAGAAGACATTCAGCTTGATCATGACACTGGCCGAATACGACAAAGGGAAAGTGGCCTGCCCAAAATGCAAAAGCAAAAAGGTGGAGCAGAAAGTCGCGACGTTTTTCGCGGTCACTTCCAAGAAAAGCTGATAAGAGCAGTGACAAGTGATCCCGCAAGGCGGGAACGAGTGACGAGCTTGAGGTGGTGAGGATTTTCGTCTCTTGCTTGTGACTTGTCGCTCCTCACTTGTCACTCGTCACTGCCCTATTTTTTTGCTCATCACTTGTCACTTGTCACTGGTATTTTTATTGCTGCCTTTCGCGCGAAGTTGACGGCTTCTTCGTAGCCTGCATCCACGTGGCGGGCTACGCCGATGCCTGGATCGTTGGTCAGCACGCGGTTCAACCGCATGGCCATTTCCGGAGTGCCGTCGGCCACGGTGACCTGCCCGGCGTGGAGGGAGTAGCCAATTCCCACTCCCCCGCCGTGATGGAACGAGACCCAGCTTGCCCCTGAGGCGGTGTTCAGGAGCGCGTTTAACACCGGCCAGTCGGCGATGGCGTCGCTGCCATCCTTCATGCTCTCGGTTTCACGGAAAGGCGACGCCACGGACCCGCAATCGAGATGGTCCCGACCAATAACGATGGGGGCCTTCAGCTCGCCCTTCGCCACCAAATCATTAATCCGCTCCCCGAACAGCGCCCGTTCACCATACCCTAGCCAACAGATTCGTGCCGGCAGGCCCTGAAACTTTACATGTTTGTGCGCCAGCCGGATCCAGCGGCTGAGGACGGGATTGTCAGGGAAGAGTTCCAGCACCAAGTCGTCGGTCCGGCAAATATCCGAAGCTTCGCCGGAGAGCGCGGCCCAGCGGAACGGCCCGCGTCCCTCGCAGAAGAGAGGCCGGATGTAGGCGGGAACAAATCCCGGGAAGCTGTAAGCGTCCTTCACGCCCCCATGCTCGAACGCCATGGTGCGGATGTTGTTGCCGTAATCGAATGTGGCCGCGCCCAGCTTCTGGAGCTCCAGCATGCCTGTGACGTGGTGCGCTATGGACTCGTAAGAACGCTTCAGATAGTCATCTGGATTCTTCCGTCTGAGCTCGCCGGCTTCTTCGAGCGTCAGTCCCGACGGGATGTAGCCGTTCAACGGGTCGTGCGCGCTGGTCTGGTCTGTGAGCAGGTCGGGCACCACACCGCGGCGGGCCAGTTCGGGGATCACCTCCGCGCAGTTCCCAACCAAGCCCACGGACACGGCCTGTTTCTGGCGGACGGCGTTTTTCAGGATGCGGAGCGCCTCGTCCAGGTCGTTCACGCAGATGTCGCAATAGCCGCCCCGGATGCGCCGCTTGATTTTTTCGGCGTCCACTTCGACGCCCAGAAAGGCGGCGCCATTCATGGTGGCAGCCAGTGGCTGGGCTCCTCCCATGCCGCCCATTCCCCCCGTGACCACCAACTTGCCCGAAAGGTCGCTCCCAAAGTGCTTGCGGGAGGCGGCGGCAAAAGTCTCGAAAGTCCCCTGGAGAATCCCTTGCGTGCCAATATAGATCCAGCTTCCGGCTGTCATCTGGCCATACATCATGAGGCCCAGGCGCTCGAGTTCGCGGAATTTCTCCCACGTCGCCCAATGCCCCACTAAATTGGCGTTGGCGATCAGCACCCGCGGCGCCCATTCGTGAGTTCGGAAAACGCCCACCGGCTTGCCAGACTGCACCAGGAGGGTTTCGTCGTTCTCCAGCTTCTTGAGGGCTTCCACGATAGCGTGATAACACTTCCAATTCCGCGCTGCTTTGCCCGTGCCACCGTAAATGATGAGTTCCTGCGGACGCTCGGCCACCTCCTCGTCCAGGTTGTTCATCAACATCCGCATGGCGGCCTCTTGTTGCCAGCCTTTGCAGGAAATCTGGCTCCCCCGAGGCGCGCGAATGGGCTGATATGTGGTGGCCGAGGAATCGCTTCTATTCAAAACACTGCCTTGCGTCATGCCTATCCCCCTGAGCAAATCTTAGCCCAATGCCGAGGAAAGAGAAAGTGCGGCCTGACAGCCGATCCCTTAACCGTGCCCCGCACTTTCTCCGATTAATCCCTTATCTTGCAGCCCCGTGCTGAGGAGACAAACTTGACAAATGACCTTGCGCGCGGCGACAGAGGGGCTGGGGTGGCCGGGCGAGGATACTGCGGACAACCGACCCTCTCCCCCTTGGGGGAGAGGGAGGACCGCCGCCGGCGCTTTCTCCAGCCGGGGCGGGCCGGGTGAGGGGGTCAAGGCCGTGTCGTCCCATGCGGACTTGACGCAGTGCATCCATGTTAGTGCCCATTGTCCACGCCATTCAGGCTTCCCCCTCCCCTAGCTAATTTTGTTAAGCGCATTTGGGTTGGTTGGACTCAGGGATTGAAAGATGTGCTAAGATGTGGGCGCATGGGGCGGGCACAACGCGTCAGGGCATATGGACAACAGCGACTTCACAACTCTCAACGAACTGTTTCTCAAGGCGATTGAGAAGTATAACAAGCCGGACTGTCTCCTATACAAATCGGACGGCCAGTATCGCGGCATATCCTCCCGCGAGGCGCTGCGGAAGGCTGCGGCCTTGGCTTCAGCACTGGAGCGGCTCGGGGCCAGGCCGGGCGAGCGCATCGCGTTGCTCTCGGAGAATCGACCCGAGTGGACGCTGACGGATTACGCCATTCTTGGCATGCGCGCTATCACGGTCCCGCTTTATCCCACGCTGCTCGAGCCGGACCTCGAGTACATCCTCCGTGACTCAGAAGCCAAAGGCATCGTCCTGGCCACGGACGTCCAACTCCGAAAGGTCCTCAACATCTGGGGCAGGCTGCCGGCTTTGAAGTTTGTGCTGGCCATGGACTGCTCCAACGTCGCGGGGACAGGGGCGAATTGCTGGGAGGGGAGCATCGAGAGCGAACTGGGCTGGAGCGGCCCCACCCTCGTCGAGGCGTTCAAAGCCAAGGCGTTAGCTGCGCGGCCGGGGAATACTGCCAGCCTCCTGTACACCTCCGGCACCATGGGCCAGCCGCAGGGCGTAATCCTCACGCACGCCAATCTCGTTTCCAACATCCGATCAACCGCCGAGGTCTTTCCCCTCAGTCAATCCGACGTCCTAATCTCATTCCTGCCGCTGTCCCATGTGTTTGAGCGCATGGTGGAGTTCTTCTGCTTCTGGAAGGGCGTTTCCATCGCTTATGTGGAGAGCCTGGACGCATTGCCGCAGAATCTCCTAGAGGTCCGCCCCACCGTCATGGCTGTGGTTCCGCGCCTGCTCGAAAAGATCCAAGGCAGGGTGATGGATGCCGTCCGCCAGGCGCCTGCCTCGAAACGGCGGCTCTTCCACTGGGCTGTGAAAGTTGGCAAGCAGTACGCTCCTTTCCTCCTCGAAGGGCGAACTCAGCCGCTGGGCCTGCGGTTGAAGCACGCACTCGCCGACCGGCTGATCTGTTCTAGGGTCCGCGAACAACTGGGCGGCAGGGTCTACATACTCATTTCGGGTGCAGCCCCGCTATCCAAGGACTTGGGGGAGTTTTTCTTCGCTCTGGGGCTTCCGGTCTACGAGGGTTACGGGCTTACGGAGACTTCGCCGGTCATTTCTGTTAACTGCCCAGGGCGCACCAAGCTCGGCACCGTAGGTCCCGTCATACCTCGCGTGGAGGTCAAGCTGAGTGAGGAAGAGATCGACCCGGAAGGCGCCGTAGGAAGGGAAATCCTGGTGCGTGGGCCCAACGTCACAGCCGGCTACTACCACCTCGAGGAGGTGAATCGCGCCGCCTTCGTGGATGGCTGGTTCCGCACCGGCGACCTCGGGGCCTTCGACTCCGATGGCTACTTGAAGATTACGGGGCGCAAGAAGAACCTGTTCAAGACTACCGGGGGCAAATACGTGGCGCCGGAAAAGCTCGAGAACCTCTTCCAAGGCCATCCTTACATTTATCAGATTGCAGTACTGGGGGACGGGCGGAAATTCGTCGGGGCGTTGATTGTGCCTGAGTTCACCCGTTTGATGGCCTACGCTCGCAGCCAGGGGATCTCTTTCCAGAATCGCCAGGAACTCGTTGCCAACCCTGATATTCAAGCGCTTATACGGCAGCAAGTGGACGAAGCCACCTGCTGGCTCCCGCGCCACGAGAAGATTCGCCGCTTTATTTTGCTCCCCCAGGAATTCAGCATCGCCTCAGGAGAGCTTTCGCTCACCCTCAAAGTCAAGCGCCGCGTCGTGGAAGAAAAATACCGGGCACAGATCGAAGAAATGTTTAGCCACCGCGCCCCGCAGGCCCAGAGCCCTTGCGCCTCGAAGTCTTAGTGGTTCGTGGAAGAGGCTACTGGCGTGTCATTCTGCGCGAAGTCGTCCCGCCGCGGCGGGTTCGTGGCTGGTTGCTGCAAACTTGTGGCTCCCTGGCGCCTAACACTCGGCGCCCGACACCCAACACCTGACACCTGGCTCCCTGGCGCCTAACACTCGGCGCCTGACACCCGACACCTGACACCTGGGACCTAACACCTGTGTCCGGGTCGTTACTTCAGCTCGACAAAGTATCGACCCAAGTAGAGCCGCGCGCCAGCTTCTTTACTCAAGACGATATTGAGCGGTTTGGGCTGTTTCACCGCACTGTCTTTCTTGGCGCCACAATCACCGACTTTTTCGCCAGCCTGGTTATAAAGAAAGAACTTGCCGGCGGGCTTTTCCAAGCCGAAGCCATAGCTCCCCACACTCAACGGAACATCGCAGACCGACACCTTCCCTTCGGTAATGACCATCCCCATGTACTTCTGTTGAATCTGGGAGCTGTACCCAGCGGTGTCGATCAAGGCCAACACTAATCGCGCACGTGCCGGGGTCTTCAGCAGTGCGGCGTTGCGCTTTTCCACGGGGATCCTATTCCCCTCCAGGTAAAAATCATTGGGTACCGCAGATTCAAAGGCCTTGCCAGAGATCTGTTCGAAGGCGCCCTGGGCACACGCGCTCCCAGGCATGCCCATGAGTATGGCCATGGCGACCAGAATCAATCCACCTGCACCGAGTCTCTTCATGCGTTTTCCTCCTCAAAGATTTCCCAGGGTAAGGCGAGGCTACCCGAGGTCCACCTAAACAGCCGCAGTCTATCACGAAAGGCTATCCCTGCACACAAAACAAGGGCTTTATAGAGGATTGCACAATCCTTCCTCGAACCGGACTCTTCAGGCGGGACCAGGCACTTAGAGCGGGACAACTTTGGCGGGCGCAGCTTGAAGGTACTCAATCAATGTCTCCACTCGCCGATCCCCTTTTTGGCACAACGGGCTTGAATTTCATGGTGAAGACGCTGCTTCGCTCGCAACGCTTGGTGAAACGCCGGACGCCATTGCTGAAACTCTCGGAAAACGCGTAACTGGGTAGCGCTACCACGTCGCGTGCGAGCAAGGCGATGATTACGGCGATGAAGTCTTCTCCTGGCTTTCTGCTCGGCACTGTTAGCCTCGCTGCAACTGTTGTAAGATGGGCTCGTTCAAGCAGACGGAGCGAGCCATAATGTTCAAGAAAACGGCACGGCGGTTATTGTGGGTCCGCTCAGGTTCCGCCGCAGCGTGGACGTCAACCCCTTTCATATTATTCTCCGTCTTATTCTCCGTCGCGGCTGTCTTGAGTTGCGCGTCTTTTGCGGCGGGTCAAATGATCAAAGCGGCGGTGGTCTCGACTACGCTTGAGTCCACCTCATTCCGGCGGTGGTCGCAGGACCTTGGCTACCGGGAAACCCAACTCTATCCGCTGACTCTTGGCGCCTCAGGCTGTCCCTTCGTAGAAGTGGATGTTTGCGGTATCAAACTCCCCCTGATGCTCGATTCAGGAACCGCCAGAGGGTTTGTGATTACCAACCAGGCCCCTTCCATTCCGCATCGCGTTGAGGAACGCATCGAGGAGCTCAATGCCGACGGCAGCCACCGCGGCGAATCGTTTGGCATTCGCGTCGAAACGGTCTCCGTCCTCGGGGAAGTTTTCAAGAATGTCGCGGCAAGCCTGTCCGATTGGCAAATGTTCTCCTCCGAACCCTTCAATGGGACCGTGGGGCTTGACTTCTTCCTGGATCGGCGCCTGACTTTGGATTACCGATCACGGAGAGTCGGCGTGACCGCTTCACCTCTCCCGGAGAAACTCGACCCCAAGCGTTATCTTTGCGTCGATCTGGTCGAGCCTCCGAAATCGCAGGGTCACATTCTGTATGCCCGAGCCAGAGTGAACAGGCGTGAGGCGATCGTCTATTTCGATACAGGCTACAACGTGTCCTTCATCGACCCCGCCTTTGCCGAAGGCCTCGCTCGTGTCGAACGGCCTGGAAAATTCAAGGCTTTCCGTGAGCGAGTTCCGATGGAACTGGGCGGGCACACATTCATTCTTGATGACCTCCGCGAATCCCAGGTCCGTCGCGGAACCGGCTTTGACTTGCCCGTCGCACTGGCGCTCGGCAGCGACGTTCTATCCCGCTTCATAGTCACGATCGACATCCGCGCCAAGAAGCTCATCCTCGCGGTGGCTCAGTAGCTGCTTTGGGCGTCTCCTTGAGGCACGAAGTGGGTCATACCTCGTCCGGACCCTTCTGAGTTGGGGTATTCCTTTAGAATCTGGCACGCTGTCCGGAAGTGGCGTCCGGCCACGTGTGGCGGCGGAGAGCAGATGCTCTTCACTCTGAATCCGGAATCGTGACTCCTGACCCCTAACTCCTGACTCCTGTTCTTCCCCCGACTACCACCTACTAACTACCATTCTTTTCAACAACATTCCCGCTTTCAACGCGTAACTACTTTTGTTTTCTACGACATTCCCGCTTCGCCCCAGGCTGCCGAAAGCCTGTCCTTTGTTTTCATAGACATTCCCGCGTCGTTCCTTCAATTTCTAGAGTCACTGTTTCCTCTTTCCCTGAGGAGAAGACACTCTGTCCCAGGCTGCTGTGTGGGCCAAGAGTCGCGCCAGCTCGAATTCCCCCTCAACCGCAGTAGGCAGCCGGCAGTAAGCAGAAGGCAGTCGGCGCTGGCCAGAAATAAGGAGGCAACTGGCAATTCATAATTCACCAGTCACCATTCAGCATTTTTCTTCCACAACCCCACTTACTAACCTAGCCTATCTTCTGCCGTCTGTCAAGAGACATGGAGTCCGCTTCCGGCAGGCATTTGCGACAGGGGGTGGCATGCCAGGGTAAATGAAGATGCTGGCATCCAAATCAAATGACGTGCGCCGCTGCGGGTTGACGATGGCCAGTTCGCCCTTGGATCCGAAGGCGCGAGTCCGCTCGGGTCGGTGAGCGTGGTGGGATTATTGCGCACATAGGCATACATGTTCCAGGTCTGGGGGTCGTTGAGCTTGACGGCCTTCACGCCTATCGGGTCGGGGCTGAGCCAGCGGCCGAAGTTGGGGGAAGAGAAGCGAGCGGTAGTGATGTCGGTGGTGGTCGTCACGTCGCGGTAGGGTATGTTGGCGAAGTTGTAGCCGCCAGAGCCCTGCACCTCCCACACATCTCCCCAGGGGTAAAACAATATGTCCTCCGCCTCCGCCCCGCTCTGAAGCGTCCGCATGCTGGCCGAGTCCAGAGCGTTGACGTGGTTGAAATCCGTCTCTGAACCTTCGTACAGCGCGAAGGCCCGGTCGCCAAAACGGACGAGAGTGTAGCTGTTCGCATTGCCCAGCCAATTCCCCTCCGGGTCAAACAGGTGCAGCTCGCCCCCGCCCGAGGACGCCCACTGTACACGGACCCCCAGGGCGTTGTAAGTGAAGCTCCAAGTCGAGCCACCGTCCACCGAGGCCACTCGCCCTTCCGCGTCCCATTGGTAGGTGTGCACCGGCTGCGCGGGATAATTGCTCGGGTCCTGCAATAGATCCCCTGCTGCGTCGTAGCTGAACGAGTAGTTACCTATCGTGGCTAGCTGGTTGTTGTTCTGGCTGTTGTAGGTCAGAGAGGGGCACAGGCCCGATCCCGAGCACGACATGTTGCCCCAGGGGCCGTAAGAATAGGTCTGGCTCCAGAGTACGCTGCCGCCCAAAGTCTTGGCGATCGCGGTCCACAGGCGGTTCACGCCATCATAAGTGTAGCTCGCCGTGTGGCTGAAAGAGGAATTCACGTTGTCCTGGTACCAGTACCCCACCACGTTCCCGTTGTTGCCCGCAGCCACCGACGGGGGCAGGCAAGAGGTGGGATTGGCCGCGCCCAGAGAGTAATTGTACACCAGACAGTAATCCGCCGTAGCGTTGCCGGTTGTCCCCAGCTCGATCATGACGGGATCTAAGCGGTTGTTGTATGCGTAGGTTTCCTGGGCGCCCGTGCCGCCACCGGGCGCGCCGTTCACGAGCTGGCTGACCGCGCCCCAGGGGGTATATGTGATACTCTGCGCCAGGTACTGTGGGTGGTTGGTGTCCGCGAAAGAGCTTTGCATCTGAGTAATGCGTCGCGCCGGGGAAATCGCGTTGGTGATGGTGAATCCTGCGGGATGAATCCACCAGTCGTTGTTGCCCGCAGCTACCGCAAAAGCCACCCGGCCTTCAGCATCCGCCAGCTCCGCAGGAGCGGCAGAATTTAGCCCACGGTGCGAACCGTGGGTTCACGGCCACCCCTCACCCCCTGCCCCTCTCCCCGCGCTGCGGGGAGAGGGGTGCCGGAGGCGTCGTGAGGGTCGTCTGTCCCAGGGCTGCCGCCCTGGGCTACATTCTTCCACCCCTACGGGGCTCCGGAGGTCGGCGCGACGAACGTCGCACCCAAGGGGACTCGATGTCTCTTGACAAACCGGAAGCGATAGGCTAGGATGCTAAGCGGATCATGCAGGATTCAGGATTCAGGAGTCAGGAGTCAGGAAAAAACTTCGACAACGCGTCAGCGGGGCAAGCGGGGCGACAAACTCCTTTGCTCCCTCGGGACAAGATGTCGCTCAGAAAAGGGAAAGGAAAAACGCAGTAACCTTAAAAACTGGCGGAACGACGCGGGAATGTCTATGAAAACAAAGAGTCGGTTTTCCACAGGGGGTAAAAAAGCGGGAATGTCTTAGAAAACAAATGTAGTTACGCGTTGAAAGCGCCAATGTTGTTGAAAACAAAGGTTGTTAGCTTCCGGTAGGTGGTAGGCCGTAGGTCGTAGGTGGTACGTGCGGGACGAACGGGATTCAGGATTCGGGATTCAGGAGTCAGGAGGCAGAAGAACTGGGGCGGGCGCTCGGGCTGGGGCAACTGGAAACTCTGATTCGTGAATATGAATTGCGCATTGCCCACTGGCTAATGCCCTTGAAGAGCCGCAGGTCCGAAGGGCGGGACCTGCGCTACCCTTGCTTTTCTTCCCCAATCCCTAGCAGAGAGAAGGTAGGCGGTACGCAGTCAGCATCCTCTGTTACAATACCGTTCCCTTATGACTGAACAGAAATCCATCCTCGTCAGCGCCGGCATCGTAGTAGATGGCGACCTTATCCTGATCTGCCAGCGTCATCATTCTGACGCTTACGGAATGCAATGGGAATTTCCCGGAGGCAAGGTGAAAGACGGTGAAGACTTGAAAGCCTCGCTGCGCCGCGAGCTGGCTGAGGAACTGATGATCGAGGCCGAAATAGGGGAGGAGGTCTTTCGCATACGTCACCGGTACCCGGATCGGTATGTCGAAGTAGTTTTCTTCGCGGTCCGAAGCTTTCGCGGGACGATTCGCAATCAGGTGTTCGAGGCCGTCGAGTGGGTGCGGCGAGCCAAACTCACTGAATTCAACTTCCTTGAGGCGGACCGCGAATTGGTGCATCGAATCTCCAATGCTGAAATCGATTTGTGATCTGCAAACGACCGGGGGCACCCCCTCACCCGTCCCGCTCCGGCTGAAGAAAGCACCGGCGCGGGCCACCCTCTCCCCCGAGGGGGAGAGGGCTAGAAATATGTCAGCCCCCACTGTGGCATCGTGGGCAGATGGGTCATGGTCACGGTCTTCTGCTTTCCGCCTTCTGCATTCCGCCTTCTGCTTTCTGCTTTCTGCCTTCTGCCTTCTGCCTGCACGAGCCCAAGTTGAAAGCGTTGAAAGCACCGAGCCAACGCATTACCTATGGCTCAGCCACGGGCGCATTGAAGGACACTTGGCTTTGAGCTACTCCCCTGCCGGAGCTTTTTCGCCGGATGGTTCAATTCTGGCGGTCGCAAGCGAAGACAAGATCGTTTTGATGGCGGTGCGTGAGGGGAGCATTCAAAAGGTTCTCAAGCCCCGCATACCGGATATCACCGACCTGAACATTCAATCCGCAAATTTTCTGGCCATGAACCAACTGTTGTTATTAGGGAACGGAGTGATCTCCGCCAAAGGCAAGGGACCCGGCGGATCAACACCCCTCCTCGCGTTTCAATGGGACGCGGTTGAAGACCGACTTTCCGGGAAGGTGGACGTAGTGGGGGGAGGCGGGGGATTTGGGCCCATTCTCTATGTCCCTCGTTTGGGATACCTGATTCTTTACAAGGCCAGCAGTTTCGATCTTTGGGATCCTCGCTCCGGCCGTATGACCAGACTCACTATCCCGGACTTGACTCAATCGCCCAATGTGTTTGCGTTTTCTCCGGATGGTCATTGGGTTCTCCTGGCACAAATCGCCATGAGCTCTACCCCAGATCCCGTAGTGGTCCAAGCCAAGCAGCACCGGTTTGTTGACAGCTTGCGTGGACACGAGGGGACCGTGCTCAACATCTCCTTTTCGCCTGACAGCAGTAAAGTGGCAACCGCCTGCGAAGATGGCAAAATTCGAGTTTTCTCGGCGCCCGAATGGAAGCTGCTGAAGACACTCACGGGACACCATGGGCCGGTCCATTGGGCGGAGTTCTCCCCCGACGGCAAATGGCTGGTTTCTGCTGGTGAGGACAAGACAGCTCGGATGTGGTCAGTAGAAGATGGCAAATTGCAGCAGACCATGGAGGATAGTAAGGACCCCTTGCTCACGGTAAGTTTTTCTCCCGACGGTGAGTATTTCGCAGCGTCTTCCGAGAGAGCGGTATTTTTGTGGAAGCGAATCGTTGGCCGGCAATAGGCAGAAGGCAGAAAGCAGAAGGCAGGAGGCGGCGGGCAGCAAGTGGTAGATTGGATAAGAACTCCAGTCTCCAGGCCCGTTTTTTCAACGGACCACGGACAACGGACTACAGTCCACCGACCACAGACTCAACCACCGCACCCTTCCAACTTGTGCTAAAATTCTATCTCTCAGAAAGGGCAGGCTAGTGCATCTCGCGCTGAGCCAGCACATATATGGCTAAAGTTGGAATGGTTAGCCTCGGGTGTCCCAAGAATCTTGTGGACAGTGAGGTGATGTTGGGAATGCTGGCTCGCCAGGGATACGAGTTGACTCCCCAAGCTGAGCAGGCCGAGGTCATCATTGTCAACACCTGCGCGTTCATCGAGCCTGCCAAGCGCGAGTCTATCGACACCATCCTGGAAATGGCGGAATACAAGAAGTCCGGCGCTGCCAGAAAGCTGGTAGTGGCCGGCTGTTTGGTGGAGCGATACCGGCAGGAAATCCTGAAAGAGATCCCCGAAGTGGATTTTGTTATCGGGACCAACGAACTCGAGCGGGTCCTGGAAGCTTGCGGGGAGGATCGCCAAGATCGCAGCCTGGAGGGCTCCGCCGAGCCATACCTTTACCACGAACTCACGCCCCGAGTCCTCGCCACTCCGTCTTATTCCGCCTATCTGAAGATTGCTGAAGGTTGTGATCATCCTTGTTCTTTCTGTGTGATTCCGCAGATGCGAGGCAGGTTCCGTTCCCGGAGGTTCGCCTCGGTGGTGCGCGAAGCGGAAAACCTGGCTCGAACAGGCGTCGGGGAGTTGACCATCGTCGGCCAGGACACAACGAGTTACGGTGAGGATCTGGGGCTGCGCGACGGTCTGGCGTCCCTTCTGCGCGAACTCGGCAAGATCCCTGAGCTCGTTTGGGTGCGGTTTCTTTATTGCTACCCCAATCGTTTGACCGACGCGCTGATTGCGGCCGTGGCGGAAACGGCGAAGGTGGCGAAGTATATCGACCTGCCGCTTCAGCACGCGAGTGCGCAGGTGCTGAAGTTGATGCGGCGGGGTTCCAGCGGCGAACATTTCCTGCGCTTGATTGAAAGAATTCGCGCCGCCATACCGGGCGTTACATTGCGGACGTCTCTGATCGTGGGCTTCCCGGGTGAAACGGAAGAGGATTTCAAGCTTTTGCTGAGCTTTGTCGAGGCGGCACAATTCGACCACCTGGGTGTGTTCCTTTATTCGAACGAAGAAACAAGCTCGAGCTATGCGCTGCCCGGCCAGGTTCCATCGGCTGTTGCGGGCCGTCGCCAGCGAAGACTCATGGCCTTGCAGCGCAGGATTTCACGACGCAAGCTGCGGCAGAGAGTCGGCCGCTCCTTTCCGGTCCTTGTGGAGGGCCGCTCGGAGGAAACAGAATTGCTCTTCCGGGGCAGGCTGGAATCGCAGGCCCCTGGAATTGATGGTCAGGTATTGATCAACGATTTTGAGGGGGCAGAACCCAGACCCGGGGAATTCCGCTGGGCCACCATCACGGCAGCGGGGGACTACGATCTGGTATCGCGCCTGGAGGCACGAAACTTTGCTGAGCGGTTAGTTCCGAACTCGCCGCCTCCTGTGGGGTCACGCCTGGTCCAGATTCAACCGGCGGCGATGTCGGCTTCCGCCTAATCTCTCGCCATGCGATGTCCCATTTGCCACAAAGACGTTCCCTGGGCGGGTAACTCTTTTCGGCCCTTTTGCAGTGAGCGTTGCCAACTGATCGATCTGGACCACTGGCTGTCTGAACGCTATCGGATTTCAACCCCTGTGGAAAGGCAGGACAAGAACCGCCCTACCGAAGAGGAGGAGCAGGACGATAAGAGGGGGAGTGGTTAAAGAACGCCGCAGTCTCTCCATCTGGATCGCAACCGGTTTGGGGTCTGGCTACTTTCCCGTAGCGCCGGGGACCGCCGGATCGGCACTGGGCTTGGCTCTGGTAATCGCTTTTCGCCAGACTTCACTCGAGCCTCTGTGGTTGGCCTTATCCTTGGCGGCTATCACGGGCCTGCTCTTCCTTGTCGGAGTCTGGTCGGCAGGGAAAGCCGAGAAGGTATTTGGGCGTGTTGACCCCGGCCAAGTGGTAATTGATGAGGTGGCCGGCCAGATCCTTACTTTCGTCGCCACACCGAGGGTCGCGTGGATTGGGTTGATTATCGGTTTCATCCTATTCCGCGCCTTCGACATCGTAAAACCTTTTCCGGCACGGCGGGCCGAGCGACTTCCCGGCGGTTGGGGTATTATGATGGATGACGTGGTCGCGGGTCTTTACAGCCTGATTGTGCTTGTAATTTTGGGACACTTTATCAAATGAGCTTGTGGAAGAAATCAGACAAACCCGATTCCCCTGCTGCAAAGAAAGGATCTGCCACGAATAAACCGTTGATTGAACGTGTTACTCCGCGTGCGGCGATTCCCGGCGGTGAAATCTCCATCTCGGGCCGGGGACTCACTCGAAACGGTCGCGGCAGGCCCCAAGTGCGGTTTGGCGATCAGCCCGGAAGCCTGCTCCTCACCTCTCCCAACCGGCTTGTGGTGCGCGTCCCCGAAGGCGTATCCAGCGGTGACTTAACGGTGGACACGGGAGTTGCGGTCAGCGCGCCTGCCTCTGTAGCGGTGGGCGTCACCATCGCCGATAACCTGCACCCCGTCGCCAATCCTGCCATCGATTCAGCCGGGAATACTTTCACCACTTTCAGCGGCAGCCGTGGGCAGAAGGTTCCCGTTTCCGTGTTTAAGATCGACCGGCAACAGGTCGTTCGCCCCTTCCTCAATGATCTGGTGAACCCCACGGGGCTGGCCTTCGATCGCGCCGGTTATCTTTATGTTTCCAGCCGCATGGAAGGCACAATTTACAAAGTCAGTCCGGACGGCCAGCGCGAACTTTACGCGGAAGGCATGGGAGTCGCCACCGGGATTGCCTTCGACAGCGAGGAGAACTTGTACGTGGGCGACCGGACGGGCACGGTATTCAAGATCAGTCGTGACCGGCAGATTTTTGTCTTTGCGACCATCGAGCCCAGCATGGCGGCATATCATCTGGCTTTTGGCCCCGACGGCAACCTTTACCTAACGGGCCCGACCATTTCCAGCTTCGACCACGTGTTTCGCATCACCCCAGCCGGCGAAGTAACTTCGTTCTACCGCGGGCTGGGACGCCCACAGGGATTGGCCTTCGATGTTGAGGGTAACCTTTACGTTGCAGCCTCGCTGGCCGGTCAGCGGGGAATTGTGCGCATCACACCCGGCGCTAAAGTGGAACGCGTTGTGTCGGGTTACGGCATGGTTGGGCTAGCCTTCACACGCCAGCAGTCAATGATGGTCGCCACCAACAGTTCCTTGATCCAACTACCCGTCGGCATCGAGGGCAAGCCCCTGATTCAGTGACCCGCCTAGGCGGGACGAGTGACAACAAATCAGAAGTCAGAAATTAGAAATCAGAAGACAGAGGGAAAGGCTGGCGGAATTGCTTATAGGGGAGTCGGGCGCCACAAGTTGGTGACGGCGGATTTTGAAGGGCTCTAATGCGCCCCGGCTTCTGCGCACCCTGCATTTGATGCTTCCCTCTGACTCCTGGCTTCTTTTTTCTACCTTCTGATTTCTGACTTCTGATTTCTGATTTTCCTTCTACCATGGATGCTGAAATCATTGCCGTCGGCTCTGAGCTATTGACCCCCCTTTATCAGGACACGAATTCTCTCTTTCTCACTGAGCGGCTAAACTCCCTAGGGATTGAGGTACGCTTCAAGACGGTTGTGGGAGATCGTGCAGATGATCTGGCGACTGCCCTCAGGGAAGCGCTCTCCCGCTCTCCATTGATCATCCTGACGGGTGGCCTCGGCCCCACCGAAGATGATCTCACGCGAGGGGTGGTGTCAGGAGTTCTCCGCCGACCCTTGCGCGAGGTCCCCGAAATCCGCCGGCAAATTCAGGAACGCCTTGCCCGCTTCGGACGGCCGATGGCGGAAAACAACCTGCGGCAGGCGATGGTCCCCGAAGGGGCCGTATGGCTCGAAAACAATAATGGAACTGCGCCCGGCATCTGGATTGAACACGATCACAACATCGTCGTGCTTCTACCGGGCCCACCGGGCGAGTTGGAGGCGATGTTCGATGCCGCTTGCGTGCCTCGGCTGGCGCAGGCCTCAATGGAGCAGAGGATCAAGACTCGCGTTTACAAGGTTGTAGGCCTTCCCGAATCCGAAGTCGACAAACGGGCAGCAGCGATTTACCAGGCCTATGAGAACCCTACCACTACGATTCTGGCCAAGCCGGGCGCCATCGAAATCCATCTGCGCGCCCGCGCCGCGACCGACCAGGAAGCTGAGGCGAGGTTGGCAGAATTGGGCGACCAGATCGAACTTGCGCTGGGGGAATACATCTTCTCCACGCACGGCGAATCGCTGGAGGAAGTTGTGGGGATGTACCTGGTGATGCGGCAGAAAACTGTGGCCGTGGCGGAGAGTTGCAGTGGCGGCCTGCTGGCGGAGCGGCTCACGCGGAACTCCGGCAGTTCCAACTTCTTCCTTGGCGGCGCGATCTGTTATAGCAATGCCTTGAAGACCAGTTTAGCGGGTGTGCCAACAACCCTGATTGAGGAGCACGGAGCCGTTTCTCAGCCTGTCGCCCAGGCTATGGCAGAAGGCATCCGCGCGCGAACGGGCGCATCTCTCGGAGTGGGCATCACGGGAATCGCGGGCCCGGCTGGCGGCTCCCCTGAAAAACCTGTGGGCTTGGTCTTTATCGGTCTTGCCGATGAGCGGGGGACACAGGTTCGTGAATTCCGCTTCCCCGGCAATCGCGAAAGGGTCCGCCTGTGGGCTACCCAAATGGCTCTTGAAATGATCCGCAGGAGGATCAGGGGCTAGGGGCTACTCGGGTGCTGAACTACGTTTGCGTACGTTGTCATTCCGAGCGAAGCGAGGAATCTCGCTCTGCCAGCAAACGACTTGCGAGATTCCTCGTCGTCCCGATCAGATCGGGACTCCTCGGAATGACAGGCTAAACTGGTTTTTCAGCATCTTAGGGGTCGGAAGGTGGGAATCTTTCCCCACCTGCCACCTGCTACCTGCCACCTACTGGCTAAAGATGCGTGCTTTTATCGCCATCGACCTACCTGAAAGCGTCCGTGCGGCATTGCGCCGTAAGCAGGCTTCGTTCCGTTCCGTCTCTCCCGACGCGCGGTGGACCCAACCGGAGGGGATCCATCTGACTCTTAAGTTCCTGGGTGGGATTTCCGAGGCGAAGGTTAAGGAAGTATCTGAAAGCCTGAAGAATCTGGGCCGATTCGAAGGCTTCGCAATTGGATTGAAGGGTTTCGGCTTCTTTCCCGATGCCCGGCGCCCGACAGTATTCTGGGTAGGGGTCGAGGCGCCCGCCAGTCTCGGCCAGCTCGCCGAACAAATCGAAGAAGCTATGCGAAAGGTCGGCTTCGCCCGCGAGCCGCGCGCCTTCCGACCGCACTTGACGCTGGCACGGTTCAGAGTGCCGCAACCACAGCCGGCCCTCCAGGCGCTCCTCACCCAACAAGGTGAACAGGAGCTGGGGAACTTCGCGGTCTCGGAGTTTTTCCTGTTTGAAAGTAAACTCTCGCCGCAAGGGCCAGAATATCGGAAGGTGGAACGATTCCCGTAATGAAATGATCGGCCCGCTCACAACTCTAATCGCGTACATACTGGGGTCGATTCCGTTCGGCTACCTCATCGTTCACTGGCAGCGCGGAATCGACGTTCGCGCGACGGGTAGCGGCTCCATCGGCGCCACCAACGTCATGCGGAACCTCGGAATCATGGGGTTCGTCGCCACCTTCATCCTTGACGCCGGAAAAGGACTGCTTGCTGTCCTGCTTGCTTCGAAGATGACCTCAGAAAATCCCACCTGGGTGGCGGCAGCAGCATTCGCTGCGGTGTTCGGCCACTGCTTCCCGGTTTGGTTGAAATTTCGCGGTGGCAAAGGCGTGGCAACCGGAGTCGGCGTATTCATTGCCCTCGCCCCTTGGCAGGTTGTCCTCGTGCTCGTGATCTTCGCGATCATGGTTGCGATCTGGCGCTACATTTCGCTCGGCTCAATTGTTGCCACCGCAGCTTTCCCCGTCCTGGTCCATCTTATGAAGAATCCACCGATCCAGGTGGTTCTTGGCGCCGCAGGGGCCGCGGTAATCATCATTGCGCGCCACCATGCGAACATCGCCCGGCTGCTCAAGGGGACGGAGAACAAGCTGGGACGGAAGAAGGCAGGAGGCAGAAAGCAGAAAGCAACGGGATCTAAATAGTAGGAAGGCTGAGAGCTGACGGCTGAAAGCTGATAGCTCTACTATGAAGAGAATTGCTGTCATCGGCGCTGGGAATTGGGGCACGGCACTGGCGGCCACGCTCGCCAAGACCGGCCATGCGGTCGCGTTGTGGGCCTATGAGCCGGAGGTCGTCGAGAGCATTCGCGCCCAGCATGAGAATGCGCTCTTCATGCCCGGGGTGAAGCTTCCGCAGAGTATCGCGGTTACGAACGATTTGGGCGAGGCGCTCGAGCAGGCGGAGGTCGTTTTGACGGCCGTGCCCTCGCATGTGTGCTACCCCCTGTACGAACAGATGCTCAATCATCTCCGGCCGGAGATGCTCTTTGTGAGCGCCACCAAGGGCATCGACGCGGACCGCCTGATGCGCATGAGCGAGCTTATACAAAGTGTAGTCGGGCGGCGGTTTGCCCCGCGACTCTGCGCACTCTCCGGCCCCAGCTTCGCCAAAGAGGTTGTGAGAGGTGATCCCACGGCGCTGGTCGCGGCTTCCCAGGACCGCGAAGTGGCTCAGTGGGTACAGAAAGAGTTCTCGTCACGGACGCTAAGGATCTATACCTCGACCGATGTGGTTGGGGTGGAAATCGGCGGGGCGGTCAAGAACATCATCGCCATCGCTGCCGGTGTCATCGCTGGACTAGGGCTTGGACACAACCCTACGGCGGCGCTCATTACGCGCGGGCTCGCGGAGATATCGCGTCTCGCCTGCGCCTGCGGCGCAAAGCGCGAGACGCTTGCAGGACTCGCGGGTATGGGAGACCTCGTCCTTACCTGCACGGGTGACCTCAGCCGAAACCGCACGGTAGGAGTTGAGTTGGGCAGAGGGCGCAAGCTTCCGGAGATTATCGGCTCCATGCGCATGGTGGCGGAAGGCGTCAAGACTACTTATGCCACGGTGGCCCTGGCAGAACGCTATGGGGTCGAAATGCCGATCACCACGCAGGTCCACCGAATCCTCGCAGGCCAAGTCACTCCCCGTGAAGCCATCCGCAAGCTTATGGAGCGGACACTGAAGGACGAATAGCGTGGGGCACGGGACACTGGAATAATCAGGAAGGCCTTGTAACGGCGGGTCCCGCCCTGCGGGACCCGCCCTTCCAGACCCCAGGTGAGAAATGCGGGCTAACCCTCTGCCACGCTCTTTGAGGGTTCTGTTACAATTCTGGGGTGTACTCTGGGAGGAAACCCATGTCTGTGCTCAAAGCTGGCAAATCAGCCCCTCACTTCGGCTTGATTGCCATTGACGGCAAGAAGTACTCGTTGCAGGAGGGGCTGAAGCATGGTCCTGTCCTTGCCGCCTTCTTCAAAGTAGCTTGCCCCGTCTGCCAGTACACTTTCCCTTTTCTGGAGAGGCTTTACCAACAACTGCGCTCCAGCGGAGTGCAAATCTGGGGAATCTCGCAGGACGGAGTCAGGGACAGCGAGCGCTTCGCTGGAGAGTACTCTGTGACCTTCCCCATCCTCATTGATGACTACCCTTACAAACTCTCGCGGGAATACGGACTCGAAGAGGTCCCTTCGATATTCCTCATCGTGCCGGAAGGTTTGATCGCAATCGAAAGCGAGGGCTTCGCGAAGCGAGACCTTCTCGAAATTCAAAAGTCGCTCGCTCAGACGCTCTCCGCATCAGTAGGAGCGCTTTTCCAGCCCAGTGAGAAAGTCCCCGAATACAAGCCTGGTTGAGGGTCTAAAAACTAGGCTTGGGTCAAGCCTGGAAAAGTAGACTTCGGATATCAGGTGTCCACGGACAACTGACAACTGACAACGGACAACGGACGACTGACAACTGACGACTGACCCGCCGCGGCGGGACGACTAACTACCTTCCCATCTGCCGGGCTTTTTCAAGGATTGCCGGCCGCGCGCTCTCCATGATCTCGCGCCAGTCCTGGTAGCGCAGGGTGCGTTGTTCAAAGGTGCGCTTCTCGAGTGCAGTCAGGAAACGGGATTTAAACTCCTGGAAATAGGAGCCGTAAAGGTGATAGCTGTCCGCCAAGTGGCAGTAACGCCCCACTTTGACGGTTCTTCCCGAAAGCTCTGAAACCCGGTTTGCCATCTTCAGTTGAAGTTGTACGAGGGCGAAGATGTTCATGAACGCCGCCTTGTAAGCGTCGTTGGAGCGGAAGCGCACATTCATGCTGAGGAACGGCTGGCCATCTTCTTCGGTAATCCGGCACCAGATGCTTTGCATACATGCGGGGTCGTAGCACTCATTGTCCTCCCAAACCATCCAGGTCACTGCCTGCGCGCGCCGTGTGTAGGGGGTTTTCGCAAGCTTTGCGCACAGCGTCTCAACCTGGTCGTAGGGTTGGAGGGTTGGGACCTGATAAGCAAAGAGCCGCTGGTGGTAGGTGTACTCCCAGCGAGTATCACCCGGGTCACGGGTGTCGCGCACCAGATGATCTTTGATGCCCTCGCAGACTTCCATCACGTATTCCTGCAGGTCTTCGGGCCCGCCGGGGAAGTCCTTGTGGATCATCGGTTCCTTGAGGGGATCGTGGATGGTGATGAGCATGGTGGCGTCTTTGCTGGGCGGGTCGCCAGGCTTGTCATACTGGGTTTTGACGTCGCCTCCGCACTTGTAAAGCAACCGCAGCGATTCTTCCCAGGCGCGCGCGATGCAGTCCGCTTCGACGTGTAGAACCGGTATGCCGTTCATGTGCTTCCCTCCGGCGGAGCGAAGAAGTCAGGAGACAAGTTTCACCACAGAGCACACAGAGACTACCGAGAACGAAAAACGAAGATAGAAGGCAAGCCTCCTGGTTCTTAGTTCTTGCTTTCCGATTTCTCTGTGGCCTCCGTGTTCTCTGTGGTGAATAAGCAATTTGTGGAAACCCAGCAAAAGCTGCAGCCTTACAGAACTGGTCTGCTCTGCGCGCTTTGGTGAGCGATGAACAAGATGAAGACTTTTCGCGCGCGAAGACCGGCTATCGCGACGTTGCTTCCGCGAGACTCGTATCGAGCGCAACGAGAGCCTGATCGACATCGGCCTTGGAAATATTGAGTGGTGGCGACATGCGAATCACGTTTCCGTAGAGCCCGCCCTTGCCGACCAGCAAGCCATTGACCCGCGCGCGTTCCATGACCAGGTTCGTGGCTTCTGCCGCCGGCGCCTTGGTCTGGCGATCTTTCACCAATTCGATCCCTTGCATCAACCCCATGCCGCGCACATCGCCGATAATGGTGTGCTTCTCTTTCAGAGCTTCGAGGCCCTGGCGGAAGTGATTGCCCACTTCCTGGGCATTATCCATCAGCTGCTCTTCCTCGATCAGGTCGATGGTGGCCTTGGCCGCAACGCAGGTAACGGGGTTGCCGCCGAAAGTTGAAATTGTGAAGCCCTTATAGGCGTCGGCGATTTCCGGGCGCGTGAGCGTCAAGCCGATGGGCACGCCGTTAGCCATGCCCTTTGCGGAGGTGATGATGTCCGGCTCGACTTCCCAGTGCTCGATGCCCCACCATTTCTTCCCGGTGCGGCCCCACGCCGCCTGAACTTCGTCGCAAATGAAAAGCCCGCCGTAATTGCGCACGATGTTGGCGACAATCTTGAAATAGCCCGGCGGCGGAACGATGAATCCGCCCAAACCTTGGATCGTTTCCGCTAGCATCCCGGCGATCGCGCCGCTGGTGGAAGTTTTGATGACCTCTTCGATGTCCTTGGCGCAGTGCAGCTCGCAGCTCGGATAGGTCAGGCCATACGGGCAGCGGTAGCAATACGGGCCGGGAGCGTGCACGATCCCATAAGGAATCACGCCCGCCTTGCGCCAGGTGTGCAGCCCGGTGAGCGACTTGGCCAGTTGCGAGTGGCCGCTGTAGCCGTGCCGCAGGGCGAGCAGTTCGTAGTTCCCCGTGTACATGCGCGCCGTGAGCACCGCAACTTCGTTCGCCTCGGTCCCGCTGTTCGTGAAATAGCTCTTTTTGAGCTTCCCCGGCGCGATCTGCGCGATCTTTTCGGCCAGCGCCACAATCGCCTCTGTGGGGAACAGCGTCGAGGTGTGTTGCACGCGATCGATTTGCTCCTTGATCTTCTCTGTCACCTTGGGATTCGAGTGCCCGACGCTGATGGTGACGATGCCGCCCAGGAAGTCGAGATATTGCTTCCCGTCCAGGTCCCACACGTACTGCCCCTTGGCATGGTCAATCACCAGCGGGTCTTTGAAGTAGGTTGTGACACAGTTGAAGATGTATTCCTGCTTTTTGCGGATGATTTCGTCTTTGGTCATGTGCTCCTCGGAAGTTCACAGTCTACAGTCGACAGTTGACAGTAGTGCCGCCGTCCTCACCGGCGGGTTTCGTTCCTCCGAACGAAGCCAGGAAAGTCACCTGCTGCTCTTCTTCGCTCCATTGGACGTGCGCAACCCGCTCGTCGGCGTTGGTGGCCGCGCGGTGTCTGCCCGACACTCGGTGTGATGGCTCAGTCCGTCGCTTACTTACGAGACCTCCATGAGAGCCTTTTCGACGGGCTTGGGCAAGTCGATGGAGAGGAAGAAATCCTCCGGATAGAGGTAATCCTCCCCCGATTCGTCCACGACCCTCAGCAGGTGGTGGCGCGCGGCACCGGTGTCCGGAATAGCTTGGTAAATCTTCCGCAGTTCGAGTGAGGCCTCGTAGCCTCGGTTCCAAATGCAGATGACGAAGCCCGTTGTCTTGTGTTTGTTCCTCAAAGCCCGCTCGTTATTTGTGCCCACATCTTTCTACCGCTGGATGGCCCTTCACGTTTTCACCGTTCGAGGCAACGGTGCGGGGGCGCCGCGCAGCAATCCCTCCGTGCTCAAGTCCTCGTCGATGTCAGGCCAGTGAATGCCATAACCGGCTCCACATGTTCGCCAGTTCTTTCTCTGCTTTGCCGTGGCGTGCAGAAGCCGAGGGTACCATGCGAGTGGCGCGCTGATGGTACGCCCGTCCATCAGGGTCACTCGCAGTTCGTCTTCGGTGAACCGCACGTCAGCTACGCGCTCGTCGGCGTTAATCGCCAAAATACCCATACCACGCCTCCAACAATCCCGTCTGATGGTCCTCGACGAGTCCTTGCAGTTTCCTCAACTCCCTCGCACTAAAGCCAAGATTACGCGCCAAGCTCACCGGCTGCAACCAGAACTTTGCCGAAAAGTTCTCCCGATCCACATGGACATGAGGCGGCTCCGCCATATCGTGACTAACAAAGTATATCCGGTAAGGACCGGTCCTGAGAACCGTCGGCATATCCCGAAACCTGGTTGCCCAGAGGGGCGCTTTAGGTCTGCGCCCTTTCTTCAGTATATCCCGTTACTATCAAGGGCAACCGACAACTGACAACGGACAACTGACGACTGACAACTGTGGACTGTCGACTGTCGACTCGCATTCACTTCACATACTTATCCAGCCACTCGAGCACCGTCTTATACCAGAGCTGGCTATTCTGTGGCTTCAGCACCCAGTGGCCTTCGTCGGGGAGGTAGAGCAGCCGCGAGGGCACGCCGCGCCGTTGCAATGATGTGAAGAGTTGAATGGCCTGGCCCTCCGGCACGCGAAAGTCGAGAGCGCCCTGGACAAGCAGCATAGGCGTCTGAATGTTCTGCACGTGGTTCGAAGCCGAGGATTTTTCGTAGGCTTCCCGCTTCGTCCAGGGCGGCCCCTGGTGTTCCCACTCATCGAACCAGATTTCCTCGGTTTCACCGTACATACTGCGTGAGTCGTAGACGCCGTCGTGAGACACCAGCGCCTTGAAGCGGTTTGTATGTCCGGCGATCCAGTTGATCATGTACCCGCCAAAGGAGGCGCCCGCCGCGCCGATGCGAGTCTTATCGACGTAGGGCAGCGATTCGAGGTAGTCCGTTGCCTTCATCACGTCTTGGTAGCAGGCGCCGCCCCAGTCACCCGAAATCTCCTCCACGAATTTCTGGCCGTATCCGGTGGAGCCGTGGAAATTGGTCATTATCACCACGTAGCCGCGCGAGGCGAACATTTGGGCATTCCAGCGGTAGCTCCAGGCGTCGTCCCAGGCGCTTTGCGGTCCGCCATGAACCAGGACGATAGCGGGGTATTTCTTATTGGCGTCGAATGCCGGCGGCTTGACAAGCAGACTTTGAATTTCCGCCCCCAGCGCTCCCTGGGTGGCTACGGATTCGGCGGGGTTCAGGTCGAGTTCGGCGAGGAGTGCCGCATTCGCACTGGTCAGTGGCACGGGCGTTCCGCCGGATGCAGGGACGCGAAAGATCTCGGCAGGTTGCGTCAGGCTGCTGCGGGTCAGCACCAGTGAATTGCCGTCTGGGGCGACCTGTACATCATCGTTCATTCCACCCAGAACTTTCTCGACCTTGGGCTTGCTGACGGAAGTCTTGAAGACGGGCTGCTGAGCATGTTCGGGAGCCGTGAAATATATGTTGTTGCTGTCCGGGGCCCACGCGAAACTCGACACCCATTCATCAAAGCCTGTGGTTAGGTCCTTGATGCTTCCGGTTTGCCGGTCGTAAACGCGCAGGCGCAGCAGGTCGGATTCATAGCCATCGCGCGCCTGGGAGGTGTAGGCGATATAGCGCCCGTCAGGTGAGTACTGCGGTGAAGCATCGGACCCGGGATTATCTTTGGTGATGTTCCTTGCTTCACCACCTTGGGCGCTGACGAGGAAGAGATCGTTGTTGGTGGTCCAGGCGATGCGTGAGCCGCCCGAGCGGTTGGAGGTGAAGCAGACCTCCGTCCCATCCGGCGAAATGTCGTAACCATCGGGCGCGCCGAGGAACCAGGTGGGAGAGTCCACCGCGCCCGGCGTCAAGTCGCGCGGCGTCCCGCCCTGGGCAGAGACAACGAATAAGTGGGCGTACTTGCCCTCGCGCCAGGCATCCCAATGCCGGAACAAAAGCTCGTCAATGATCCGCGCTTTCATTTTGCTCTTTTCAGCTTCTTCCAGGCGCTTCTTGTTGCACGCATCGTCCGTGCAGTCGGGATAGACCTGGGACGTGAACAGCACCGCATCGCCCTTTCTTGCCCAGGTCACGCCGTCCGCTTCGGTCGAGATGCTTGTGAGCTGGCTCGCCTCACCGCCATGGACGGGAATGATCCACACCTGCGCCTTGCCGCCGCGTGCCGATATGAACGCGATGGATTCGCCGTCCGGCGACCAACGCGGCCGCGAATCGGACCCGGTGCCGGTGGTCAGTTGCTTCGGCTCACCGCCTTCGGCGCGAACGAGCCAGATATGTTTGACGACTTTATTGGCCTCGAAATCGACCGCACCCTGCACGTAGGCGATCCAGCGCCCGTCAGGAGAAACTTGTGGATCGGAAATTCTTTGCACCTTCATCAAATCGTCGAAAGTCATTGGCCGTTTAGCTTCTGCCACATTGCCCCCTAATACCAGAAACAGAGTTACACCCATCATCAGGAATGTTTTCATTTAAGTGCCCCCAAATGAACATTTCGATTTCGTTTTCTTGGTTTGCATCAGCGCTTAATCCTTGCTGAGCCCCCCTTCATCACGTGCTTCACTTCATCCCACGTCACCATGCTGGTGTCGCCGCGCGTGCTTTGCAACAGGGCTCCATGGGCGGCGCCCAGATTGACGGCGTCCTGCGGTGGCATGCCCGCCAGGAAGCCGTAAATGACGCCGCTGCAAAAGCCGTCGCCGCCACCCACCCGGTCCTCGATCTCCAGTCCTTCATAGCGCGTGGACTGATAAAAGCTTCCATCGTAGTAAAGAATCGCCGACCAATTGTTGACCAGCCCGCTGACCACCTCGCGCAATGTTGTCCCGACGGCGTGAATGTGCGGATGCTTCTCGACCACGCGTGAGACCATGCTTTTATAGCCTTCCACGGGAAGCTTTTTGAGCGATTCGTCCACGCCTTCAACCCGGAACCCCAGTACCTTTTGGAAGTCTTCCTCGTTTCCGATCAAGACGTCGATGAAGGGGACCAACTCGCTGGTGACTGCAATCGCTTTCTTACTGGACCAGAGTTTGCTGCGAAAGTTCAAGTCGTAGCTGACAACCGTGCCGGCTTCGTGGGCAGCCCGCATCGCTTCCTTTACGACCGCTGCGGAAGAATCGCTGAGGGCGGTGCAGATCCCGCCGGTATGAAACCACCGAACACCGCGTCCGTTGAAGATTTGCTCCCAATCGATATCGCCGGGCTTGATGTGAGCCGCAGCGGAGTGGCCGCGATCGTACAAGGTTACGCTGCCCCGAACCCCGATGCCCACTTCCGTAAAGTTCAACCCGATGCGGTCCCCCTTGCCGACGCCGTCATAGGGCGCCCAGACCACGTGGCTGAGGTCCATGCCGGAAGTCCGCGCGTGGTTGCGAATGAACCAACCCAAGGGATTATCGACCAGGCGCGAGACCCACGCAGTTCGCAAGCCTAACCGGCTCAGGGCGTAGCTGACGTTGTACTCTCCACCGCCCGCCCAGGCCTCGAAAACGGGTGTGAGTTCAATTCGCTGGTGCCCTGGCGGGCTAAGGCGAATCATACATTCGCCAAAGCTCAGCACGTCCAGTTGGCAATCCGTTGTGGAACGAAGTTGCAAGGGCATGGGCAAACCTCCGGAAAATGGATGGACATACGATGGCTCACTGCGGCAAGGTAGTCCGCATAATGACGAAACATCTTAACGCAAAAGCCAGAGGACGGGTAGGGTCGGACTAGTGAGAATAGTTCAGGAGTTGAAACCAATGTCGACGGTCAGGGAACTCTCCATCGAGGAACTTAAGGCTCTTATTGGAGAAGTTGTAGAGGAGAAGCTGCGTGAAATGTTAGGAGATCCTGGCGAAGGCTTGGCCCTACGTCCCGACATTCAAGAACGGCTGGTCAAGAGCTTGAACCAACCAAAAGAATCTCGCCAAACCGTCTCTGCCGCCGGGGTTGCCCGCCGTCTGGGGCTGGACTGGTAAATGTACCAGGTCGAATTCCTCCCGTAAGCCATTAATGACCTGGAGCGTCTCGACCGACCCATTGCACAACGAGTTGTCAACAAGCTCCGTTGGTTGGCGGAGAACTTTGACTCAATTAGGCGGGAGGCGCTGGCGGGACCTCTGACAGGGCTGAGGAAACTGCGAGTGTGCGATTATCGGGTAATCTACGAGCCTGATCGAGAGAACAGACTAATCACAGTCCACCTGATCGGCCATCGCAGTGAAATCTATCATCAGCCTTGAGACCGCGACCTGTCAGGCGTCAGAGGACAGAACGTAAGAGGAAGGGAGAAGTAAGAACGTCATTCAAGATTCAAGATTCAAAATTCAAAATTGTCCCAGCCCCGTTTTTTCAACGGACCACTGACAACGGACCACTGACAACGGACTACTGACCACTGACCACTGACCACTGGCCACTGGCCACTGACACCTTCACTTGTCCCACTCCGTGTGGAACTTCCCTTCCTTGTCGATGCGACGGTAGGTATGTGCGCCGAAGTAGTCGCGTTGAGCCTGAAGGAGGTTGGCAGGCAGGCGCTTCGAGCGGTAGCCGTCGACATAAGCCAGCGTATTGCTCAATGCCGGAATCGGCGTGCCCAAGTCGGTTGCCGTCCGCACAACCCTGCGCAGACTGCCGCCTGTTTTGTTCAGCAATTTGCGGAAATACGGAGCCAGCATCAAGTTTTTCAAGTCAGGCTGGGACTGGAAAGCGGCGCGGATGGGATCGAGCAGCTTGGCGCGAATGATGCATCCGCCCTTCCAGATGCGCGCGATTTCATCGAACTTCAAGCTGTACTTGTACTCTTGCGAAGCGATCCGCAGTTGCTCAAAACCTTGCGTGTAGCAGCCGATGACCGCGATCTTATAGGCCGCGCGCACGCGGGTGATGAGCTGCTTCTTATCGCCGGAGAACTTTTTGCTCGGGCCGCGCAGAATCTCGGATGCCGCAATGCGCTCCTCTTTAGCTCCCGAGATGATTCGCGCGATCACGGCAGCCGTCAGAGTTGGGACGGGTGCGCCCAAATCCAGGGCATCCTGCGCGGTCCATTTGCCGGTACCCTTCTGCCCGGCGGTATCCAGAACGAGGTCCACGAGCGGTTGGTTGGTTTCGGGGTCGATCTTTCCGAGGACGACGATACTGATCTCCAGAAGGAAGGAGCCCAGGTCGCCACTGTTCCACTCCGCGAAGATGTCGCGAATCTCCGGCCCGGAAAGCCCGAGAACATTCTTGAAGACGTCATAAGCTTCGCAGATGGTCTGCATGATGCCATACTCAATGCCGTTGTGGACCATCTTCACGTAGTGGCCCGCGCCGCCGGGCCCTAGATAGGTGCAGCAAGCGCCGTCGCTGGTCTGGGCGGCCATCCTTGTCAGAAGAGGTTCAAGGTGGCGATAAGACTCTTCGAACCCACCCGGCATCAGGGACGGGCCGTGCAAGGCGCCTTCTTCCCCGCCACTAACGCCCATGCCAAAGAAGCGCAGACCGGAGGCTTCCAGTTCCCGCGCGCGCCGCTCCGTGTCCTTGAAGTAAGAGTTGCCGCCGTCGATCAGGATGTCCTCAGGGGTCAAGTAAGGCTTCAGAGTCTCAATGACGGAATCAACCGGCTTGCCGGCCGGAACCATCATCCAGATGCGGCGAGGCGTTTCCAGTACCGCCACGAATTCCTGCCATGACCGAGTGGTCTGAATCTTGCCCCCGGTTTCCTCCCTGACCTTGTGCGATTTCTCCATGTCCAGGTCGAAACCCGCCACCGAAAAGCCTTTGCTGTGGGCATTGAGACCCAGGTTTTTTCCCATCACGCCAAGCCCGATAATTCCAAGATGTCGTTTGTCCACGGTCGCCTCCTGAAATGCAAACTGTAAGAATCAAGGATATCAAAACCTGTGCCTTGGAGCGCGGCATGGTTAAGACAAGTCAAAAGTCGAAGGTCGAATGTCAAAATCTCGTTCAGGGTGTCCAGCCCTATCGCAAAGTTATATAATGGACGTTCACCCTGAGTCCAACCGAATGATCCTGGCATCTAAACATATTGCAGGGCAGCGAACAGGCCTTGAGGTTTAGATTGTTCTTGGGCGGGGTTGGACTCAGCTTTATTCATTAATCAGGAGGACTAATCCCTTGGAGGGTAATGCCGCGGTGAGCCCAGAAAGCAAGTCATTCGACCAAACGCAACTCGATCAACTGTGTATTAACACCATTCGGTTTCTTGCCGTAGATGGAGTCCAGAAGGCAAACTCCGGCCATCCCGGAATGCCGATGGGCGCCGCGCCCATGGCCTACGTACTCTGGACGCGTTTCATGCGCTACGATCCCCTCAAACCTGGTTGGCCCAATCGGGACCGGTTCGTCCTTTCCGCCGGGCACGGCTCGATGCTTTTGTACAGCCTTCTTCACTTGACCGGATATGACGTCCCGCTCTCCGAGCTTCAGCAGTTCCGCCAATGGGGAAGCAAGACACCTGGCCATCCCGAATACAGACTGGCTGACGGCATTGAGACCACTACCGGGCCTTTGGGCCAGGGATTCGGGACCGGTGTAGGCATGGCCGTTGCAGAAAAGTACCTCGCGGCGCATTTTAACCGCCCTGGGCACGAAATCTTAAATTACAAGATTTATGGCATCGTCAGCGATGGCGATTTGATGGAAGGGGTTGCGTCGGAGGCGGCTTCGCTGGCCGGCCACCTGGGGCTCAACAACATCATCTACTTCTATGATGACAACCACATCTCGATTGAAGGCTCGACGCACCTGGCGTTCACTGAGGATCGTGCCACGCGTTTCGAGGCCTACGGCTGGTTCGTGCAGAAGTTAGCGGACGGCAACGATATGGAGGCGATTGATGGCGCGATTCGTGCGGCGCAGGCAGAAAAGGAGCGGCCCTCCATCATCATGATCCGAACGCACATCGGCTATGGCAGCCCCAACAAGCAGGACACGGCGGAGGCGCATGGCAGTCCGTTGGGTGAAGAAGAGGTGAAGTTGACCAAGCAGAATTTGGGCTGGCCGCTGGAGCCGAAGTTCTACATCCCCGAGGAAGCGCTTGCCCACTTCCGCAAAGCCATCGAGCGTGGTGAGAAGGCTGAAGCTGAATGGCAAACGCGACTTGCCGAGTACCGAAAGGCTCATCCCGCTCTCGCGGCGGAATGGGATCGCTTCGTCAAGGGTGAGGTCCCCGAGGGTTGGACCGCCAAGCTTCCCACATTCAGTTCTGCTGAAAAACCCATGGCTACCCGCCAAGCTTCTGGGAAAGTCCTGAATGCCATCTCGCCTATCCTGCCCACGCTCTTGGGCGGGTCGGCGGATCTTGCTCCCTCGACGAATACGCTGATCAAGGGTGAAGGAGACTTTAGCAGGGGTAACTATGGCGCGCGCAATTTCCACTTTGGGGTGCGCGAACATGGCATGGGCGCAATCATCAATGGCATGGCGCTCAGCGGGCTTATTCCTTATGGCGCAACGTTCTTCATCTTCTCAGATTATCTGCGGCCCACTTTGCGTCTGGCGGCGCTGATGGAAGTTCATTCCATCTTCGTCTTCACCCACGATAGCATCTTCCTCGGCGAAGACGGGCCCACTCACCAGCCGATTGAACAACTGCCGGCGTTACGTGCCATCCCTAACCTGAGCGTGATTCGGCCTGCCGACGCGAACGAGACGGTGGTGGCATGGCGGGTGGCGATTGAGCGACGCGGTGGACCGGTGGCGCTGTGCCTGACCCGTCAAGCCCTGCCCATCATCGATCGCAGCAAATATGGTGCCGCGGAAAGCCTGGCAAAAGGAGCATATGTGTTGGCGGACGCCAATGGGAAGACTCCGGAGATCATCCTGATTGCTTCAGGCTCCGAGGTGGCCCCGGCTCTTGAGGCTCACGAAAAGCTGACGGGAGAGGGAGTTGCAGCGCGGCTGGTGAGCATGCCCTCGTGGGACCTTTTCGAGAAACAGCCGCAATCGTATCGCGACGAGGTTCTGCTGCCCGACGTGACGGCGCGGCTGGCCATTGAGGCTGCCTCGCCGTTCGGTTGGGAGCGCTATGTCGGAACAAAGGGCGATGTAATCGGCATGAAGCGGTTTGGGGCGTCTGCTCCAGCTAAGGTGCTGGCGGAGAAATTCGGATTTACGGCGGCAAATATTGTGCGGCGCGCCCATGAGTTGCTGGGCCGCAGAGTGGTGACGAGTGACGAGTGACGAGTGACAAGTGACGAGCAGAAAGCAAGGAGACGGAAGGCAGAAGAATGGGGGCAAGGTGCTGGCTGCTGGGGCGATTCAGAATTCACCATTCATAATTAGGAATTAACTTGGCCCCCAGTCCCTTTTTCGAGGTGGTCTCCCCCCAACGAGGCAGAGAGGAAATTCTATGGCTGAGAATCCATTGAGGCAGCTTAACCGAGCTGGCCAGAGCGTTTGGTTCGATTACATCCGCCGGTGGGAAATGGTTTCCGGCCATTTGAAGCGTTTGATCGCTGAGGACGGGCTCTCCGGGATCACGTCCAATCCGAGCATTTTTGAAAAGGCCATCGCCGGCAGCAAGGATTATGACGAGGTCATACAGGAGCTAGCGTCTGATGGCAGGGAAGCGGCGCAGATTTTCGAGACTCTGGCGGTGGAAGATATCCAGATGGCCGCCGACTTGTTCCTGCCCACTTACCATGCGACGGATGCCAGGGATGGCTACGTGAGCATCGAGGTTTCCCCCACTCTGGCGCATGACACCGCCGGCACGATCGGGGAAGCGCGCCGGTTGTATGGCGCGGTGAACCGTCCCAATGTGCTGGTGAAAGTGCCTGGAACGGTGGAGGGGCTACCCGCCATTCAGCAACTGTTGGGCGAGGGGATCAACATCAACATCACGCTGCTCTTTGCCATCGCGAGGTACGAGCAGGTGGCGGACGCGTATATTGCAGCGCTCGAGAAGTTGGCTCGTGAAGGCAAGCCGCTGAAGTGTGTGGCCTCCGTGGCGAGCTTCTTCGTGAGCCGCATTGATACGCTTGTTGACCAGCAACTGGATGCCCGGCTGCGCGAGGCCAAGACGGACGCGGAGCGCGAGAGGATATCGGCGCTCTTCGGCAAGGCAGCCATTGCGAATGCCAAGCTTGCTTATCAGCGGTTCAAGGAGATTCTTGCCGGGCCGCGCTTTCAGGGGCTGGCGCAGAAGGGGGCGCGAGTGCAGCGGATGCTTTGGGCCTCGACGAGCACCAAGAATCCAAAGTATCGCGACATTCTCTATGCTGAGGAATTGATTGGTCCCGACACCATCGATACGATGCCTGCTTCCACCCTGGATGCCTTCCGCGATCACGGCAAGGTGCGTGCCACGATCGAGGAGGGCCTAGTGGAGTCCCGCCAGGTCATGGCCCAACTCGCGGAGGTGGGCATCGATTTTGCTGCCGTTACCCGAAAGCTCGAGGAGCAAGGGGTCGAGGCTTTTGCAAAAGACTATCAAAAGCTCCTCAACAGCATTGCCGAGAAGCGCGCGCAAGTCCTGGAAGTAGGGGCGGTTCGCGAACCGCCCCTACAACCCAAAGCGGGCAGCCTTCGCTCCGCCGCGGACGCCACCCTTGACAGGCTCGAGGAGCAGAAGTTTCCGCAACAGCTCTGGGACCGCGACCCATCGTTGTGGAAGAATGATCCCGCGCATCAGACGGTGATCCGCAACGCGCTCGGTTGGTTGCGGGTTTCTCATGCCATGCTGGGGCATCTCGAGGGACTCTTGAGTTTTGTTCAGGAAGTCAGATCTGCTGGTTTTACTCAGGCCGTCGTACTGGGCATGGGAGGCAGCAGCCTTTGCCCGGACGTCTGCCGCGCCACGTTTGGGACGGCGCGGGGGTTTCTCCAGCTCCACGTGCTCGATTCCACAGTTCCCGGCAGCGTCGCGCAGATCGAGAAATCCGTCGATCTTGCGCATACACTCTTCCTCGTCTCCAGCAAATCCGGGGGGACGGTCGAGCCGAACAGCTTCTTCAAGTATTTCTACGAGCGCGTTCGAGCCTTGAAGGGCGAGCGGGCGGGCGAAAACTTCGTTGCCATTACCGATCCGGGGACTTCTCTCGAAAAGCTGGCGAGCGAGAAGAAGTTCCGGCGCGTTTTTCCTGGTGTTCCTGATATAGGTGGGCGTTATTCAGCTCTATCGAATTTCGGCATAGTACCGGCGGCTCTGGCCGGTGTGGATGTGCAGACCCTGCTCGAGCGCGCGGAACGCATGGTTCACGCCTGCGGGGCGTGCGTGCCGGCACGGGAGAATCCAGGCATGGTCCTGGGCGCGACGCTCGCGGAGGCGGCGCGGCGCGGGCGCGACAAGATTACGTTCCTGATTTCCCGTGAGATCGAGACTTTCGCGGACTGGGTGGAGCAGCTCATCGCTGAAAGCACCGGTAAAGAGGACAAAGGTTTGTTGCCGGTGGTGGGAGAAGCCCTAGGCGAGCCAGGGGTTTATGGCAAAGACCGGGTCTTCGTTCACCTCAAGTTGGAATCCGAAGCGGAGGGCGGCGTCGAGCAGGCGCTCAATGCCCTCGAGGCGGCGGGCCATCCCGTCATCAGAATCAGCCTGCATGACAAGCTGGATTTGGGCCAGGAGTTCTTCCGCTGGGAGGTGGCGACAGCGACCGCCGGCGCGCTGCTGAACATTGACCCATTTGATCAGCCCAACGTCCAGGAGAGTAAGGACAACACAAACCGTCTGCTCCAACAATTCCGGTCACAAGGGAAGTTCATCGAGGAGGCGCCTGCGCTCGAAGCCGATGGGATCCAGCTTTACTGTAACCCGCAGATACGTGCTAGCCTGGAAGGAGCGCAGGCCGCGCAGGGCCGAGAATCGGATTCACCGGAGGGTTTCTTGGCGGCCTTCCTCAAACACCACCGCGAAGGAGATTACGTGGCGTTGTTGGCCTATCTTGAGCCGACGGCTGAGAGCGGCGCTCCTCTCGATTCCATTCGCACCCGTTTGCGCGACGCAACTCATCTGGCGACGACCCTCGGATATGGTCCCAGATACCTTCACTCCACGGGTCAACTCCACAAGGGCGGCGCGAACAGCGGCTTGTTCATTCAGATTACCGCCGACGATGCCCAGGATTTGCCGATTCCCGGGGAGCCCTACAGTTTCTCCATCTTGAAGCAGGCTCAAGCCCTCGGCGACCTGCGTTCACTTGAGAGCAAGCAACTGCGCGTCATTCGGCTGCATCTTGGGAAGGACGTGCCGGCCCAATGGGTGCGACTGGAAAAACTGGTGGAGAGCGCGGTCAAGCTGATTGACAGGGCGAAAATCCAGTAAGCAGTCGGCAGAAGAATGGGGCTGGGGACTGGGGAAAACGGAGGGCAGCGAGTGTAGCGCAGGTCCAGCTCTCTGGACCTGCGGCTCTTCAAAGGCAAAAGGCAGGAGGTTGTAGGTGAGGGCAATCCAAAATCTAAAATCCAAAATTGCCCACCCCTTCCCCACCTACCACCTACGACCTACCGCCCGGAGAATTTTCGCATGGCTGACACCACCAAGTTGAGCAATCCTCTGCGGGAGGGGATTCGGATTCACCGGACTCCCGAACCGTGCGCCATGGTGATCTTTGGGGCTTCCGGCGACCTGACGGAAAGAAAGCTTATCCCCGCGCTGTTCTACCTATCGCGCGAGCGCATGTTGCCTGCTGGGTTTTCCGTCATTGGGTGTGCTCGGACGCCCGCCACGGACAAGAGCTTTCGGGAGGAAATGGGCCAGGCGGTTAAGAAGTATTTGAAGCTCTCCGCCGAGAGCGAGGCATTTGTGGAGAGCTTCGGCAAGGGCATCTATTACATCGCCGATGACTTCAGCGACCCAGCGGCTTACGACCAACTGAAGACCCTGTTGGATCGGCTTGACCGGGAACGGGGCACGTCCGGCAACCGCCTCTTCTACCTTGCCACGCCGCCCAGTTTTTTCCCCGTTATCGTGAAGCACCTTGGGGCGGTGGGGCTGGCCAATCCGAAGTTTCCCCAAGAATCCTGGACGCGAATCATCATCGAGAAGCCTTTCGGGCGGGACCTATCCAGCGCCAGGGAATTGAACCAAGTGGTGACGGAGGTTTTCAAGGAAGAGCAGGTATACCGCATCGACCACTATCTGGGGAAGGAAACTGTCCAGAATCTGTTAGTGTTTCGCTATGCCAACGGGATTTTCGAGCCGTTCTGGAACCGGCGCTACATTGACCACGTCCAGCTTTCGGTGGCCGAAGACCTGGGAGTGGAGAACCGTGGTTCTTATTACGAAGAGGCAGGCCTGGTGCGCGATATGATCCAAAACCATGTCCTGCAACTCCTCAGCTTGGTGGCCATGGAACCTCCGTCTACCTTCGATGCCACCTCCGTGCGCGATGAGAAAGCTAAGCTGCTGCGCGCCATACGGCCTCTGGCGATTGACCGGATCGACGAGTTCGCTGTGCGGGGCCAATATGCGGAGGGCTGGGCAGGTGGAACGAAGGTCCCGGCTTACCGCGCGGAGCCGAAGGTTTCTCCCACCTCGAGCACGGAAACTTATGCCGCCCTCAAGTTCTACATTGACAACTGGCGTTGGGCAGATGTTCCCTTTTACCTGAGGTCCGGCAAGCGGCTGGCGAAGCGCGTTTCAGAGATTTCTATCCAGTTCCGCCGCGTGCCTCACCTGCTTTTCAGAGGCGCGGGAGCGGACGGCATCGAGCCCAACGTGCTCTCGGTTCGCCTTCAGCCGAACGAGGGGATTTCGCTGAAATTCTGCGCGAAACTTCCCGGCGCCACAATGCAAATCCGTCCCGTCCAGATGGAGTTTCGATACGGCGACTCATTCGGCGCGCCGCCACCAACCGCCTACGAGACCCTGCTGCTGGACTGCATGTTGGGTGACGCCACGCTGTTCAACCGCAGCGATGCGGTGGAGCTTTCCTGGGAATTGGTGGACCCAATCCTCGGCCATTGGCGAGAGCAAGGACCAAAGGGACTCGCTCCCTACCAGGCCGGGTCATGGGGACCAGCCGAAGCTGATGCCTTGATCGAGCGAGACGGCCGCAATTGGCACAGGCTGTGAAGAACAGTAGGCAGAAAGCGGAAAGCAGAAAGCAGAAGGTAGAAAGCAGAAGGCAGAAGGTAGCAGGCAGAGGGCAGCAGGCGGGGAGGTAGGGGGATTGAACTGGCTTTATAGCCTTTCGGTCCTGAGATAAGGTGGCAATGGTGAGCCACCAGTTTCTAATTTCTAATTTCTGATTTCTGATTTTTAGGAGTGTCGCTTGGCAGGAACAATCGAACCGATTGGGTTGGGCGAGCCTCGGGCGGCAGACGTAGCTGACCTGGAAGCCGAGCTCTCGGCTCTGTGGCGGGCGGCTGCTGAAGATCCCGCTGCCAAGAATGCGGTGACTCGTGCCTGCACGTTGACTCTGCTCATTTACGTGGAGAGCGATGAGGCGGCGGACGAGGTGAACAACCTGGTTGCCGAGGTGACGCGCCAGAACCCTTGCCGGGCGATTATCATGATGCTGGAACCGGAGGCCTCTCCCTCGGGGCTTGAGGCCTGGGTTTCCGCGCATTGCCACCTGCCGGAGGCGGGCGAAAAACAGGTGTGCAGCGAGCAGATTACCATTCGCGCTCGGGGTGAGGCGGGGCAGGGGTTGGCCAGCGTGGTTCTGCCTTTGACGGTCTCCGGATTGCCGATTTTCCTTTGGTGGCGGGCCGGCGATTTTTCGCCGCCTCCCTATTTCGACCCGATCCTCCGCCTTACGCAGCACGTCATCGTGGACACGGCGCGGTTTTCGCCCAGCGGGACGCATTTGCAGGACCTGGCCGCGTGGCTTCATAAGTTCGCGGGGAGGATTCAGTTGACTGACCTGAACTGGAGCCGCATCACTCCCTGGCGCGAGCTCATTGCCCAATGTTTTGATTCGTCCGATAGACGGCCCTACTTGGACCGCCTCTCGGAGGTAAGGATTGAATACGAGCAGGATTCCGCGCGCCTGGTGACGCAGCGCGCGCAGGCCCTGTTGCTGACGGGCTGGCTGGCCAGCCGTTTGGGATGGGAATTTCTGATGTCCGAAAGGCGGGAAGAGACCCAGCCTCGCACTTTCTATTTCAAGTCCGCGGGCGGTATGGTGAAAGTGGAGCGAAACCTGAAAAGAGTTGACAACGCCTGTGGTGTTTGTTTCACCATGGAGTTGAGATCTGAAGGGCCTTCTGCCGCCAGATTCTCGTTCTCGCGCGGGCCGGATGGGAAAGTGGTGAAGACGTCGACCGAAGTGCCAGGCTCGCTGCCCATTGGGCGCTCGGTGCGTTTGGAAGTTCTGGATGAAGTCGAGATTTTGAATGAAGAATTAAAGTTGGGAGTTCGGGACCGGGGTTACGAAGAGGCCCTGAGTCTAGTGGCGCGCATCATCGCCTCGTGATGGTAATCGCTCAGTCTCGGGTATTGTAGCGGCGGCCTTCGGGGTGGCGCTTGGCGGGCTAAGGAGTCGTCACGAAATAACCATTGCTTTGGTCGCCGAACAACCCCCTCACCCGTCCTGATCAGGTCGGGACGCCCTCTCCCCCAAGGGGGCGAGGGCGGTGAAAATCGGATCAACTCTCCCCTCTCCCCCTTGGGGGAGAGGGGCCGGGGGTGAGGGGGTTTCGATTCGGGAGCAGAACGGTTATTACCTGACGACGCATAAAGCCCGGCGCTACGTGCGTTGCCACCCGACACAGAGGGATAACTCGTCATGCCGGCCCGCCGTTGCATTTTGATGAAAAATTGAGGGAGAAGGGGTATCCCGTCCATGGCCAAACACGAAGTGAAGGTTTTTTCCAGCCTTGAGGAGATGAGTTGGGCGGCGGTGTGTGCTTTTGAAGACCTGTCGCGCCTCAAGGCCGTCGAGAACAAAACGTTCTCCGCCGCGCTTTCCGGCGGATTGACGCCTCGGATGCTCTATCAAATTCTCGGAAGCCCGGCCCTCGCCGGACGCATTCGATGGAAGAATATTCATCTGTTCCAGGTGGATGAACGCTGCGTTCCACCCGACCACCCTGACAGCAACTATCGGATGATCCGCGAAGCCCTGCTTGATAACGCCGATATTCCGGCCGAGAACTTTCATCGCATGCAGGCCGAGCAGGCGGACCTCGACCAGGCCGCGCGAGACTATGCCCATGAACTGGCCCGCGTCCTCCAACCCCAAGACGGCGACTGGCCGCGTTTGGATATGGTATTTCTTGGCATGGGCCCGGATGGGCACACCGCTTCGCTTTTCCCTGGAACTGCAGCCTTGGAGGAGCAGACCGTGTGGGTTCGGCCCAATCACGTTGAGAGACTGGGATTGCGCCGTCTGACCATGACTTTTCCGGCGCTGAATGCCGCAGCACAGGTGATTTTCATGGTGGCGGGCGCGGACAAAGCAGAAGCCCTGCGCAAGGTGCTGGAAGGACCTCCGGGGCAGTTCCCGGCCCAAAGAGTCCAACCGTTAAACGGGAGCTTGAGCTGGTTCCTGGACGAAGCGGCCGCGAGGAAGCTCAGTCCTGCCACAAGGGGTGAATAGTGACCAAGATAGTGCCTTCCATACTTTCTGCGGATTTCACGCGACTGGGCGAGCAGGTCCGGGCGATGGAGGCCGCAGGAGTAGACCGATTTCAGGTGGACGTGATGGACGGCCGCTTTGTGCCCAACATCACCTTCGGCGCGCTGGCCATTGAAAGACTGCGCCCCCTGACGCGCCTGACGATCGAGGCCCACCTGATGGTCGAGCCGCCGGAAGATTTTATCGAGCGGTTCGCCAAAGCCGGGGCGGATACCATCATCGTCCACCAGGAGGCGACGGCGCACCTGCACCGCGCCATCCAGCAAATCCACCACTTGGGGAAGAAAGCCGGCGTGGCCATCAACCCATCAACTCCGGCGAGCACGCTCTCTGAAATCCTGGGGAGCGTGCAACTGGTTTTGATCATGACGGTCAACCCGGGTTTCGGCGGCCAGGATTTCATCCCCGAAACGCTCAGCAAAATCCGTCAAGTCCGCAACGCCATCCAGGAACGTGGTCTTGATTGCGAGATCGAAGCGGATGGCGGCATCAACCACCAGACCGCGCGCTTGGTGGTGGAGGCTGGCGCCAACGTGTTGGTGTCCGGCACGGCGGTTTTTGATTCGAAGGAAGGCGTTTCCGCCGCCATCCAGGGTCTGCTCGAAAGCTGCGCACCCGCGTAGGGCAGAGCTTTCTTCGAACGTCACGGATTTCGGATGTGCCGGGTCGTTGTGAAGAGCTACAGGTATGTCATTCTGAGCCCCGACTTGTCGGGGCGAAGAATCTCCGCAGTTGCGAGGTTCCTCGGCCGCTGTTTCCTGGCGCCTGAAACCTGAAATCAGCAATCTACCCTTATATTCCACAATGGGTTCCTGCCCAAGGTGACCACGAAAGTTCAAGTGCCATTCACCGGTTGCTTTTCCTTACTCATTGGCCTATAACAACCCCTCTCAAAAGCACGTGAGAAGAATGCAACCTGAATCGGTGTGGGGAGGTAATCCTTCAGTCTAGGGTGGCAACGCACGTAGCGCCGGTCCCGCGTCTGCGGGACCGGCACCTGCCGACCTAAAGGTCGGCGCTACGCCACCCGAGACTGAAGGATTACGTGGGGAGGCGATGGTGGCCACGAAAAAGAAGAACGAGAAGCTGCAAAGGCGCGAATTCCTGAAGAAGGTCGGTGTGGGCGGAGCATTGGCCGGCAGCGTTCGAGGCATGGCAGGGGAAGAGCCACATCCTTCCGCACGCCGGACAGCGGCCGCAGAGAAGCCAGCTTCGGGGCCGCCCAGCGCGGGCAGCCGCATCACCTTTCCACGCAGCTTCAGTGGCCGTAATCTGAAGATGATCGCCTTCCCGCTGGGTGGAATCGGCACGGGTACGATCTCGCTCGGTGGCCGGGGGCAGTTGCGCGATTGGGAGATCTTCAACCGGCCGGACAAGGGAAATACGCCTGACTACTGTTTCCCTGCCATCTGGGTACAGGCGGAAGGAAAGAAGCCGGTGGCTCGGGTGCTGGAAGCGCGGATCGAGCCGCCCTACGAAGGGCCGAGCGGGCTGGGGTCGAACAACGTGCCAGGCCTGCCGCGCCTTGCTTCCGCGAAGTTCACCGGCGCCTACCCATTTGCCCGCCTCGAATTCGAGGACAAGAAGTTGCCTATCCTCGTCAACCTGGAAGCGTTCAATCCTCTTGTGCCTTTGGATGTTGAGGCGTCCGGTTTGCCCATCGCCGTGCTTCGTTACCACCTCAAGAATCCGGCCACGACACCTGTGAAGGTGGGTGTGGCGTTCAGCCTTCAGAACCCTGTGGGAAATGAAGGGAAACAGGCCAGCTTTCGCCAGGACGAAGGCGTCGCGGGCTTGTTCATGGATAACCCCTTCTTGCCCGCGACTAATCCGTTGAAAGGCTCGATGTTCCTGGGCGTGCTGGGCGCGCCGGAAGCAAGCGTTTCGTATCTTCGGGGGTGGAAACGGACGCAGTGGTGGGATGGGCCGTTGACCTTCTGGGACGACTTCACGGATGACGGCGCTCTGACCAGCGACTCGCCCGCTGTGAGCCCGGTGGGTTCGCTCGCCGTCACGCAATCGCTGCCTGCGGGCGGCGAGACCTCCGTGACCTTTCTCCTTGCCTGGCATTTCCCCAACCGCACGCCCGATCGTTGCGGATGGGAGGCCCCGGCGGCAGAGGACAAGACCACGGTGGTAGGCAACTATTATTGCCAGCGATTCACGGACGCCTGGGAAGTGGCTCGGCACGTGGCGCGCGAGCTTCCTTCGCTCGAGGAGCGCAGCCGCCGCTTCGCTACTGCGGTGGAATCTTCCACCTTGCCTCCGGCGGCGCTGGACGCGGCGCTCAGCAACCTCTTGACCTTGCGGACTAACACGGCTTTCCGCACCGCCGAGGGCGAATTCAACGGGTTCGAGGGCTGCAACAATCAATCGGGATGCTGCCACGGGACGTGTACCCACGTGTGGAACTACGAGCAAGCGACAGCCTTCGTCTTCCCTTCGCTGGCGCATTCCATCCGGGAATCGGAATTCCTGCGTAACACCCGCGAAGACGGCCTGATGGGTTTCCGCTCCTACCTGCCGGATGGAAAGAAGATCTGGGATAAGGCGGCAGCGGACGGCCAAATGGGTTGCCTGATGAAGCTCTACCGCGACTGGCAGCTTTCCGGTGACAAGGAATGGTTGCGGGGCCTGTGGCCAAATGCCAAACGCGCACTCGAATTCGCCTGGATCAAAGGCGGCTGGGACGCCAACCGCGACGGCGTGGCGGAGGGCGTTCAGCACAACACCTACGACGTCGAGTTCTACGGCCCGAATCCTCTCTGCGGTGTCTGGTACCTGGGGGCGTTGCGGGCCGGAGAAGAGATGGCGCGCGCCCTCGGCGACCAGGCTGCGGCGGCGGAATACCGGCGGCTCTTCGAGAACGGCAGCAAGTGGATCGACGCCAACCTGTTTAACGGCGAGTATTACATCCAGAAGGTCGAGGGCCGGCCGAAGGAAGAAGTGTTTGAGGGAGTGATGGTCGGTATGGGCGCAGCCAACCCCCAGAAACCTGACTACCAAATGGGCGAGGCGTGCCTGGTGGACCAATTGCTCGGCCAATACATGGCACATGTGGCGGGACTTGGGTATCTGCTTGATGAGGAACACGTTCACAAGGCTTTGAAATCCGTTTTCCATTACAACTATATCCCCGACTTGAGCGAGCACGAGGCTGTCCAGCGCACCTACGCACTGAATGGGGAGGGAGGTGTGCTGGTGGCGAGTTATCCCTCGGGTAAACGACCAGAAATCCCATTTCCCTATTTCGCCGAGGTTTGGACCGGTGAGGAATACCAGTTCGCCGCCCACTTGGTGTTTGAGGGGATGACCACGGAGGCGCAAGCCGTAGTGGAAAGCGCGCGCCTTCGCCACGATGGCGAGCGCCGCAATCCCTGGAACGAGCCGGAGTGCGGCCATCATTACGCGCGCGCCATGTCCGCGTGGGCGCTGATTGTTGCTCTGAGCGGCTTTCACTACTCCGGGGTTGACCGCAAGCTGACGCTCACGCCGCGGGTGCGCGCTCAGGACTTCCGCTGCTTCTGGTCGGTCCCCAGCGGATGGGGGAAATTCTCTCAAACCATGAGCGCGCCTAGCCATACCGTCGAGGTCGAGACGCTCGAAGGCTCAATGGCTGTGGCGAGCCTTGCGCTGGGAGGGAATGGCAAGGCGGCGCGCAAGAAAGTCTCCGCCCAGCTCGGCAAAGAACCCCTGGCCGCAACTTTGCGCGAAGAGGGGAAACTGCGCCTGGTCGCGTTTGACCGGGAAGTTCGCATCGTGCCCGGCCTATCGCTCGCCGTCAGCCTGCGGGCGTGAAGCTCCAGTTCGAGGTGCCAACGCCGATACGACTCGGAGCCGTAGATACTAACGACAAGAAGATTGAGCAGATTCGAGCGAGTGACCTTGACTATAGAGCGCGACGAAACCATGGAGGACTCAGATGTCTACTTCCCGAAGGGCTTTTCTGAAGAGCACGGTTGCGGGTGCGGGTTTGGCACTGGGAGATCTGCGGGCCTTGGCCATGGGAGCCGCTCCTGAGCCGCTGCCTGGCGCCCGGAGTTCACCGCGCCTAGGTGCGGATTCCGAGACGGCTGGGGAGTACACGCGAGGGGTGGGTGTTTACCCGGGAGACCCGCGTGAGGATTTTGGCCCGGTGCTGGTGGCAGATGCCTCGACCTACCGGAATCTGGCGCTGCGGCGGCCCGCGTATCACTCCAGTTGCTACGATTACAATCTGACGGCCCAACTGGTTACAGATGGGATCAAGGATTCGCATCTCCCCGACTGGGTTGCAACCTGGGTAGGCCTTCGCGGCGAGCTGCCTAAGCACGAGCGGGAGTTCTTCCTAGACCACAACCCGATGACCGTCGTCGACTTGCGGGGTCCGCGCCCGTGGGTGCAGGTTCAATTGGGAGGCGGGGCGAGGGTTCCGGAGATCGACCTTGTTGACGTCCTCCTCATCGCGCCCCGCAACTTGAAACCGGAGGACCTTGGTGTTGCCGTCTTGGTCTCCGACGACGGACGGGAGTGGAAGGAATTAGGTAAGGTAACTAATCCGAAGCCCGTACCCGTTACTGGCTCCCCGAGAGGCTTTCCGCAACCTGGGCAACGGTTCCAGCCTTCCATTCCTCTTCGCTCAGCTTCTCAAAGCCGCTTCTATCGAATCGAACTCGAAGCTGCCAACGCCCCGCCGTTCGCGTTCTTCATGGAATGGCAAGTCTGTGAGGTAGGGTTCTTCCATAAGAGCCAGAGAGTGGAAATTGGCGGGCCTTATCGTTTCACCAGTGCGTGGATGAGCGCGGGTTTGGGTGAGCAGTGGGTTTATGTCGACTTGGGCGCTCGCTGTGAATTCGACCGTGTGGTGTTGTATTGGATCGCGCGCGCTGCGGAGGGTTCCCTCCAGGTTTCCGACGATGCGCAGAATTGGCGCGACATTCAACCCCTGCCTGAGGGGAGAGGGGACACTGACGACCTCAGGCTGGCGCAGCCCGTCCAGGGAAGGTACGTGCGCGTACTGATGCGGCGGCCCACCTTGCCGCATGGGTACATTCTGAGCGAAATGGAGGTTTATGGGCGGGGCGGATTTGTCGCGCAACCGAAGCCCGCGCCCGCAGCTCGACCTGACGGGCGATTGGACCTCGCGGGAGGCGCTTGGCGCCTGCAACGGGATTCCCTTGTGAACGCGGACGGAGCAACACTCTCCAAAGTGGGATTCCAGGACCAGGATTGGGTCATTGCCACCGTGCCGGGCACAGTGCTCTCCTCTTATCTGAATATCGGTGCAATTCCTGATCCGAATTACGGCGAGAATCAGTTGCTTATTTCCGATTCATTTTTCTACGCAGATTTCTGGTACCGGAACGAGTTCACGACGCCGGCATTGACCGAGGGTCAGCGCGCTTGGCTGAACTTCGACGGGGTTAACTGGAAGGCGGACGTCTTCCTGAATGGCGAAAGACTCGGGCGAGTAGAAGGTGGCTTCATGCGCGGCCGGTTCGACGTCACCGGACGCCTGCTCGCTGGCCGCAAAAACGCGCTGGCCGTCCGCATCGAGAAGGATGACACCCCCGGAAGCATGAAGCAGAAGACCTTCGAGAGTCCGGGCAAGAATGGGGGCGCGCTCGGAATCGATAATCCCACCTACCACGCCTCCATTGGTTGGGACTGGATTCCCACCATTCGCGGCCGCGACACGGGCATCTGGGGCGATGTCTACCTTACCCTCAGCGGGGCCGTTACCATCGAGAATCCGTTCGTTTCGACCACCCTGCCGCTGCCCGACACTTCGCGTGCCGACGTGAGTATCGAGGTCGAGTTAGTGAACCACACCTCCAAGCCTGTCACCGGAACTCTGCGCGGACGCTTGGCGGAGTTGCAGTTCGAGCAGCGCGTTTCCGTCGATGGCTCCGCAACGCAGAAAGTGAAGTTTGACCCCTCGAACACTCCGGCCCTGCGGCTGCAGAATCCCAAGCTCTGGTGGCCTGCGGGATACGGCGAGCCGCACTTGTACGCTCTGGAGCTGAGCTTCGAGGCGCCGAAGCGGATGGTATCAGACACCAAGGCGTTCCAGATAGGCGTTCGGCAAATGTCCTACAGCGAAGAGGGCGGCGCCTTGCGGATTTGGATCAATGGCAGGCAGTTTGTGGCGCGCGGTGGGAATTGGGGCTTCAGCGAGTCCATGCTGCGTTATCGCGCGCGCGAATACGATGCGGCGGTACGTTATCACCGCGAAATGAACTTCACGATGATTCGCAACTGGGTAGGGCAGGTCGGTGACGAGGAGTTCTTTGCGGCCTGTGATCGGCACGGCATCATGGTCTGGCAAGAGTTCTGGTTGGCCAACCCGGCGGATGGGCCGGACCCGGAGGATGACGACCTGTTCATGCGCAATGTAAATGACTCGGTCCTGCGGTTTCGAAACCATCCCTCGATTGGCCTTTACTGCGGCCGTAATGAAGGCAACCCACCTCCGCCTCTTGACGGGGGCATCAGGAAAGTGCTGGCGGAAAAACACCCCGGCATTCATTACATCTCCAACTCCGCCTTTGGGGTTGTCAGCGGCGGCGGGCCTTACAGGGCAATGCCCCGCAACTTCTACTTTACCCTGGGCGCCGACCCGAAGCTGCATAGCGAAATGGGCATGCCGAATATACCCCCCATGGAAAGCGTGCGCGCGATGATGCCCGAATCGGCCCTGTGGCCGCAGGGGCTCGTCTGGGGCCTGCACGATTTCTGCCTGGGTGGCGCGCAAGGCGGTGAGAGCTTCCGGACCATGATCGACTACGACTACGGCGGCGCCGGCAATGTGGACGAATGGGTTTCACTCGCTCAATTCATCAATTACGAAGGTTATCGCGCCATGTTCGAGGCGCAGAGTAAGTACCGCATGGGGCTCCTCCTCTGGATGAGCCATCCTTGCTGGCCCTCGTTCGTCTGGCAGACCTACGATTACTATTTTGAACCCACGGCGGCGTACTTTGGGTGCAAGAAAGGCTGTGAACCGCTCCACATTCAGTGGAACCCAGCCACCGAGAGCATCGAAGTGGTTAACTACAGTGCCGGGAACATGCGAGGCTTGACCGCCACGGTGGAAGTCCTGAACATGGACGGGACGAAGCAATGGGAGAAGTCCGCAACCCTGGATAGCGCGGAAGACAGCGTCACCCCGTGCATCAAGATGGAGTATCCGCCCGAGCTGACGTCATTGCACTTCCTGCGGCTCGCCTTGACGCGCGGGGCTGAGACGGTCTCCACGAACTTTTATCTGCGCGGCCGGGAGGAAGGTAATTATCGGGCGATTCGCCAGTTGCCCAGGGTCAACCTGGAAGCGGCAACGCGCGTCGACCGCCAGGGAAATCGCTGGCAGTTAACGACCGAGCTGCATAACCCGTCGAATCAGCCGGCGCTGATGATCCGCCTGAAAGCTGTGAGGGAGAAGAGTGGAGACCGGATCCTGCCGGCAATTTACAGTGACAACTACATCTCATTAATGCCCGGCGAGCGGCGAACCATTCAGACGGAGTTGGAGCACGCCGACACGCGTGGCGAGACGCCGCGAGTCGTAGTGGAGGGGTTCAACGTTGGACACGTGACCCAGATGTAGCAGCAGCGCCGCCGCAAAGGGGATACGACCGGCGGGCTTCATCCCGAATTGGGAGGTTAGCGTGGGTGCGATGTGCATCTTGTAGGGGCACAGCGTCCGCCGCGGCGGATGCCCCTACGCCCGGCCCGGCACCATTTTGTTCCTCCGGTATCTGCGTCAAACGGGCCTCTAATCCAGTGATTCGACTCCACCGGCGGCTGCCAACTTTCGAATTCGGGTTCAATATCCTCACCGCGCGCAGGGCGGTGATGTCGCGCCTGCCGTCCCTCTCCGCTTTTGATGAAGGATATTCATTTGCGCTTGGCTGTGGTATGGTGGGCCTACTATGAACAGACCAAACTCCTTTTCACGTCGTTCGTTCCTGGGCCTAATGGCTGCGGCGCCGCTTGCGGCTGCGATGCCGGACTCGAAGGAGATTCCTGTAGGACTTGAACTCTACTCGGTGCGCAAGGACTTGCAGAAAGATCTGATGGAGACTGTCCGGGGCGTGGCGAAGATGGGTTACCAGTGTGTCGAATTCTTCGCTCCTTACTACGCCTGGACGCCCGACTATGCAAAGCAGGTTCGCACCGAGCTGGACGGTCTCGGCATCCGTTGCTACTCAACCCACAATGGATTGCAATCGTTCACTCCAGACGGAATCGCCAAGGCGATTGAGTTGAATAAAATCCTGGGGGCCCGGTACATCGTGCTGGCTCACCCCGGCAAGGTCAGCGGCCTGGATGACTGGAAGCGCGTGGCGGGAACACTCAACACAGCAAACGACACTTTGAAAGGGCAGGGCTTGCTCGCGGGCTATCACAACCACGAGCTGGAGTGGAAGCCGGTCGGCGGCCAAAAGCCGATGGAACTGCTGGCCGCGACCCTCGACAAGAGCATCATCCTGCAACTGGACGTCGGGACATGCTTGGAAACAGGCAATGACCCCGTGGCCTGGATCAATCAGAATCCTGGACGAATCCGCTCGATGCACGTCAAGGATTGGTCTCCAGAAAAAGGCTATCGGGTCCTGACAGGCGAGGGGACGGCGCCCTGGAAGAACATTTTCGCCGCCGCCGAAAGCACGGGGGGAATCGAGTACTACCTGATCGAACAGGAAGGCAGCGATTACTCCGAGATGGAAGCCGTTCAGCGCTGTCTCGCGGCGTTTCGCAAGCTGCACGGCTGAGCCGGCCCCATCGACCGATCCCACCTAATTGGCGAGGGCATCGGAACTGTAGTTGGACATTCGGCTCTAATGCGCCTGTCTTCGATCAAGCGGGCCGCAAACAATGCGAAAAAGCCTTGTTCTTTCTCCATCGCGATTTCTTTTTTCTGCCCATGGGCGACTGCGCACTGCCGACTTCTTTTGGACTCCTGGCTTCTGATTCCTGAATCCTGGATCCTGAATCCTGATTCCTGCTCTCATGCCGGACGAAGTCTTGATCATCGGCGGCGGTTTTTCGGGTCTGGCGGCGGGTGTCGCACTGGCGGAAGAGGGGCGCGGTGTGCGCTTGCTCGAACAGAAACCTCACTTGGGCGGGCGGGCGCGTTCCTTTCTTGATCCCGCAACGGGCTCCGTGGTGGATAACGGCCAGCACATCATCATGGGCTGCTACCATTCGACCATTCACTTCCTTGCGACTATCGGAACTCTGGACCGCATTCGGTTTCAACAGCATTTGACCCTCCGGTTCCTTGACCGAAATGGGCGGCTGACAGCGCTTCAATGTCCCGGCCTGCCTTCGCCCTGGCATGTACTGCTCGGCGTGCTACGCTCCGGAAGTTTCTCTTTCAAGCACAAACTGGAAGTCTTGCGTCTCGGACGATCGCTCCAGTGGGCGAGGGCGATGGACCGTGGCTTGGAAAAGCTGAGCGTGCGCGAATGGCTCACCAGGCTTGGCCAATCCGAGAGCTTGCAGCGCAATTTCTGGGACCTGCTCTGTATTGCGGCACTCAATGAAGACCCCGGCAAGGCCAACGCGGGGCTGTTTGAGCGGGTGTTGCAGTTGGCGCTTTTCTCCTCGCCGGCGGATTCACGGATCGGGATTGCCCGCGTTGGTTTGAGTGAGGTGTATGTGGATGCTGCCACAGCCTACATTCGGGCGAGGGGCGGGCGAGTTGAGTGCAGCCGCAGCGTGGCCAGTCTACTGGTTTCCGAAGGGCAGTGCCGGGGCGTGCGCCTTTCCAGTGGCGAGGAAATTGAGGCGGAGAGCGTGTTGAGCGCCGTGCCCTCGTTTCAGCTTGCGAGCTTGTTGCCCGGCGAACTGCTCCGCTTCGAGCCTTTCTTCGCCCCAGTCGTTTCCCTTCGGCCTGCGCCGATCATTTCCATCAACCTCTGGTTTGACCGCCCGATCACCGAGCTTGATTTTGTTGGATTGCGCGGCACTACGATTCAGTGGCTCTTCAACAAAGGCAAGATTCTTGGCTCGGGTGAGAATTATGTTTCGCTCGTTTTGAGCGGCGCACACCGGCATATCGGACGCGGCAAAGAAGAATTGTTGGCCATGGCTTTGCGTGAGCTAGGCGACCTTTTCCCGGAAGCGCAGAAGGTCAAATTGCATCATGCCCTCGTTATCAAGGAGCGCTTCGCCACCTTCTCGCCCACCTGGGAAGCTGAGCAGTTACGCCCGACGGCCCGGACGCCAGTGCGCGGCCTATATCTGGCGGGCGATTGGACTGCTACAGGCTTGCCGGCCACCATTGAAAGTGCGGTGCAGAGTGGTTACACTGCTGCGAGGGCTATTCTGGACGATGGCTGAATTCATTGACTGAGGTGGAGATGCAAACAGGCGTAAATGCATTTCGAATGGCATTCCTTCTAGCCATCCTGACTCTGGTTTTGTGCTCGTCCAGCCTGTCATTCCGAGGAGTCCCGCGCCCGCGGGACGACGAGGAATCTCGCATGTCCACCGTTCGCAGAGCGACATTCCTCGCGGAGTTTACCCTGAGCGGGCAAAGCGAGATCCTTCTCCCGCGACTGCGGGATCAGGATGACAGCGAAGGGCTCGGAATGACAACCTTTGCAAACGTTGCGGCTAAGGGCGGACAAGCACGCGGTAAGTTTGCTGACCCTCGACTGAAACCTGCCTACCGCTTTGAAAAAGGCGGTTGGATTTATGTTCACTTGGAGGGAACGCCCGGCCAGATCGGTTTCCAGCACGGTTACTTGCTGGCCCCTGAGATAGCGGACGCCTTTAAGGCCGTAAAGCTCGAGGACACGCACCGCACCAAAAAGGATTGGGATTTCTTCCGCAAGGCCGCGCGCGAGATGCTTTGGCCGAAGATCGATCAGGAATACCAAGAGGAACTCACGGGAATCACCGAAGGCCTCAAGGCGCACGGCGTCTCGATGGATATCGATGACGTGGTGGCGCTGAATGCCTTCGAGGAACTGCCGGACTACTACGTTCCCTGGTATAACTCGCAGCACAAGGTGGCCAGCGCGCCACACCTGGTCAGCCCCGGCAACTGTAGCGCCTTCGTCGCCACCGGCAGCTATACCCGCGACCACAAGATTGTGATCGCGCACAACAACTGGTCGGGCTATCTGGATGGCGAACGCTGGCGAATCATCTTCGACATCGCGCCACAGCACGGACATCGCATCCTGATGGACGGCTTCCCCGGCGTCATCACCAGCGACGACGATTTCGGCGTGAACTCCAGCGGCATCATGGTGACCGAGACGACCATTACGCAATTCGTCGGTTGGGACCCGGACGGCAAGCCGGAGTTCATGCGCTCCCGCAAGGCGCTCCAATATGCAAGCTCAATCGACGACTATGCGCGCATCATGCTGGACGGCAATAACGGCGGCTACGCCAATGATTGGCTGCTGGGGGATAACAAGACCGGCGAAATCGCTCAGTTCGAGCTGGGTCTGAAGGCGCATCAGGTCTGGCGCACCAAGGATGGCTATTTCGTGGGCTCAAACTTTGCCCGCAATCCGGAAGTGCTGGCTAAAGACACCACGTTTGATATCAACAATCTCGACAGTTCTCCTAACGCCCGCAGGGTCAGGTGGGAAGAGTTGATGAAGGAATCAAAGGGCAAGATCGACGTGAAAATGGCCGAGAAATTCATGGCCGACCATTACGATTCCTACCAGAAAAAGCTGGTCCCCGACGAGCATTCTCTCTGCGGACACGGGGATCTCTCCCCTCGCGGCGAACCGGTTTGGGAATGGGGGCCTTACTATCCTGGTGGCGCGGTGCAGGGAAAGGTAATGGATGCCACGATGGCTAAAACGATGAGCTTTTACGCGCACATGGGCCACCCCTGCGGAATGGATTTTCTTGCTGCACCCTTTCTTAAAGCGCATCCCGAATTCGCCTGGGAAGCGCCGCTGCTGCGCGATATGAAGGCCGGCCCGTGGACGCTGTTCAAAGTCGGCCAAAAACAACCGTAGTGACTTCTCGCTAGCGATTCCTGTCGACTTGCAGAAAACCCGGCGACCGTAGAAAGCCGCCGTGGCGAGCGTTCGAGCCCTGAAGCGCGAGGGTGCGGATTCTTTATTTGCTCCTCCCCTCTCCCCCTTGGGGGAGAGGGGCCGGGGGTGAGGGGGTCAAAGCTGTGAAACCAGAAACAACGCAACGCTGTCGCCAGCGCCGCCCCCTCGCCCGTGGCGAAGCGCAGATTGCCAAGGCACGCGAGCTTCGCCGCAATGAAACCGAATCCGAAGAGGTGGCTTGGCGCTTATTGCGGACTCTCAGATTGAACGGCTTCAAGTTTCGCCGCCAGCACGCCGTGGGTCAGTACATTGTTGATTTCTGCTGCCCCCAGCGGCGGCTGATTGTGGAACTGGACGGAGGCGTCCACGCTCAGCCAAGCCAGACCAAGCGCGACACGAGCCGCGACGCGGAACTCAAACGTAGGGGATACACCGTGACGCGGTTCCCAAATGGCATCGTTCTGGAGGCGCCGGAGCTGTTTCTGTAGAAAGTGCTGGACGTCGCGTGGTCACTGCCAAATCCCTTCACCGGCGAGTTGTGACCTGCAAACGGGCGGGCGCAGGCTCGTGACCCCCTCACCCGGCCCGCGCCGGCTGGTGAAAACGCCGGCGGCGGCCCACCCTCTCCCCCAAGGGGGAGAGGGCGTGGAGTTTCTGCATTTTTCACGCGGCTGCAGCCTGGGTCAGCAGGCACATTATCGCACGACTCCGGGCCGATAGCGGCGGTTTAGAAACAGAAGGGCGGTGAAGTGTTTTCCCAGGCCCGGCACTTCCGGATAGCTTCTTCGCGAGTCTTCCCCTGGCTTATGCAACCAGGCAGGCTGGGACAATCGGCTACCCAATAGCCGTCCTCGCCTTGATAGATAACCACTTGGCGCATATTATCACATTTTAAACCTTCGCAGCGATGACGCGTCGCGATTCGTAAAGCGGGAATTGCTCGGTCAGGGCTTCGACCTGGCTGTGGATTCGCCTCTGCACGGACTCATCTTCAACGCTGTGCAGCACCTCGGCGATCCAGTGCGCGATGAGCTCCATCTGCGGCTCCCGGAGCCCGCGCGTGGTGACGGCGGGCGTGCCGATGCGGATGCCGCTGGCGACCATGGGAGGGTTCGTATCGAAAGGAATGACGTTCTTGTTGACGGTGATGCCGGCGTTTCCCAGGGCCTTTTCGGCCTCCTTGCCTGTTACCTTGTTTGAAAACACATCCACCAGCATCAGGTGAGTGTCGGTGCCGCCGGAGACGATGCGGAAGCCATTGCCGGCCAGGGCATCGGCCAACCTCCGGGCGTTCAGCACGATCTGCTTCTGGTATTCGTGAAACTCCGGCTGAAGGGCTTCCTGGAAGCAGACGGCCTTGGCAGCGATGACGTGCATCAAGGGCCCACCCTGGATACCGGGGAACACGATCTTGTCGAGCTCCTTTGCATACTGCGCCTTGGAGAAGACCGCGCCCCCGCGCGGCCCGCGCAAAGTCTTGTGCGTGGTGGTGGTGACGAAATCCGCGTGGGGAATGGGGCTGGGATGGAGGCCTGCCGCGATAAGCCCCGCGATGTGCGCCATATCCACCATCAGCAGCGCGCCGCTCTGTTTGGCGATGGCGGCGAAGCGCTCGAAATCCAGGAGGCGCGGGTAAGCGCTGGCGCCGGCCACGATGAGCCTTGGCTTGTGCTCCTGAGCCAGCCGCTCGAGCTCGTCGTAGTCAACTGTCTCCGTGTCCTTCCGTACGCCGTAAGAAACGATCTTGTACAACTTCCCGGAGAAGTTCAGCGGGTGCCCGTGCGTCAGGTGGCCGCCGTGGGCAAGGCTCATGCCCAGCAGGGTGTCGCCCGGCTTGAGCACGGTCATATAAACGGCCTGGTTGGCCTGGCTGCCGGAGTGCGCCTGCACGTTGGCGTGCTCCGCCCCGAAGAGCTTCTTGGCGCGCTCGATGGCCAGGGTCTCAGCCACGTCTACAAACTCGCAACCGCCGTAGTAGCGCTTGCCCGGCAATCCCTCGGCATACTTGTTGGTCATCACGGACCCGAGGGCCTCGAGCACCGCCTCGCTGACGAAATTCTCCGAAGCGATCAGCTCCAGCGTCCGCGCCTGGCGGTCAACCTCCAGGTCGAGGGCCTGGGCGATTTCGGGGTCAACTTCGCGCAAGGAGCGTGAACGTAAAGGGAGGGAAGTGCTCATACTCTTTTCTCCAAGTGATAGCGTTGGTCAATGGCGTCGATCTTCTCCACCCGCCGCTCGTGGTGTCCCCCGGCGAAAGGGGTTGAGAGCCATGTGTCCACAATTTGATGCATGCTTGCTTCGTCAATCATGCGGCCGCCCAGGGTGAGGACGTTGGCGTCATTATGCTCGCGGGCCATGCGCGCGGAAATCGTATCGTTGGCAGCCGCGGCGCGAATGCCCGGGACTTTGTTGGCGGCAATCATCATCCCGATGCCCGTCCCGCACACCAGCACCCCGTAATCGGCCTGCTTTGCCGCCACCTGCGCCGCTACCTTCTCCGCGAAGTCGGGATAGTCCACGCGCTCTGAGTTCGATGGGCCGTGGTCTTCAACCTCCAGGCCTTTGCTATTCAGGTACTCGCGGATTTTCTCCTTCAAGGCAAAACCCACATGGTCTGCCGCCAGTGCAATCTTCATTTTCCCCACCCTGGTGCACCCCTCGAACTCGTCAGGAAGGCTGGTCATGTCTTCCCGGGCCTCCTTTAAGATTCTACCGGACAAGACCCAATGGCGCAAATAACGACTTCCACGTGAACATTGAGTGATTGGTTCATTGAATCATTGAGTCATTGGGTCATTTAGTCATTGAATCATTGAGTCATTGAAAAGCGGTGCCAAAGCCGCGGGCAATTCTGAAGTATGAGCTATGAAGTATCAAGGATGAAGTGTGAAGTATGAAGTATGAAGTATGAATTCCCCCTTCCTCTCCACTGCTTTCTGCCTACTGCCTTTGAAGTGCCGCAGGTCCGGAGAGCGGGACCTGCGCTACGCCTGCCTTCTGCCTAGTATCGCTCTTGTGGTTCCTGAATCCTGAATCCTATTCTTCCGCCACCTACTAACTACCTGTTTTTTCAACAACATTCCCGCTTTAAACTCGTAACTACCTGTGTTTTCTATAATATTCCCGCTTTGCTGCGGGCCGTGGAGAGCCGACCCTTTGTTTTCACAGACATTCCCGCGTCGTCCGTCATTTTTTGAAGTTACTACTGCTTCCTCTTTCCCTGTGGAGAAGACATTCTGTCCCAGGCTGCTGTCCGGGCGATGCGTCCCGCCAGCCCGAACTCCCCCAAAAGCAGTCGGCGGTGGGCAGCGGGAGGCGGCAGCAGGCAGTCGGCGGTGGCGAGAAGTAAGAAGGCAACTCACAATCCATAATTCACTATTCACAATTCAGCATTTTTCTTCCACAACCCCACTTACTAACCTAGCCTATCCTACTCCGCTTGTCAAGAGACACGGTGTCCGCGGTGGTGTCCCAATATGGGATGTAGGGCCGGGGCTTGCCCCGGCCAGGCCGTCCCGCCATGGCGGGAGGAATCCACCGGGTGCAAGACATGAAAGTAAGGGTTCGAAAGGCCCACAGAGAGCTTCAGATAGCCCGCGCAGCGCGGGGTGCAACCCAGCCCAGGGCGCGAGCCCCATAAGCGCTAGCCGAACCGCACGAGGTGGAGTTTCAGCCCGCCATTCCTATTGGCGGGCGGCATAAGTTGGCCCATGGCGCCAGCCACGGGGAAGCGAAACAGCGAAACTCAACAAGCCCCGGCAGGGGCGACAGAAGGTTCGGGACTGGTCTCAGCCAGCACCCCTTCTTTCGCCCCGCTGGGGCTCAATGGAAACCCTGGCGCCCTCGACCCCAGGGCTAGCGCCCTGGGCTATCCCGCGAGGCGGGATCGGCCCTACGGGCCTTTGCCCTTGCGTACCCATACGCTCAGACACGTACAACAAATCAAGAAAAATGCCTTGGCCTCCACTTTTACGTCGCGCACCCCGCCTCCGGGCTTGACTCGCAGGTTGAGTGGCGTTGTAATTGAGCCTTCCCGGTCGCCAGCCTGAGCATTTCTGGGAGGCCAGGCGTCATGAACAATTCCCCCGCCTGTTTTAGGAGGGGGCCATACGGTACATGGCCAGCCCTGCACCGGATGGTACAGGGCCAGAGGGTGGTAAACCCGCGAATCGTCGATCACCGTTGGCGTTGGTCAAGACCAGTGTAGTTTAAGCACACGTATTGAACCGGGGCGGTCGAGAGCTTCACAGCCCTCTCGACCGGATGCGGAAAGCCGTCTCCAGTGGGAGCGGCGGGATTATCCAGAGTGACCGGGCGGCCTACAACTGCGAGGAAAGTTGTTAGACATGGAGGAAAGCGTTACGATCAACGCGGTTGCCACCCCGGCTCGCCGCCGGCGGTTTCGTCTTAGGCCGGCTAGCACCGGTTTTGTCCAGGTCAGCCTAATCACGAGTTAGCCGCAGGAGAGTCAACTGATGAGCGATCGAATCCAAAGCTTCGGTGAGACAGCCAAGGGGCTGGCGCGCAATCCACTTGGCATCATCGCCCTCTTCATTGTGCTGGTGTATGGTTTCGCCTCTCTGGTCACGGCCTTCGCTGGGTCCTTCTCAGCCTCGGAGCGACTTCCACTCATCTACTTTCTCATCCTCTTCCCTGTCCTGGTACTGGTCATCTTCGCGTGGCTGGTGAGCAGGCATAGCGGCAAGCTGTTCGCTCCGAGCGATTTCAAGGACGAGGAGAACTACGTGAGAATGCAGATGGCCGTCGTGGCTTCACTCGGTGCGGCAACCGCGAAGGGTCAGAGCCCAGCATCAGAGTCGGAGATACACAAGATCGTCGAAGTGGTCCGAGGTGCGGGCACAGGGCGCGCGGAACCCGGCGATGGTTGGAGGAACCACATACTGTGGGTAGACGACCGACCGGAAAACAACACGTACGAACGTCAGGCGTTCGAAGCCATGGGCCTACGGTTCACGTTGGCGCTGTCCACGGACGAAGCATTTGAGAGATTGGCGCAAAACCGGTACGCAGCAATCATCTCCGACATGGGGCGTCACGAGGGGCCGCGGGAGGGGTACGTTCTTCTAGACAAGTTGCGCAAAGAAGGGGATCGCACACCGCTCTTCTTCTATGCCTCATCGAATGCACCCGAGCATAAGCGCGAAACGCGCGAACACGGAGGACAAGGCTGCACTAACAACGCGCAAGAGCTGTTCGAGATGGTCACCAGAGCTGTGATCAAGAGGCAGTCGGCATGAAGGCGGCTAACAAGCCGATGCAGCGGAGGGCCCACGGCCGCCGCTGATCGGCAGGACATTAGACGGCGCGCACCTCGGCTGCTACAATTAGACCCGTGCGTCCGAAGGAGGAGGAACTCCCATGCCCAAGAACCCACCGGAGAACATGCCGCGCATCACTCCCTATCTCTACTTCGAAGACGTGGTGAGCGCCCTGGATTGGCTGGCGCGGACCTTCGGCTTCCGCGAGCGCCTGCGGATGCCCGGCGCGGACGGGAGGATTACGCACGCCGAGATGGAGCTCGCGGACGGCGTGATCATGATGGGGCACCCGGGGCCGGACTACAGGAACCCCAAGCGGCTCGGTCACGTAACTCAAGCCCTATACGTCTACGTCGACGACGTGGACAAGCACTTCGAGCAGGCCAAGGAAGCGGGCGCGAAGATCCTTCAGGAGCCGAAGGATCAGGTTTACGGGGACCGCAGCTACGGAGCTACGGATCCCGAGGGGCATCACTGGTACTTCGCCCAGCACGTGCGCGACGTGACGCCTGAGGACATGAAGACGTCCGCATAGCGTTGACTATGACCGCCGGCCTAACAAGCGCTTGCAGCCGACGGCGGCTGGCGTGACGATGGCCCGCGGACATTATCCGGTCCGCGGGCCGTCGATTTTGTGTCTTGCAGAAAGCTCTGAACAGGCTGCGGAAAAACGCTTCCCTGCTGTCATTCTGAGTTGGGCGGCGCTGGCCCGGTGGACTCGCGGATAACCACTTCGGGGTCGATGGAGAAGCCGCGGCCCTGCACCTGCCCACCTTCGGGTGGAACGAGAGCTTCGAACGACAGGCGTCCAATCTTCTCCCGAGGGATGTTGACCGTGGTGAGAGCTGGACAGGCGTACCCGGAGAGACTGAT
>Ga0208321_1000135_pt1 | contig 84980 bp, 79 predicted proteins | sample June2015DPH_4_15_FD_184692 | JGI IMG/M metagenome (GOLD analysis project Ga0208321, IMG submission 184692) | Peatland microbial communities from SPRUCE experiment site at the Marcell Experimental Forest, Minnesota, USA - June2015DPH_4_150... | ecosystem: Environmental > Terrestrial > Soil >... | reverse complement strand
CTCCCAGCGCAGCCACCACCGGAAATCACAAGCGCCCAGGTCAAGTCCCATGGTGCAGACCTTTCCGAAAAACATAGGGGTTTCTCGGCACTTTCTTGATTCTTGACCCCGAATGGGGAAAGTTCGGCTAGCCAGGGCTACATAGTTCCCTGCAGGCGGCCCGACATCTGTGAAAGCACTGCCGTCAATGGGGTGCCAAGTTGTACGCTGCCCAGATTCCGAAGTTTCGGCAGGCTAGCTCTCGTCGCCAATTATCAACCTATCCGAGCTCCCTCAACGAATCCCCTCCTCTGCCTCGCGCGGTCGATGAATATGACCTTCTCGGTCCAGCCACCGGCCGGGAACGTACCGTGCACGCAAACCGTAATAGGTCGTCTGAACCTTGTGCGCCTCTGGTCCCGTCCCGTCTATTGGATTCTCGCTCACGGATTCTTCTTCCTCTTGTGCAACATGACGATTGTCTCATCACCCTTGGGTGTAGGGGGTAGATCGGGTAGATCGCGCAGTTCGGGTGGGTCGCAGGCGGAGGCACCTGAGGGTGGTTCGGCGCCGGATGGGTCCGCATAGCTTGGAAATTCGTCCGGCTCTCGGATCGGCTTGCCGCAGAATCCGCAGTGGAGGCGCCGAGTGCTCCCGGTGTAGGGCGCTAGGCGGCCCTGCTCCGATGGGTGCAACTTCTTCGCACAGCCCGCATGGTAAAGGAGGGTTTCACCCTTGGCCTGCCGGGTCGTGTCGATTAGCATAGATCTTGTCATAGCTCCTCTTTATCTGGGCCACCTATGGCCACGCCGCCGCCGTTGTGGCCTGCCATCTTCCGCGCCAGCGCGCCGAGGCGGCTGACCTTATCCCTGCGGTCGAAGGGCTGGCGGATCAGGTGCCCACACTCGAGCCGCTCCCAAGGGAGCAGGATGGCGGGCTCCGCCTTGGAGGGGAGCTTCTCCACCTCGACCACCCTGCGAACCTTGTATTCCGCCCACGCTCGGCCTCGGGTCACTTTGCCTCCTCTGACGCGGGCCGCTTGAAGATGGCCTCGTAGTGGTTCGGGTGTTCCTCGCCGCACTGCGTAAAGGCCGCGAGTTCCCATCCTCGCTTGCCGGACTCGACAAGATAATCAATCCAGTCCGGGTACCCGCGAAAATGTCCCTCGGGCAGACTAGCAAGCAAGGCCGTCAGATCCTGACCTATCGTGTTCACGAATCCCTCTGCGGCTGACAAAACCCTGCCGTTTACCTCCGTGCCGTTCACCTCCGTGACCACCTGCGTGCCATCCCTGAAGAAGACGCGCGCCGTGCTGTACTCCCACTTTTGCATCGTGACCACCGTGTCCTCTCTTTCAATCGTTGTTGCTGTCGAACTTGCAGGTGGGCTGCCCCTCGAATTCCTCGCGATCGTGTTTGGACCCGCCCTTGCACTCGATGCAATTCCAGAGGCGGTTGATGCAGCCGAAGATGCCGTAGCGCACGTTCGCGGGCACCTGATTGGCATTATCAATCGCCATGCGGCCCTTGGCGACGAAGACAGGATCACGCCCCGGAGTGCTGGCGTACAGGGCGGTTAGGTCCAGTAGCGCCTCAAGCAGGCCCTTGTTGACGGCCTTGCAGCCGGGCAATCTCCCGCTGGTCCACGTCCGGCCCGCTCGCCAAGTTGCTCACGAAGGGACCGCGGCCCTGGCAGGTGCGGAGGAGAGCAGGCATGCCAGAATTCAACGACTACCATTGCGACCGTTGGAGCCAGACCGCCAAGAACTCGAGGCGACCGCTACAAAGACTTGGAACACGGTTGGACACTTTGCTGGATAGAGTATGAAAGCACAAGTGGTCCTGACTGCTTGGTCTAGCTGAGGGGAGGAATGATCCGCTGAATAGCGCGGCTGGCCTTGCCGCAGTACTGGCAGTCGAGCCGGGCGGCGGTCGTGTCTGAGCCAACCTGCATTGCCCCGCCGCAGTTAGGACAGTTTAGGGGAATAAAGCGCACCTCAGCCATTGTTTCCTCTCTCTACCCGCCGGCTCAGTGCAGAGCATATTGCTTCCCCCCTCTCATGACGTCCCCCCCACTCCGCCCTCGTCCTACTTCTTATAGTCTAGGTGCAACCAGTCCAAGCATATCTCAGCCGACTTTTCCAAATCCGCCAACCATCCCTCCCCCTCCGCCTGCGCGAAGAGTTGCCGCGGAACGCACACTCGATCCGTCTGCTCGATTCCTTCCACCGGCACTCTCCTTGACGCCAACTCGACGAAGCCTTCCGAACAACTCCCCCCAGCCTTGATCTCACCCCCCCTTCTCTTGACCCACTCCACAATTCGCTTCATCTGGTCATATTTTTTTGGCCCATCCAAGTCCTGCAAACAATTTCTCGTCGCCCTCCTGAGCCAATCCTTTCCGCTTTCCATTGCGCCCTCCTCTCCCCAGATACGCGTGCTTCACGGTCCCCTTCCGGGACAAGTACTCATGAATCCATGCCGTGCGTCTAGTGTACAGGCGCTTTGCGGCTCCCGCGCAGCCCGCGGGCGCTAGGCAGCCCGGCTTGGGCTGCTCGCACTGGGTCAGCAAATGGAGTTGGGCCAGGAGCCGGAGGTAAAGGCGTCTCCAGGGAGTGCGCCAGCGAGCGTGCATCAGACCCAGAGTCCTCCAGCCGCTTGCGGGAGGCCTGCCGACGTCGATGGGCGACCTTCCAGGCGGACCCCCGCGGGCCGTCAAGCGTTGCCTATGAGAATGAGGCTTACCGGAAGCAGGGAAGCCGTAAGTAATTCCCCGTCGCGCGCAATCTTCTGTGCATCCGGTGTCCAGAACGCTTCCGCGCCACGCCTGACATGCTCAGGAGGACCTTCGGACTGATGAGCCTGCGGAGCGGCATGGACATCCCGAGTCTGCAGCGGCTCATGGGACATGCAGCCGTGCCGATGACTCCGCACTTCATTCAAGTGCTGGACGTGGACCTGGTCGCCCCGCACAAGGACCACGCATTTGGCGCATGGCTATGTACCGGGCTCGATATAGTTCCTTTCGGAGCGCCAGAGCCGACCGGGCAGACATCACTAGAAAGGTCGGCTTGCCACCAACTCGGACCGGACGGAGCCGGCATCGAGGGTCAAGCCTACGAGGTCGCGGAAATGAGGATGGAGCGTCCTGTGAGTTTGGCCAGGGCAAACGGACAGGCTATACTGCTTCCCGCAGGCGGCCTGGGTCCAGCCAATTGGGAGATCGCGGCCGCTCCGCAGTGCGCCCCGAGCGGGCGTTCCCTTCCACGGACATGCCCGACAGTCAACCGGGCAGCATCGGCCGCACCCATTCCGGCCAGCCCAAGGCCGCAGGACAGCGGGATAGGAGTCCAGAATGGAGTACCAGTTCGACCGGGAGATCGACCGCGCAGGGACCAGCTCCGTCAAGTGGGAGTTTGTTCAAGAGGGAAAGCGTCTGGTCCAGCGAGGGCCGGGCGACCAGTGCTTCGGGCAGAACCGGGTCCTGCCTCTCTGGGTCGCCGATATGGACTTTCCCTCTCCGGAGCCAGTCGTGAGGGCCCTCGTGGAGCGCGCAAAACACGGCATCTACGGCTACACCGCCCCAACGGACGCGTACTTGGACTCCGTCGTCGGCTGGATGAGGCGCCGCCACAATTGGGAAATCCGGCCCGAGTGGGTCTGTGTCACTCCGGGAGTCGTGCCAGCCCTCAATATGCTGGTGCGCACGTTTGCGGCGCAAGGAGAGAAGGTCCTTATCCAGCCCCCGGTCTACTATCCCTTTTTCAGCGCGGTGGAGCACAACTCTGCTGAAGTCGTCGCCAACCCTCTCGTCTACGAGAGCAGCCACTACGGCATGGACTTCGCAGATCTGGAGCAGAAGATCAGAGATCCGAAGGTCCGGCTTGCCATACTCTGCAACCCTCACAACCCCGTGGGGCGTGTTTGGACCCCAGAGGAGTTAGCGCGCTTCGGGGAGACCTGTCTCCGGCACAATGTGCTCATCATATCGGATGAGATTCACGGAGACATCGTCCACAAGGGCCATGTCTTCACCCCCCTGGCGACCCTCGCCCAAGCCCTCGCCCAGAATTCCATCACCTGCACGGCCCCCAGCAAGACCTTCAACCTGGCCGGCCTGCAAACGTCCAACATCATTATTCCGGACGAGGGCCTGCGAACCAGGTTCCAGAAGACCCTTCTCAGCAACGGATTGAACGGGACAGGCGCCTTCGGCGTCGTCGCCCTCCAGGCGGCCTACGACCAAGGCGAAGAGTGGCTCGACCAAGTGCTCGAATACCTGGGGGCCAACCTTCGCTTCCTGGAAGAGTACCTGGCCAAGGATATCCCCCAGGTCAGCGCCGTCCGGCCGGAAGGCACTTACTTGGTGTGGCTCGACTTCCGCAGGCTGGGGATCGACAAGCTGGAGCTGCGGCACCTGCTCTTGCACCAGGCCCGGGTCTACCTTGACGACGGCTTCATCTTTGGGCCGCAGGGGGAGGGCTTCATGCGCATCAATATCGCCTGCCCGCGATCGATTCTCCAGGAGGCCCTCAAGCGGATTGGGGAAGCAGTCCTTGGACCAGCAGCGCTCTCTCCCTGAGGTGGCACGACAGCACATGGCGCACCGGGCGCGCAGTAGGAGCAGGTCTGGGTGCGCCCCCTCCTCCGGGTGGACCCGGCCCCCAGTTGGCAGGGAGAACAGGTTCATCCCGGGATCTCCACCTCCGCGAACCGCCAAACACGCAAGGAGCATAAGCTATGAAGACCTCTCAGGAATACCTCGCGAGCCTCGCGGCAATGAAACACAACGTGTGGCTGAACGGCAAGAAAGTGGACCGGCCCTGGGAGCATCCTCAAATCGTCCCGGGCATTAACATCGTCCGCCTGACCTACGAATGGCCCCAGAGGCCGGAGTACCGGGAGCTGGCCACCGCCACCTCTCACCTGACCGGTCAGACCATCAATCGGTTCACCCACATCCATCAAGACACAGAGGACCTGAGGAAAAAGGTGGAAATGACACGGCTGTACTGCCGAGAGACGGGCTGCATCCAACGCTGCATGGGGGTGGACGCCCTCAATGCCCTCTCGATCATTACCGACCAGTCCGACCGGATGTTTGGTACCTCGTACTATTCGCGCCTAAAGGAATATGTCGAGTACTTCCAGCAGAACGACCTGGTCGGGAATGCCGCGATGACGGACGTCAAGGGCGACCGCTCGCTCAGGCCCCATCAGCAGGCGGATCCGGATCTGTACCTGCACGTGGTGGAGAAGAGAGAAGACGGCATCGTGGTGCGCGGAGCCAAGGCCCACAACACCCTCGCCCCCTATGCCCATGAACTGATCGTGTTGCCCACGCGCGACATGGCGGAAAGCGACGCGAACTATGCGGTTGCCTTCGCGACCCCGGCCGACGCGCCGGGGATCACCATGATATGCCGCCCCGGCGCACCCTCCGTCAAACGGGCGGGGGGGGCTCCGGTCAGCTCCCGATTCGCCAGCGTGGAGTCACTGACCGTCTTCGATAACGTCTTTGTTCCCTGGGAGAGGGTTTTCATGTGCGGCGAGTGGCAGTTGGCCGGCTACCTGGCAGAGACCTTTGCCACCTATCACCGCCATTCCTATTGCGGCTGCAAGCCAGCCCTTACCGACATTCTTCTGGGTGCCGCCGCTCTGGTGGCGGAATACAACGGGATCTCCAAAGCTCACCACGTCCGACACAAACTGTCCGACTTCATGATTGCGGCCGAGCTGGTGCACGCCTGCGGCCTAGCGGCGTCCCTCAAGGGACAGCCCACGGCCTGCGGCACCTACCTTCCCGATCTGGTCTATGCCAACGTGGGCAAGTACTATGCTGGCACCAACCTGCATCACGAGCTCGAGCTACTACAGGATCTGGCCGGGGGTCTGGTTGTAACCATGCCATCCGAGGAAGACTACCAAAGCCAGGAAGTGGGCGGTTATCTGAAGAAGTACCTGGCCGGGGCAACCGGGGTGGCGGTGGATGACCGCGTGCGCTGCTTTCGACTGATCGAGGACATGACTGCCTCCCGATTCGCCGGATTACTGATGGTCGCAGGCGTGCATGGAGGCGGCTCGCCGGAGGCGGAGCGAATGGCGATTCTAAGAAGCTATGATCTGGAGACGCGGAAAGCGATCGCCAAGCGCGCCGCCGGGATAATGGTTTGAGCCGACAACATCCCCCACCGAGCGTGGAGCTACAGGACACCAGCCCCGGTCTTGGGGCCATGGGGAGGAACCCCCGGCGGGGCTTCGTTCCATCCTGCTCGCCCGGAGGGATCGAGGACTTGGCTGGGAAAACCCCACGGGAGGGAGGGTTCTCCCGGGCGGATGAAACTTCCCCCTGGCGGCCATGAGCCCTGCTCGACGGGCTAGTTAGAAGCCTTTTTCAGGAGGAGCTGGAATCCCCATGACCCTGCCCCATCCGATCCATCGCGCTTTGGTCGAACTCGTCGGTGAACGCGGGGTCAGCGTCGAGGGTTCCGCCTTGAGCGACTATAGCCACGACGAATCCTCGTCCGCCCCCGTCCTGCCGCTGGCGGTGGTCAAGCCCGAGGTAGCCGAGCAAGTCGCGGCCGTGCTGGCCCTGGCCGACCGGCTTCGTCTCCCGGTCACACCGCGCGGGGCAGGGAGCAGCCTGGAGGGCAATGCCGTTCCCTGCGCGCAGGGGATCGTTCTATCGCTGGAGCGCATGAACCGGGTGCTCGAGGTCATGCCGGAGGATTTCCAGGCAAGGGTCCAACCTGGGGTGGTGTACGACGAGCTGAACCGGCGACTCGCTCATCAGGGTCTCTTCTTCGCCCCTGGGCCGGCCAGTGGAGATGTGGCAACCATTGGGGGGATGGTCGGCAACAATTCTGGGGGGCTCAACGCCCTGCGCTACGGCGTGACGCGTGACAATATCCTGCGCCTGCAGGTGGCCCTGGCCAACGGAGCCCTGATCTGGGCGGGAACGCGCGCGCTGAAGAGTTCCTCCGGCTACGATTTGGTGCGGCTCTTCGTCGGTTCGGAGGGGACCCTCGGGATCGCCACGGAGGTGGTCGTCCGGTTGCATCCGATTCCGGAGCGCCTCACGGCATCGGCGAACTTCCGCTCCGCCGAGGCGGCTGCGGGATCTGCGTTTGAGATCATGCGCTCAGGAATCGTGCCAGGCGCTCTTGAGCTCCTCGATCCCGAAAGCATTCGCGCGGTCAACGCCGTGGTCGGCCTCCACTGGCTTGAGCTTCCGATGCTCCTTATGGAATTCCATGGGACCCCCACGGCCATCCAGGAGGAAGGAGAGGTGGCACGGAGTGTGTGCGAAGAGGCTGGCTGCACCTCGTTCCGGTTTGCCTCCGGTTCCGAGGAGCGCGACCAGTTGTGGGCCGGACGGAAGGCGGTCAATCGTGCGGAGAAAGCGCTCTATCCGGGATGCACCTTTGTCAAGAGCGATGTGGCCGTGCCTCTCTCGCAGTATGCCAACGCGGTCCGTCAAGCGCACCTGCTGGCCGAGCGCCTCGAGATGAAGCTGATGGCTTACGGACATGCGGGGGACGGCAATTTGCACACTTCCATGCCCATCCCGCCGGACGATACACAGGCCCTTTCCCGCGGGGATGCCCTGGTCGAGGGCATGATCAATTTTGCGCTGTCCGTGGGCGGAACAGCCACCGCGGAGCACGGTATCGGTCTGGCGAAAAGACGTTTCCTGGTGTCCGAGCACGGCGCCGCGGTGGACACGATGCGTGCTCTCAAGGAGGCGCTTGACCCGAACGGAATCCTAAACCCCGGGAAGATCTTCCCAGAGGGGTCCCTTCGGGCCTGAGGCTGCAGACATCCACCGGGCCCGAGACAAGGCAGCGGAGGATTGAGCTTGCAGTGGAGATGATCCCTGCCGGAAGGCGACTGAAATGAATGCCCCGCTCGAGTTACCTGGTTCCGCTCCAATGCGATGCTTCCACCTACCCCGCGAGCGGAGGAGGTGTGCGTTCCCGGCGCACAGGCCAAGAAGCGTCAATGGCCAGAAAGACGGAGAATGACCGCGGCGAAAGCGCCCCTTCCAGGTTTGAGGCTTGCCGTCGGGGACACTGACCGAACCGCCGCGGTGCTCGATTCTTGTTTCAATGCGCACCAGTTATTCCCCGCGCCCTGGACCAGCCCGATGACCTGCAAGACCCCGTCGGCTTGGCGAGGCCACCGTCCGGCGATCCCCGTCGCTCCCTGACCTTTAGCGATTCCGCAAGAGGCATGTCTGCTGCTCGCCAATGATTCGGTCGAGTGGGTTTTCGCTGGGAATCAGCGGCAACTCACGGAAGCGGCACTTCAGGGCTTCCTGAGATTTCCTCCCGGGAATCTACCCCGCAAGGAAAATGGGCAGGAATTCCGGAGCCTAGGCGCCGGAGGCCGGCCCCTTGACAGCTCGGGTCACCCACCCTATAATTCGCCTTCCAAACTATTAGAAACACGAACTAATCGATCGGGGAGTCGGGGCGATGAGTGCCGAACAATGCGCAGCAGAAATTCTTGAGGTGGTGCCCTTGATCATGCGCCACATCCGCACGGAGATGCGCAGTCATCGGGGCACGGGCCTCTCCGTGCCGCAGTTCCGCGTCCTGACCTACCTGGGGCGCAACCCAGGGGCCTCCCTGTCGGACCTGGCGGACCACCACGGTTTGACTTTGCCATCCATGTCCAGCATGGTGGATGGGCTGGTGGGCCGGGCGCTGGTCCTTCGCCAGACCAGTTCGACCGACCGGCGGCGGGTCATCCTGACTCTCTCCGCCCGTGGGCGAGTTCTCCTCCGGCGGGCGCGTCTGGCCACTCGATCGCGGCTGGCGCAGCACCTGGAGGGCCTCTCGCCGACCCAATGCGCTCAGGTCGCCGCCACCATGCGGGATCTGCGCCCTCTGTTTACTTCGCCCCAAAGCAACTCAGGGAGATGACATGGCAACGATTCTAGAGACGCACGCGATCACGCGCCGGTATGGCACCCTCCTCGCCGTGGATGACCTCAGCTTGGCGATCGAGGGGGGCGAGGTGTTTGGACTGCTGGGACCCAATGGGGCCGGCAAGACGACGCTGCTGAAAATGCTCACCACGCTTCTGCCTCCGACCTCCGGCACGGCTCGCGTGGCCGGATACGACATCGTGCATCAAGCCTTGGAGGTTCGGCGACGCATTGGCTATGTTCCCCAGGCACTCTCGGCCGACGGCACGCTGAGCGGCTATGAGAACCTGCTGTTGATGGCCAAGCTCTACGACATCCCACGCGCGAACCGCGAGGCGCGTGTGCACGCGGCGATGGACTTCATGGGCCTGAGCGAGGCTCGTGACAAACTGGTGCGAGATTACTCGGGCGGAATGATCCGACGCCTGGAAATTGCCGGGTCCATTCTCCATCGGCCGCCCCTGCTCTTCCTCGACGAACCCACGGTGGGCTTGGATCCGCTCGCACGCAACGCCGTCTGGGAGCATGTAGAGGAAATGCGGCAGGACTACGGCACCACGATTCTGCTGACCACGCACATGATGGAAGAGGCGGATCGGCTCTGTGGGCGGGTGGCCATCATGCACCTGGGCCGGATTGCGGCCTTGGGGACCCCGGTCGAACTAAAGGCCTCCCTGAATGGCGGGGAGGCCACCCTGGACGACGTGTTCGTCCACTACGCTGGCGGTGAACTCGATTCGGGAGGGAATTACCGTGAGACTTCAAGAGCAAGGCGCACAGCCCGCAGGCTGGGCTGATTTCGACCTGTCGCGCACCCTCAGCCCGCTCCAGGAGCTGAGCGCTTTCCTTCGCAAGACGGTAGTGATCGCGGAATTTGAGGTGCGCAAGCTTCGCCACGATCCATCCGAGTTGGTCACCCGCGCTGTGCAACCGGCCCTGTGGTTGTTGATATTCGGTGAAGTGTTCAGCCGGATCCGGGCCATCCCGACGGGAAACGTGCCCTACCTGGATTTCATGGCTCCGGGCATTTTGGCCCAGAGCGTGCTCTTCATCGCTATCTTCTACGGCATCGCCGCGATCTGGGAACGCGATTTGGGCATCGTCCACAAGCTCCTCGCCAGCCCCACCCCGCGTCCCGCGCTGGTTCTGGGCAAGGCGCTCTCGGCGGGGGTCCGCAGCCTGCCCCAGGCCCTTTTCGTCTACGTGCTCGCGCTCCTGCTGGGCGTGAAGATGAACCTGAACCCGCTGGCCTGGATCGGGATGTTGCTCGCAGTTCTGTTGGGCGCCGCTTTTTTTGCGACCCTCTCCCTCATCATCGCCTGCATTGTCAAGAGCCGGGAGCGCTTCATGGGAATCGGCCAAGTCCTGACTATGCCGCTTTTCTTCGCCAGCAACGCCATCTATCCGATCGCGATCATGCCCGGCTGGTTGCAGGTGGCTTCATCGGTGAACCCGCTCACCTACGTGGTCGACGCCGTGCGCTCCTTGATGCTGGCTTCGTGGACGAGCACCTTCGGCCTGGGTCTTGACTTTGGCGTGTTGATCGTTGCAACCGGAATTCTGGTCCTGATTGCGTCCCGGCTTTACCCCGGCCTGGCCACCTAGGCCATCCCTACGACCGGAGCGAGGCGCTGGAAAAGGGCCGCTTCTCCCCGCTCCCCTGGCTGCCCGCCATAGACTGCGCTGAGCTCTGCGCGGAGAAACCCAACCCTGGATGCCCCCTGGAACAGGTCGCATCGCGTCGTTCCCCTGCCAAGGCGAAGCTCTCCTCCCTCTTGTGGTTCCGATCCGAGAGTCCAACTCGGCCTAGCAACCGGTTGAGCCCCCTCGTGCCAAGGATCAGTGGCCGCAACCTGTGCCTTGATCGAAGCCCGATCCAGAATGGATTGATGTTTCCTGGAGCGGGCGGGCCGGGAATGCACGCCATGGGCTATCCGTTAGGCCCAAGCGTTAGGAAATCCGTAGACAGACGAGGTCGACCAGGTTATCTGAGATCTCATTTGCGAAGACGGTTGTCGTGAGAGGCCTGGTGGAGACAAGGGCCGCGAGGAGCGGGGGAGGGTTATCGGGCAAAGGCGCGCATCAGATACTGTACGGCGTAATAGAGGATGACCAAGCCCAGAATCCCCAGGACCAGGCTGGCCACGCAGTGCAGCCAGCTGGCGAGCAGGCGCACCAGGTGGCTGGCCAGCCAGAGACCTACCAGAATAGCCAGAACTACCCCCACGAGCTGAAGCCACGACACAATGGCCTCCTTGCAGGCAACCAGGCGACGATCTCCAGATCGCGCCTCAGGATGGGATGCAGGACTTATGCCAGCCAAGACCGAGAATCCTGCCTCCCAAGGAACCTGCCTGGCAGGATTCTTCCCTTTCCGGCATGCCGCCACAGGAGGGGAGGAACCCTCCACCCCGAGAGAAGGCCCGACTCGATCCCTTCGGAGCAAGGGTCGACGAGGCTTACGCAGCGAGGACCCCGACCAATGAGCAGACTCAATCAAAGGTAGGAAAAGCCGCGCCATTTGTCCCGGCGAGCCGCCCCCGCTTCATGCGAACCACGGTGTCGGCCACTCGTGCTCGGCCAACCGCCCACCTATTCGAGAGACTTTGATGGATCCTCGGTTTCGGATATCATAGCGGTTGGGCACACGAATCCCACCTTATCTTCCCAGCGGCCCTCTCTCGAGGTATGCGGCCGGCTAGTCAAGGCACATTGCATCGCCCCCTGACGGACCGCTTCGAATTGGCCCGCGCTCGGCGGGGCAAGGGTGTAAGCCTCGTTTCAAGTCACAAAGGAGGATCGAGATGAGCAGCAACCAAACGGCAACCCCCAGCCCCATTCCGCCGAGCCCCCCCAGTCCGGGCGGCACGCCCTTCGAGCCCAAGACCAGCCCCCTTGGGCGATTCTTCCGAGGGTTGCTGCGCTGGCTCACCGGGATTGCGGTAGTGTTCTGTCTGGGGGTCCTCGCCATGTGGTACGTCAGGGTCCGTCCGCAGGGTGAGCAAATCTCGCAAATGCAGGCACAGATCGCCACCCTCCAGAAGGAGATCAGCGCCCCCCAGCCACAGGTCGAGATCCTGCAGAGTCTGGTCGACGTGAGCAAGGCCCAGGTGGCACTCGCCCAGGGTGGGCAGGATGAGGCCCGGCAAGCTCTGGGCGGAACCGACGCGCGCCTGGTCAAGCTGGAGGCAGAGTTGCCCCCCGACCAGTCCAAGACGCTTCAGGACGCGCGCAGCCGCTTGAGCCTGGTCCTTAGCGAGCTGGGATCCGATAACCTGGCCCCACGCAATGACCTGGAGGTCCTTGCCAGCCTGCTTGCTTCCTTGCAAGTCCCCACCCCGCCAGCGAGCTAAGGCCTGGGCGGGGGTTGCCCCCCCGACGCGGGAGCCGGGCCGTCCCCTCCGTGAAACCGCCGCGCCCCGATCCGCCTCATTTCAGCGTAAGGTATGGAAACGCCTCTTTCCAATCCGGGATGGTTTTCAGGCTGGCAGCTCGTCTGGCCTCCTGCGGGTCGCTGCGGGAACCGCCCTCCAGCCCGCAGTCGGACTTCTTGCTCCCCAGCCTGCACGTAACGACAAGCCTGGTTGCATCCGCTGTGCCCGGGCGCCCGCTTTTTCTCGGACGATGGTGTGACCGCGCGGCTTGTCCAAGGGGCGGCCATGTTGGCGTGCCCGCGGGATCATGACCTGACCGCAGAGTTCAGGACCCGCGTATCCATGAGGGCTTCTCGTGATCTGGGGAATCCTCCGCCTCGCATCCAGGTCAGCGACACGCTCAAGGTCCGGTCGGCTCATCCCCAGCTGGACGTGGCGCGGCAAGCCTGCGGGCGGATGATTCGGGACTGCCGCCTCTCCCAATGGAGCACTTGGCGAATGCGATGGACCTGGACGGTCTCCCTACTTCCAGCTCATCCGTCATCCGCTGAACCAAGGTCCCGCGAGGAAATTCTGGCTGGGACTTCCACCGGGCTCCCTGAGGTGACCGCAGGACTGAGGCGGTGCCTGGCGTGCCGGGGGCCCAAGCGGCTGATCCGCGAGAAAAGGCGGAGGGGCTGCGACTTGGGAAGCCCAGCGTCCTCAGCAAGTTGATTGTCCTTCCCAGTGGTTCCAGCGCCTGGATCAGAGGGAAAACAGCCCAGCTCTGGTTGGCTGGGGACGCTGGCACAAGAAGCTCAACACGCGAAGGAATGGATCAAGGACCAGGCGCGGGCGAGGCGGTTTGACCCTGAGCGTAGTGATCCTGATAGCGGCAGGTTTCTCGCAGGTTACAGTAGTCACAGGCCTCTCCCGCGCGCGCAAGGTTCGGCCCCAGTCCCAGCACCAAGGAGATGGTCTTGCGAGGCATCATCATGCCACCGCTGGTGAGGCCAACCCCGAGCGGATCACCACTCACAATGCGAAAGACTTGAGGCTGGCCATCTTCGACCGGCCATCCGACCATTCCCGGACTGAGTGGCAGAGAGGGATGCAACCCATGAATTTCCCCCTCGGCCTCGAAGCGGTTGCTTGCAGCGGTCGCCAGGGCCTCGGCTGCGGCGTTCCCAAGACCGTCCAGCGCCAGGCCAAAGGGCGGGTCTGTCTCTAGGGCCTCTCGGATCGGTCCCTCGATGCGGTCTCCCACCGTACATAGCATCACCACCACCTCCGAGGCTCCGCCCATGTGCTGGGCAATCAGAGGGCCGCTCAGGAACGCACCTCCTTCAAGGGTCAGCCTCTCGTGTCGGAAGGATTGGACCGGTAGGCGGAGGTAGGCCACCGCCGGGTCAAGGAGAGGCTGTCCCTCCGCGAGCGCCCTTCCAGCCAGATCGATCAAACGCGGGGCTCGGGATCGCAGCACCGCCGGGTCTGCTCCTTGGCCTCGCAGGACCTTGTCGACGTCCAGCTCGAGTTGCCAATCTCTGAGGACCTGCATGAACGGAAATCTCCCTGACAATCTGGGCGCTATTCTCCCCTTCGCAGGGCGGCCCACGCGATTATACCCAGGGGCCAGTGCGCCCCCGCGGTCGCCGAACCGGAAGTCCGTTGCTCCAGCTCTCCGGCCATGCCAGCCACCAAGCAAGGTCCACACTTCGGAGCTCGCGCCCTGTTCCGCCCATTGCCAGCGTGGAGGGCCCGCCGACGATGTTGCCCCCCTCCCGGCATTCATCGAGAGGTGGGCCATCGAGCCAAGGGGCGACGAAGGCTGCGTTGAAGCAGTCCCCGGCTCCCGCTGGAATCCGGCCGGTTCGCTACTAGGGGCTCTCCTGCCCTATTCGAAAGAGCGCTCCGCCGGGAGCGCGCTTCTGGGGCGCAGGGGCCAAGGCTTTTCCTACCAGTACTGGTGAACGAGGGGCCGGATCTGCAGGTCGTAGATCCTGGCCACGCCGTCCATGGTCTGGGAGGAGAGAGGCGGCAGGTTGGCCGCCTCGGCATTCTCCGCGACTTGGCTTGCCCGCTTGGCACCCGGAATCGCACAAGTGACCGCGTCGAACATCAGGATCCACCGGAGGGCCAGTTGGGTCAGGGTCCCTCCAGCCGGAACCAGTGCCTGCAGTGCCTGCACTGCGTGCAGTCCCGCCTCCAGGTCGACACCGGCGAACGTCTCGCCCCGATCAAAGGCCTCACCCTGGCGGTTGAAGTTGCGGTGGTCATCCTTAGGAAACTCCCTGGCCGCGGTGACCTTGCCGGTCAGAAGTCCCGAAGCCAGCGGCACCCGGGCCAGGACTCCCACCCCTTTCTTCTTTGCCTGAGCCAGAAACAGGTCTGCGGGACGCTGACGGAAAAGGTTGAAGATGATCTGGACACTTTGCACATTGGGATACTCGATCGCCTTGAGGCCCTCTTCTACTTTTTCGACGCTCACGCCATAGAACTGGATTTTGCCAGCGGCGATCAGGTCGTCCAGACACCCAAAGACCTCCGGCCGATAGTAGACTTCAGTGGGTGGGCAATGAAGCTGAAGCAAGTCGAGGGTTTCGCATTCCAGGTTGCGCAAGCTGTCTTCTACAAAACGTGTGAGGTTCTTGCGGTTGTATCCGCCGGCGCTATGGGGATTCAGCTTCCGCCCCGCTTTCGTGGCAATCCGGAATTCCTGGCGGCGCTCCTTTCTTAGCTTCGCCAAGAGCGGCTCGCTACCGTACACGTCAGCAGTATCAAAGAAGGTCACCCCCAGATCCAGAGCTCGGTGGAGAGCTTGCAGGGACTCCCTCTCATCTACCTTGCCCCAGGCGCTCCCGATAGCCCACGTGCCGAAGCTGATCGCCGACACTTTCCAGCCGGTGCGTCCTAAACTCCGATACTCCATCTTCGTCTTCTCCTTTGATTCGCCCTGCGACAAGCGCCAATTCTCTGACCATCCTCTCCGTGCTATCCCGGGGAAATGCCAGGCCCGGCGGTGAGGGATTCCCGGCGCAGTCGCAGATACCCGCCGGGACAGGCTGCCGGCCTCCGGTTCGGCTCTCGCGCGATCACCCTCTGCCCCTCCCGGCCCAAGATTGCCCGCGAGGATCCGATTCTAGTCCTCCTCGTCGAGCCTCCGCCCCTTCCTCAACTCGAACGGCCCAGGACTGTTCCGCCTCAGCCTCGCGTCGGCACCGCGGGCCCAAACGAGAGTGTCGATTGCGTGCGCCCCTGAGCAGCGGGCCAAGGAGCCGGAGGACCTTGCCTTTGCACCGTCGTGGGTGCGAGATCAACGCCTTCCTCTTGCAGCCGATCCTTGGGCCAAGCCTGCCATGCCCAATACCGGTAGAATCGGGAGGGTCACCCGCCGGGAGCAAGCTCGGGAACTTTATCTCCGCACGGCGGTCGAGGGGCGGTTGCTGCTGTCCACTTCGCCGAGCGGGGGCACGGGACGCGCAGGAGCCGGCTCAGGAAGGGCATCTCATTCGTCCCGCACGGAGGCAGGATGGCGGATTTCAAGGTTTCGGCAAGGAATCGGGTGAGACGGCATCCAGAGCGCGCTTCTTACGACCAGGCCTCGGTCTATTCCATCATCGACGCGGCGCTAATCTGCCACGTCGGCTTGGTCGAAGAGGGTCGGCCCGTGGTCGTCCCGATGCTCCACGCGCGACGAAACAATGAGCTCCTCCTGCATGGATCGACGCAGAGCCGCCTGATTCAGCATGTAAGAGAGGGAAACGAAGTCAGTGTCAGCCTCGCCGTTCTGGACGGTATCGTCCTGGCCAAGTCGGCCGCACACCATTCCCTCAACTACCGCTCCGCCGTGCTATTCGGGACGGGCCGACTGCTGGAGACCGCGGAGGAGAAGCTGCTTGCCCTTGAATGTCTCACGGAACACCTGCTCCCGGGCCGCTGGAAGGAGGTTCGCAAGCCCGACCCCTCCGACCTGATGGCCACCGCGGTAGTGGCTATCTCCTTGGCCAGCGCCTCGGTGAAGGTGCGCTCCGGTCCACCCCAAGACGAGAAGGAAGACCGGCTTCTGCCCGTTTGGGCAGGGGTGGTGTCGGTGACTCAGGTCCTCGGGCCAGCCCTGGCGGCCGACTACTCGGATCCGCGCCTCCAGCCGCCCCTATACATCAGTGAGCTCTTGCACGGGCCGGTCGACCGGCGATCCGGATAAAGGTCGATTCCTCCGCCAGTTCGTCCCTCCCCCCAATCCAGGCCTCGGCGCAGGCGGATGATGACTCCAGCCCCCTGTCTCGGGGGGAATGGTAAAGCGGATTCTCCGACTCTCTGACCGGCGCCGCGGCTCTCTTGAGGCCTGCCCTACGGTCGGCGCCTTCTGCGATGTTCCTTGGGGGTACGGGTGCCCGAGGCCGACCTGCGGGGGGTCCCGCCAGGATCGGGCTTGGGCTCCTGCGGAAGGGGCTTGGTTTTCTCCACAAGATAGGCCGTGTAGTTGCCCGCGTACTCGTGGCCGCTCCCCTCCTGAAGCTCGACGATGCGACCTACCAGGCCATCGAGGAAGTAGCGGTCATGGGAGACCACCAACAGGGTTCCCTCAAAATCCTCCAGGGCCTCCTCCAGCGCTTCCGCGGAGCGGATGTCGAGGTTGTTGGTGGGCTCATCCAGGAGTAAGCAGTTCGCCCCCTGAAGCATCAGCCGTGCCATCTGCACACGGGCCTTTTCCCCGCCCGAGAGATCCCGGATGCGCTTGCTCGCCTCCTCCGCGTGGAAGAGGAATCTCCCCATCAAGCCATACAGGTCTCGATCAGTCATCGGGTTGGCGCGGGTGAGCGCATCGGCCAGCGTGTTCTCCGGGTCGAGGCTGAGGTGTTCCTGGTCGTAGTAACCCAGGGTGGTGGATGGACCGACCCGAACCGAGCCGGCCGTCGGCGCAATTTGCCCAAGGATGCAGCGCAGAAGGACAGTCTTGCCGGCCCCATTCGGCCCGATGATTCCCACCCGCTCGCCGCGCCAGACCAGCAGGTTCAAGTCGTGCAGGACCGGTCGGGCCCGACCGCCTTCTGGGTCGAAGGTTTTTGTCAGGTGGGCGACTTCCACTGCCTTGTTTGACCCTCTTCGAGCCGCGACCAGGGAAAGGCCCATGCGGCGGCCTTCCAGGCGCGGCTTCTCCACCTGCTCGATCCGGTCCAGGCGTGCCTGCATGGATCGCGCCCGCCGAACGAACTTCTCATTCTGACCCGCTCCCCACCCGCTCAGGCGCCGGACGGCCAGTTCGAGGCGCCGCACCTCGCGCTGCTGCAAGGCGAATTGCTTGGCCTGCGAAAGGAGCCTTTGATGCTTCTCAAAGGCGTACCCGGAGTAGTTGCCGCTGTAAAGGGTGAGCACCCCCTGCTCGAGTTCTGCGATCTCGTCGGCAACGACATCGAGGAGATAGCGGTCATGGGAAACAATGACCACCGCCCCCGGGTAACCCACAATCAGTTCCTCTAGAAAGCGCTTCCCTTTCAAGTCCAGATGGTTGTCCGGCTCATCGAGCAGGAGGAGGTTGGGCTGCTGGAGGAGCAGCTTGGCCAACCCCACCAGTTTCTTTTGACCTCCGGAGAGGGCCTGCAGGGGGAGGTCGAAATCGCTGTCCTCAAACCCTAATCCGCGCAACGTGGAGCGCACGCGCCCGGGGAAATTCAGACCTCCCATCTGCTCACGACGCTCCAGCGCCTGCTCGTGGAGTTGCACCGTGCGAGACAACCTGCCCGGATCCTGATACACAGACGGATCCCCCATGCGGGCCGCCAACTCGTCGATTTCTTGTTCCAGTTTGGAAAGCTCAGGGGAAGCTAGGCGCATTTCCTCGAGCAGGGTACGTCCCGCCGCCAGGGGCACTTCCTGCAGTAGGTATCCCACCCGCACCGAGCGGTGCACGAAAACCTTGCCCTGGCTGGCCACCAGCGCGCCTGCCAGCAGATTGAGCAGGGTCGACTTTCCGGCACCATTCGGACCCACCAGGCCCACGCGAGCATCATGATGGATTTCCCAGCGCAGGCCTTCAAAGAGCCGTTGGCCTCCAAAGTATTGGCTGACGTTGTCAAGGCGCGCTATGGTTCCCAACATTTGATTCTTCTGGCCCGGCCTTTCTGACGGAGGCACGGAGGCCTGGACGGGCCTGTGTGAGAGGCTGGGAGGGATCCCCCTTTCGGGTCCGTCGGGCCCTTCGGATTCCAGCCGAGGACATTACAATGGGCCTCCATCCGCCCGAAAGGAGAAACCATGGCCCACCAGTACGTCTCTCCCCCGGCAATGCAAATCGACCCGAAGAAGCGGTACCGGGCAACGTTCCGGACTTCCGCCGGCGAGTTCGAGGTAGAGCTGTTCGCCGACAGGGCACCGCGCACGGTCAACAATTTCGTGTTCCTGGCCCGGGAGGGTTTCTACAGCGGCACCACGTTCCACCGGGTGATTCATGGTTTCATGGCGCAGGGCGGCGACCCGAGCGGCACGGGCGGCGGCGGGCCGGGCTACCGATTTGAGGATGAATTCCATCCCCAGCTCAAGCACGACTCGGCCGGCATTCTCTCGATGGCCAATGCCGGGCCGAACACGAACGGCAGCCAGTTCTTCATCACCTTCGCCCCGACCCCCCACCTGGATGGAAAGCACAGCATGTTTGGCAAGGTCATCCGGGGGATGGAAATCGTGCTGACGATTCCGGAGCGCGATCCCGCGCGGGCCAAGATGCCCGGCACGAGCATTGAGGCCATCGAGATTCACGAGACCTGAGGCGGACCCGCCCCCTCTGGGGAGCGACGGAACCTCGCCTCCACCGGCGAGGTTCCTGCCTTGCGAGGAAAGCGCGAGTTCTCTGCCGAACCTACAGATCCATCTGCGCTCGCAGCCGGCCCTGGACCTTGTCGTCTCCGATGATGAACCCCAGACCCCGCATGATTTCCTTCATTCCCCGGTTATCCGCCGTGAACACGGCGAACAAACGCTTCAACTTCTCATCGCGGGCGATCTGAACGAGCCTCTGCATCAACTCGCGCCCCAGGCCTTTGCCCTGGAAACGGTCCGTGATGATGACGGAAACCTGGCCCTCGTCTGTGTTGTGCAATCGATCGACCCGGGCCGCCGCCACGATCTCCCGCCCGTTCTTGCCATCGGTCCTCTCCGCTACCAGGACGATCTCGCGTTCATAGTTGATGAAGCAGATCCGGGCCAGTCGCTCGTGCGTCACCCTCTGGCTGAGCATCATGGGATGCAGATAGCGCAAGTAGACGCTCCGGTCGGAAAGCCCCTCGTGGAATTTGACCATCAAGGGCTCATCTTCAGGACGGATCGGACGAATGAGAATCTCCGAGCCGTCGGCCGCTTTCCAGGATTGAACGTAGCGCCTGGGATAGGCGCGAATGGCCATTCGCGGCAACTGCTCGCGGGTGACCTCCAAGCCGTGCAGGAGGACTCGGGCGTCCAGAGCGATCACCCCTTCGGGGGAGACCATGACGGGATTGATGTCCAACTCCTTGATCCAGCGTTGCTCCACTACCAACTGGCTGAAACGGACGAGCAGCTGTTCGAGGGCCGCAAGATCGACCGGCCTCCGCCCGCGCACGCCCTTCAGCGCGGCGTAAATGCGGGTCTGCTCCATCATCCTGCGGGCCAGCGTCGTATTCAGAGGAGGCAGGGCAAGAGACCGATCCTTGAACACCTCCACCAGTTGTCCGCCGGAACCAAAAAGCAGGACCGGCCCGAACTGGCTGTCGATGCTCGATCCGAGGATGATCTCGTAACCGCCTCCCAGATTGACCATCGGTTCGACCGCCACCCCCAGGAAATCCTTCTCTCCCTGCTGAGCCCCCAGCTTGGCCGACACGGCCTGCTGGATCGCGCGGTAGGCTCGGCGCACCTCTTCCCCATCGGCGAGATTGAGCTGCACTCCCCCGACGTCGGTCTTGTGGGTAATGGTTTCCGAGTAGACTTTGAGGACGACCGGGTAGCCGATCTGACCAGCTTCGGCGAGGGCCTCGTCCTCGCTGCGGGCGATGCGTGTCGTGACGGTCGGGATCCCGTAGGCATCCAGCACCTGCTTGCTCTCAAATTCTGTCAGTAGCGTTCGCCCGCTCGAGCGAACGGAGTCGATGATCCCTTCGGCCCGCCGGCGGTCGGGAGCCTCCGCCTCGGTCTCGTCCGGCGTGGAAGGTGTTTCGTACAAGCTTTTCAGGTTGTAGGCGTAACGCCACATGTAGCTGAACATGCGCGCGGCTGTGTCCGGATAGCCGAAGGCCGGGATGTTCGCCCGGTTGAGAATGGCGGTCCCTGTCTCGACATCGTGTCCCCCCATCCAGCTGGCCAGCAGCGGTTTCCCTGTAGATTGCGCGTATGGGATGAGGACCTCCGCGGTGCGTGTCGGGTCGGTCATCGCCTGAGGGGTCAGCACCACCAGCAGGCCGTCACTGTTCCCATCCTGGGCGGCGATCTCTAGGGCCTTGGCGTAGCGCTCTGGGCTCGCGTCCCCGAGAACGTCCACCGGGTTGTTGTGACTCCATTGGGGCGGCAAGAGTCCATCGAGATCCCGCCGGGTTGATTCGGACAGTTCTGCCAGTTCTGCCCCCCCGGTGATCAGAGCATCCGTGGCCAAGACCCCAGGGCCCCCGGCATTGGTGAGGATCGTCAGATGAGGTCCCTTCGGCCTGGGCTGCTTGGAAAGCACGTCCGCCATATAGAACAGGTCAGAGATCCGATTGACCCGCAGCACCCCGCATCGCCGGAAGGCCGCCTCGAGCACCTCATCCGAACCCGTGAGCGACCCGGTATGCGAGGCGGCCGCCCGGGCCGCCCCCTCCGTTCGGCCGGGTTTGATCACAATGATCGGCTTGGTCAGTGCCACTTCACGGGCCGCGGAGAGAAAGGAGCGCGCGTCCCCGACGGTTTCCATGTACATCACAATGCTTTGAGTGCGCGGATCGTCGCCGAGGTAATCGATGAGATCGCCCCAATCCACGTCCAGCATGGACCCGACTGAAACAAAGGCGCTGAAGCCAACGTTCTCCTGGAGACTCCAATCGAGCACGGCGGAACAGAGAGCCCCGGATTGGCTGACAAATCCCACCGTCCCCGGCCGTGCCATGGCACTCGCAAAGGTCGCGTTGAGTCCGGTCATCGTGTTCATCAGCCCCAGACAGTTCGGGCCGACAATCCGCATCCGGCCTTGCCGCGCCTGCTCCAGGATTTGGCGCTCCAGCTCCGCCCCCTCCGGCCCGATTTCTTTGAATCCGGCGGAGATCACGATCGCTCCTTGAACCCCAGATTTCACGCACTCCCCGATGACCCCCGGCACGGTCCTGGCGGGCGTTGCAATAACCGCCAGATCCACCGGCTCGGGGACCATGGCGATGTTGGGATAGGCCTTGATGCCCAACACGCTCGCCCGATTGGGATTTACCGGGAAGACGGTCCCCCCAAACGGGCTGCTGATCAGGTTCCAGAGAACCGTACGGCCCACACTTCCAGGAGCCTCGGTTGCACCAATCACCGCGACGTTCCGTGGCGCGAAGATCGCGTCCAGGGGTCGACGTTCATAATGAAGCACATCATGGGCCGGATCAAAAACGGCTTTCAATGAGAGGTCCATCGGATACCCTTTCTGATTTGAGAGGTCTTCCGCCCCTGGCGGTCGGCAAGACCGAACGGTCCCCTTTCATCGCTTCTGTCCGCGGGGACGACCCTGCCTTCTTGCCCTCCGCTCCAGACCTTGTCCCGGACCGACTTGAGACAGAGACCCGCCAGCTCGCGCGGTGGTGAACTTGAGGGTGCTCGTCAGTCGCCGAGAACCAAGTGACCTGGCAACGAGGTTGACCCTCTCCAGGCCGCAACCGCCCGCCGTGTCCGGTCCAGGCCCTGCGATCTCTCTTCCTCGACCGCGCAGTTCAAAACGGGTTGCGGGAGGCGAGAATAGAGCTGGTGCAGTCGCTGCCCTCCAGCGCAGGGCAGGGTCTTCAGGCGGTGGTCCAGCGAAGGCCGTGGGCCAACCCCAAGATCCGGAGGAATCTCCAGGTTGGCCAGAGTTGCCTCCAGACCCTGCCCCCTCCAGTCCGGCCGCATTCCTTGAATTGTCCGTTACCGTTCCTCCCGAGGGAGCCCCCTCAGGCCAGGCGCAGATATTTCCCGCTCAATCGATTCGCAAGTGGCCTCTGGCAGGTTATGAAGATTCAAGAAGCCCGCCTCCACGAGACCAAGCCCCCGCGCCCGGCCCGGGCGACGAGCCGTGGACTCCAGCACAACGTTGGCGCCTCAAGAGTGGCGCACCAGGAGGGGGCCGCGAGCATTCCCCTCACCGGCTTTCACTCAGGCTGTAGCCGCGCTAGTCATATGCCATCGCGTGAGGAGCAGCCTGGGAACATAACGAGGCCACAGAGGTCCAAGGAGGCTGCTCCCGGCCAAGCCGTGGAGCAGCACAGAAGGTCGGCCCGTCCCCTCCCATTCTCGCAAGCTCAAGGCGGATCCAATTCTAAACAACTCTGGCCCATATGGAACTGCCATTGTGCACCACATCACACAGTGGACACATCCACATCGCGCGGCCACAGTCGTGGCCATGCAGTTCTTACCGGGCGGGGCGGATTCTCCCCTTGGCCCCTTCCCTTCTATCCGAGCCACCGGAGCAGGAGGTGCCTGAGAAGATCAAAGGCGCCCAGCAACTGGGCCGCTGACAGCGCGACAACCGCCACCAGCAAGCGCCACAGCCAGACGCTCTCAGTGTGGGCCGCCGTGCGCGTTGCCACCCAGGCTCCGAACATGCTGCCGACCCCAAGCACCGCTCCTGCCATCCATTCCACCTGTCCGTTTCTCCAGAAAACCTATAGGTCGAAGGGGATATAGAAGAGGATGATGGCCACTTTGACCGCATTGGCACGCACGAGGTTGTAGCCGACGCCGAGAACCAAGGCGGCCAAAAGGAAAATCCCGACACCCACCTGGATGAATCCTCCGTACACCCCGATCAGGAAGAATCCCAGAACCCATGACCACACCGGTCTCCCCAGGAAGGGTGTGCCCTTTGCCTCCAGCCAGCGCTGCGGTCGGACCAGAACAAGAATCAGCATGATGATCAGCAGGGCTCCGATCGTCCGCTGCATCACGACCGCAGCGAGGTTCACGGCGATCTGAGCGCCAATCAGCGACCCGACCGTGGCCGGCAGTCCGAGGAGGAGCGCCCCGCGCCAATCCATGAGCTTCAGTCGGCGGAACCCGCCCGCCGCCACCAAGTTCTGCAACAGGATCGCCACGCGGTTGGTGCCGTTCGCAACGTTGGCAGGCAGACCCATGAAGATCAGCAGGGGGAGGGTGATCAGGGAGCCGCTCCCGGCGAGCGTATTGATGAAGCCCGCCGCAAACCCCGCCCCCACTCCAAGTGGATACAAGTACAAAGCCATGGAGTCTGCTCAACTCTCGAAACCATCCCTGCGTATCACGGCCCGCCGATTGTACATCTCCAGGAGCACGGAGGTCATGAGGAATCACTGGAAAGACGGGAGCAGGTTCTTGCCGGCCCTGGAAGGAATCACGTCCCGGGTGGGTCAGGCGAGGATGACTTTCAGAGATCGCCTAGGTCTTGTCGATCGAGGCTTTCGTTCTCCTGCTGGTGAGTTGCCCCCTGGGCGAGCGGTTTCCATCCGGTTCCCACCGGTCCGGTGGGATGCGGTTGGTCGGGGTATCGACGGTCGACGCAAGCGGTTTGCCGGGGCAGGCCGAGCCGCCCGTCCGCGCTGGGTCGGGTGGCCTCGTACTTCACACTCCCAGGAAGTCATGACCTTGCGGTTGCGAGGGCTGGGATCGGCTGATCTATTTCGGAGCGCGGGGTCGTGCGCACCGCACGCAGAAGGTCCTGGTTGTCCACCAGGCGGATGGAGCGTCTGGCAGCCCACTCCCGCGCCCGTCCCGTGAATTCTCCCGTAGTGATGATATATCCGCCCACAGCGGCCTGATCTCGCAACATCGCAGCGTGAAACCCCCGAACCGCATTCTCGCCAAAGGGACCATCCCGGGCCTCGCAACGCACAAGTTCGCGCTGCCCCTGCAGGTTCTCCAAGATAATGTCAACGCCTTGCCCGTTATCCCGCAAGTTGACCTGGGCCTGGTACCCTCGCATGCGGAAAAGGACCGCCACAAATACCCTAAAAGCCTCTGGCGACAGGTGATCCACCTCGCCCATCAGACGACCCCGGGTGATCGACTTGGGCCGGAAGTAGGATTCCCAGAACCACAAATAGACCAGGATCGTCCACGCTGCGACCAGTGCCACGGTCAGGCCACGATCGGAAAGGGTGAGCACCGCATTCGCCTGAGGGCCCTTCCAGAGGGCCGCCGTGTATAGCTTGGTGCCAGAGGCTAGGGCCCAGATCACCGTGAGCTCGAGGGCGGCAGCCGCCAGGGAGGAATACAAGGGCCGCTCCGGGATCGGGTTGCGCGTCCCGGTGCCACTTAGGAGCGGATCCGGGTCGAGGCGCCTTTGCGACCAGCGTCTCCAGATCTGATGAACGGCCTGCAGGGTAACAGCACCGACCAGGAGCCACCCGAGCCAGGGTTGGCTCAAGGCCGTCATCAAATCCAGGGTCAAGTCCAGTCCTGACATGGTTTCTCACCACCCTCGCCCGCCCTTTTCCATCGTCCCCGGCACCCAGCGCCTTACCCCCAGGGCAGGGCCCTTCCAACTCCATTATGGCGGAACCTTGGGGCAGGAGGCGTTGCAGTTGGGTTGCAGAGAGGTGGCCCCGGGCGGGCCGAAACGCGGATCCTCCCCTGCCGGGCGGAAGTCCTCCCGTCAAGATCATCGGCCGCAAAGATTGCCGCTATCTTGGCAGAGCCGTACGGCGGAGAGGATCAGGGGAGTCATCGCCTGACCAGGAGATGTCCAGCGCCAGTGTGAACTGCCACGGGCTCAGGTCCCGCTGCGCCAAGTCGCTTGCCTCGCCGAGTGCATTCGGCCGGGAGTTGGCGGAAACCACAAGCCTCAACGGCGAACCCCCAAGGGAGGCCGGTCTCCTGTGAAGCTCCCGGCGCGGCCCCCTTCCTAGCCGAGGTCCACTTTTCCTTCCAGACCAAGCGGGCCGAGTCGGTCCATCAACCAGCCCAGCGTAAGTTCAACCCAGGGTATGATCCGAAGAGAGGCCGGGACATAAACAACTCGTCGCGGGTGTTGAAGCAGCTTCCAGATGCGTTCGGCAACCACTTGAGGAGGTATGCCCCAGCGCGAAGTCGGAAGAAGGCGGCCTCCCGAAAGGCGGGAAGCGGTCTGGAAGAATCCAGTAGAGACCGGTCCCGGTCGGACGACGCTGACATGCACGCGGGTGCCCCGAAGTTCCCGGTAGAGCCCCGTGGCGAAAGCATCCACAAAGGCTTTGGTCGCTGCGTAGAGGGCGACCCCCTGGCTTGGAATGCTCCCCGCAATGGACCCGACGTGGATGACGTGTCCCTCTCCGCGCTCACGCATCCGGCCCAGGAGTCCAAGCGTGAGTTGCACCGCGGACGAGACGTTGACCTGCACCATCTGGCGGGCCAGATCCCAAGGCATGTCGGCACCGTACCCGTACCATCCGAAGCCCGCGGAGTTGATGAGCGCATCGATCTTTCCCCCGCCTTCGGGCCTCTCCAGTTCTTCCAAGAGCTCCTGCCTTTGACCTTCGCTCCGCAGATCGGCCGGAAGAATATCGACCTCCCCTCCGTGAACGCGAATCTCCTCTGCGATGTCCTCCAGGCGGTCCCTTCGACGCGCCACCAGGATCGTCCGCAATCCTTCTCGTGCAAGACGAAGGGCCGTGGCCGCTCCAATTCCACTGGAGGCACCGGTGATCAACACTCGTTTGCCTTTCCAGACTCGTTCTCCCATGCTCATAGCACCTTCCACCCTTCTCGATCCAACCCACCTTGACAGCCCCCTCGGATACAGAGCCCCACCAGGGCCCTCTTCCGTGGCCTGCCACGCGGGTGCTTCAGGGCTGAGGGAGCACCGCCTCGCGCAGATAGCCCTGATCCAGAAACCACTTCAGGGTATCGGTGATGGACTGGGCCAGGGCGCGGGGACGGTAACCGAGCTCGCGCTGAGCCCTTCCCGAACTGATCTGACAATTGGAGGTCACCGTGTGGACGGAGTAGGGCGTCAACTTGGGCTTGACCCCCGTAATCCGGTAGTAAGCGGGGGTGAAGACGGCCGCCCAGCGCGCCAACCAAAGCGGGACGTACAGGTGAGGCGCTCGAATCTGCAGGATCGCCTCAACCGTTTCGATAACCTCTTGCACCGTGATCCGTGCGCCGGACAGGATGTAATGCTCCCCCCGCTTGCCTCGTTGGCAAGCCAGGATGTGCCCTCGGGCCACGTCGCGCACGTCAACGAAATCGTAAGCCCCATCGATGTACATCTTCGGGCGCCGGGAGGCGCAGTCGAGGAGAAACTGCCCCATCTCCGAGCGGCGGAAGTCATACGGTCCAATGACACCGGTCGGGCAGACCAGCACCGCATCGAGCCCTTGAGCGGCTACGCGCTTCACCTCCAGGGAGGCCATCGCCTTGCTGCGGTCGTACTCCCCCCAGGTCCTCCCGGGGTCGAACGGGAGGCTCTCGTCAATCGTCTGACCCGACGGCAGGGCAGCGATCGCATGAATCGAGGAGGTGTAGACGAATCGCCGAACACCGGCCTCCTGGGAAGCGCGAAGGACGTTCCGGGTCCCTTCGATGTTGACCCGCTCAAGCAGGTCCCATTGCCTCGGCAAGATGGTTACCACGCCAGCCAAGTGATAAACGACCCCTACGCCTTGCAGGGCGCGGCGCAGAGACTCGATGTCCAGCACATCGCCTTGCAGGATCTCGACGTCCAGCCCTTTCAGGGGCGAAGGATCTTCCGATGGAAGAAGGAACGCCCGGACCGTCTCTCCTTGGGCAAGCAGCTCTCGCACCAGGACATTGCCGATATGGCCCCCCGCTCCGGTGACCAGAATCTTGTTCATTCGCGCGCCTGCGCTGACCTCCGTTCCGAATTTGAATCTGCGCCCATTCCTTCGAGAAGCAAACTGACCCCCTCTCCTGCCATGCTCCCCCAGTCGGCCCCCTTTGGGTCGAGGGCCCCTTGCAGCAGAAGCCCCACTGCCAGCGAGACCAAGATGCGCGCTCCAACTTCGGGGCGCATCTTGCGCAGCGAGCCCTCCTCGATCCCTCGGCTGATCAGCGCGGCAAAGTACTCGGTGTAGCGGCGATAGGGAGCGATGGTGGCCTGCCACACCTGGGGGTCGCGGCTGGCCTGCCTCCAGAACTCGAGAAAAAGGGGCACCCGTCCCCGCGCCTCCGCAAACACCGCGGGGGCAATCCCAGCGGTTCGCCGCAGGGCCTGGGGGACATCCTCCGCCGAGGCGGCCAGCGCCAGGATCTGCTGGTCCAAGCCCGAAAGCCACTCCTCGACAAGTTTGAGGAAGACTTGCTGCTTGCTCGTGAAATGATGGTAGAAAGCCCCCTTGCTCACCCCGGCAGCCGCGCAGATTTCCGCCACGCCCGTCGCGTCGTACCCATCCCGTGAAAAGGCGTCAATCGCTGCCTGGAGAATCCTTCCCCGGGTTTGAAGCCCTCTCTTTTGAGGCATTTCTGCTGCCCTATAATAATACCGACTGGTCGGTTTTATATATTAACAGGAACTGAGGAAAAGGGCAAGCCGCCTGGCGGGCTGGCTTCGATCGGAAAGCGGTGTGGGCAAAGTCAGAATTGGCCTGATCAAGGCATCAGAGGTGGCCGTGCTCCCCCAGCCCTGGCTTGTGGCTACGGGGCAGAAACCGCGCGAGCGGGGCCAGCCGCCGCCGTGGCCAGCGGCCGACCGGCTTGTTGCAGGTTGCTTACCGATCCTTCGGGGAAAAGCAAATATCGCTCCGTGGCCTTGTCCAGATCAGCGTACCTCCCGCGGTAGGAGGGGGGCAGAAGGGCAGCGAGCTGATACATGATTTCATCTGCGATTGCCTGGCGAACTTCACGCGCAGCCTTTTCCCAGGGCTCGGAGAGGAAGAATGGGTTCCCGACAACAATATGAAACTCAGTTCGCCTGAAGCGGGAGAGATTCCGCCAGATCGCCTCGCCGCCATAGTGCGCCATGGGCTGGATCGGCGCACCCGATCGCGCTGCCAGCAACACGACCCCGGGTCGCCCCCGCTGCAACCGCCCATGGCCGCTTCGGGTCCCCTCCGGCGCCATTGCAAAAATCCATCCCTCCCTCAAAGCCGCAAGAGCCAGCTCGATGGCGGTGGGGTCGGCCTCTCCCCGGCGGAGGGGGATGGCCCCGAAGGTCTCAAACAGAAACCGCATCGGGGGGTTCCTCCAATGTTCGGCCTTGGCAAAGCCCGCAATCGGGCGGGGCAGCAGGTGAGTGTAGATTAGAGGGACCTCCAGGAAGTTGATGTGATTGGAGACCAGGATCAAGGGTCCCTTGGCAGGGATGCGCATCAGAGCGCGATCATCCACCTGGCAAGCCGCGCGCGTGAGATTCTTTAGTGCCCGACTCAAGAGGCGCGCGCGAAGACTATCCTGCATCCGGAACCTCCGGGACACGTGCCCCCGCCGCGGGACGGAAGGGAGAAACCGTAGCGAAGGCCCGCACGAGCGATCCTGCGCACACCCTCTCCCAGGAAGCTCGACCGCCCTGCCCAAATCCAACGCGGGCCACCGCTGCACCGCGCCGGTCAAGCTCCGGCGGCGATCAGGCTTCCCGACAAATAGAGCTTACGGTAGTGCAGTACCCCTAAGAGCAGGATGAATTCAATCGTCGCGGGAAGGATCGTTGAGAATTGCTCGAAGTAAAAAGCCAGGAGATTCACGGCTGTGAAGGCGAGCAAGAGTCCCAGGTACGCCAGACCCGTTCCGGAATTCTCCTTCCCGAACAGCATGAGCAGGGCGGCCAGCACAAGCAGGATTCCGGTCGCACCCTCGAGCCCGACGCTCCCCGAAAACCAAGCCAGGCCGGCGCTGCTCGCCACCCGGCCCGTCCTCACCAGCTCCTGAAGGGTCTGACCCGCAAGCGCTGGAGAGCGCAGGGCAAGTAGAAACTGGGCCAGCTGGAAAACCGCGTAGGTTCCCAGGGCTGCCGTCCCGCCCACCAGCAGGGCCCGCTGACGAGGACGCCCCCCGTGGGCCAGTTCGAACTTCGCCAAGGATATCTCCAGTCGCTTCCAGAAGTTCAGGCGGGGCGGCTCGCTCGACACCGCTCCGGAGGTGAGAAAACCCAGCAGCATCCGGCAGAGAAGGCGCAGGTCTTCCCGGCCTTCTTCTCCCGCGGCCCGCTCCAAGTCCGCCTTGAGGCCCTCCAGTTCGGACGGGGCCAGATCCCGATCGACGAATTCCTGCAGGCGCTCCAGGGCCTAGTACATCGCCTTGCGTGCATCCGGAGCCGAAGTTCGTCGGAATTCGATGTACAGGAGCACCACCAGGAGGAAGACGGCGTAGACAATCGGAGCGGCCGCGGGAAAGAAATAGTCGTTTGTGCGCGTGATGAACTTGCCGACCTCATCGATAAAGAGGTCGATGCCGATCCCGGTCAGCAGACCTCCCACCGCGAAGACCGAGTTGTTTGCGTACATCATCATCAGCAGAGGGGCGATGAAGAGAAGCAGCCCGCCCCAGAGCAGGTGCGAGATGTGAAGGGTCTGGTTCCCGATTTGCGGATACCCGCTGAGGTAGAGGAAAAGACGAGTCAATGCAACCGACGCCGCAAAGCTGAGCAGAGTGATGCGCAGATTGCGAAGTGCGCCGTCGCGCGGCACCGCTTGAGCGAACCGCTCCTGCAGTCGAGTCATTTTCGCCTCGTCGATTTCACCGGGTTGGTTCCTGCCCGCGGGTTGAGATCCCCGCCTTCCGGCCTTCCTGTCACGGCCCCGAGCCTAGGCCGATCGCTTTTGCAGGATGCCATCCTTGCCCGAGCGTTTCACGGCGTACATCAAGCTGTCGACCTGACCGATCAATCGCTCCACGCTGGCCGGCATCTCTTCACAGGTCAGCACGCCTACGCTGATCGTGAGTGACCATCCCTGCCGAGCCAACTCCTGGCGCAGCGCCGCCCGCACCTTGGCCGCCGCACTGCCAGCTCCCTCAAAGCCTGTCTCCGGCATCAGGATCGCAAACTCGTCCCCTCCCAGCCGGCCCACCAGGTCCGTGGAGCGCAGATGGCCGCGCAGGACGGCCCCGGTGAGGCGCAGCACTTCGTCCCCGGCAACGTGGCCCAGTTCGTCGTTGATCACTTTGAAATCGTCCAGGTCCACGTACATAACGCTGATGGGCCGACCGTAACGCCGGGCCCGGTCCAGCTCCAGGGAGGCACTCTCGAAAAAGGAACGGGCATTCCCAAGGCCGGTGAGATAGTCCGTGCGGGCCAGGACCCTTTCCCGATCCAAGGCATTGCGCAAGGAAGCTACGAGCAGTGCCACCACGAGGAAAAAGGCCAACCGACTGGTCGTCGCCCAGACAAGGACGAACGGCGTGCTGGTAGCTCCCTGAAGCGGATACACATCCTCCAATCCCGCCACCATGCCGCTGAGGATCGAGAGACCGATCGCGGCACGCCGGCCTGAATACCACGCCGCGGTCGAAATGGGAATCAGGTAGAAAAAGCTCAGGCTCAGCGCCGGAATGAGAAGATAGTCCAGGATGCCGACACCGAGCACAAGCCCCAGGCTGATGAGCAGTGCCGACCGCGAGGAAAGTTTCGCCAGGTACGATCCCAATCTCTGCACGGGGCTCTCCCGGGTCAGATCGAGGCCGCCTTCCCGCTCACGGCGGCGAAACGATCGGCCCTGTCCAAAGGGACTCTATCTCGATCAGGCCTCGCCGGGGCGGCCCCCTCCAAGCCTCCGCTCATTCCATCGCGGTGAGAGGGGTTGTGGAAGTCGAGGACGGCTTCTTCCCCAGCTGCTCCCCCGCCCGGATCAACCGCTGGACCAGGGAGGATCCTACGATCGCGCAGGCATCCAGGGGAAGGTAGTGGCACGCCGTTGAGTCAAAAAGGATCGCCCCTCGCGGCGCGAACTCCTCATCCCCCGCCCAGACCGCCGCGAGAAGCGGCAACCGAGGAAAGGCCTGGAAGCGGAAGGCTGTCTCCGCGAAACTCGACCTCTCGCCTCCTAGCGTTCGGCAGGCTAGCTCGAAGACCGGAAGGGCTATCCCGAAGAAAGTCGCCAGGCGGTTCCCCGCATACCCTTGAAAGGCCTCATGGTAGAAGCTGCCTCCCGGCAATTCACGGAACCCGACCCATCTTTCGCTCAGAGGCGCACCGTCGGCGGTTGCCAGATAATAGAGCAGCAGGGCCTGCGTCGCTGTTGGGATTTCAGTCCCCTCCGGCGGAGCATATTCCGGAAGCTCCAGAACAAATCGGGCTCCAAAATGCGTCAGCTGGATCTGCCCTCCCTGCAATTCCGCTCCCGCCTGGTGCGCGACGCGTTCGGCTCCCTTTTCCTGCAGCGAACGCCGCAAGTCGAGAATTGGCCGCCGGAGGGATTGGTCCCAAGCTTCACGCGCATTCCGCAGGCGCTGTTCGATGGGGTTGCTCATGGGCCAGCCCGCCGATCAAACGAAGGGATCGAAGTCTTCCTCCGCCCGTTCTGAATCATTTTACGGACAGGGGCCCTGCTGTCAAGCGGTACCTCGCTCTTGCTTGCGCAACGGATCGTGCCTGGGCAGGAAGGGCTCTCGCTCCCCGGGGCGACACGACCATGCCCACCCATCGGCAAGCCCGGATCTGGCCAGACCGCCCTCGTCAAGAGGACACTTGCGCGACAGGGGGCGCCGACGGGTGGGGTCCGCACCGAGGAGATCCGCGAGGGCGGATCCAGGACTGGGTTTGAGCTCGGCACCCGGCATGGGCAAGGGTCCGTGCTGGCCCATGTCCGTCTCCCGGCCCATTGGCCAAGTCCTCGGCAGCCAAGTGCCGTTGCCGGCGACCCTCACCGAGCGCGACTTGCCTTTCCTGGAGAGCGGCAAGAAACCCCGGATGTCACCCTTCTCGAGGGCCACTTCGGCAAGAGAGGCCCGATCGGGACCCAGGAATCGCAAACGAATTGCACAAGGATACGAAAGGCCCTTCTCTCTGAAAAGCGTCTCGACCGGGTGGCTGTGGCCGGGTTCCCGAGAGAAATTGAATCCGCCCCATGCTCAACGACCGATCACCTCGTCACAGGCGGCGAAAAGCATCTCGCATCGCGGGACGGAATCCCAGAATGCCCTCCGGCCGGAGGAGCAGGGCTATTTTCTCACCTCCCCCCGGATCTCAAGATGCAATGGAGGTTGTGGGCTGTTCCCGCGGTACTCCGTTTCATCCTCGAGGACCAGCCGCACCCGCAAGGGACCCGGACCGTCATAGTGCCCCAGATGCGCCATGATTGCCTCGTCCGCTTTGATCCCAAACACCTTGAGCAGCTTGCGGATATCCATGCGAGTGTCTTCATCCATTGAATTCCTCCTCCATTCACGCTCCGGCTCAAGAGCCCCGCATTCACTGGAGCGCCCCCAGTCGTCAGGCTGGGAACGGGGCCCAAGAGTGAAATCGCTCAGCGAACCGGGTCCAGGTGGAAGATTTCCCCCGCGCTGATCTCGAGACGCCGGCCATTGCTTTGACGTACCACCAGCGCCCCGGCTTCGGTCACGCCTTCCGCCAGCCCTTCTTCCAGCCGGTCCCCAAGCTGGACGCGAACGCGTTGCCCGATCGTGTCCAGAGCGGTCGCCCACTCTGCCTGGGGGGATTCGCCCCGGTGAATGCCGACGTATCTTCGATCCGTGCTTTCCAGGATTGCCTGCAGGAGGGTGAGGCGGGAGACCTCGTGACCCAGGGCGTTCCGCAGGCTGGTCGCCTCGGCCGGGATTCCCTCCACCTCTCGGGTTTGAAAATTGACATTGACCCCGACCCCGACGACGATGAAATCCAGGCTTTCCCCCAAGACCCGTGATTCCAGCAGCAGACCGCAAACCTTGCGTCCTTCGATCAACACGTCGTTCGGCCACTTCAGCCGGGCGGCGAGTCCGGTCGTGCGCCTGATGCCTTCCGCCACGCCCAACCCGGCGCCCATGCCCACGAGAAAAGAATGCGAGACCGGAAGAGGGGGTCGCATCAGGAGAGAAAGAAGCAAGCTGGTTCCGGCGGGGGCCACCCAACTCCGTCCGAATCTTCCCCTTCCCGCGGACTGGTAGTCGGCGATGATCAGCGTTCCGTCAGGAGCTCCCTTCTCTCCCAGGTTGAGGGCGACGTGGTTGGTGGAGGAAATCGTTTCGTAGCCGTAGATTTCCCGGGCCAGAAGGCTCGTATGCAGCCCGGTGCGGATCAGCTCCTGTACCGTCCCGGTCCGGGGTGCTCGTCGATTCCGCAGTGCCTCGCTCAGATTATCGACCATCGCTCACCTCCGATGGCGAAGTCACTCTCGAACGACCCTGCGCCCGGCCGGATACTTCGCGGCGCGACCGGCGCGAGCTCATCCTCTCCGTGCCCGGCGGCATACCCGACCCCGATGGTCGGCATTCTCCTGCAAGATGGCTGGAAAACGAGATCCTGTTTTCTTGAGTGATGATACACTCCGCGCGAAACCCTGGAGGCGGCCATGAGCGCAGGAAAGCTTGTCGCTTACATCGCTGCGGCGATCCTTATCTTCTTCGGCGTGATCTTCATTTGGGGGGCGTTCAGCCCGCAGGGGTCCCCGGTCTGGATCCTGGTGGGTCTGATTAGCGTGGGGATCGGGTTCGTGTTGATCGTGGTTGGTGCCAGGCGCCGGGCCGCGCCGGGCTCGGAGAACATCACCCTCAAGGTGGACCTTCCCGCCAATGTCAACCTGGATACGCTCAAGTGCCGCTCGTGCGGAGGGGCTTTGACGCCCGACAATATCAAGATGGTCGCGGGGGCCCCCGTGGTCACCTGCCCCTATTGCCACACATCCTATCAGCTCACGGAAGAACCCAAATGGTAGGAGATTCTCGCCTCCGAGGAGGACCTCCATGAAGAAGCGCATCCTCTGGCTCCTCATCCCCTTGGGCCTCTGCCTGTTGCTAGCCGGAAGTGCGTGGGCGCAGGATTACTCCTTCCGCCTCGACCAGGAGGGCGTGAACGCCTATTGGAACCAGGACGGGACGCTGTCGATTGATTATGTGTTCACATTCAGCAACGACCCCGGCGCCCCACCGATCGATTATGTGGATGTGGGCCTGCCCAACTCGAACTACGACATCAGCGCAATCGAGGCGGACGTCAACGGGAACGCCATCAGCGACATTCAGCCGTCGACGGCGGTGAACCCGGGGGTGACCCTCGGGCTTGGGGACTCCAGCATTCCGGCCGGAGCGACCGGAAACGTGCACCTGACCGTGCCCGAGGTTTCCGGGGTCTTGTACCCGGACTCCTCCGACAGCAGTTATGCCAGTGCGGTATTCTCGCCGACCTGGTTCGGGTCGCAGTATGTGCGTGGGGCAACGGCTCTGACGGTGATCTTCCATTTTCCCGCCGGGGTCCAACCGCAGGAACCCCGCTACCATGCGGTGGAAGGGTGGCCGGGGAGCGCCACCCCCCAGACCGGTGTCGACAGTCAGGGCCGGGTCATCTACACCTGGACGACAAACCAAGCCAATGGTTCTACCCACTACACCTTCGGCGCCTCTTTCCCCGCGCACTATGTGCCCGCCGACGCGATCGTGCGCGTCTCCGCTCTGGCCGCGATCGGATCGGCGCTGGCGGCCCTGCTCGCCGCGCTGACCGGGCCGCTGCTCTGCTTGGTCGTGTTCGCGTTCTTCGTTGGAATCATCGCGCTTTCGGTCTGGTCGGCCCAGCGGCGCAAGATGGAGTACCTGTCGCCGACGATTTCAATTGAGGGTCACGGCATCAAACGGGGCCTCACGGCCGTCGAGGCGGCTGTCCTGATGCAACAGCCGGTTGACAAGATCTTCACGATGATCCTGTTTTCCGTGGTCAAGAAGGGCGGCGCACAAGTCACCACTCGGGACCCGCTCAAGCTCGAGGTAACCCAGCCCGCGCCGGAGGGCCTGCAGCCGTATGAGCAGGATTTCCTCAAGGCGTTTCAGACCGAAAGCGACCGGGATCGCCAGCTCGCGCTGCAGAACCTGATGGTGAACCTGATCAAGGGGCTCACCGAAAAGATGAAGGGCTTCAGCCGCAAGGAAACCCTCGAATACTATCAAAGCATCATCCAGCGGGCCTGGACCGAGGTCCAGTCTGCGAACACCCCAGAGGTCAAGAGCCAGCGCTTCGACGAGAATATGGATTGGATGGTGCTGGACCGCGATTACCAAGGACGCTCAGCCCAGGTATTCGGCGGGGTTCCTATCTTTATGCCGATCTGGTGGGGGCGGTACGACCCCACTTTCCGGGGAGCCTCGGCGCCGGTAGCCCCTGCCGCCGCCAGCCCCGGGAGAATGGCGGGGCCGGTCTCTCTTCCTCACCTGCCCGGCTCGGACTTTGCCGCCTCGATTGCGCACACCACGCAATCCTTCGCCGGCGGCATCGTCGGAAATGTCTCCGCCTTTACCAACCGGATCACGAATGTGACCAATCCCCCGCCCCCTCCAAGCACGGGCGGTGGGTTCCGGGGCGGAGGGGGATGTGCCTGCGCGTGCGCCTGCGCAGGTTGCGCCTGTGCCTGCGCCGGCGGCGGCCGCTAGCACCGGCTGGCGGATTGAACCGGAGGAGCCCGCGTGCGCCTGCCCTTCGAGCGACAGCCTGCCACTCGAGACAAAGCCAGGCCGATCCCGGCCCATGGTCGGATCCGCCACTACGACTATCGCGCCCAAGGCGAGCGGAGTCGCATCCACTTGCGCGTGGAGCAGGACGGCTCGGGAACCTTGCTCGTCAATGCCAGCCGCCTTTTTTACCTGAACCCGACGGCGACGTTCATGGCGCGCATGATCCTCGAGGATGTTGCGGAGGCCCAGGCGATTGCGACCGTAGCCGATCAGTATCGGGTCTCGTCATCCCGCGCCCGGGCAGACTATGCGGCTTTGCAACACCAACTGGCCGAACTGGTTCGCCCCGAGGGAGCCTGCCCGATTTGCGAGCTGCAGCTGGAGGTGCGCCCTCCATTTACCTCCCGGCCCTCCGCCCCCTATCGAATGGATCTGGCCCTTACCTATCGCTGCAACAATGATTGTGCCCATTGCTACAACGCCCGCCCGCGCGACTTCCCCGAGAAGGACATGCAGACCTGGAAGCAAATCCTGGATCGCCTGTGGGAGATCGGCATCCCCCACGTGGTATTCACGGGCGGCGAGCCGACCCTGAGAAGTGATCTTCCGGACCTGATCGCTTACGCGGAGAGCCTGGGGCAGATCACCGGCCTCAACACGAACGGTCGCCGCCTGCGCGACCCTCGCTTCGTGGCCCAGCTAGTCGAGGCGGGGCTCAATCACATACAGATCACGGTCGAGTCCCACAACCCGAAGATCCACGACCGGCTGGTTGGAGTCCCGGGGGCCTGGGAGCAGACCCACGAGGGCCTGCAACAGGCCCTGACCACGCCGTTGTACGTGATGACCAACACAACCCTGATGCGGGAGAACAGCCCCTGGCTGGGCGAAACGTTGGACTACCTGGCTGGGCTAGGGGTGGCGACGGTGGGTCTGAACGCGCTCATCTACTCGGGGCGCGGGGCGCAGGTGGGTACGGGACTGCCCGAAGGCGAGCTGCCGCCCTTGCTTGACCTGGCGCGCCAGCGGACGGGCGGCTCCGGCCAGCGGCTGATCTGGTACACCCCGACCCAGTACTGCCATTTCGACCCGATGCAGCTCGAGCTGGGGGTCAAGGGGTGCACCGCCGCCCTCTACAGCATGTGTGTCGAGCCGGATGGCTCCGTGCTGCCCTGCCAGTCTTACTACCAATCCCTGGGCAATCTCCTCACGGAGGACTGGCCGTTGATCTGGAACCATGATCTGGCGCGGCGTCTGCGCGAGCGCCAGGACCTTCCCGAGCCTTGTCGGGCGTGTGCCCTGAATGCGGAATGCGGCGGCGGCTGTCCCCTGGCCCGGGAGGCCGGCCAACAATTGCCTCCCCGCCGCCCCCTCTCCCGGGCGATCCCCTCGCCCCTCGGCGCCGTGCCGCCGGATTCCCCCCTCCGGCTCTCAGGAGCATCCTATGACCACACCCCTTGATTTCGTCCGCTCTCTTTTTGCGCGCATTGAGCCGATCCCCTCAGGCATTTACTCCTTTCAGACCCCGCCGGATGCTCCGCGTCAATATCGCCTGCATCTCCGCGTCGAGCCGGACGGGAACGGAGTTCTCATCGTCAATGCCGCCACCGTGCTCCATCTTAACCGGACGGCGACCGAGTACGCCTACCATCTGGTCCGCCTGACGCCGCAATCCCAGGTGGCCGGCGCAATCTCCTCGCGCTATCGCATTGGGAAGAAAGAAGCGGACAAACACTACCAGGATTTTGTCGAACGCGTCCAGACCCTCATCCACAGCCCAGAGATCGACCCGGAGACCTTTCTGGATTTCGACCGGCGCCCTCCCTATAGCACCCAACTCTCGGCACCCTACCGCCTGGATTGCGCTCTGACCTACCAAGTCCCCCCCGGGACGGACCAAAGCGACGCTCCCGTCGATCAAGTCCAGGGAGAGCTCTCCACGGGCGAATGGGAGTCAATTCTCAAGAAGGCTTGGGGGGCGGGCGTCCCCCACATTGTGTTCACGGGCGGCGAACCCACCTTGCGGGTGGATCTTCCCGATCTGATCGGATACTCTCAGCGCCTGGGCCAGGTCACCGGGCTGATCAGCGACGGCCTGCGCCTCAACGACCCACCCTTCCTGGCGAAGGTTCTCCAGTCTGGGCTGGATCACCTGACTCTGCTTCTGCAGCCTGAACTCCCGGCCTCCTGGAAGGCGCTGGAGGCCGCCCTCAACTCGAACCTGTTCACCGCAGTGCATCTGAGCCTGTTCTCCGAGACTGCCGGCCAGGTGGCGGATGTCCTTCATCGGCTTTCGCGGATGGACATTCATGCCGTCTCGCTCAGCACGGACGACTCCTCTCTGGCCCGCCCACTCCAAGTGGCGCGCGACCTGTCCGCCCACCTGGGACTGAAGCTGGTCTGGGATGTGCCTGTCCCCTACGGCCGATTCAACCCGGTCGCCTTGGAGACGGAAACCTCCGAATCCGGGACGGGTCGAGCTTGGCTTTACGTTGAACCCGACGGAGAGGTGCTTCCCGGCCAGGGGATCCATCACGTCCTGGGTAACCTCCTCCTGCAACCCTGGGCAACTATCTGGCAGAAGGCCAAGGAGTTCACCGTCTGAGGGGCCTCGGCTATGCCACTCAGTGCTGAAGCGTGGCACAAGCGCTTCCAGCAGCAAGCGGCGTGGACCCGTTCGCTGCGCTCGCATCTCTACCAGAGCGTCAACATCGCAAGCGCCCGAGAGGTGCTGGAGGTTGGCTGCGGGACGGGCGTACTGACCGGAGAGCTCCAGCGAATGCGGCGCGCTTCCGTCTACGGGCTGGACCTTGACTTGACGCGCCTCCGCTTCGCCAAGGCCCTGGGCTCCGACTGCTGCTACTCGTGCGGTGACGGACACTTCCTCCCGTTTCCGGACTCAAGCTTTGGGGTCTGCTTGTGCCACTATTTGCTGCTGTGGGTCCAGGACCCGTCCCAGGTGCTGAGGGAGATGAGGCGGGTGACCCGCAAAGGGGGCTGGGTACTCGTGTTGGCGGAGCCCGACTACGGCGGGCGCATCGACCATCCCCCCCAGCTCGCCCTGCTGGGCGAATGGCAACGGGCCTCCCTCCGCCGGCAAGGCGCCCTCCCCGAAATGGGGCGTCGACTGGGATCGCTTCTGGTTGGCGCGGGACTGCAAGGCATTCAGACAGGTGTCATCGGCGGGGAGTGGACGCGGCCGCCCTCAGCTGAGGAGTGGGCCCAAGAGTGGGACGTGCTCCAGGCCGATCTGGAGGGTTCGGTCGGGGCCGCCCGGCTGGATCAACTTCGGGAGAAGGACAGGAGCGCGTGGCTCAAAGGCGAGCGAGTCCTCTTTGTTCCGACCTTCTACGGCTTGGGGCAAGTCCTCTAAGCCCAAGGCCGGAAGGCCGCGACGCCATTCCGGGCCGCTCCCGGCTTTTCGTCGCCCACCCCGTCTCCCTCTGAGGCACGTAGGCCAACCTCAATTTTGAGATCGCCCCGGGCGACACCCGCGGTCAGAAAAGGGGGGCCCAGGCCGCCGACAGGATTTCAGCCAAGAGGGGCGCGGAGGGATCGGACTCCCTTCAGAACGCTGTCCGGTGCAAGGCCGCGAGGCCGCTGGCAAAAGGGAGGCGGATCAACCCATCGCGCCGCCCTCGCCTTCGCTCGGCGGGATTGAGCCGACCCTTGGCCTACTCCTCCACGCGCGCGCGGCCGATGTGGTCGAAGAATTCGCTGCGGGTAGCCTGATTCTCCTTGAAACTCCCCAGCATGGCGCTGGTGACCATGCGGGCATTGGCCTTCCTCACCCCCCGCATGGCCGAGCACATATGCAGCCCCTGGACGACGACCGCGACCCCGCAGGGGTGAAGCGCTTGGTTAATGAAATCCGCAATTTGCTGGGTCATCCGCTCCTGCAATTGCAGGCGCCGAGCGAACATTTCGACGATGCGCGGAATCTTGCTCAAGCCGATCACCTTGCCATCCGGAATGTAGGCGACGTGAGCCTTGCCCAGGAAAGGCAGCAGGTGATGCTCGCACAGGCTGTAGAAGTCAATATCGCGCACTACCACCATTTCGTCATATCGCACCTCAAAGATGGCCTGGTTGACCAGACGATCCGGATCCACCCGATATCCCGCGGTGAGTTCCTCGTACATGCGGGCCATGCGCTCCGGCGTTCGCTGGAGCCCTTCCCGCTTTGGATCCTCTCCAATCGCCGTGAGGATATCCCGCACCGCGCATTCAATGTCACCGAAGCACTCCTGCCGCGGGCGGTCCGTGAGGTCATCTCGGAACACATCGAAATCAGAGGGGTCGATTTCTAACGGCGTCATCGCTCTCCTTTCGGTACCTGATTGGGGGCCCAGCGCGCCTGCCGTCAATTGAATGTCCCTGCGCCTCTTCAGGCCGCGTGGATCGAACCGACGGGCGATCTCCTGGAACGTACTCGGCTCGCCAGGCTGGAGCATGGCGGGCGCAATCTCGGCCAGTGGCAAGGCTACAAAAGCCCGCTGGAGGATCTCCGGGCTGGGAATCGCGTGGCCCTCGATTTCCAGTATCTCCTCATTGAATAGCAGGAGGTCGATGTCAATTGTCCGCGACGCGTATTTGTCGGCCGTGCGCCTTCGGCCGAGCCGCTCCTCTACCTCCGGGATCAGCTTTTTGTGCAAGTCCGCGGCGCTTAAGTCGGTCTCAAAACGGACCACCGCATTCAGGTAGGCTGGCTGATCCGGGCGTTCCAGAGCGGGAGACTCCCAGACCGAGGAGACTGCCCCAACCCTCCCGCGCCTTGCCAGCTCCTGGAGGGCCTGCCGCAGGTGGAGCTCCGGCTCGATGTTTGAGCCCAAGGAGAGAAAAACCTGGTTCGCAGGTCGAGCCGAGGTCACTTAGACTCCCTCGCGGGCCCGCTCAATGATCACGCCCACCGAGCGCGCAAAACGCAAGGCGCCAGGCTTCTCCACACTCACCCGCACCCGCTCCACCCCGGGGGACTGCAGGCAAACCGACGCGATTTCTGAGGCCAGCTTCTCGACCAAGTAGAAGTGCGAACCTTCGACCAGGGCGATAACACGCTTGGTCAAGGTCCGGTAGTTGACCGCCTGATCGATGCTGTCAGCGCTCGCGGCACGGCGCGTGTCCGTGTACAGGATCAAGTTGATGAGCACCTCTTGCCGATCCCGGCGCTCTTCCTCGCTCAGGCCGATAATCGCGCGCAGTTGAAGGTCGCGGATATGGATCTCGTCCGGCATGGTCATCTCGGCCTCAAAGGTGAGCCCCGCCGGAGACATAGATGATTTCCCCGGTCACAAAGTCGGAATGGAGGAGATACAGCATGGCCTTGGCCAACTCCTCTGGCGAACCGACCCGCAGGGCAGGGATCTTCTTGGCCAGTTCATCCATGTAAGCCTGACCCTGTCCGACGGGAGGCAGGATTGCCCCGGGGGCGACGGCATTCACCTGAATGTTGGGGGCCAGTGCGATCGCCAGGTCCTTGGTCATATGGACCAGGGCCGCCTTGGTCAAGCGGTAAATGAGGTGGGTCGCGGCTGGGCGTCCTACGGAAGCGTCTGCCACGTTCAGGATCTGTGCGCGGCGCTCTCGGCCCACCTGCGCCGCAAACGCCAGGGACAGGAAAAAGGGCGCTTTCAGGTTGACCGCAAATTGCTCGTCCCAGGCGGCATCGGTCATCCCTGCCGGAGAATCCGCGTCGAAGATGGCTGCGCTGTTGATCAGGAAATCGAGCGGTCCCAGGGCGTCGATTGCCCGACGGATCAGATTGGGCGCCATCCCCGCGAGAGCCAGATCCGCCTGGAGGGTCACGGCTTCGACCCCCAAGGCCCGGATCTGCTGGACCGTATCCTCGGCCCCTGCCTCAGATCGATTGTAGTGAACGACCAGGCGGACGCGTTGTCCGGCCAGAGCGAGAGCAATTCCTTTCCCCAGGCGGATGCCTCCCCCGGTCACGAGCGCCGCCTTTCCGCTCAGATCCATGCGGTTTACCTCCCCTGCCCTTCCATTATACGATCGGACGTCCGGGTCTCTTTGTCCAAACCAACCTGCAAGGCCACCCAGAGCGTGTCCAAATACCCTTCCAAGGCTTGTTGGATGGGCGCGTCCGCCGGCAAGACCGCCAGCCGGCAGCCCTTCACGGTTTCGACCCAGCGCTGGAACCTCCTGGGCGAATCCAGCGCCCCCCGACAGCAGGCCATCGGCCCCGTTCCCCCACCCGGAGCACGAACCCCCGCATTTTGAAGGCCCGTTGCATTATCGCCGGCGCTGACCTTCCCTTCGTTGCCGAGAAACTTGCGCCAGACGGTCAGGATGACCCGCTTGACTACCTGGCTAAGCACAGCCTCAACCCCTGTGAGAACTTGGTTTTGAAAGCCGTCGCGAGGGTGAGATAATTCAAGGCAGGCTTACAAGGACAGACCGCCTATGAAGAAGAAGGGGCAATTAGACTTGCGCGCAGGATGGCGAACCGAATGCGAAGACAAGGCAAGTGAGCACATCGCTGCCCAGATCAAGGCCGCCCGCGAACAAGCGGCTCTGTCACAACGCCAGCGATCTCAAATCATAGGACTCTAGAGAGTCCTATTCTTCCCGGGTCGGGAGTGGCCGCTTCATCCAGACGGGGCTAAACCTTATTGGCCTTGTCTTCACCCTGCAAAAGCCGATTACTAACTACCGCAAGATTCTTGAAGACGCAATTAGACCTCTCTCAATGGGCAGGCTTCAGAGCCATCCAAACCAGCTGCTTAGGTAAGGCCCAAATGGCCCATGTGCAATCTCGGCGGCGCCGCGCTCGCCCCTCCCCGGGGGTGCCCGCCAGAATCGGTGCACGCAATACAAGCGGAGGTCACCTTATGGCCCATTCCAAATGAGGGAGGAGACGCGGTGAAATCCGTGAAGTCTACCAGGCTCTCTGTGGTAAACAAGGTCCTCCTAGGCATACTGGGCATCACAGGGACAGTCCTTGTCCTACTGACCACAAGCCATTACGGCGCAGGATTATCGACCGACTCCGTGGCATACATAGCGACCGCGAGGAACATAGCGCACGGTCTTGGAGCTACCTCTCTTGACGGAAATCCATTAGTCTTGCAGGCTCCCTTCTACTCTTTGCTTCTTGCATGTATCGACCGCCTATTTGGGGTTGATCCTCTCTCATCGGCGCCTGTCGTCAATGCCGTCATTCTCGGTCTCCTGGTCTACGTGTCTGGATCCCTAATCTCCAGACACTTGACCCAGGGCTATGTTTATGCGCTGCTCGGAGCAGCAGCCGTTCTGCTTTCACCAGCCTTGTTCGGAGTTTCCGTGATGGCATGGTCCGAGCCGCTCTTTGTCCTCTTTGCGGTCCTGTTCCTCCTGTTCCTGGAATCTTGGCTCCAGAACAAAGATAGAGCCTGGTTTGCAATCTTTACGCTTTCGGCAGCCTTGGCGTGCATCACTCGATATGCCGGGGTGACTTTGATCCTGACCGGCGGGCTAGCGATCCTTCTGCTCGACCGCGAAAGATGGAAAGCCAGAATCGTTCACGCATTCGTCTTTGCCTCCATCTCTATTCTTCCCGTTGGAATATGGCTGATCCGCAATTATGCCGTTTCGGGCACGTTTCTTGGGCCGCGCGCTCCAGCCATGTTTGGACTGTCCCGGATTCTGAAATTCGCATTTGACACCCTGGTGTCCTGGTATCTCCCCGGGGCGATCCTCAAGCATCCTTCCATCCTTTTCCTCGTCGGAGCGGGAATTGGCTTTCTGGCAGGTTTCCATTCGAGAGGCACCTGGGCAAGAATAAGAACGCTACCCGCGGGGATTGCCAAGGTGGCTCCGGTCCTTCTTTTTCTGATCACCTACCTGGCATTCATGGTGGTCTCCTCGGCGACTACCGAAGTCAGCCCCCTCGAGAGCAGGCTGATGTCCCCTATCTATGTGCCCCTGACTCTGCTCTTGCTGATGCTTGCCGACCAGCTACTCAAGCCGTTCGGCCAAAGGCTTTATCCCCGATTGGCGAGTATTCTCTTTGCTGTTGCGATCGGCCTATGGTTGCTCTATCCATTGAGCTCGATTCAGGCAGAGGTGATTGCCGGTCTAAACCAAGGATGGGGATATAGCGGCAGGCTCTGGAAAGAAAGCCCAATCGTTCAGTATCTGCAACATGAACCAGTACAAACATCCCACACCATCTACAGTAATGCACCTGACGTGCTCTATATTCTCGTTAACCTCAGTGCCAAAACGAGTCCAGCCCAGACTGCATACAACTCCAGCGGCCTGACCCCGCTTTCTGGCCCCAAAGTAAATGATCTCTCCCGGATCGGCGAGTCATGGCCCGAGTCAAATGATTCCTATCTCATCTGGTTCGACAAGATAGATAGAGAGTATCTGTTCACACTCAGTGATTTGCAGAGTGTGGCAGATTTTCGACAAACGAATCGATTTGATGACGGCGGGATTTATCTGGTCTCGCGCAGGCAATAGCGGCACCTCCCTCCCGCCCTTTTTCACCGACCGCATTGGACCAGGCTCGGCGCAGCCGCCTGATGCAGACCGGACCCGATTGGGCGACTCATACCACTCCGGATCGGTCCTCTGAAAGTCAACCGGCCCCACCCCAACCGGGACCCCTTGAATTCGTGTGCTCCGGACTTCCGCTCGGCCGGGAGGCGGGACACAGGTTGTCGGCCGGAAGAGTGAGCTGCGGCAAGAGGCAGCGAGGTGCGCACGTCAGCCGCGGGCTGCCCGACTTGCGGCTCTGGGCCCTTGCGAGACCGAGGACTAGGGAATCACCAAGCTGCCAAAGGCCATCGTAAGATCGAGATCCACTCGGTTTTCGGCTGTGGCATAGCCGGAGGATACGAAGTAGTCGCCTTCCTGCCGGAACCGGGAGGAGATACTTCGCCCCGCCAAGGCGGTCGTAACATGGATGCGCGCTTCCATGCCCGGCGGAATCGAAACGACGACTTGGCCGATGCCCCCAGAAATCTTGGCTGGAAAACGTCCCTGGGATGGCAGGTAGACCACGAACCGGCCCACGCCCGCCGAAAGGTCCAGCTTGGTCAGCCTCAGATTGGACAGGTTAAGGTCAACCTCCCCAACTCCGAATTGCATGCCTAGCCCCGTTGGGACACGGTCGTTGAGATGAACATCCCAGCTGTATCCAGAGCCGGGCCGCACCACCGGCCCAAGCGAGATTCCCGTACTTCGGATCGTCGCGGCCTCGGTCTCACCTTCGGTAACGAAGCTGTGCGCAATCAACTCGCCGGCCAGAGGATGAAAGGTGCCTTCGAGAAGCAGCGAAGGTGACGAGAATGCACCCACGTGAATCGATCCGACCGCTGGAATCAGGGTAACCTCAGCGGCGTTTGCCTGGGCGAGGGGCTGGACGATCGTTTCGCCCGCGACGGGCTCGCCAGCGGGCTGCTCGATCGCGACAAGCCAGACCGCGCCTCCAATCAGTGCCACGATGAGGACAAAGGCCAGCAAGGTCCCCCAGGCGGAGCGGCGACCCACCAGCAGGTCAATCCCTACCGCCACCAACAAGACCGGCCAGATCTCAAGGAGCAACGTCCAGATCGAATAAGACAGTATGCCCAGGTTGTTGAGCAACAGGATCACGCCCAACCCGACGAGGCAGATCGGACCAACCAGCCCTCCTCTGCGGTAGGGTCTGTTCATGTCAGTCTCCTCGGCTGCCCCGTACGAGCAGGGCCACCCCGGCCGCCACCAGCAAGAGAGACAGGACGGCCAGGCTCACCCAATGAAGCCAGTGCCACCCCAGGTTCTGGAGGAAGTAAAGCGCGCCCACAAGGATGAGCACCACCCCCACGATCACGGCGAGTCTGGAATCCGGCCCCGCCAGCCCGCGTCGCAGCTCCGTGCCCATCGTCCGCGCCCGCTCGGCGATTTCCTCGGCGCCGGTGGGAGCATTTGTCTCTGGTGCGCCCCCGGGGACTTGACCCTCGGCGGGTACCAGGACCCACAAGATAAGATAAATGAGGACGCCGGCACCTTGCCAGAATACCAAGAGCAAGAAGAAGATGCGAACGAAGGTGGGATCGATGCCGAGGTAACCCCCCAGCCCCCCGCAGACTCCGCCCAGCATGCGGTCCGTTCGGCTTCGGTAAAGACGTCGCCCCATTTGCCCTCCTCCGGGAGGATCTCCTCGTGGTTGTTCAGAACCCCGCCTCGAAATCCGATCGGCCTCCTGCAGGAGGTTGTCCCGGCCGCGAGGGAGGCCCGGCCCGAGCCGGAACCGCCCGTCCCGTCAACTGACCCGCCACCTCTGACCCAGGGGGGTGTATCACCCAACCGGCGCCGTGGGCTCAAGCCAGCCCGCCGCTGGATCCAACCGGCCTCAACAGGTTGAGACCGAGACCGGCGGCATGGCCCCTCCCTTGCCCAGGGCTCCTCACCTTCGGCCGGGACCTTGAGACCCAAACCACCCTCGATAGGCCAAGGCGGGTTGTTCTGCGGATCGGCGTGAATCCAAGCTCAGTGCACCTCAATCGAGCCGACTCCGCTGTCGATGACCGCATCGACCTTGTTGACAGCCGTCTCAAAGTCGGGAGATTGGTACACATCGCCCAGGCGCGGGAACCGCGAGGTATCTATGGTGATCCCGGAGAGCCCACGGCGTATCCAGAATCGGCCGCCCACTCCCAGTGGAATGTGCAATGCGACCGAGGCCGCCCCCGCCCGAATCGAGACCTGGGTGCGCCCGGCATTGGCCGGCAGCGAGATCTGGGTGGAACTCGCACCCGTGCGGAGGTCCAGCCTCTCCACTTTCATGTCCGTGAGATCCAGCGTCGTCTCGCTCGCGCCCCCCTCAAATTCCAGCTCCAGAGGAATCGAGCGGCTTACCCCCAGAGACCACTCCAGCATGCCTGGCGACCAGCCGCCAGCAAAGCCAAAACGAAACTCGTCCGAGACACGCAGGCGGACGGCGAGCAGACCGCCCTCTAGCCTCTCGTGATGGCTCAGCCCTCCTCCGAAGTCCCCGCTCACGATCGAGTCTGGCCCCGCGCCCCCATCGAGGTGAAGCCGACCGGCCCCATAGCGAATCCTCACGCGGGCACGTGAGGCTCCCTGGAGCGGGATCTCGACATGCTCCGCCCGGGCTGTGCCCCGGGCCCTGCTCGGACGCAGGAGGAACCAGACCCCAACCAGGATGAGGAAGGCAGGCAAGATCAGCTGCCAAACATTCGCCCTCAGCACCCCTAAGTTGCCCAGCAACAGGAGCACCCCGGCAACAATCAAGACCACGGCCCAGAAGATACTTGTTCTTCTCATGGAGCAGCCCTCCATTCTTCAGCCGGCCGTCTCTGCGCTCTTCCGATCGCGGCGATCTCGGGCACGGTGGTCGCCTATCCCCGCCGGAACCCGAATAACCTTCGCAGGAGGATCAAGAAGCCGAGAAGGATCAGCAAGATCGGCCAGTAGGCCCCGAGCAGACTAACCCCGCCCAGGAAGGAAGCGAAGATAAAGAAGAGGATGAGGCTGACAAAGATTAACCAACCCCCTCCCTCCATGGATTCGCGAGGTCTCTCGCCCAGGAGGCCCCTCAAGATCATGCCTACCCCAACCAAGCCTGGGATCAACGCCCACAGGTAGGACCAGCTTTCCCAGGCCCCGGTCAGATTGGACCAGTAGAGCAGGCCACCGATTCCGCCCACGACGCTGGCGGGCACCGCCATGCCGGGTGCCCCGACCAGAAGTCCAAGGACGAAAAGGAAGAGGCCCACGCCCACGACGATCAGCGGCCAGCCTACTGGACTGCGGAAAAGATCTCTCCACGGCGGTATCGCTTGAATGGCAAAGAGGAATAGGCCCAGCAGGATCAGGATGATCCCGCCCGCCCAGCTCGTTCGACGGGGTGTGCTCATCTCTCCTCCTCCACGGGAAAATCGGGCTCCTTCCCCCGGGTCCGCACAGAGCCCCTCCGGGCAACCGCAGCAAGGGAGGCAGGGTCCCGGAAAGTGTCGCTCATGCGGACATAGGAGTATACGCAATAGACTTTGCCGGGTTTCTCCAGGAAGTACCCTTCTCGAGCATCACGCACGCCCCCTCGTCCCGGCCGTGCGCCTCCTGGGCGAGGGCGAGGAGATGGTCGGCCTGCGCTTCTCCAAAGGAGCCCTGCAGGCGGAATGGGGAACCGTCGAATCTTTCACACCCCCTCGGAGGACACAGCCTGATGCCGGCCGGCGCCGCCCCCACCCGAGGCATTCAGTCCGGTCGACCCACCTCTCCACACCCCTGGGGGCGGAGATCCCCCCTGGCGCGGGAGATCAGGTCTCTCCAATTCCTGGTCTTGCCCGTGGAATCCGGCGCGCCCTGCCTTGGGCGACTACCGGGTCCTCAGACCCAGCCGAGTATGCGAATAAAGTTGCGTGCTCAAGCCCGACCGATTCTTTCGAAGAGTTGAGTTCCAGCTCCCGTCTCCTACCCCAATCCGGGCGATATCCTCAGACAAAGGTCCACCTATGCCTCGAGACGCTGAGCCACGCGACAAGGCCCCGGGGAGCAACGCAGTGGCAGATTCCAGGAATTCACAAGGGCTCAGGAGGCCCCTGCCGCGCCGGTGGGCATGCCCATCCCATCCGCGGCATGTCTTGGGTCCAGGTGCTTCCGTGCACTCAATGTGCAGGGGCAGAGGATCCTCCTCCTCGGGTAACGGTTCGATCGGCCTCCCCTTCTCGGCGACTTCCCGGCAGAGCAGGCCCCGGGGCCCCCGTGAGATTTCATCAAGGTGCTACCCCTTGGCCCAGCGGGGTCAGCGGACGCGAATCTCGCGGACGTCCCTCACCCACTTTCCTGGGGGGATGGACTCTCCTGCCAGATCCAAGGTGCCATGATCGGTCCAACGCAGAATGACTTTCGATGATATGTCCCAGCTGGGGAGGTCGATCGAATTCTTCCCCACCAGGGTGAGTGCCTTGAAGTTCCCCACTCCCGCGGCTTCCACGACCTCCTCCAGCGAGGGTCCACTGAACTGCTGGCCGGCGATCCGCAGTGTGGCCTGGGGAAGGGCTCTGAGTTGGCGTAGGCCGAGAGGGACCGACGTTCCCCCCGGGAGGAGAACCGTGAGCAGCGTTGTGCCGCTCGCCGAGGGCGAAGCCAAGCTCCCGGAAGGGCCCCCCTGCGCCGCCAGCATTGGGTTGGCGCCCGCCAGGTTGTAGCTGCAGCTGACCAGCCCAAGGGCCAGAGCCAGCAGGCTGCTCATCTTCAACGACGTCCTCAACGGCCACCTCAAGAAGTGCCTCACCTTCGATCGCCTGCGTTCCAGTGCGCTTGTCCTCAGAGGGTGATGACCTTGCGTGCGAGACCTTCCGCCTCCAAGATGTCCCCCAGTCCTCCGACGATTCCCACCTTCACGCTCGCGGTCAGGCCATAGAATCCCAAACAGGTGCTGCAGGCAACGAGGTGCACGCCTTTCTGCTCCAGATCTCGCAACACGTCCAGGACGGGGGAACCCTCGGTCACGAGCCTGACCCCCTCGGTGTAGAAACAGATCGCCGAGGGAAGGGACCCGTTCTGGATGATCATGTTCAGGTAGTTCTGCAAGAGCTTCTTTTGCAGACTCTCCTCCCCAAACCCCATGCCGTTGCGAGTGATCAGCAGGACCGTCGAGGAGAAATCCGGGACCTTTGCCATTCCTGCGTCTCCCGCTTGCATTGATCTCAGGAATCCGAGGAGGGGCCGGGCTGTTTCCGGCCTAGAGAACCTTCCAGTGCAGGATGTCCAAGATTGAGCCTCGCCGATCTCGGGCCGGTTTGAGGACGGCTTCGACCTTCATCCCCGAGCGCAGCAATGCCCCTTCGGGCGCCTGAAGGTAATGAAGCAGGACGCCGGAAGCGCCCTCCAGGCGGACCAATCCAACCCAGCGCGGGGTCTCCAGCCGGTTGCCATCCAGATCGAGGTAGACCCGGGTGAAGGAAACCAGTTCACCCCGCGGCCCCACCTCCGTCCAACTCGATTCGGCCAAAGGCTTCAGGCAGCGCTCACAATACATGCGGGGCGGCACATAGGTCACCCCACATGGCTCGCAGCGCGCACCCAGGATCTTGCCCTGCTCCTGGAGGGTGCGAAGGAAGCGCTCGCCGGCAATGCCAGCGGTGTAGCGATGCCAAACCGGGATGGACCCCTTCCATGCCCTGGCCTCGGTCGGGTGTTCGAGCGTGTCCGCAAACGCCATCGTCCGCCTCCCCATGGTCAAAGCCGAACCGCTAGCGGATCGGCTTGAAATACCGGATGTCGGTGATGCTGCCCTCCCGGTCTTCGGCCGGCTTCCATACGGCCTGAACGCGCATTCCCATCTTAACTTTCTCGGGCGCCACTTCTCCCAGGAGGTGCAGGATGCCCATGCCCTGGGCAGCGCCATCCATGGCGATGACGGCTGGCACCTGCGGCTGTTCGAGTCTCACCATGTCCCAGCGCACATGGACCAGCGAATACGTGATCACCGTTCCAGTCTGGCCGAGGGTGACCCATTCCGCTGTCGGCCGGAAGCACAGCTCACAAAACATCCTCGGCGGAAAAAGGATTCGCCGACAGGAATTACAGCGCCGCCCGACCAGCCGGCCTCGCCGGAGTTCCTCCAGAAAGCGTCCCATCGCGATCCCCGTGTCCCAGGCGTACTCCGCCTTGCCCTCCCACGTTTCAACCAGGACCTGGCCCGCTTCGAAGTCCTTCTCATGCAGCCCGGTCGTGGCGTAAACCCATTGATCCATCATGGCCTTCCCTCCTCACTTCCCCATGACCACGACGGTGCCTACCTGCATCAGGTCTCCCCAGGCCTGTGCGACGCCCCGTCTCGGGTTCCCAGGAACCTGCCTTGCGCCCGCCTCGCCACGCAGCTGCCAAAAGAGTTCAGCGACCTTCATCAGGCCGGCGGCGGCGATGGGGTTGCCCACTCCGAGCAAGCCGCCCGAGGGGCAAACGGGCAGGTCGCCGTTGCGCTGGGTGATGCCCAGGGCGGTCGCCTCCGCTGCCTTGCCCTTAGGGAAGAGCATCAGCCCCTCGAGATGATGCAGCTCCTTGTAGTCAAATGGGTCGTAGGGTTCCGCGATGTGTATTTGCTGGCGCGGCTCGGTGATGCCTGCCATGCGGTAGGCCATCCGCGCTGCTTCCTCTACATAGGTTGGGTAGGAAAGGTCCCGGTTGGTCCAGTAGGCGGAGTCCAGGTTCCAGCCCACGCCCTCGATCCACACGGGCTGGGGGGTCACCCGCCGAGCGACATTGTCCGCCGCCAGCACCACGGCCACGGCTCCGTCCGTCACGGGGCTTACGTCGAGTCTCTGGACCGGCCAAGCCATCACCTCGGAATCGAGGATATCCTGGAGGGTGATGTCGCGATCCCCCAGGAGCGAGGCGGGGTGGTCGGCGGCGTTGCGCTTGTTCTTGACGGCCACCTGGGCGATGTCCTCCTTGCGCAGGCCGTAGCGCTGCATGTAGGCGTTCATCTCCAGGGCAAAGATCCAGAGCAGGTTGGGTCCCAGGGGTCTTTCGATGAAATTGTCAAAGATCGTGAGGAAGGCACCTTGCGGATGAGGCTGCGCGGGCGACATCTTTTCCTCGCAGACCACCAAGCAGGTGTCGAACAGACCCGAGGCCACGTGGTACCAGCCTTGGGCGACCGAGAAAACGCCGGTCCCGCCTCCCACATACCCACGCATGTAGGGCTTGCCCCACGCCCCGGCTCCATCGGCCAGCCACTCCGCCTTCATGTGAACCCCATCAAAGGCATCTGGACCCGTGCCCATCACGACGGCCTCAATCTGGTCGATGCCCATCTCGCACGATTCCAGCGCCTTGCTGGTTGCCTCCCAGGCGAGCTCCCGACCCGTCTCCTGTGCTCGGCGCACAAATTTCGTCATCCCGGCCCCGACCACAGCAACCCGTCGCATGGTCATGTCACCCTCCCTCACGCGCTGAGCACGGCGGCGACGCCCACAGCGGTGGGCAACCCGCGCCAGGCGAAGGCCAACCCGGTCGTGACGCCCGGAAGCTGTCGCGGTCCGGCTTGGCCGCGCAATTGGAGCACCACCTCCAAGGCGCGCGACAGCCCGGTGGCATCCAGAAGCGATCCCTCTCCCAGGGCACCTCCGGAAACATTGACCGGGATCGAGCCGGAACAAGCGGTTTGGCCTTCGAGGGTCCACTCGCCCGCTCGTCCGCTCGGCACGAGGCCCAGTGCCTCCAGATGGAGGAGCTCCTTGTGGGCAAAGGAATCATCCACCTCCGCGAAGTCGATCTCCTGCCCGGGAGTTTGAACCCCGGCGATGCGATAGGCCATTTGCGCGGCCTTGCGGGCGTAGCGCGCTCCGGTCCAATCGCGGGAGTCGAGGGCGGGGGTATCGGTGGCCCAGCCCACCCCTCTCACTCGGACCGGCTCGCCCTTGAGGGTGCGCGCCCTTTCCGTGTCTGCCAGGACGAAAACCAGTGCGCCGTCCGCATGCGGGGCGGCCATCAGGCTTGTGAGCGGCGAGGCCAGGGGCGGCGAGGAGAGGACCTCCTCCGGTCCGACCTCGGTCCCATGAGCCGCCGAAGGATTGCGCAGCGCGTTGCGCTTGTTCTTGACCACGACCGCTGCGCACTGTTCCTCCGTGATCCGTCCCAAACTGATCAATCCCTGCATCTCCAAGCCTGCCAGCGCGACGGGATGCAGAGCCAGCGGGCGTTCGAAAGTCGGGTCTTCGGCGAAGGCGACGATATGGGGCAGGGACAGGATGTTGGAAGCCTTGCTGTGGGCCTCCACGACCACCACATCCATCAAACCCGAGGCGATCTGCATGTAGGCGGCGGCCAGCGCATGCAGACCGTCGCCGCCGATGGTGTGCATGGGCCTCTGGGCTGCCCCCAGCTGATCCGGAGTGTACTCATCGTAGATGCTGGTTCCCTCGTGGTAGTCCTCCGCCGCGGTCACAAATCCTTGAACGTCACGACGCGGGTCGATGCCCGCGTCGGCATAGGCGCGCAGTGCAGCCTCAAAAACGAGTTCCTTGTAGGACTGATCGGGCGTGAGCGAGCGAAAGCCACTCCAGCCCACTCCCACGATCTCGACGGTTCGATTCATCGACCCTCCTTCCCGTCATCCGCCCTAGGCCCACGCACCCTCGGGGTCGGGCCCACCTCCGCCACGGCCCTCAATAGAGATCGGCCCCCGTGCGAGGCCGTGATCCAAGGAACCCGGGTCGGTCCGAGGCAGGCTACCATCGGGGGCTGCGAGGAGCACGAGCCGAACCGACTCCCCGACGGTGCCTTGGCGCCGGGCGACCGACTCGAAGGCCGAGCCGGGCAGAATCGGAATGGGTGGACCGCCCATCCAAGCTCGCATTGCTTCCCTTCCCAGGGCCAGTCCCCAACCGGGCCGCCCAGCGAGCCAATGCCCGACAATTCATCGGGTTCCCAACGCGCCCGACTCCGCCTTCCCTCTGGGTGACTCGCCTCTCTCCGCAGCCTCGGCCAAGCTGCCCAAGACTCCATTCACGAACCGCGGGCTCGTTTCCGACCCGAAGGCCTTGGCCAGTTCAACGGCCTCATTAATCGCCACGCTCGTCGGGGTTTGCCCTCCGATAGCAAACTCCCAAAGAGCGATGCGCAGAATGTTCCGGTCGACCAGCGCGATCTGCTCTACCGGCCATTCCGGCGCGTAGCGGGCAATCATGCGGTCTAGTTCCTGGCGGTGTTCCAAGACGCCCAGCATCAATTCATGGGCAAACTGCGAAAGCTCGTCGCTCAGAGGGGTAGCCTCGAGCCGTTGCCGCAGGACCGTCCCGGGGATGTGCGAAGAGGAGTCGACCTCGTAAAGTGCCTGGAGCGCAACCGCGCGCGCCCTGCGTCGGCCCTTCATACTGGCTCGAACCCGGAGGTGGGCTCCTGCCACTTCACCTCGGCCTCTCCTCCGCCCGACCCGCTCTTAGCGAGTCGCCGTCGCACCCTTCGCATCCGTGAACTCGATGTCTTCCAGGTGCACATCCAGCCGGCCCACCTCTAAACCGATCATCTCACGGATCGCCCGAGCCACTTCACGCTGCACCTCTCGGGCGACATCCTGAACATTTCCGCCATGGGCCACGACGATGAACAGATCGGCGGAGACGGTTTCCCCTTCCGTCTCCAAGCGCACGCCCTCTGCCCAGCCTCGCCGGAACAAACGATTGACTCCGCCCGGAATGGGACTCATGCGAACCACCCCGGGCACACTTAGGGCGGCCAGCTTGGCCACCGTGATCAGCACGCCAGGAGCCACGAAGGTTCTTCCGGGCGCAGGAGAGGTGTCCATCGCAACCTCCTACATCATGGCCATGCCGCCGTCCACCCCCAGCACCTGTCCGGTGATGTAGGCGGCTTGGTCCGAGGCAAGGAACGCAACCGCGTAGGCCACTTCTACGGGCGCTCCTTTTCTGGCCAGGGGGATGAGCTTCAGCAGGGCCTGCTGACCTTCCTGCGGGACCTTGGCCCAGATGTCGGTCTCGATGAATCCGGCGGCGACCGCATTGACCGTGATGTTCCGCGAGGCCACTTCGCGGGCGAGCGACTTCGTGAAGCCAATCTGGCCGGCCTTCGAGGCCGAGTAGTTGGCCTGTCCCGGGTTGCCCATCTGGCCGGAAACCGAACTCACGTTGATAATGCGACCATAGCGGCGCCGGATCATAGGCTTGAGCGCAGCACGCGAGCAGTTGAAAGTGCTCTTGAGATTGGTGTCCAGGACCGTATCCCAATCTGCCTCGGACATGGAGAGCAAGAGGCTGTCGCGCGTGATGCCGGCATTGTTGACGAGAATATCCAATTGACCGAAGGACTTGAGCGCGGTCTGGATGAGGGCCTCGGCCTGTGGGAGCAGCCCGACGTCCGCCTGGATGGAGATCGCTTCCCCGCCTTCCCTGCGGATGCTTTCGACCACCTGGCTCGCTGCCTCTGCATTCTGGTGGAAATTCACCACCACGCGGGCCCCCCGTCGAGCCAGCTCGAGGGCAATGGCACGCCCAATTCCGCGCGAGGCCCCGGTCACCACCGCGGCCTGTCCGTTCAGCATCAGGGAAGAGCTTGGCGAAGTGCTATGGTTGTCCACCTGACCTCAGGGGAATCGGCAAGGCCACGAGCCGTACGGCAAACCAACGAGGATCAGCGGGGGATTATACCCCGTCAAAGGCGGCCAAGTCCGCTGCGGTTCCGATGCTCAAGCCCGGCACCTCGGGGGCGATGCGCCTTCCCAAGCCCGTAAGCACATCTTTCGGACCCAGCTCGATAAACCGCACGCAGCCTTCCGCGACCATCTTGCGAACGGATCGCGTCCACTGCACCGGCGAGGTGAGCTGCGCCTCAAGCTCCTCCCGGATCGCGCTCACCTGCCAAATCGGCTCGGCCGTGACATTGGCGATCACGGATACCCCGGCCGGGGAAATCGGGGTGGACTGGACCGTCCTCGCGAAAACCCCCGCGGCGGGGCGCATCAGGGGGGAATGCGCGGCGACGCTGACTGCAAGTCGCAGGGCGCGCCTTGCGCCGCGTTCCTTGGCGAGGATCATGGCCCGCTCCAAAGCCTGGAGAGTCCCGGAGATCACCACTTGGCCGGGGCAGTTGTCGTTGGCGACCTGCACGACCTCCCCGGTTTCAGCCGCCGCCTGTTCGCAGACCTTCTCCGCCTCTTCAATCCCCAGGTTGAGGAGAGCGGCCATCCCACCCGGAGACCGTTCTCCGGCCTCCGTCATTAACCGGGCGCGCTCCCGCACAAGATGCAGTGCGTCTCCGAACTCGAGTGCGCCGGCCGCCACCAGCGCGGAGAATTCACCTAGGGAGTGGCCCGCCAAGCAGCGGGGACGAAGGTTCCCCACCCGCTCCTGGAGCGCGCGCCAAGTCGCAACGGAGTGAACGAGAATCGCGGGCTGAGTGTGCAGGGTCTGGTTGAGATCCGCCTCCGGCCCTTCCCAGCAAAGCTTGGAGAGGGGATAGCCGAGGGTCGAGTCTGCGGTCTCAAAAGCCGCCCGGGCGCTGTCCGAGCTTAGAGCCAGATCCTTCCCCATCCCTACGAACTGGGAACCCTGCCCCGGAAAGAGGAAGGCGACGGAGTTCGCCAGAGGATCCACGGCGGCCTCAGCGCCTCAGGTCCAGGCCGAACGGGACCATCATCAGAAAATGGGCGAAGAGAACGAAAAGGCCGTGCGACCACGGCCCGGCCGACCTATTCCTTCTTGGCCTTTTTCTTCTTGGGTTCAAAGACCTGCCGTCCGTCGTAGTAGCCGCACTTCGGACAAACCGTGTGAGCCGGAATGAGGGCGGCGCAATTCCCGCAGGCGACCAATGCCATCGCCGCGAGCGCATCGTGGGCCCGCCTGCGATCGCGGCGACCGCGACTGAGCTTCCGTTTTGGATGGGGGGGCATGACCTGCTTGCTCCTCGCGACCTCGCCGGCCGTGTCAAAACGACGGGCCGGTTACCTCCTCCGGCCCTCGCGCGCCAGGTGATCGCACTCTGATGTGATCCGTTTCCGTCCAGTCGTGCGGCGTGATTATAATCTGGCGCTTGGAAAGGTGTCAAGCAAGCATGGGGATCGCCGCATCGCCCCCTGAGAAGTGGCTGACCCCAGGGCCTGAGCGCGCAGTGATCTGCGCAACCGCCGGGGCCTCCATGATGCGGAACGCAAACAACCCAAGTTCCTTTCTCGGGCTCCTTATGCAGGCCAACCTCATCCCACTTCGGGCAGTACAATAGCATCTCCGGTCCGTGGGTTGCCCTTCCGGATGACGGGGACATCCTGCCCCAATGCTCTCCCCTCGATTGCCGCACAAAGCGGCTGAGGCAAAGTGAGGGTTGAAAGAGTCCGAGTTGTGTCGCAGCCGAGATTGACTAGAGCCATGCCTGGTTGGAAAGCCCATTCGGTCACCGAGAGGTTAACCCCGGCGGTTATCGCGTTCACCTTGATTCTCATGGTGGGGGTGTTTGCCCGAACCTGGCAGTTTGCCTCCCTCCCTCCAGGCCTGAATCAGGATGAGGCTTCGATTGGGGTTGATGCCTATGACCTGGGCCATTATGGGATCGACCGGAATGGGAATTCCGATCCGGTTCTCTTGGTGTCGTGGGGAAGCGGTCAGAACGCCCTGTACGCCTACGTTCTAATTCCGTTTGTCTACCATAGCCTCACTCCCCTCACCGTCCGGCTGCCCATGCTGATATCGGGGATATTGTCCCTGCCTTTGGTCTTCCTGGCTGCCAAGAAGATCGCCAATGTGAGATTCGCGCTGCTGGCCATGTTCTTCTTGGCGGTTAGCCCCTGGCACATCCTTCTCTCCCGCTGGGGGCTGGAGGCCAACCTGTTGCCCTTTGTCTTCCTGATCGGATTCACTTGCCTCTTGTATTCCTCTCCGGGAAACGGCTGGTTTGTCGTCGGCAGCGTGTTCATGGCGTTGAGCCTGTATGCCTACGGCACGGCCTACCTGGCTGTGCCCCTCTTCCTGGTGCTCGCGGTCCCCATTTTCGTGGTTTTCAAGCGAGCTACCCTTCGCCAAGTGCTTGCGGGCGGGCTGGCGTTTTTGGTCCTGGCGACGCCGATTGGGCTCTATGTCTTGATCAACACGTTCCATCTCAACACCCTGCGGCTGGGGGCGATGACCATTCCTCGCTTGCCTGCGCGAGCCCAATTCGAACATATGGCCGCCGTTTTCAACCCTAGTCCTGTCCGGCTCATGACACGCAATTTCATCACGACAGCGAAGCTGCTGGTCCATCGATCGGATGGTTTGATTTGGAACTCGGTCGAACCCTATGGCTATTTCTATCCGGATGCATTTCCACTGGCCGTCCTGGGTGGACTTTTGCTGATTCCCCTTCGACGTTCCAAGCAGGTTCCAGAAAGATTCTCCGTGCTCTTCTGGCTGGCGGCTTCCTTGGCTACGGGAATCATGGAACCGGTTGATATCAACCGCCTCAATCTGATCTTCATCCCCCTCCTCCTGTGCACGGCGGCTTTTGCTTCATGGCTGTATGAGCATTTGAAGCCCCTCTTCGTCGTTGGCATGTGCGCCCTGGGGGTGGGTTTCATCCTTTTCACGCGTGACTATCATGGTGCGGCATACCGCCAGAAAGCGGATCAAGGCTTTTTCACTGGACTGCTTCCAGCAGTGACGTTTGCAATTCAAGAAGGCGACAACCCGATATGTGAAACCAATCAAGTGCATGAGCCCTACATCTTCGCCCTGTTTGCAGATCCCATGAATCCCGCCGGGTACCTGGGCACGATCCAGTACGTTGATCCCCAAGCGATGTTCAGGGTGGTCAAGACACTCGGTCGCTATGCTTTCGGGTTGGATAACTGTGTCGCCGGCCCCACCACGATATATGTCCTGGCCTCCGAACAGCCCCCCGGGGGAGGAGTCGGCTACACGGTCCGGACGTTCGGCAACTATCGGGTCTATACACCCTAGGAACAAAATCGGAGACAGTGCCTGGACCGGCGCTGCCAAGAGGCAGCCAGGATTTTTGGCAGGCGGTGAAGCGGGGACGGGTGGGACCCAGGGACACCCTCGGCCGTGGGGATTCCCACTCCGCCTCCCCGGGCACCGAGGTCGTCCGTGATCCGCTGGAGAGTCTGGGCGCTTGACCGGATTGAATCTGGGATCCCCTTCCGCCTTCATCGCCGCAGGGCCCGGGCCCCGCAACCCGCGGCCTCAACCCGCTGAGTGTTGTCCTCCGCGCTCCGAGGCGAGTCTCCACAAAGCAAGTGATGATCGATCCCAAAGAGGGAATGCCGGCTCGTTCAAGCCGAAAGGGTAACCCCGCAGGAAAGCAGCAGCCCCCACCGGTCCGCCGACCCATGCATCGATTTCACCCGACCCACCCTTCGATTTGCAGAACCATCAATCTCCGTTCTCGCCTCCGGCCTCTCGCACTCGTTCGTCTGCGTTTCGGGGTCCCCGCGGGCTCAGCCTCGGGATGCGGAACTGCGCCGGCGCATCGGAACAGGTGGTCTTGCAAGGACATGGGTGGCTGCTGTGCTCTGCACCCAGCCTGGTTCCCGACTTCTTCTGCGAGCCGTGCTCCTTGGCGGGGGGACTTTGGGGGGTCCAGAAACTGGATTGGGACCGCGATGGTTTCCAGGCTGGCCGAACGGGGCCGGCGACTGCCTCATGCCAACCTAAGCCAGGATGAGGTCGGCCGACCCCGTCGGGACGGCCGGGTCACGCCTCGGCGGTCAGAGGTTCGCCTTCCGCAAATTGAAGCGCCCACAGATGCTGATAGAGGCCGCCCCGCGCCAGAAGCACCCCGTGCGGCCCCTCTTCCACGATCCGGCCCTCCTTGAGCACGACGATCCGCTCGGCGCGCTGGATGGTGGAGAGCCGGTGAGCAATCACAAAGGTCGTGCGCCCTTGCATCAGCCGTTCGAGTGCCTCCTGCACCAGCCGCTCCGACTCGGAGTCTAGAGACGAGGTGGCCTCGTCCAGGATCAAAATGCGCGGATCCTTGAGAAGCACTCTTGCGATCGTGATGCGTTGCCTTTGGCCCATCGACAGCTTGACCCCTTTTTCACCCACAACGGTGTCGTACCCCTGGGTCAGGCGGTGGACGAACTCCTCCGCATTGGCCGACTCCGCCGCCGTGTGGATCTCCTCTTGACTTGCGCCCGGGCGGCCATAGGCGATATTCTCGCGGACCGTTCCACCGAAGAGGAACGTGTCCTGGGGCACCAGGCCAATTTGCGCTCGCAGGCCGCGCAAGTCGAAGTCCCTCACGTCGTGGCCGTCCATCTCGATTCGACCTGCGGTCGGATCGTAGAAGCGCGGGATGAGATTCACGAGGGTCGTCTTGCCCACCCCGCTCGGGCCGACGATCGCAATCATTTCGCCGGGCCTTACCTCCAGGGAGATGTCCCGCAACACAGGTTGAGAGCCATCGTAGGCAAAGCTCACGCCAAGAAATCGCACCCGCCCAAGCAGTCGGCCCGGTTGGACGGCGCCGACCACATCCAGCGGTTCCGGGGTGGCATCCAGAAGCTCAAACACGCGCCGCCCAGCCCCGAGCGCTTCTCGCAGTTGGGCATACAGGCCCGCAAACGCGCCCATCGATCCGGCCACCATCATCATGTAGAAGAGAAAGGCGACGAGCTCTCCCGGGGTGATCTGGCCACGCACCACCTCGAGTCCGCCATACCACAGCAGGAAGGTAAGCGCGCCAAAGCCGACGAAGCTGATCAGGGGGATGAAGACGGCTCGCAGGCGGGCACGCCGCATGGCGGTCAAGAAGGCCGATTCCACCTGCCCGCGAAACCGCTGGCGTTCGTAGTCCTCGCGCGCAAATGATTTCACCACCCGGATCCCGGAGAGCATTTCCTCCAGCACCACCGTTGAATCTGCCAGGCGATCTTGGACCGCCGTCGAGAGCCGTTCCAACCGCCGCCCAAACAGGATCCCAATCGCGAGGATCGGCGGGATGATGAGTAGGATCAGCAGGGCCAGCTGGGTGTTCATCACCAACATCAGAATGAGACCCCCGACCAGGGTCGTCAGCTGACTCAGGAAGCTGATCGGCATGTCGGTCAGCGCATTTTGCACGACGGTCACATCGTTGCTTACGCGCGAGACGATTTCCCCCGTGCGACGCTCGGCAAAGAAACGCAAAGGCAGGTTCTGAACTCGCGTGTGGATCTGCAGCCGCAGATCGGCAATGAGGCGTTGCCCAACGCGCGCGATCAGATACGTGTTCCCCACCCCGGTGGCGCTTTGCAACAGGAACAGCGCCAGCAGCCCCAAAGCAATGCGGTTCAGCTCTGCGAGGTTGTGTGAGACAAACACCGTGTCAACCAACCAGCGCACCGCCCACGGCAGCGCCAGCACAACCGCGTTGGAGAGCAGGAGCAGGAGTGCCGCCATGGCCAGCGAACGCCAATAGGGAGCGACCAGACGAATCATCCGCTTCCAGTCCGTCCGCGCCTTGGCGTCCAGAGCGCTGGGCATTCGCTTCATGATTCCCATTTTTCCAGCCTATTAGCCGCTTCACAGCGGAGAGCAAGAGAGGCAGATTCTATCAAGACGCCCTGAAACTTGCCGCAAAAGCAAATGGGCTCCCGGAACCGGCCCAAAGGACTAAGCCCTTCTTGGAAGGGGAGGGCCAGGGCCGCACGGCAAGGATCCCGGGTCTCTCGGTCTCCCGAGGGAAACCTGGGCGATCGGAGCTGTGGGGTTGCCGCCCAGTTCGGCTTGTTTGCTCCTTGAAGAGGAAAGAAACGGGCTGCGCGCATTGGCCAAGTCCTGCGGTTCCACGGACCGGCTGCGATGGATGCCCAGCCCGAGGATCAGGATTCAACCGACTGGACATCTGTCCGCCCTGCCGCGAGCCACGCCGGATCCGTAGTTCAGGCCTCACCGATCAGCGGGACTCTCGGCAGGACCAGCACCAGCGGGACGACGGCACAGGTGATCGCAACCGCTCCGCCTAGCAGGAGACCGAGGACCTGTCCTGCCGTCTGTGAGACCCCTAGAAGCGGCAGAAGCACAGGCGGGGCAAAGAAAAGCCCCAGGGCAACGAGCATGTAGGCGAAACTGGAAAAGGTGCTCAGGCAGCCCTGGGTGCCGGACATCATGTGACGTGAATCCTCCCAGTTCAGATTGGCGCCAGCCACTCCCAAGGCCAAGGCCAAGCCGGAGTCCCCGGCCAAGCAAAGTCCCACCACGAGCGCTCCGAACAGAACCGTTCCGGCCCCTGCGCGCTGGACCAGCGACACCACCAGCAGAAACCCCTCGCCCAGGGCAAGCGTTGGCAGGTAGGCGACCAGGAACTTGGCCACCAGCAGGCGGGAGGGGGTCAGTGGGGAGGACTTGAGCAGCCAATAACTCCGTCCCTCCTGGGAGATTCCCATCAAGGCCAAGCGCGATACGAGAACCCACCCCACGAACAGCGAGATGCCCACATTGCCGTAGAGCCAGACGTTTTGAGTCGCCTGCACCGCCCAGGCCGGGGCCGGGATGACCTCGGGAGCAATCTTGCCTCCGTTACTCACAAGCATCACCGCATAGACAATCCCGATAATCAGGGGGGTCACCAGCTGTCCCATGTTGCGCAGATCCCGCCTCAGGACAAGAAAGTCCTTTACCAGGATGGCACGAATCGGGGAGGGGAGAAGAGCGAGCTCCCGCTTTGGGGAGGCGGGCGTGGACAGGCTCGCGCGATGGGCCACGAGAGCCGGACGCTTGGCACGGGTCCCCGCCTGGATCCCTGCCCACCCGCTGTAGTACAGGCGCTCGACGGACGAAAGCGCGAGGAGGAAAACGACCGAACAGAGCCCGAGGGATAGAAGCAGATACCCCGCTGCGGGAAGCCACTCCCCCTGGCCCAGGTCGATCAGGCCGCGTCCAGCCCAGGCGAGCGGCGACCAGGGCGAGTTGAACCGTGCGGCCAAGGCCAAGGCCTGGGAGGCTTGCCCACTGGCGAACATCAGACGGCTTGCCAAAGGGCCCGACTGCGAGCAAAGGAGCGAGAGGACTGCCCCCACAAAGGCCAACACCTCGGCCACGCGCCGCGCGGGCACAACATGCACAACTCCCATGACCACCAGGCTCGAAAGGCCTCCTGCGGCAAGTGCCAGTGCCACTAGCACCAACACGACCAGAGGATAGAACAGCAGACGGTATCCCTGCGAGGCACCCAACCCGAAGAGCACGGGTAGCCCGAAAAGCGCGGTGAGGCCAAAATTGGGCAGGATGGCCTGCAGCATTTTGGAGATGAAGACCGCCCGGATCGGGACGGGGGCGCTCAGGAGAAACTCCATATCGCGCGCCAAGTAGAGCCCCTGCAGGAGAACCCCCAAGCCGGTGAGCAGGATGGCGAGGAAAGCGGAAGTGAGGACCAGGCTGGGCACAACCGCGATCAAGCCGGCTACAGGGATGTCGGCGGCCAGCTCGGGCGAGCGAAGGAACCGCAGGAGCGCGGCGCTGGCAAGGAAGGCCCCGACCAGGAGCGCCAGGACCACCACGACGAGCACAATCGTTCCAAGTTTCTGGCGCGGGCGAGCATGCCGGAAACCGCTGATGGAGATCCGTAGCTGCAGGCGCATCAGCTTCCAGACCACCGGCCCCAAGCGGGAGGCGGGCTCTGCCCTCAGCCTCATCGCAGCACCTCGGCGATCTCGGCGTACTCGGCTCCCCCGGTCAGGTTGAGGAAGATGTCCTCCAGGCTCGAGGTTCCCGCACCGAGCGCCCGAAGTTCGCCCATGGTCCCCACCGCTACAAGCTCGCCTCGGTTGATGATGCCGATCCGATCGCACATGCGCTCGGCGATTTCGAGAATGTGCGTGGAGAGGAAGATGGCGGCTCCGCGCTCTGCGAGCTGACGCAGGATGTCCTTGATCAGTCGTGCGCTCTTCGGATCCAGCCCAACCGTCGGTTCGTCGAGCACGAGAACCTTGGGGTCATGGACCAACGCGACGGCCAGGGCCGTCTTCTGGCGCATCCCATGGCTGTACGAATCGATCAGATCATCCGCGGCTTCCGAGAGGTCAAACAGCCGCAGGAGCTCTTCAATGCGATGCTCCACTTGAGCCCGATCGACCTCGTACAGGTCGGCCACGAAGCGCAGCAACTCACGCGCTGAAAGCTTGAGGTAGAGATTCGGCTCGTCCGGAACGTAGCCGCAGGCGGCCTTGGCCAGCCTCATCTCGCGCTGGACATCATGCCCGGCGACTTCCACCCACCCGGTGGTGGGCCGCAGAAGCCCAACGATCATCTTGATGGTGGTCGTTTTTCCGGCTCCGTTGGGTCCAAGGAAACCGAAAATCTCGCCACCTTGCACCGTCAAGCTTACGTCGCGCACGGCCGACTTGTCGCCGAAGTTCTTAACCAAGTGGTCGGTCCGAATGAGCGCTCTCTCAAGCGGCATGGATTACCTCCGGTGAGATGAGTGGAACTGGATCTGCTGCCGCGAGGACTGAGCAAACCGGGAGTCTCCCGGTGATCCTCCGGCCTCTCGGGCCGAAGGCCACAGAGGCGAAGAGCCTGGCACTCGAAGAGTCGGACTGAGAAGCCGCTCCGATCAAAGCGTTCGGCAGCCAAAGCTTCCGAAGGGAATGGTCCAGAGGCACATCTCAGGTCATGGCCGGGGCCTGTGGCTCACGAAGACGTCCTGCACTTCCGCAGACCCATGGGTCGGTTGGGCGGAAAGACCCGATCTCAAGACGGACAAGGTCCCCCTGGGAATCTGATCCGCAGCCGTGAGGGGGAACCGGAGTCGGCGAGAAAGCCCCTGGACCACGGGGGGCCGCTCTGCCGCCCCCCGGCCGGTCGGCCCGGCGGGGGGCTCTCAAAGAGGGCAACTCGTCTGCTACCCGCGCATGCCCATGGCGCGGTCCTCGGCCCAGGCTCTCCGGCCGCCTAGTGGTGCTCCGCGGCCTCGGCTTCGGCCTTCGTCCGATGCACCGTGCCGTCGGGATGGTTCGGCGGTGAGTAGACTGTGTACAGCTGGAGGAGCTTGGTCTTCGAAGTGTTGATCACGTTGTGGTAGGTGCCGGCAGGAACTATGACCGCTCCGCCCTCGCCGACCACGTGCTCTTCCTTTCCATTGAATACGAACTTGGCTTCGCCTGTTTCGATGCGGAAAAACTGGTCCACGTCGGGATGAACTTCGTTGCCAATATCCTCGCCCCCCTGCAGGCACATGACTACCAATTGGGCATGTTTTCCGGTGAACAGAACGCGACGAAAGAACTTGTTCTTGAGAGTTTCTTTTTCGATCGAACCCGCATATCCGGTCACCAAGCCTCCTCAAATTCTTCGTTGAAAACCGAGGGATTTCCTCAGCCCGCTTTCTTGCCGATTGTAATTCTCTTTTCTCCCCCCCATCGAGGGGTGGCGTCACGGGATGCGATCTCGCTTTCATTGGCCGATAGGCGAAGCTTGACCTCCCGCGTCATCCCCAGCGCCCCTGGACCAACGTTTCCCGGCTGCCATCTTCGTGGTATACAATCTCGAGGCGCCTCATGGACGGGGCTTCCCGCGGAACCTAGATCGGGGTCGTTGAACGCCTTGCAGCCACTGCCTTCTCTCCCTCCCGGGCGCCGAATGCCCGCCAGAATCAGGGTGAGCTTCCACCCTTCCAGTCGGGTGTCGGAAAGCACCGGCCTCGGGATGGGGGCCCGAACCGCCCAACCGGAACCGTCCCGCCGATGGAGCCATCGCATGCGATCGATCCCTCCCATTATTGCCGCAACTGGGGTTGCGCTCGCAGTCAGCGCCTGCGGCCTCTACCCCTCGGGCGGCGGCGTCCCAACCCCGGTGAGCCCCGCCAGCCCCTCGGCCCCCCCGCTCTCCGCGACGTGGACATTGACACCGCAGCCGTCGCTCAGCCCATCTCCAACACCCTCGCCCGGTATCCCGACGGTATTGCCGACGGAGACGTCCCTTGCGCCAGCCACCTTGCCCCCCGGCAACACGCGCGTTTCGTTCCCTGCCGAGGGGGCTGAAGCCATCGAGACCGGGCAGGTGTCGTCCGGCTCGGCTCAATACTATGTGTTGGCGGCCCTGCAGGGACAGGAGATGATGGTCTCGCTCGATTCCCCGAACCACGACCTGGTGCTTGGAATCTATGGTTCCAGCGACGGCACTTGGCTCTTGACACCAACCCAGAGCCAGGCGACCTTTCAGGGCCCGCTTCCGGAATCGGAGGATTACGTGATTGAGGTGGCGGCTGCCGATGGGGAAGACAGCTTCACTCTTGCGATCACGATCGTGACGCCCATCATTCTCCAGCCCGGAAGCAGCCCGTTGACGGTTACCGGAACCGCGCGGGATGCTCCCATGGTCAGCTATCTATTGCCGGTGAAAACGGGACAGACCCTGACCCTCGATCTCCAATCCAAGTCCGGATCGGCGGCGCTCGTCCTGTATGGATTGGAGGATGGGCGGGAGATCGCACCGCTTGGTCGCCACGCCACTCATTTCAATGGAGGTCTTCCAGCCTCCGAGGACTATGTCGTCCAAGTTGTACAGGGAAGCGCACCCTCGGAATTCACGCTCAAGATGAAGATCAAGTGAGCCCCAGCGGCTGGGAGCCAAGCTCCGATCGCGATGACTTCCCTTCTCCTGCCCGCGCTGATCCCTGTTGGGCGAGGTTTCAAGGAGACCGATCGCGGGCAGAATACCCATGCCCGGGTACGGAGCCGCCGGCTAAGCGCTCAGAGCAAGGCCGCTTGGCCGGACGGCGGGCCTGCAGCCGGGGGGGGTTCCTATTCCGCCGTGAGTCGCACGGAATGTATCGCGCGGGCGGAATCGTGACGATACAAGAGAAGCGAGGTCTCCGGGTGGATCTCGAAATCGCCGTCCGAGACCTCCACCCGGTACCCACGAGGGAAGTGCAACGCGGGCGCAAAGATCTCCGTCGGTCCAGTCGCGGCTCCGCCGCTGCGATAAACCAAATTAAACTCGCGTTTGGCCAAGTTGAACCCCATTCGCATCGGCTCGCCGGCAATCGCCCGGGCGTAAGGGCGCACAATGGCGTTCAGCGCTCGTCCGCCGGAGAAGGGGGCCGCCGGGTCCATCCTCTGATCTGGGCTGAAGATCGAGAAATCCTCGCCGTTCCACTGGTCACCCCTGGCGTTGGAGTTGTCGGCGGTGTAGTTCCACCACGTGTAGGAGAGCAGGTTTGCCTCGAGAGAACGGCAGGTGCGATCGGCCGCTTCGACCTGGCGCCGGAAATCGCCTGTCCGGTAGGCGCGCCCCCCGTCGAGGTCCAGGGGGATGCCCACCTCGCCGACCAGAGAGGGTACGCCTCCCAGAAGGCTCTCGGCCTCGCGGCGCGGGCGCCCAAGTTGCGCGTTGAAGGAGCGCCGGATGCAGCCGGACCCCACGATGAGCCCGCTCGTGCGCTCATCGACCGCAAGGTGCGGGCGGAAGGTCTTGGTGAAAAGGACGAAGCCGTCGTACCAGTGCGGCGCGTAGGCCAGCCCGTCCCGATCCTCTCCACCCCACGCCGGCGGTGCATGCCCGGGCTCCCCTTCGAAGAAGATCAGCGCGCCGGGATGGGCCGCGCGAAGGGCGGCCGAATACCGCTTCGCAAAGGGCAGCAGGAAATCCCGGGCGAAGCGGACCGGGCGACCTTCGACTTTCGAAAAATGCTCTGGCCGCAGGAGAATGGGCTGGCCCTTCCCGTCGAGATCCCAAACTCCGTTTGCTCGCCATAGGCACTTGTGACCCGTCTGCCAGGCGCGTGCCCGCCCTGGATTGACCCAATGGAGTTTCCTGCGCTGTGAACCCGTGAGGCCAACGGCCCACTCCTGGACCGGGCAGGGGATCCCTTCGCCCAGCGCCATCGACTGCAGGGGAGTGGGGCTGAGACCGTATCGAATCGCTCCTGCGGATGAGGTCAAGTCGCGCCAACCGATCCACCCGGCAAAAGGTTCGTTGAGCGTGTCGTAACCGATCACATTGGGCAAGTCGCGCAGGCGCTGGCCAAGCTGGCAGAGCGATTGGATGTAGTGGCGTTGCAAGTAGTCCTGCGCGGGCTCGCCCGCGATCTGGGTCGCCGGCGCGAAGGTCTTCCCTCCGAAAAAAAGGGTAAACATCGTGGCTGAGGCCAGACGGGTTGCATTCGTTGGCCAGATCATGCGCGGGAACGGATCGCCCTGCATTTGATGAACGATCGCCGCGCCCGAGGCGTGGAGCTGGGCCAAGTCGAATCCGACCGCCTCCAAGGTCCACCCGGGTGCTCCATCGCCCCCCGAGAAGCGCGACCACACATCTTGATGCGGGTCGACAAAGACCTGAAAGCCGTGCCCAGTCGCCTTCTGGATGACCGCCCGGACAAACTCCAGGTAGGCCTCATCGTAGAGGTCCGGCCCGGCATGCTCAATGGCTTCCCAGGTGACCAAAAAGCGCAGCAAGGTGAACCCCCAGCGCCTCAGCCGGTCGAAGTGCTCATCGGCGACCTCGAGCGGAAATGGACGGCCCACAAAGGAAACGTTACGATGATCCAGGAATCCCGCCCGGAGGTGGGTTGCACCATTTGGATGAAAGGGCACTTTCGTGCTGCCACCCAGGTTGACTCCCCGCAGGATGAGGGTTCGGCTGAGCTCGTCGTGGAACCATGATCCAGCTACGCGTATCATTCGCTTTCCTTCCAGCCGACTGGCCTAGCCTTGATCTCCAGCCCCGCCGCCGAGTCCTGTGACAGGCCAGCCCTACCAACAGGAATCCCGGCTTGCACGCTAATCTTCAGGGGAGGTCTCACCCTGACGGTGCTCAGTGGGCCTGACGAATGGGGATCTCCTACGGACGAGTCCAGGTCCCTGCGCCAACCGAGGCAAGCCCGAAGTCTTTTGTCCCACCCTGCGGGTCACGCGCCGCATCGGATCGGGCTCATTCCTCCCGAAGGGAGTTCAACGCGCTCTAGGAGGGCCCGGGCACCAACCCGGCTCTGCCTCACCCGTCGGAGGGAATTAGACCCGCGCGGGCGTCACGCAAGAGCAGGCGGTCGCGGTTGACACGGACCGCCAATTCCTGCAGGTCCAAGCAGGACAGGACTTCATCCGGCCGGCCCGTTGCGTTCTCCCCGAGTCGCACGCGCATGCTGAGAGAGCCGTAGCGATCGCCCGGGAGGATGCGAAGATCCAGAACGAGAGGTCGCAGGTCATAGGATTTGCCTCGCCTCTCGCGCACTACGCTCGAGCTGGCCAGGAAACGCGTCACGCCCTCGGCCAAGCCCGGCGGGAATTCGAACTCCAAGGGAATCGCCGTGTAATCGCCGGCCACGATCTCCTCCTGCAGATCGCGGCGAGGGGAAGACAGCGCCGCCAGGCGATCCAGGCGTAGCCCGGGGGGCAACTCATGCTGGAGAGCCTCCCCCACCTCCCCCTCCCCAAGCTCCTGCTCCAACCAGAGGTCAAGAAGCTCCGCACAGGCTGTACACCCCAGAGGCAACGCGGCCCCGATTTGAATCCGAGGATGAGCATGGTATCCGCCGCTGTAGGCCAGCGGCAGCCCTGCGCGGCGAAGCGTTCGCTCCCACGTTCGCAAGAGGTCAAGGTGGCTCGTAAAGCGCATGGGCTCGAGGATCGCGAACCTTGCCCGGTACCGCTGGACCATGGAATGCCTCAAAGCCTTCCCAATCGGCTCAGCCCTCAGGCAGGAGCGCAACGATCGAAATCGAGCCAAGCTGGCGGACGGAAACAGACCCCCTAAGCCTTTTCGCGCCCTGCCGGCGCCTCCAAAGCGACCCCTTCCAGGGGCCTCTCCGCGAGGGACCCCGGTGGGAGTGTCTGAGCGGGCAGGTGCGGCCTTCGTTGGATCACCGGGCAGAACCAGGCATCCCCTGCCTGACCGGCCCTCAGGTTGTTGAATTTGGGGAGGATGCCGCAAGCAAAGCACTGCTCGCGGCAGTCGATCCGCGGCTTGCCCTCAAAACTCCAAAGGTAGTCCTGCAAGAGAAAGCGCTTGCGCACTCCCGAGTCCATGTGGTCCCAGGGAAAGACTTCATCAAAAGGCCGATCGCGGTGGGTGTAGAAAGAGGGGTCCAGTCCACAGAAGCGAAACGCTTCGGCCCAGGCCTCGTACCGAAGGGTGTCTTGCCAGGCGTCAAATCGCGCCCCCCGCCGCCAAGCCTCGTAGATGACTTCCCCCATTCGGCGATCCCCCCGCGAAAGCCAAGCCTCCAGCATCGTCTCCTGCGTCGGGTTCCAACTGAGCTTCAGGCCAGGATCCCGCAACTCCCTCATGAGCAACTTCTGCTTGGCCTCAATCCGCTCGAGCGAGTCGAGCGAAACCCATTGAAAGGGAGTGTGCGCTTTCGGCACGAACGTGCTCACCCCAACGTGGACTTCGGCCCGCCGCCCGGCCGCCTTGCGCCCCTCCGCCAGCACAGCCTTGGCCAAATCGGCGATCGCCTGAACATCCTCCAATTCCTCGCGCGGGTGGCCGATCATAAAGTACAGCTTGAGGGTCGTCCAGCCCCGAGTGAAAATCTCCCGGGAGACGGACAGCAACTGCTCGCTTGAGACCGGCTTGTTGATCACGTTGCGCATGCGCTCCGTGGCCGCCTCCGGTGCCAGCGTGAACCCGCCGGTATGCTGGCCTCGCAGAGCCTCCACCAGGTCCACCGAGACCGTCTCAATGCGCAGGGACGGGAGCGAGATGCGCAGGTGACGCCCGGAGTAACGTTCGGCAATGGCGGCCACCAGCTTTTGGATGTCGCGATAATCCGAGGAGGAGAGCGACAGCAGAGCCACCTCCTCAAAGCCGGTGTTGGCGAGCCCCGTATCGATCGCTGCAAGGATCTCTGCAACCGTTCGCTCTCGAACCGGCCGTGCGATCATCCCCGCCTGGCAAAAGCGGCAGCCGCGAGTGCAGCCCCTCATAATCTCGACTGGGAAGCGATTGTGAACAATGTCAACGTAAGGGACGATCATCTTTACGGGAGAGGGAGGCAGCTTGGAAACGATACGCTTGAGCACCACCCGAGGCGCATCTTGCCAAAGGCGGTCTACCCCGCTCAAGGTGCCATCCGCATGATAGAAAGGACGATAGAAAGCGGGGACGTAGACGCCCCACAGCCGCGCCAGGCGCTCCAGCACGGCGCTTCGGCGGGCAGACGTCTCCCGGGCCCAGCGCAACACCTCCACGATCTCAAGAAGCACCTCTTCGCCCTCGCCGATCACGAAGGCGTCGACGAAAGGAGCCATGGGCTCAGGATTGTAGGCCGCGTGACCACCGGCAATCACGAGCGGATGGCGTTCGTCGCGTTCGGCGGCGCGCAGCGGGACCTCGGCCAGGTCGAGGGCGTTAAGCACATTGGTGTAAAGCTGATCGTAAGGTATCGAGAAGCCGAGAAGGTCGAACTCATTCAGCGCGTGGTGTGTCTCCAACGAGTAGAGCGGCACACCCGCCCGGCGCATCTGGCTTTCCATGTCCCCCCAGGGCGAAAAGGACCTTTCGCAAAGCACATCCGCACAGGAATTGAGGAGGTCGTAAAGAACTGCGATCCCCAGGTTCGACATGCCCAGGTCGTACAGGTCCGGGAAAACCAACGCCGTACGGATGGGGGTGGAGGCCCAATCCTTGACGACCTGGTTGTGCTCCCCACCCGTGTATCGGCCCGGTTTCTGCACACGGGGCAGGATCGAAGCCAGAAGCCTGTCAATCTCCTGCGGCGTCACATTCATTCACCTGACCTGCCAAAATCAGATTATTCCCGTCCAGGATTCCTATGGTATCACCTCCAATCCGGGTCGTCCACGCTTGATCCAACGCCTCCCCGGGCTTCTGCTCTGCGGGGCATCGGGCCTTTCACGCCCGTGGTCAACGTCGCCTCGCTGCAGTCCCCGGGCCCCTTCACCGGAGCGCCTGGAGGCGACGGCTGCTGCAGCCAAAGCGGGCGGTTCGCCTGCGAGGCCCGTCGGCGCCGGGCAACTTCTGCCCCGCACGATCGAGAAGGAGGCGCCATTCTCCATTCGAAATGGCAAGCCTCCACCTCCGCCTGTGGCCCGCAAGCCGCGGCCCCCCTCACCACCTGATTCCCCTTCGATAGGGGAAGAGGCTTTTCAGCGCTCCCTGCCCAGCTTCGCCAAGCGAACTTCGGAGGCCGGACCCTGGTCTGCCCTCTTCTGTTCTGTCTGCCCCCACCCAACCGGAATGCCGTGGCCTGCGCGGGTCCCGCCCGAGAAGCCTCCCTTGATCACGTGGATTTCATGCCGAAAGTCGCACGGCGCGTGGACGGGCTATGTATAATTGGGCCGTCGTGAAGGTCCCGAGGATCTGGCCTTGGACTTCGAGCTTTCCTCCGAACACCTGCTGCTGCAGAAAACGGTGCGCGATTTCGCCCAGCGTGAGATCGGGCCATATGTGAAGCAGGCCGACCGCCGCGGAGAGATGCCGGCGGAAGTCCTGCCGCGCATGGCCGCGCAGGGCCTGCTGGGCCTGTGCATCCCAGCCGCCTACGGAGGTCAGGACCTGGACTATATTTCCCTGGGGCTGGCTTGCGAGGAGCTCGAAAACGTCGATACGAGCTTGCGCGTGGTGATGTCTGTCCACGTCGCACTCAACAGTTTGGCCTTACTGCAGTGGGCGAGCGAAGATCAGAGGCGCCGTTTTCTTGTCCCCCAGGCCCGCGGGCAAAAGATCGCGGCCTTCGGGCTGACCGAACCGGGGGCCGGTTCGGACGCCGCGCGCGTCGCCTCCACCGCCCGGCGCAGCGGAGACGACTATCTTCTGACAGGCGAGAAGACCTGGATCTCCCTGGCCACCAAAGCCGACCACGTGCTTTGGTTCGCCCGGACGAACCCGGAAGCCAGCGACCCTCACCAGGGTCTCTCCGCCTTTCTCCTGGAGACGGATCGGCCCGGGGTGACACGCGGCGACCTCGAGGGAAAGCTCGGCGTGCGGGCGGGCTCAACCGGATGGCTTCACTGCGACGAAGTGCGGGTGCCCGAGATCAATCGAATCGGCCAGGAGGGGGAGGGCTTCACCATCGCGATGACCTGCCTGGACAACGGCCGATACACCGTGGCTGCCGGAGCGGCCGGCCTGATCCGCGCCTGCCTCGCGGCGAGCGTGCGCTACGCGCACGAACGCCAGGCTTTCGGCCGAGAGATCGCCCAACACCAGCTCATCCAAGAGAAGATCGCACGCATGTCGCAGCAGTACGAGATCGCTCGTCTGCTGTATCTGCGCGCCGGCTGGTTGAAGAACCAAGGGCGACGAAACACACGCGAGAGCTCTCTGGCCAAGTGGTACGCGACCGAAGCCGCTTTCGAGGCGGCCCATCAGGCCCTGCAGGTCCACGGTGCTTATGGCTACAGTGACGAGTTTGATGTCGAGCGCTTCTTTCGCAACGCGCGGGGCGCCATGATTTACGAGGGAACCAGCGAAATCCACACCTTGATCCAGGCCGGGTATGCACTGGGGCTCCGGGAGGATGGCGCTTTGCGCAGAGAATTACCCGCCCATCGGGTTTCCTGATGCGAACCGGGCCAAAACTTGGGAAGGAGAGAAGTCTCTCGAGCTTCTGGCAGGATTCCTTCGAACGCACGGGCATCTTCAAGAGGAGGTCACCTTGAACATCGTTGTCTGTGTCAAACAAACTCCAGATTCGGCGGCCAAGGTTTCCGTCGAAGGCGGACACGTCACCTGGGGAGATGCGCCCCTGATCGTCAACCCCTGGGACGAGTACGCCGTCGAGGAAGCCCTCCGCCAAAAGGAAAAGCATGGCGGCAAGGTCACGGCGATCAGTATGGGTCCTGAGAGCGCCCGGGAGGCACTCAAGACCGCCCTGGCGATGGGCTGTGACGAGGCCATCCTGGTCAGCGACGCCGGCCTCAAGGGCTCGGACAGCCTCGGCACCGCACGAGCACTGGCGTCCGCCGTACGCAAAATCGGGTCCGTGGATCTGGTGCTGTTCGGGCGCCAAGCGATTGACGGCGACACGGGCCTAACGGCGGCACAGGTGGCTCATCTCCTGGGCTGGCCGGCCCTCACCTACGTTGCGGCGGTCGAGGAGATCAAGCCCGAGGCCAAGACCATGCGCGTCCAGCGCATGATCGATGAGGGCCGCCAAGTGGTGGAGGCGCAACTTCCTGTGGCCATGAGTGTGGTGAAAGAGCTTAATGAACCACGCTATCCGTCTTTCATGGGGATCCGCAAAGCCTCGAAGGCGACCATCCCCACTTGGTCGATCGCAGATCTGGGGGTGGAAGCGTCCAAGGTCGGCAGCGCGGGCGCTCTCGTCTCCTGGTCCGAGATCTATGCCCCGCCCGTCCATAAGGTCGAGTGCGAAGTCGTCAAGGGCGAGACGCCTCAGGAAACCGCCCGAACCCTCGTGGATCGGCTGATTGCGGAAAAGGTGATCTGATGAGCAACGAGATTTGGGTCTACATCGATCAATTCAAAGGCACGCCTCTGCCCGCTTCCTGGGAGGCCTTAGGCCAAGGGAAGCGAATGGGAGGCCCGGTCATCGCGCTCGTGTTCGGACCGGGTTCCCAGGCGATCGCCAAAGAAGCCTTCCAGTTCGGAGCCGATCAGGTCCTGTGGAGTGAAGACCCGCTGCTCGCAGACTTCCGGGCCGAAGCTTTCGCTGGCCTCGTGACGCAACTCGCCAAGGAGAAGAAACCCAGTCTTCTGCTGGTCCCCTCGACCACTCGCGGCCGGGATATCACTGCCATGGTTGCGGCCGAGCTGGGCTGCGGGGCGATTCCCGAAGCGACCGGGCTGGAGACAAAGGACGGCAGCTTGCGGGTCACTCGCCCGGTCTATGCCGGCAAGCTCTTCACGACCGCGGTCTTCGCCTCTGGGCAGACCCGCATTGTGAGCTTGCGGCCGCGTGCCTTCCCCATGCCGGAGGCTCAATCCGGCAAGAGCGGCGCGGCCACCGAGGTGAAACCCGTCGCGGCCGAGGCTGACCTGCATACAAGGGTCGCCGGGTACGCCGCGTCCGAGGGCGGAGTCAGCTTGACCGACGCAAAGGTCATCGTTTCCGGCGGGCGCGGCGTAGCCAACAACCCCAACCTCACTCCTCCGGCGGACCTTGCCGATGACAAGCAAAAGGAGGTCTGGAAGGCACAGCAGGGATTCAAGCTGGTGCGCGACCTGGCGAGCGTGCTGGGAGCCGCTGTGGGCGCCAGCCGCGCGGCGGTGGATGCCGGCTACATTCCCTATGCCTACCAGGTGGGCCAGACGGGCAAGGTCGTATCCCCTGACGTCTACATTGCCTGCGGCATCTCCGGCGCGATTCAACACCAAGCCGGAATGCGCACGGCGAAGACGATCGTTGCCATCAACAAGGATCCGGAGGCCCCCATCTTCGGGCTGGCGCGGTTTGGGGTCGTGGGGGACATGCACCAGATTCTTCCGGCGCTGACCGAAGAGTTTCGCAAGCGGCTCGGCAAGTAGCTCCTCGGACCGGTTGCAGGCACTGCGCGGGAACCCGGCAGGGGCACACAGAGCGTGCCCCTGCTTTTGTTCCCGAGTGGAGGCAACCTCCGCCAAGGCGGCTCCTCACTCTGTGCTAAACTAGCTGTATGGCCAGCTCGATTCTGGTGCTCGACCCGAACCCAGGCTTCGCTGGCATGGTCCAGCAGGCCTTGCAGGAGGCCGGGTACGAGTGTCATGTTGCCCTCACCAAGCAAGAAGCGCTGCGCTTGGTCTCCGCCCTGCCCATCGATTTGGCCATCTTGGACCTGGATCTGCAGGACGTGCCTCCGGAAGAATTCGTGCGCTCCCTGCGCGCTCTGCAACCCACCCTCGCGCTGATAGGCATCCCGCCGGACAATGATCCTCATCACCCCTTGGTGGAGACTTTGGGGCTCCAGGCCGCAACGACCAAGCCCTTCTACATGCCCGACTTCCTGCCCTTGGTCAAGCAGCTTCTGGAAGCGCAGTCTGCCCGATCGGGAGGAATCCGGATGGCTCCGCCCGCCGGCCCCTCCCTTACCGAGATCCGGGCTATGGAGACCCCAGCCGGTGCCATTCCCAAGGCGGCGGAGGTGTTACCCAGCCCGCTCCAGGATCCTCGCTATGCCCAGGACGTACTGGCTTCGCTCGGGCACACAATCTCAGCAACGGGCTGTCTGCTCAGCCGCTCGGGACAGGTCTGGGCCGCTTGCGGAGATCTGCAGCCAGCGGAGGTGGAAGCCGCCGCCCAGGCTGTCAGCGAGAGCTGGTCTTCCCGCAAGGGAGGGGTGGTCGTGCGCTACTTGAGCGCCCCTTCTAAAGAAGAAGAGTACCTCTTGTATTCCACATCCGCTCCGGCGGGACTGCACCTCACACTGGTCTTCGACACCTGGCAACCCTCGGCGCGGATGAGAGCCCAGGCCAAGCAGATCCTGGTCGCCTTGGAGGAACCTCCTGCGGTCGCGCCGCCCCCCGTGCGAGAGCCTGAGGCCGCAGCTCCACGGGCCCCCCGAGAGTCTCCCGAGACGAAGGCGGAGATGGAAGCGCCCCCTGAGACAGAACCGCAGGGACCCGTGGCGGGTGTGACGCGCCGGCTGCGGCCCGAGGATATCTACACGATGGGGACCCGCCGCCTTCGGACTTGGCCTGAGACCCCCGCCGAAGCCTCCGCAGGTTCTGCCAAGCCGCCTTTTTCGGCCAAAGGTCCCGGGACGCCCGAAGGCTCATCGCCGGAGGCCAGCAGCATTCGCCTCCTTTACCACCTTGTCCTGGCCCCCGCGGACGAGAATCTACGCCTGATTCCGGAAGTGGCGAGCGACCTGGAAGGCTTCACTCGGAATCTGGTGGTTTCTCTCGGCTGTCGGCCATCGCGAGTGAGCGCGCACCCCGACTACCTGCTCGTGTCCCTTTCCGCTCCGGCCACGGTGCTTCCCAGCCTGATCGTCGGCCACTTGCGGAGCATGACGACCGACCACTTGCTGGGACGTTTCCCCTCCCTGGTGCCCCAGAGCCGTACGGGAGATTTCTGGGCGCGCCAGCACTTGCTGACCACCCAGGAACAGCCTCCCACCCCAGGCCAGGTTGCGAACTTCCTTTCCGAAAGCCATCCTGGACGTCGCCCCGGCCGATCCACTTCGCCGCCTAGCTCTCCCCTCTGAAAGCCAGCAGGGCAGATCCATGGCACCCCTTCTCTACCTGATTGACGGACACGCGCTTGCCTACCGGACCTACTTCGCCCTCACGGGGGCAGGCACCGCTCCTGCGCGGTGGATGACAAGTGCCGGAGAACCGACGGCGGGCGTTTATGGTTTTACCTCGGTGCTGCTCTCGCTCCTGGACCGCGAGCACCCCGAGAATCTCGCCGTGGCCTTCGACACCGGCCGCACCTTTCGAGACGATCTCTACCCGCAGTACAAGGCAACGCGGGCCAAGATGCCCGAAGATCTGGCTCCCCAGATTGAGCGAATCCGCCAGGTGGTCGCCGCCTTCCGCCTCCCGATTTTTGAAGCCGAAGGATACGAGGCGGACGACGTTCTGGGGACGCTCGCGCAGCAGGCCACGAGCCGCGGCTGGAAATCCATCATCCTAACCGGAGATCGGGACTTGCTGCAGCTCGTGACCGAAGAGGTCATCATCCGCCTGGCGGGCCGATCTCTTTCGGAATCGACGGACTACACCCCGCAGAAGGTCCTGGAGCAGTACGGAGTGCGCCCCGACCAGATGGTGGATTTCAAGGCTCTGGTCGGGGACAAGTCGGACAATATCCCCGGAGTCAGCGGGGTCGGCGAGAAAACGGCGACGGATCTCTTGCAGCGGTATGGCGACCTGAATTCGATCTACACCCACCTGGACGAGCTTCCCACTCGCGTGCGCACGAAGCTGGAGGCGGGGCAAGAAAATGCCCTTCTGTCCAAGACTCTTTCCGCGATCCGCAGAGATGTTCCGGTGGAGCTCGATCCGGAAAGATGCCGCGTCGGCGGGATGGATCGGGAACAGGTCCTGGAGACCTTCCGCCAGCTTGAGTTCCGTTCCCTCCTCAGCCGTCTCCCTGGAACCGCGCAGGAACCCCGCCAGGCTCCTCTTTTTGTGCAGGAGCCCACGGTCCGGGGAACCTCCACCCAGTGGCACCTGATCGGCCGTCTCGAGGACCTGGACGGGGTCCTGAGGGATCTGAGCAGCGCCTCCCAACTGGCCGTCGATGTCGAGACCACCTCCATCGACCCAGTCCGAGCCCGTCTGGTGGGCATCGCCCTGGCCTTCCGCGAAGGGGAGGGGTTCTACCTTCCCGTGGACCACTCCGGCGGTCCCAACTTGGCGATCGAAGCCGTGATCGAGCGGATGCGCGCGCCCCTGGCCGACCCGCACCTGCCCAAGCTGGGTCACAATCTGAAATATGACTATGCCGTGCTGGCCCGAGCAGGGCTTCCCCTCTCCCCGATCGCCTTCGACACCATGCTGGCCGAGTGGCTTTGCAATCCGGCCTCCCGCAATCTGGGGCTTAAAGAACTGGCCTTCGTGCGCCTGAAAGCCGAAATGACGCACATTGAGGACCTGATCGGACGAGGTGCCAAGCAGATCACGATGGACCAGGTGCCGGCCGAGAGAGCAGCCCCCTATGCCTGTGCGGATGCAGACCTGTCCTTGCGCTTGGTCAAGCCACTCAGGGACGAGCTCGAGTCCAAGGGGCAGCTCAAACTCTTTGGAGAGTTGGAGGTGCCCCTCATCCCTATCCTGGCCGACATGGAGCTGACCGGCGTCCGCCTGGACTCTGCCTATCTACAGAGTCTGGGGGAATCCTGGAGGAGGGATCTGCACCAGCTTGAGCAAAGGGTTTTTGACCTGGTCGGCACCTCCTTCAACCTCAACTCCACCCAGCAACTGGCCGATGTCCTTTTTGAGCGCCTGTCGCTCAAACCTCCGGACCGTTCGCGCAAGACCGCGGCCGGCAAATACTCCACCGCAGCGGACGTGCTGGAGTCGCTTCGCGGAGAGCATCCCGCGGTGGATTTCATCCTGCAGCACCGAGAACTGTCCAAACTGCTCTCCGCCTTTGTGGAGGGTCTCATCGGCCAGATCAATCCGGAGACCGGCCGGGTGCACACCTCCTACCATCAAACCGGAACCGTCACGGGACGAATCTCCTCCTCCGACCCCAACCTTCAGAACATCCCCACGCGCACGGAGATCGGACGCCGCATCCGTCGAGCGTTCATCGCCTCGCCCGGATGTCGCCTGGTTTCGATTGACTACTCCCAGATTGAGCTGCGCGTGGCCGCGCACATCGCCCAGGATCCGGGAATGACCGAAGCCTTCCGCCGCGGCGAGGATATTCATGCCGCCACAGCGGCCGCGGTTTACAACGTGCCCATCGGAGAGGTCACGGCGGACATGCGCCGCCATGCGAAGGCGGTCAACTTTGGCCTGCTCTACGGTCAAACCGCCTTTGGCCTGACCCGCGCAACCGACCTCACCCTGGCTGAAGCCGAAGCGTTTATCCAAGCCTACTTCGAACGATTCCCCAGAATCCGGGACTACCTCGAACACACCAAGCGCCTGGCCGCTGAGCAAGGCTACGTAGAAACCCTGCTGGGCCGTCGCCGGTACTTTCCTGAGCTCCAGCCAGGGTCCCGGATCGACGTCACGGCGCGCAACCGGGCGGAGCGGGAAGCCATCAATGCGCCGGTGCAGGGCACCGCAGCCGACATGCTCAAGCTGGCCATGATCCGCCTGCCCGCGGTTCTGGCCCGGGCCGGTCTTCACGGTCAGATGATTCTCCAGGTGCATGACGAGCTGGTCTTCGACGTCCCCCGCGATGAAGTCCGTGAACTTGCTGATCATGCCGCCCGGGAGATGGAACACGCTCTCTTGCTCTCGGTTGAAATCACGACCGAATCCAAGCAGGGAGACAACTGGGAAGAAATGGAGACCCTGCGGCGTTCATGAGTCAGCGGGGCTCTTTTTCCCGACATCCGCTTCGAACCCTGGGCGTGCCTTGCCTGCTCCTGCTCCTGAGCGCCTGCTCGCCACTCCCCAGCGCGGTGGGTGGGCCGACCCCGACCCCGCCCCCGATGGCCAGCGCCACCTCAACTCCCCAGGTGACCAGCGTCTGGATTGCGCCCGGGCTTCCGGCCGCCCTGAGGCAGACCATCCAACTCCCCCCGGGGTTTTCTTCGGCCGCGGATCCTGCTTCCGCCAGCTTGCGCCTCACGGTCGGAGGGCGGCGATCTCTGAGCGCATGGGTCTATGCCCTGGTGACACCCTTTCCCACGATCCCGGATGGAGTGTCCTGGGACGATCTGCGCAGCGACTGGCAGGGGGGAAGCTCGGGACCCTTTGCCGGGCAACCCGTCCTGCTGAGCCAAGAGACGCTCTCGGTGCTGAGCGCCGTCTGGAAGGCGCCCGCCCCCAGCGCAACCCTGGTCCTGCCTGCGGATCAGATCCTCGCGTATGCCTGGGCCCATCGTCCCGCTTGGGCGATCGTTCCCTTCGAATCCATTGAGCCGCGCTGGAAGGTGTTGGAGGTGGATGGTCTCTCGCCGATTCACAAGCAATTCAGCGCGGCGGACTACGCCCTGACCGTGAGTGTGGGCATTGACGGCCCCGAGCCGCAGGCCGCCAGCCTGGTCAAGGCACTGCAGAGCTCGGTGCCCGCCAGCAACCGCGACCCGGCCAAACTGACGACGCTGGTGATGACGGGCGTGACCGCCCTGGTGCGGGCCACCGCCTGGACCATGGAACAGAAGGGGATTGACTATCCGGCCCGCGACATCGGGGATTGGCTGAGAGATGCCGACATAACCCACATCAGCAACGAAGTCTCCTTCGCGGCGGGGTGCCCCTATCCCAACCGGGACCAAATCAACCTTTTCTTCTGCAGTGATCCCCGCTACATCCAACTTCTGGAGGACGTGGGCACGGATGTCGTCGAGTTGACCGGAAATCACCTGAACGACTGGGGGACGAGTGCGGACCGGTACACCCTGCAACTGTATCGTCAACGGGGGTGGGCCTATTATGGCGGGGGCGAAAACCTGGAAGAGGCTCGCAAACCCGTCATCCTGACGGATCACGGCAACCGCATTGCTTTCATTGGTTGCAATCCGGTCGGTCCGGACTTCGACTGGGCCACCGCGGACGGGCCCGGATCGGCCCCCTGCGACCTGGACTACATGAGCGCTCAGATCCGGGAGCTGCGCAACCAGGGAATCCTGCCGATCGCGACATTTCAGTATTATGAGTACTACACCTTCCCGCCTCGGCCGAACCAGGTGCGCGATTTTCAGGCGATGGCCGAGGCCGGCGCGGTCATCGTCAGCGGAAGCCAATCCCATGTCCCGCAGGCGATGGACTTCCACGATGGAGCTTTCATCCATTACGGGCTGGGGAACCTTTTCTTCGACCAGATGCTCTACCGCAACCAGTCTGGCCAGATTGTGCCCGGCACCCGCTGGGAATTCATCGACCGGCACGTCTTCTATGCCGGCCGCTATCTGGGAACCGAAATCCTGACCGCAATGCTGGAAGACTATGCTCGCCCGCGCCCGATGACCACGGCGGAGCGCGCCGCGTTGCTCTCTCAGGCCTTTGCGGCCAGCGGCTGGTAGTGCGGCTCGCGCGTTCCCCTTCGGCGGAGTGAAAGGGGCCGGCCCGCAGCGCGAGGCCCCCTCGAGCCTTGAGGGTTCTTACGACCCCGTCGCCGCGCCCGAGGAAAAGACCCTTCAGGCCGTGCGACCCGTGCCGGCGGAGGAGACCGCAGATTGGGCCAGGGGTGCCCGGCTCGACCTAGGGGGGATTAGCCGGAACGAGCTGGGCGGTAGCGCCGCGTGATCGCAGGGACCAGGTAGTCCTCAAAGGCCCGCGCCTCATCGTAGTCCGCTCTCCAGCCCCAGTCCCGGCGCGCCAGCCCGTCGTCCACGTCGGCGGGCCAGCTATCGACAACGGCTTGCCGTCCGCGGTCCGGCTCAAAGGTCACCTCGGCCGAGGGGCAACTTCTCTTCGTCCGCTCGAAGAGTTCTTCGGCCGAAAGACTGAAACTGCCAACGTTGTACACGTGCTGGGTCAGCCGGTCGGGAGGCGCTTCCGCCAGGACGAGCAGCGCCTTGACCGCGTCCGGCATCGCCATGAAGGGCAAGCGCGCATCCGCACGAACAAAGCAGGCGTAGGGCTTGCCCTGCGCCGCCTGGTGAATCATCTCGGGGGCATAGTCGCTGGTCCCGCCCGTGGGCAGAGTGACCGCGCTGATCAGTCCGGGCAAGCGCACGCAACGGAAGTCGAGACGGACGAGGTCCGGCTGGGCGCGCAGCTGGTGATAGTGTTCGGCGTAATAACGCCCGAGGTGCTCCGCATACAGCTTGTTGCACCCATACATTGTGATGGGCAGGCACCATTCATTTTCCTTAACCTTTCCCACCCGCCGTTTCGTTTCAATGTCCGGCAACCCGTAGGCGGCAATGGAGGACGGGTACAGGAAGCGAACCGAGCGGCCCTGCCATTGCGACTGGTCATGCGCCAGTTGCAGCAGGTTGAGCGTGCCCTCCACGTTGACCCGGTGCGCGCCCTGGGGGTTGTGCTCCGCCTTGGTGGAAAGGATCGAGGCCAAGTGATAAATCACGCGGATCTCGTATTCTCCCACCAGTCGGCCCAGCAACATGGAGTCGAGGATGTCCCCCTGGATAAACCGGGAGCAGCGCTGGAGCAGGTCCTCCTCCAGAAGCTGAAGATCCAGCGCGATGATTTCCTCCTGCCGTCTGTCCGACAGTTCGCGGATGAGACCGTGCCCCACCTCGCCGCTGGCCCCGGTGATCAGAATGGCTGGTTTGCGCATCGCGGTTGCTCCCTTTCTGCCCACGAATAATACACCGGAGGCAGGCGCTCCGGCCTCTCGCCTCACTCAAACCGGAGGAAGCCAGGCGGTGTCCCTGGATTGGATGGAAGGGGCAGGCTGAAGGTTCGGACGGGGGGCCGCCCAGAAGAACTTCGGCTGGCAGCCATCGGCGTGCTCGCCGCGGTTTCCAGGTCCTCGCTCTCTCGAACCCGGGGCGCCCCGAGCGCGAGACCCGGCGGGGACCAGGGCGGATCAAGTGTACACCCCGGCCTTTCCCTTTCCCGGGTCCGAACGCGCCCCGCTCGTGCGCGTCAAGGTCTCCCCCAAACCCACGGGGGCAGGCCCTGCCCGCGTTGGGCCTGGCGCGGGTGTCCCCTGGCCGCCCCCCCTTCTCTTCCGGGAGGTGATAGCATTGAGACCTCTCCTGCAAACGGGAATGGCACCCAGAAACCATGGGCGGACCCAGTTGGAATCGGCAGCTTAAGGAACAGATCCGGCGCCAATCGCGCGAGCTCGGGTTTGCCCTGTGCGGAATCACCACACCGGATCCGCCTCCGCACTTCGCGATCTTCCAGGCCTGGCTCGAGAGCGGCCGACAGGGGCGGATGAGCTACCTCGAGAGCGCCCGGGCCCGATCCGCTCGTGGCCAGCCTCAAAGGCTGCTGGCGAGCTGCCAGTCCATCATCGTGCTCGCGGCCGCCTATCCCGCCCCCTCCCCGCCGCGGCCAGACCCCATGGCCGGTCGGCTGGCCGCCTATGCTCAGGGAAATGACTACCATGACGTCCTGCTCCCCAAGCTCAAGGCTTTGGTGGGTTTCGTCGAGGAGCAACTAGGGCGGACCCTTGATTTTCGAGCTTACACCGACAGCGGACCCATCCTGGAAAGAGACCTTGCCCAGCGGGCGGGCCTGGGCTGGATCGGCAAGAACACGTTACTGATCCATCCCCAATACGGATCCTTTTTCTTCCTGGCCGAAATCCTAATCGACCTCTTGCTTCCTCCGGACGAACCGTTCGAAGCCGATCGCTGCGGAACCTGCACGCGCTGTCTCCAGGCTTGCCCCACCCAGTGCATCCTTCCCGATCGCACCCTCGACGCGAGGCGCTGCCTCTCCTACCTGACCATCGAATTGAAAGGTCCGCTGCCCGCGGAATTGCGCGAGCCACTCGGAAACCGGGTCTTTGGCTGTGATGTTTGCCAGGAGGTATGCCCCTGGAACCAGCGGGCCCAGTCGCTCTCGCCGGATGCGCATTTCCTGCCTCGAGGTCACTTTCCCATCACGGATTTGGCCAGGGAACTGGCCCTCGACGAAATCGAGGCGGCGGAACGATTCCGGGGAAGTCCTCTACGCCGGACCCAACGCGAGGGTTACCGGCGGAATGTCGCCGTGGCTCTGGGGAACAGCCGCCAGCCGGCGGCCGTCCCCGCCCTGTCGCAGGCTCTGCGGGATCCGCTCCCACTCATTCGCCAGCATGCCGCCTGGGCCCTGGGGCGGATTGCCTCTGCCCATGCCCAGCAGGCCCTGGCTCAGGCCTTGCCCGAGGAACGGGACGTAGGCTGCCAGCAGGAGATCCTGGCTGCGCTGGAGCGAAAGGGTCTCGAACCTGCCGAACAGGGACAGACGAAACCCTGACTCGGGCCGGCCAGCGCCTGGGATGGGCCCCCACCCAGGACCTCTCACGGTAACCTCACGAGGACCAGGGTGAGCGCCACTTGGATCCAGACCGAGTCGCTCCAGAAATCCCATCGGTCTTTGCAAGCGCCTTCTGGCGGGTTCGCGCCGTGGTCCTCCTGCGATCTCCCAGTTCTTGTGTCCCAAGCCCCGGCCTTCGGCCATGGCCTTCGAACCAGACGCCTGGATCTTCAGGTGGGGTGGGCCAGGGACTGGGCCGGGGGTCTCTCGGAGGGATTGCCGACGGATCCGGTCGGCCCGGGGCCACATGTTGGCAAGGGCGTGACCCCCGAGGTAGAATCCAGAGGCTCCCTCGGCTTAGCCCTTCAGGTCGAGCGGGGGGACGGGGAAGGGGAGAATGCCATGTCCAATCCGAGCAAGGAAGACATCGGGAGCACCATTGAGCACTACCGTCGCAGACGTGAGCGCATCGGAAATTACGCGATCGGCGCCCTGGCTACCATTCTCGCCGTCGTGGGCATCGTGTTGATCATTGCGTGGCTCGGTGGGCCCATCAAGGTGAGTTTGCCCTTTCTGACCAGTCCGACCCCGACGGCCACTCTGACGCCCACGCCGTCACGGACCCCCACTCCCAGCAACACGCCGACCGCCAGCCCTGTGCCTCCGACGCCCACCCTCTCGGGGCCGATCACCTACATCGTTCAACAGGACGACTTGCTCGGCAGCATCGCCCAGAAGTACGGGGTGACGATCGCGGCGATCATGGCCGCCAATCCCAGCCTGACGGATCCGAGCCAGATCTTCGTGGGGCAGCGGCTGGTGATTCCCGCTCCCGGCAGCGAGCCGAGCGCGACCCCCCTGCCGACCGGCCTGAGGGCCGGAAACACGATCCTCTACTTGGTCCAGCCCGGAGATTCGCTCCAGACGATCGCCGCCAAGTTCAACTCCACCGCTGAGGACATCCAGAAGCTGAACAATATCACCGACCCGAACAAGATCTATCCCGGGCTGTATCTGAAGGTGCGCTACGGGATTGCCACCCCCACCCCGACCGTCGTCACCCGGACCCCGAGCCCCGTGCCGACGGCCAGCAACACCCCAACCATCGGACCGACCTCCACCCGGGCGCCCTAAGCCCCCAATCCCGGACGGACAATCGAGTAGGGAGGATGGGTCGCCCATCCTCCCTCTCACACCACCGGACATGCGGGTCCGCATCCGGCGGTTCGTCGGGGAACATGCAGTTGGTGATAAT
>Ga0208321_1000131_pt1 | contig 85886 bp, 87 predicted proteins | sample June2015DPH_4_15_FD_184692 | JGI IMG/M metagenome (GOLD analysis project Ga0208321, IMG submission 184692) | Peatland microbial communities from SPRUCE experiment site at the Marcell Experimental Forest, Minnesota, USA - June2015DPH_4_150... | ecosystem: Environmental > Terrestrial > Soil >... | reverse complement strand
CTCTTGAGGTTGAGGCTGCTTGTGTCATATGTGGGCTGCCAAGAGTAGCCGGTCGATCCGCTCGCCCCAGGCAAGCTCACGGTAAACGCTACTTGTGGCGTGGCCGTTTGAGTGACGGTGACGTAGTTGACCGTTTGGTCAGTCACCGTTCCTGACGGACTGATGTGGTCAAACGTTATCGTTGTCGAACCCACGCTCACGGCTTGAAATGTAAAGACATCCTTTCCGCCCGATCCTGTTGTTGCCGGCTGGTCAGCGACATACGTCTGATTCTTGAGCGATACCATGCTTGCGTCAAAGCTCGGCTGCCACTGATACCCGGTCGATGGGTTTGACTGGAGCTGCAGGGTAAAATTCTGCCCCTGCTGCACGGATACTGGCGCCGCGACCGTGCTTGTCACGTTCTGCGTTACGTTAGAAGTGGCGTTCTGCGTGGCGTTGGCCGTCGTCGTTTGGTTTGACGAGCTTGTTGACGGCGACGTGCATCCTGCAATGCAAATAGCGGCAACAAGCAGTGCCGCAATCGCTACGACAGTTACGTTACGGTTCATTCAATTCCTCCTATTCGAATAATTTGAATACTATAGGGCCCGCGAAGGATAAGCTTTCTCATTTGCTCGTCGATTGGCGCGACGCATGCGCTGGCGGCTCTAAGCTGGCGCCGAACTCGAAGCCGCCCCCTGTCGCTGAGGGAAAAATGATCTTCTATCTGATGGTTACCGGGGCAAGTCCAGAAAACAGCGTGAAAGCGATATCCGCCCGCCCTGCGTAGCCTTATAAACGGTCAAAACATATGGTGACGGCGGTGATTTGATGGAAACATCTGCCGTAAGGGATGATGGTCTGGTCGCCAACTTTTTCCGACCATCGACATCGGGAAAACACGCCGGCATAATCGTTATCGGCGGAGCAGGCGGGGGGTTAGGCAGCGCATCCGCGGTAGGTTCGCTGCTGGCAGAGCGGGGATATGCAACGCTCGCGTTGGCTTACTTTGGCGTGGAAGACCTTCCTAGACAGCTTCAGGAGATACCGCTCGAGTACTTCAAGCGGGCAGTTATATGGCTGCGCGCGCATCCGTCGGTTGAGCCCAGCAAAATCGGCCTCGTGGGCACCTCGAAGGGCGGCGAAGCCGCACTGCTCGTAGGCGCCACCTACGAAGAGATTCGCGCCGTCGCGGCGTATTCCCCGAGTCATGTCGTCTTTCAGGGCATCGACGAGGCGTGGTCGGACTCTTCGGTGTCGAAATCTTCCTGGACGCTTCACGGCGAGCCCGTGCCTTTTGTGCCCTTCCGAATGGACAACGATTGTATCGAGCGCTACGGCTTTTATTTAGGGTTGTACCTCGCCAGCCTTCAGGACCGCCAAGCGCCGGGGCGCGCAGTCATTCCCGTCGAGCGCATCAACGGCCCCATTTTGTTATTCTCTGGCACTGATGATGCCATTTGGCCGTCGAGCATGATGTGCGAACGGGTCGTCGAACGGCTCAAACAGCACGACTTCCGCTTTTCCTTCCGACATCTACGGTACGACGGCGCGGGGCACCTGCTTGCGGGACCAAGTCGACCCTCGTCAGCCGGCTCGATCGAAGGCTTGCCCACTGGCGGCACTGAGCGCGCCAATGCCGCCGCGAGAGACGACGCGTGGACGAAGGTGTGCACTTTCTTCGGCGTATATCTCAAGTAATTGCGGCGCATGCGCGCCCGTTCGTCAACGCTCAGCACCGACCTCTCTTGCTCTGCAGACGTGTGCAACCGCGCGTACGTCTCTTGGCCTGAGCCTGCCGGTGCCGCAGCCAAACCAACATTGCAAAGTACCACTACCGACGCCCACGCTTGTAAGGAATGACATCATTTCCTTAACGCGACACAGAAGCTTGTGTCACCAGTCACGCGAATTAGCAAAATATATAAACGCGTGACACGCTTGGGTGAGGCAATGGGGAGATTTTCGCAGAGCATTGGCCTTGTAAAAGCTACCTTTTCCGTCCTCAGAAAGGACAAACAATTGGCGTTCTTTCCGCTGATCTCCGGCTTCGCATTCATTCTCGTTCTCATTGCGTTCGTCGTGCCCTGGGTCTCCTTAGGGATACTCAATACAAATGGAATATCGAACCCCTATGCGTTCTATCCGGCGCTCTTCCTCTTCTATCTCATCAGCTACGCTGCTGCGATCTTCTTCAACACCGGATTGATCACCTGCGCCCACATCAGGCTCACAGGAGGCGACCCCACCATCCGTGATGGTTGGGAGAACGCTGTGCGACACATAAGGCCGATCATCGCATGGGCGCTTATTTCTGCAACGGTTGGTCTTGTCCTTCAAATAATCGCCGACCGGGCCGGTGTGGCCGGAGAGGTCATCCGGGGCATCGTCGGCGGTCTATGGAGCCTTATCACCTTCTTTGTTATCCCTGTTCTTGTGTTTGAAGAGAAAGGCGTGGCCGATGCTATCAAGGAGTCGTGGGGTTTGTTCAAGCGAACGTGGGGTGAGAACGTCATCGGACAAATCTCGCTTGCGTTGCCCTTCGTCGCGATCGGCGCGTTGGTTATTGTGGCGGCGGTCGGAGTGGGACTCGTCGGCAACCCCGTCCTCGCGGTGGCAGCCCTCGTTGGAGCGATTATCCTTATTGCGGCGCTTGGTATCGTGTACGCTGCACTGCACGGCATCTTCGTGGCAACGCTTTATGTCTACGCACAGTCCGGACAGGTGCCGTCAGGCTTTCAGCCGGGACTGGTTGAGGGTGCGTTTGCTCCCAAGAAACCACCAAAGAAAGGCGTCGTAGGCGGTCAGATTTAAGGGCCGAATGATGGCGAAAAAGACGCCTTTTGGGGCAATCGGCCGTCACTGCGATGCGCTGATAGACTTGTGTTGAGACCGTTGCACCCAGCACGGGAGGTTGTTCACAGTGTGTTTCATTCAAGCGTGAGCAGCCTTTTCATCCTTCAGATAACCTCGAGAATAATCAGTAATAAGCGCACCAGAAACTGAAAAAGGTATTGCTTATTCTGGCGTACTGTGCCCATCTATTTTAGGTCCCTCTACCTTTATAACATCATGGAAGATGACAACGCCGATTCCCACGCCCAGTGCGACGGCAATGAACATTTCGGGGATAGAAGTGCGCACTATCTCAACCGCGTCAGTAAAAGGTCGCACTAGCAGCAATACTAATCCGCCGTGCAGTAATTCAATTCCGGCGCCGAATGCCATTGCCGAGACTGGCCCGATCAGTCTTCCTTTATTGAGGCGGTGAACCATACCTGCAAGCAGTCCAGCGAGAACAGTTGCCAGTGAACAGGCAACATAGCTTTCACCGCCAAGGAACAGGCGGTCAATGCCGCCAATCAATCCAACTGCCAGACCGACATACGGGCCGGCAAGCAGCCCGGCTACAATGGGTGCCACATCCCGGATATTAGTAATAGCGCCATAACTGCCCGGTATTCCGACGTACGATCCGAATATAGAAAACAAGCCAAAAACTAGAATAAAGATAATATTGTCAAGCAGCCGTGCCTTTTTAAATACTACCCGCTGGATTGTTTCAACCTTTGAAACTATTTCCATAAAAACAAAGATAAAAATCTCGGTACCGGCGAAAAGTTGTAGATATCCCCCTAACACGCTTTCTGATGCCGTTCCAAGAACAGACATGGGTTGCCTCGGGAATAACGTTCGATCCGAACACGTCGCCGTGATTATTATACGTTTCGAAAGCTAGCGATTAAAGATTCGTTGAGCCGCACCCACAAGAACTCGGATTGAAACCGGGTAGTAGTCTGAGTATGCCTTACGTCTCTGGGCCTGCGCGGGCTCGCAATCGCTGAAACAGGTGGCTAAAAATAGCGAGAAAGCTTATCCAACTCTCTTAATAGAGCGCTGTCGCTTTTCCTTGAAGCACGCCGTCGTGGATGTGGCAATGTGTCGAATTGTACGGCCCTGAAAGAAAGTTATGTTAGCAGGCACGCATAATTCTCGTACGTCCAGCCAAATTCACGCTGCTGGAGCAACCGCACCCGTCCTTCTGATGATTTGTCGCACCTGCTGCCGTGCGCTGTCGGATAGCCAAGCAGCGTTCACACGGTCTCGCAGGTATTGATAGGCTTCTCAACTGGAAGAGCACTTCCGTAAAAGTTTTTCGGCGGCCACGTCAGCGTAATCGTTCTTGTAGTCCGCTAATTCAAGTAGGAGCTCATCGACTTCTGAGCAATCATTGTGCATGGCATGACGTACTATGGCGTGACCTGAATAGCGATTGACGAAGAGCGGTGCGGAAGTGGTCGGCTACAACGCTTAGCACAGGCCTCGAAAGCAAGGGTCTGGGCAAGTTGTTCTTTCAACTCGAGAGCAAACGTTCGCAAGTACGATCCATCAAGGCGTTCGGCTCTGGCAAGACAGTAGCTGCATGCTGCCCCGTACATTACCACATACCTGAGCTGCGTATCTCGCCGCGTTCGTGGTCAAGGGCTGCCACAATGTGCCTCCGCTCGACACTTGCAGGCTCCTGACAGGAACGGGTGATGCACCGGGCGTTGTGCTGCAAATTCAGTGCTCGCTAACGATCTACGAGCGGTTATGTGTCACCGTAGGCGAAAAAGACGACAGTGGCTCTATTTTTTCTTTTACCTGCTTATCGGTTTTCAATAGTTCCGCATCTTGGCCCGCATTTCAGGGCTCAACTGTTTCACCAGTTCTGCGTTGTACGAACCGGTCGGCATGGGCTTGATGGTTGGATCGTTCGTCGGATTATGCTTAGTTGTGAAATCCCACGCCCTGACGATCTGTGCTGTCGCAATGGCATATTTACGCGATGTCGCCGCAGGCGTACCTTCTTTGACTGCCGGGTCAACGTCGGTCGTCACGATGGAAATGGTATCGTCGCTGTTGAGGTAAATCTCAAAAGTCCGGAACTGCTGTGGGAAATCCCGGAGCGACGGCGTTTCAACCTGCCAAAAGCCTTTTTCAGGCGCATTGACCGGATCAGGCGATACAAAGGCTTTAACGGTATTCAAGTGACGATGCCCGGACACCCACATGATCAAGTTCGGATGGCTATGAAGTTCCGCAATCAGATTCGGCAGGGTTACGGCATTTTGAGGATTGAGCCACCAATCCATTTCGGAATTAGGCGCAGTCACTTCGACGTTGATCGGCACGTGCGCGGCGATGATCATGAGCTGTCCTGCCGCGTCGCCATCTGCAAGTTCTTTTTTAAGCCAGGCCCAACGCTCTTCGTCCAGAAAGCCATGACCGTGGAAGTCGGCGGAGCCGTCGTTTTCCTTTTGGGTATCGTCGAGCACGATTACCTTGATCGGGACAGTTGACTTCGGCACGAAACTGTAACAGGCAAATCCATCATTGGCGTCGGACAAGTTAAAACCGTGACCGACAGGACTTGAAGACGTCTTAAAAAATTCATTTATCCACTCCGTTCTCAAAAGTGATCGGCGATCGGGATCGGCTACCACCTTCGGAGCGCTGCTGAAATTTCCGACGGGTCCTGCCTTGATAAGGTCACCGTAAGGGGTCGAGCCATCGAGCACGCCCATATAGTAATCACGGCTGTTAATCTTTCTGGGGTCGCTGAGGACATCTCCAGTGGCGAAGACTTCATCGGTGATGTAGGACTGCCGAAGGTCCTCCCGCAGGCTATAGTCCACAGGGATTGAACCGATCCAGAAATGATCGTGGTTGCCGAGCGCCTGATACCAGGGAATCGCCTTATCCAACCCTGCCGCCTCATAAGGTTTCTGATAATCGATGGTATCGGCTCCGAGATGGGCGCCGGAGCTGGGGGTAATCACCTTGCCGTCCAGGACATCGATAAACCACCTGAGTTCGTTGTATTGAGTGCTATTGCAGGCGTCGCCCAGAGAGAGGCCGAAATCAATCGGGTTCTGTTTGTGCAGGGCGTTGACTGTCTGGACGGCGGCGTCGAGAACATGCGTTGTATATGGCATAATCCCTGAATGTAGAGCGGCCCCAACCGGCAATGTGGGGTGCAGGCGTTGAAGATAGATCAACTGATTGGGCGATTCTTTGTCGGTGATATGGATGTCTGAGATGGTAAAGAAACTCAGAAGTTTTGTTTTTTTAGTAACCGCTGAACTATTGTACGTAGCCGGCATGATATCCAGCCGCCTCTCGTAGGGGAGACCTGAACCATAATTCCAGTTTCCATAGCCGTATTGGCTGTATTTGGAGACCTCACGAAGAGTAATCGCTGTCGAAGGTGTTGCGCCCGGCGCGACTGTCCTCTGGAACGTTGTTTGAACATCGGATGCAATCGGGTGCCTTTGGGTTACATTTGTTTTTTGACGACGCATTTTGAACATCCTGACAAAGAGGAAATCAGCGGGCCCGTTAAAACGACTAAACAGGACTTTTTGTATTCATGAGATACGATAAAAGCTCCGGTTTGCGTGTGACCGTAGAAACTGTGCTTGGTGTTCAAACTATGAAATGGTCAAAAAATGAATACGTTCGAACGATCGGACGTCCGTTCGATCGCCCTTCCCTTTTCCACCGCCTTGTTACAGCCGCTTAACTGGTGCCTCCTCTCTTGGTGGGCTCTTCTTCGTTCTATGCTAGTCGAGGAGGTCAAATCATAATGATTAAGTGTGCAGCGCGGTTACGCACGTACTATATTAGCCGCTGATCATTATCCAGATATTCATCCTGACGTCGCGATGCCAAATCACGAGCTGCTCGAAATTCATCGCAGCAAAATCTCGCTACATCACGCAAAAGCAGATTATACCTACCCAACGATACGATTACCGCATACGTTCTCAGCGCTTGCAGGGCTATCGACGCAAATCTTTCAAACTGTGCACAAAGGAGCGCTTGCCTTTCTAGTAGTTGTTTCGCCTCCTAACAAAGCTGCAGAAAAAAGTGCAGATATATCAGAAAATATCATTAAGAGCGCTAAATCACCCGTCTTGACATGGCGGAGATCGCCGGTTCAAATCCGGCCGAGCCCATTGTTCTTTTTCCAATCGGCTGCGAAAATTATGGCGCCCACCTCGCTGTGCAACTTACGAAAACACGCTAGCGTGTGATCAGCAGGTATACGCCTCCCACCAATAACAACACGTAGAGGATGCCAAAGAGGATGGGAATGTACTGCTCAACGTGAGTAAGCGGGGTATACAGCTTTGGGTTTTCGCCCCGCCCGAGGCAGTCCCACTCAACGTCGTAAAACGCAAAGGGCAGCCGCTTCTCAACCTCGTGAACGACCTTGAACTTTCCTGAGTTGAGCTGCCGGTACGACCGGATCGTGATGTACCACGTGTAACACAACAGGACGCCAACAACGCCGACGATTAAGAGTACAGCTTGTTGCAGGGCAGCTGCGCCACGGAACTGAATGGCGATCGACAGCAGCGCGAGCAGACCGGTCAACAGCGAGATGAAGAACCTGTTCGCATCGGCCCGCCGGTCGCTGATCTTGTCTGCCATCTGGACGTAGAGCTTGTACTGCTCAAGGAGCATCGCGGTCTCTGTATCAGGATTATCCTTCGACTCTTGTTGGGTCAAGTTTCAATACCTCCCGCCCACGCTCTGAGCGTCTCTTTGCAAAATGTGAGACGTGTGTTTTAGTGCCCGGTCCCAATCCGCTGCTGCCATATGTGCTCTTAACTTCCATTCATAGGTAAGCTCACGTTGATTTGAACGGAGTGGACCAAGTGAATTGACCTGAGTAGAGAGTAGTCCCATTCCCCTCCAACCAAGAAAATCCGCCGCTTTGCTGAAGGTTAACCAGGTTGGATGTTCCGTCGGGAAAGCTTAGAAGGAGGTCGTACGCATTACTCTCGCTGTAAGGCGCGGAGAGCGTGTATGACCCCGTCATTTCGCCCGTCTTGTCCTTTCTAAGGAACGTCCCACTCTGGTAGAGCTGCACGGTCATATTATCCCCTCGTGTGAGCGTGGAATTTGGACTAACGTAGTCTGAGGCGGTAAGCACTAACGTGCCAGCTCCCAACACCGCCGGTCTCCCCGAACTCACTCCAGGCGGTGACGTGGCAGAGGGACCGGAGGGATTTAGAGGATTAAGAAACGCGAAGCCGGCCGCCACTAGCATAATCACAATCGCCGCAGCGAGAGCTCCTGCTACTATGCGCGATCGCGGTCTTCTCAGCCAAACTCGACCAGTTCGAGCACGAGGCTTTATTTCTCTCCCTAACTCTTCGCTCGCGCCCGTGCTGACGCCGCCTTCGGGTGGCGTGGTTGCCCCAAGCACTTGGGCGCCACTTGGTCCAGAACTCGCAATCTCATCCGCAGCCAAATGCTCAGTAGACGTTTTGAGCAGAAGTTCGATAGCATCTCCAAGTCGCTTAACGTGCGCTTCAAGTGGCGGTGTCGCTGCGTCGAGCCAGTGCTGCGGTCCGATGTAGTAATTCAACGTTTCTTCAGGACTAGAAGTGTCAATTCTGAACGGGATAATAGGGATGCCTGCGCGGACTGCTTGCTCTGCTTCTCGCACAACGTGTTGAGATTTATTAGCATTGGACGAGAAGATAAGCGCCATTGCGCGGCTTTCTTTGATAGCTTTAATAATCGCTTGAGCATAATAAACGCCCGGCGATACGTCTCGCGGGGCGATCCAACACCGTATGCGGCGTTCCTCGAGGTTTACGCACACGGAGTAGGCAACAATTTTGTCTTCATTTGCGTAGGAGATGAATACGTCGTGTGCCATCTTTGCGATCTCTTCGCGAGATTCATCTATTCAGAAGTCTATGATTTATGTTGGGCATTATGTAAATAAACTACTGTGCATATCTAGCTCAACCGGGCTTTTTTTGCCTCCCCCACTGGCAAATGTCGTGGGACATGATCACAACCATCTATTGTAGCGCAGATCATGTGCTAGTTATGCTAGCTGCTAATCAATTGGGGGACACACTCATTGACTCGCCAGAATCAGCGCTGCTGGAGATTCACCGCAGCAAAATCTCACTCCAACACGCAAAAGCGGGTTACGACTATCCGACGATTCGCTTGCCCCATACGTTTTCAAAGCTTGCAGGACTGTCGACGCGCATTTATCAAACGGTTCATGACGGAGCACTTGCCTTCCTTGTTGTTGTTTCGCCTGCTAACAAAGCTGCTCGAAGTGCAAATAAATCGGAAAACGCCAAAATAAGCGCCAAATTGCCCGCCTTGACATGGCGGAGATCGCCGGTCCGAATCCGGCCGAGCCCATCGTTCTTTTTACAACCGGACACACTAGAAGCGTCTGTTGGGGCTTTGTCGGTTATGAGTCACTCACGGCAAAAGTATTTGTCGATATTTTTGTTTTGACAGCAATATGCTATTTATTTCAAATTTAAAGCGTGAAGCATTTGCTAAGGTTTTTTATCAATTGTCCTGACAAAGTTTACATGCATATAACTATTATGAGACAGCTTGTCATGACGAACTTGCTCAATGCCTAAGTAGATGAATGCTTTTCATTCTGACAAGAAGGGAGTTAATTATGAATGGGATCGGAAAATTGCCAAAAGAACTGCTGACGAACAAGGCTGTCGTAGAGCGCAAGAAAAACGTGTCTGGTAATAAAGGAGGCGCTATCGACGAGTGGCAAATGATTAACCCAACAATGTCGTGCAATATCCAACCGCAACAGATGGATCTTGCAACTTCAACTAAGATTTACAAGATATTTACAGCAGCTGAGGAGGATCAGATCAGGAGACCGGCTGATTATAGAGGACAGAGGGCAAAAGAAGGTAATTTATGTTCTAGACGTAGTAGATCCTGCAATGCTTCACCACCATCTCGAGATAATGGCTCAAGAGACGTTAAAATGAATGCAAAACCTGCAGGCTCGTTGATTACGATGATTAATACGAAATGTCTCTTTCGCACCACGAACGGATGGAACTAGCGCAGCTTGATGAGAACAAATCATAAAGAGGACATTAGATCTCTGTCTTAGTTTCCGTTCAATGTGCCACAAGCCGCCAGGTCAATATTGCGGCGGAACCGCACTGGAATACCGGAGACCTAAAGCATCACAGTTGCCTAAGAGAGGGGACAAAATGAATTCACAGCCAATTGAGAGCTTGCGTCTAAGGTTGAAACGGCGCGTAGAACGACTGTCGCCAGAGGCGTTCGCGCATTCTGGGACCTTTCATTTTGAATTGTGCCGGCTCTGGGACTTTATTTCGAACCAGACGATTCTGACTTCTCTTCTGGAACCATTGGCTGTGAAGTACCCAAAATGCGAAGAAGCAGCACAATGGATCATCAACAATCTGAGAGATGCGGCTGGCACCCATTTCCCCGTCGAAATTCAGCATACAGCTTTCAGCTATTTTATAATCAAAGGTTGCGTTGAGGGAGACAAAAGGACGACTGAAGCAGCCATCGGAGAGATTTACTCTAGAGGCAGGGCTTTGTTGCCTCAAGAGGTTTTTAAGTCCCTCTTCGTAATCCCTCTTTGCGAGTATCTAGATGAACGTTTAGATGATGTGCAAGTCCTTGTGGCGATTCTGATAAGATATAAGCAGAAATCCGAGTGGTTTGAAAGCGAACGCCTGTTTAGAAGGTTGGAAAAAGACACTAGAAAAGCAGAAGACCATCTAAAGTCTGACCTCTATGATTACTTACACGATCAAGGCGTTGATCTGACTATTGAGCCGTATTCAGTGAAGGGCAGGATAGATTTAATCCTCGATCAAAAAGGCGAAAACCGTGTATTTGCCGAGGCTAAGGTGCTGAGATCGCGTAAAGAAAGAGCTAGGATTATCGAAGGTTTCAGTCAGCTCCTAACATATCTTAATCATTTTAACGCAACAACTGGTTACCTGGTCATATTCAAGGCTTGCAAACAGGGCATTAATTTTGACCTTGGCCATCAGTTTCAGTCGATTCCATACTGGATATATGGCAATAAGATGATATTTGTCATTCTAGTCGACATATTTCAATATGACGAGCCTGTAACAAAACGAGGAAAAATTGAGGCGTTGCGGATTACTAGTGAAGAGTTAGTTACCGAAGTGAAGGTGGGCGACGAAGTTGACTCGACTTAGCATTTCTGCTGCAATATTTGCTTCATTTGCATAACCTCTATTCAGTGCGTTCACCTAACTTTCTTATTCATCCTCTTCATTTTTCTCATCACCTTTTTAAAGCCGCTCAAAGGTGCCTCTCGTTTCTGGCGGGTTCTTTTCCTTACGCGGTGCTGCAGCCAGTACTTAAATCGATGCTAGCGGTAAGGCAACCCCAGTTTTTTCCCACGTTTTCACCACTAAATGGCTGAAACTAAACGCGGTCGGGAAGATCATGTCGCAGTATCCGTTGTTTTTGGAAATGCAACCGCAGACGAACGCGATGATGGGAGTGGAGACTCGAAAGCTAATCCTTTAGGACCGAAATTCCTTTTTTAGAGACTTTCAAGTATCGAGCACAGTAGTGGATTAGCCATTGCGGAATACTCAATCGCTCACGCCTCAAATTCTGCTCCTGCGCCAATTACGATGATCCCTGGCCCTCGCTCGTTAATCACCTTTGGGCCGAATGACACTTTTACAGAGACGCCAAGGCCGCGTTGAAGCGTTTTGGGGGGATCAATGGGCCACGAATTCGACAGATTTATGTCGTCCCAGTGTTTTCCCGACGCGCCCAGGTTTTCGAACTTCTTCACCGGCTGCTGTCCGTCCCAAACGTGAACATCAGTCAGTTGCGTCCACCCATACGTTTCGTATAAGACGATGACCTTGGTCAGTTTTGGTCCCGATCCGTCCACTGCGGACGTCTGAAATGGGAAGTGGAACCAGTTGCTTGTGTTTTCTTGAGCCCAAAAAAACGTGCCATATCCTTTCGCACTACGGCAGATCTCCTCATTGTTCTGAAGAAAAAGCTTAGGGAACTCAACCATGACAGCGGTTCCAGGGATCCACGTCACAGCTTTAGAAGTTACCATACCTAGCATATTATATGCTGTGTAACCGTCATAAAATTAACGTCTGAAACGCTTTCCATGCGATATTGCGCTTTTTGCTGGGCGCGTTTTTCGCTCTACACGCCGACGCCGACCGGGCGCCTTCGACGTAGGCATCCGATCGACGCTCTATCTCAATTTGTCCGCTATTTACTCCTGGGTGGCGTTCAGTCGAAACGGCGAGTGCTGTTGAGCTTCCCAGTGCGTCACCACAACACAATCTTTATAGCTTTCAGGCGCTCTTTATTGTAGTTTACGCCAAAAAGGAGTGCATCGTGGCGACCAAAATCTACGACACCTACGACGACGCGGCCCGTGACTACCTCAGCCTGTTCCGTGCTTTGCGAGATGCGCCCTCTGAAACGTCAGAACAGGTCACACGAGGTGCGGGTGACGTCCCCGTCGACGCGTTGATCACACGCGCCGATGAAATCGCCGACGTGTCATCGAGCATGGTGCCGCTGGCCATGGACTGCCTGAAGGTCCCGGACATGGCCGTGCACGAAGGCATCAGTGGGCAACTGCTGGCGCAGGCAGCCGCAGAACTGCAGGTGTCAGTCGAGCTGGTGAACATCGCCGCAAGTGAAGCGACCAGCCCAGCCGCAGCGGACACGCGAATGTCCCGTGAAATGACGCGGGCCGTACGAGGTGCTCGGTTGCGCGGCGCAATCGACGAGATGGAGAAGGCGATGACGGTGCCCCCCTCCGCCGGTCTCATCACTGCCGAGCGGAGGCGACGCGCTGGACCTGAGGCGACTACCCGGGATGAGGCCAAACAAGCCCTTAAGCAGGCAGCCGAAACGGCCGTAGCCGCCATCTCCGGGCGGGTAATTGAGACCGGCGGTGAACTCGCTAAAAGCCTGATCAGGGCTAAGTGGGCCGACGTCGCCACGGCCGCCGGATTGACGGGCACGGGTGTCGCCAATCTGTTCGACCGATTGCAGGAAGGAACTGGCCGGCTTGTTCGACGGGCTATCACAACGGCCGCGAAGACGTTACTCAACGCCTGGGACAAGATCCTGGCGCTGCTCGGCAAGGACGCCGAAGAGGAAGCCCGCGCTCAAGTTAAAGCGTGGTTAGACACGATACAGAAAGAAGACAAGATTGAGCTCTTCAGACCGCTAGTCAACGAGCTGTACCAGGTGAAGGCATTGAAAACTATGCTCCCGAGCTGGTTAGACAAGACTAAGGCTGAAATTGACCAAATCAACGCGACGTCGACGGACGTCACAGCACTCTCCGACAAATTCACGGTCTTGACGGGGCACATCAACACTGTTGGGTCCGTCGCGCCTCTGTTGGCGCTGGTCGCAAAGGTGTTCCCGCAAGTGCTGCTCGCGGTTATCGCCATCCAGGTCGCGTTGTTGGCAGTGCTGGTGTACGCAGGATATGACTACATAGGGTATAACCAGCCCAAGCCTCTAAATCTCACAAAAGGTGTGGCCGAGGTGATCGAGGAGAATCTGTTCAGCGTATAACACTGGAAAGGAACGCACACTATCTAACCGAAATGTGCTACGCACAACAAGGACTCAGAGACGTCATTAGTCGCCGGCAGGCCTGCGGCGTCAAACGAAACGAGAAAGCCTCGATCATGCGTCATCGGAGTGAAGAGGGTGACAACCAATCAACGAACGTTCATTGACTTCAAACTCTACTTGACGTGCCCCCCTGGCGAAGATAGCGCGTGCCAAGTGGCCTTATTGCCCACCGCGGAGGTGGGCGAGACGGTTTCTCCGGTCACGGTTCCCGTCGACGAGAGGCCGTCAACCGAAGACCTCGAGTTGCTGGCAGCTAAGAAGGTGACGTTAAAACAACTGATCGCGCTCGGCAAGAAGCTGGCAAACTGCCTGCTGCCGGCTCGGGACGTCCATCGGGATATCCGGGGCCTCTTTCAGCAGGCGTACAACACGGCAGGGCCTGGGCGCGGCGTGCGGCTGCGCTTAATCATCGCCGACGACGAGCTAAAGCTGTGGCCGTGGGAATACACGTATTGGGACTTCCTCGGTGGGGCGGAATCGACGTCAATGAGCGGGTTTCTCGTGCTCGACGGGCGCGTGTCGCTCGTGCGTCACGAGCCTTTGCCATATCCCCACCCCTCACGCACGAAGACGGCGGAGGACCTGACAGACATCCGCGTCGCATTTGCGTGTGCCTTGCCGAAGGGAGAGCGCAAGCTCGAACTGCGCCAGGACCTTAATATGATCACCGAAGCCGTGAGAAAGGTGAACGAGGATGGGCTACGGTTCGTCCTTAAGCCGAAGATCAAGGACGCGACTCCCCTTGACCTAGAGAACAAACTGCCTAAGGGAACGCACATTTTCCACTTCGCGGGGCACGCCAGCCCTCAGCCCGCGGTCTCCTCTGGCGGCCTCGGCAGCGAAGCCGCGTTGCTGCTAGTAGCTGACAAGAACACCAAAGACGAGGTCAAGCTGCCTGCGAGCCTCCTAGCACAGTACCTGCAGCAGGCAGGGGTTCGACTGGTTGTCCTCGGCGCGTGCAACACGGCCCAGCGAATCAAGGAGGAGGATGCGTTCCTTCAGAAACGTTCTCCTTGGGACGGCTTGGCCAGCGCTCTTGCGGCCAAGGAGATCCCGGCGATCGTCGGCATGCAGTACGAGGTTTTCGATGACAGCGCTAGGGCGTTCAGCGAGCAATTTTACCGTGCGCTGGCTAGCGGCCTATCGCTGGACGAAGCAATGTCAGGTGGTCGGCGCGCTATGGCGCGCGTCGGCGAAGGTGACAAAAGCTGTACGAATCTCGAGTGGGGTGTGCCCGTCCTTTACACCCGCCTCCCCGATGGCCAGCTGTTCCCTGAACGGATGGAGCTGGCAGGCGAAACCGCCGCGCAGGTCCGCAGTGATATCATGTTGCCGACCGAGTTCCACGACCACCGTCAGGAGATCTACGACAAGTTTGAAAACATGTACAGCAAATTTGAGGAACGAAAGAAGTTGCTCAACCAAGGTCAAACACATAAGGCACAGATGGTTAAACAGGCGGTTGTCCAAGACTTGCGGGAGGTTGAACACAAAGACACCACGGAAGAAGAGCGAAATGAGATATATCGAGAATTTGAAGCATTGTCTGAGCAGAAGCGTGGTGACCCAGCGGGCTTTGCGAGAACGGCACTAAAGAAAATCGAAGAACTAGACGCTCAACGTAAAGAAATATACGATGAATTCGAAAAAGAATAACGAAAGGCGGCGCTTTATTTATGATGTCGCAAATGATGTATGATCGTTTCGTTTTCGTTATCGGGCCTATAGACCGCTTACCTGGCGCGTTGTGAGGTTACGAGCCAGTTTATTCAATCAGCTATTTAATGTGAGAGAGGCGCAGCCGTTTGCACTGTGGGAACTGCACGGCAGGCACGGGCGTAAGCTGGCTCGCTCGCAGGGATGATGAGTCATCTTGCATGATTTTACAAAAAAATAAAACAAAGAGCGCGAAGCGATTGTCGCATTGATCTCAGCAGTTTTATGACTTATATCGGTCAAGCGTCATTTGGTTTGTAGTTGTGCTTCATGTGGACTGTTGGAGTGCACCTCACGGGACGAGTTGCCTGCTCCCGAGCAACGGATTTTGCGATGTGATGGTCGCCTGCTCCTGACCTCTAAATAGGCATTTTAGGAATGCGACGAATAAAAGCTGTTTTCATCGCACGCATTCTCGCTTGTCCTTGAATGCATCCGCTCAGCACTCGCCATTCTCCGCAAGAGTTCCTGCGATTACGAAAAAACTTGGTAATACACCCTTCCGGTGGTGCGTGATGAGCAGCCATGGATGCTCCCCGACGACGTCTTGATCCTCCTCGACTATCGGTCACGTTCAGCTTCACTCCGACAAGCTCCAGCATTGAGCTGAATCCACAGCAAAGGCAGAGGGCAGCCAGATTTCAAGCGCTCGCCCACTTCGCGAAGCTTTGCGAGGTTCCCAGTCACCAATACCGCCGCTCTCAAATAATGCTAGCGCAGAGGAAATAGCTTTTTCAGATCACTCAGCAAATGAAGCCTCAAAATGATGCATTTGAGCTGTTTGTCTTAGCTGCGCGCGGCTAATCACAACCATTAAGCCGATGGCGCTAACCTCATTCACTACTAAGCTAGCTGCAAAATACTGCTCGGACTTTTTTGCTAATGTAGCGCCGCTCAAAAACGAGCTGCTGGAAATTCACCAAAGTAGAATCTCACTACACCACGCAAAAGCAGGCTACAGCTACCCCACGATTCGGCTGCCCCATACGTTCTCTGTGCTTGGCGGGCTGCCTACTAGAATCTATCAACAATTCACGAAGGAGCGTTAGCCTTTCTCGTGGTCATTTCGCCCAAAGAAAAAGCCTCAAAAATCCCAAAATCGCCAGTCTTGACATGGCGGAGGTCGCCGGTCCGAATCCGGTCGAGCCAATTAAGGGGCCAATCAGGACTCGGTATCACTCTGCGCGGATCGTAAGCTGCAAATTTTTTAACGCTTTATATGCGCTCTCTTCGAGCCGGTTCTCCCATACGCCGAAGGCTAAAGCATCGAGCGGCCACCACAAGAGCACCCATGCGCCAATAATTAGGCCCTCGCTCAGCAGCCTGATCCCAAGACCCGCATATGATTCGAACCAGAGCGCGAGCCCATTCAACACAACAAAAGCGAGAATGCCCACTCGCAGCGTCCGCAGGCCTTTGTATCGTGCGATGTCCTGTCCCTGTCGCGCATTCTGTGCCCAGGCTTCAGAGTATTTACGAACAGCTTTCAGCGTCCTCGCCTCCAGATCCGGCGTTATCTGGTCTGCAGGAAGCAACACTGTAAGTTTAATCTCCTCTGCTGATGGATGGCTGTACAACTCATCGACGACGTAATCCATACCTGTTTTGAAACTGTACGGTTGGTAGTAGTCAGAAAACGGTGAAATATTCGGGTCATCAAAGAGATGGTTGATATCGTGAAGCCGCAGCGTCGTCTCATACACCTTCTTGTTCTTCATAACGGTTCATTCCTCGTTGCATCGTCGGTACCTATTCCTTCTCCCGTTAGGTCCGGAGTCGGATCAATTATTGCGTCTGCAAGAGCTTTTCTCGTGCAGCAAAGCGGGTAATTCCAGCGCACGAAATTGTGGTACACTTTGGCTTGATTTAACCCACTCACCAATCGCGTGTTAAGCGTTTGCGTTCTGTGTCAAATTCATAGATTCGCGAGTCCTTGCCCGAGCAACTCTCTTATGGTTCGGGAATTCGAGACACAGATATTTGAAAACGTATGCTTCATAGCTGTCTTGACAAAAAGAAGGCATAACCGGTCCTATTCCACCGGCGTGAACGCTGCGACCCCATACGCCTGCAGTAGCGCCGCGATCTTCAACGTTCGCCGATACGCAGCAGAAGTCAGCGTTGAGAACTCTCCTACGCCGTGCGGATGCCCCACGCTGCGCAGGACAGAGGCTTCAACGCCTGCATCCCAAAGCCGACGGCCATACGCCTCGCCCGCGTCGCGCAAGGGGTCGCATTCAGCCGTAAAGATGAGCGCGGGGGGCAAATTCGACAGATCTTCCGCGTACAGCGGTGAGCCGTATTGAGTGGTCGCGTCCTCAATATTGCGGAAATAGAGCTTGTTCGCTTCTTTCAGGTTGCTTGCCTCCATCCCCCACCTGTGCCCGAATTCCTGCACCGAAGGGAAATTGAGTGCTGTGTCCATTTCCGGGTCGACCAAAACCTGAAAAATAATCGTGGGACCGGCACGATCCCTCGCCATCAACGTAGTCGTTGCCGCAAGGTTTCCGCCAGCGCTTTCGCCCTCGATCGAGATCCGCGCGGCATCGATGCCAAGGTCTGCTGCGTGCTCAGCCATCCAGGACAGCGCGGCGTAGCATTGTTCTGCCTGCGTGGGCCACCTTACCTGGGGGGCTAGCCCGTAGTCAACTGACACCACGACACACCGGGCCCGGGCAGCAACGTCCTGACATACCTTATCAAAGTGGCTAGCGTGCAACAGCCAAAAGGCGCCGCCGTGGATGTAGAGATGACCCGGGAAAGGTGGCGAACCGTTCGGCGTATAGACGCGAACGCCGAGTTGTTGGTCTGCAAACGGTATCCTCACGTCTCGGACGGACTTGATTGCAGGCGCGTCAGCCATCAACGTCAGTCGGTTTCTCGCGAACCATTGGTGAAACTCGTCTCGCAGTTTCGGAATCGGGCGAGACCAGTCCGTCGACGCTTCATTAGCCTCGTCGACGAGGGACACGAACGCAGGATGGACACGTGCTTGGTGCCCTGGCAAATTGTGCTTCATAATCGACATTCCCCCTTCTTCACAAGTGTGAGCCACGACCTAGGTTATATAGAACACGAAGAACGCATTCCTATCAGCTCGCGGCCTACGCCAGTAGGCTTTTGTTCTGCGCTGCGGCGTGTACGATCTGCGCGATCCGTTTTTGTCGTGTTTCGAGACGCCTAGCACTCGCAACGTACCGTAATAGCTGTTTCTTGTTTGACGCGCTGAACGCAGTGAAGTTCTGTCTTGCGGCTTTGTTGTCGGCAAACGCCGCTTCGAGGTCAGACGGGATGGTGAGCTGTTCTACCGCGTCATACACATACCACGACCCGTCCTTTTTCGCTGCCCCGACGACTGCTAAGCCTGCCTCGGTCATCACCCCCCCTTTGATGAGGCGCGCAACCCGTTCTTTGTTGCTTCGCGACCACGGGCTTCTTGGCTTTCGAGGGGAGAGGTAAAGCATTGCCCGATCAGCGTTGAGTGCGCGAGTACGGCTGTCTATCCACCCGAAGCTCACAGCTTCGTCAACGATGTCGTCGTACGAAAGGCGTCGTTTGCCTGCGACCGCTTTGTCATAGACCAACCACACGCCGCGAGAGGCCGCGTGATTCTGCACAAGCCATTGACGCCACGTCGCGCGGTCTGCGACGTAGTATTGATCTGCTTTGTTTGAAGAAGTCTCAGGCACAGGACGTTTGTGGGCTTCGATCGTATATCAAGCTACATGTTGGCGGCTGCTTACTCTGTTGCCGCTAGTGCTAGCACTTTGTCGTCAACGCGTTTATGACGTCGCCTTTACACGGCGGAGATCGCCGGTTCGAATCCGGCCGAGCCCATTGGTTTTCTGGGTGCTTTGACGAAATAACGGGCTCTGGGGAGCTTCTTGATTTTCGTTTTCGAGAAGAAGTGATTTAAGTTCCGTGATTTGTGATTCGAGAGCGGAGAGACGCTGATCAAGGCCTCTATAGGGCTCCGGTTTTAAAACTTCTTTGCTCTGTTTTAAAACACTGTCACCTTTTGGCATGACTTGTTCTGTGACGATCAAAAAAGCACGTTTTCCCCCACTTTCAGTTTCAAGAATGTCAGCTGTGTGCCCGATTACGTCGGCACACTGTTGAGGCAAGCGGAGTTGCGGATATTTTACGCCCTTTCTAGCAGAAAGAGAGCCGATCTTTGATTTTCCGATGTGCTGCATAACGACCACGCATCTATCAGCGATGATCGAATATTATTCGGGCTACTAGAATTAGAGTCTTAGCACTTCTAGTCTTGTCCTGATAGTTTTACCCAAATGTCTCTGTAATCGCGTCCAGAAATGTTCTTGTGTTTTGATATCAAGCCATCCCATTGCACTTCTTTCAAGCCGAGCAGCCACTCCGAAACGTCTTTAGATCTTGATTCGTAGATGTTTTGAATCTTGTCCTTATACAGATCACCTAGTTGAGGTGCAATGCTGCGAGGCACGTTGTTCTTTCGCATAAGTATTGCTTCATCTGTGTGCACACCGTAGTAAATCATCGCTGGGAGATTATTTATTCTCTTTTTCTCTTCGTCAGGAAGGTCATCGAAGTTTACACCAGAATTGGGCAATCTTTGTATGCCTGCAAGCCCCCAAGTGGCAAAGTTAGTCAATTTCGAGTATATTGTTCTGACGCACGTGCTGACATTTTCGTCGCTTACGCCACCGAAATACTTGGCCGATATATCCTGAATGTCAACTCCGGAAACCCAATCGGTGATTATGCGTGGGATATCGTGCAGCGTTAAATTGTGTTTTCCGACTATTTCTTCCAGATTTTTTGTCTCCGGAATATCTTTAACCATTACCGTGACCAATTTACCCAGTATATCGTTCGAACTGGAGAATAAGCTGCTGCTTGTCCAGTCAGAAGAAGACAGGTCCAGGGCTTTGACTGTTTGGATCGTTTGCTCGATGGTTTCAGGAGAAAACCCCGTTAAATCTGATATCTCAGCTAACTTGAGCTTCTTGTTGCTGTCCAGTGCTTTTGCATATTCTGTTACAGCGGAATTTAGACGGGTTTTTTTAGTCTGATCGAGCTTCTGATACGCGTAGGTTCTCGCCAGCGTGAGTTCTATCTCTGAAATAAATTTCTCCAAGTTCTCTGATTGTTTGTACATGTGGGATATGTACTGCAAAAATGCAGACCATCCAGGCTCGCTCCGAACCGCGTCGACGGTAAACATCTCACTTAGATCGTTGACTTCGGTGACTATTCTTGCTAGGCCAGATACAAGGTCCTGAGTTGACTCCTGTACGTATTCCGCTACGTTTAATGATTCTTTGGATTTATCACGCTTTACAGCAATCCCAACAACGCCTAGAGAGGCTTGGTTTATTCTACCTACTCTCCCGATTAGATTCCAAAAATCGTTTGTCGGCATTTGCTTTTTATTGTGATAGTAAGAAGCGATTAGTAGCGTGCCTATTGGAAAATTGATCCCCTGCGCTACTGTGGTAGTGGCTACAAGCACTTTCAGTAGCCCTTCTTCCATCAGCCATTCAAGCAAGTACTTAACCTCGTCCGGAATGCCGGCATTATGAATTGCTATTCCCTTGTTAAGAAAGTTAATCAATGGGAAATCGTCTCCTAATTCTGCGGAGACAAATCGCTGAACTAGGCTGATTCTTTCATCAAGCGTGTTTAGGTCAGGGATTATTTCTGACAGAGCTCTAGCTGTGCTCCACGTTCTTGCTATGGTGTCGGTTACAATAAGAACACTGCCAGCCTCAGTGAATGTTGCTGCCGTCGCCGCCGTAAGCAGGTATTTAGTCTCCCTAAGTTTGGCATATGTGAACGGGCAATCGTTTTTTTCCTTCAACTTGATGACGTCGTCAAGTCTGATAGTCTCGTGAGAAGTCTGAAGCGGTCTATAAAATATTTCGATGTCTTTTCTCTTGCCTTCTGCAAAGAAAGTCCCGACGACTCTCTTACTTGGCTCCCAGTAGTGCAATTCTAGACTAATGGGGGTCGGATGAATAGGATCAAGCCACTTAGCTATATCTTCTGCATTTGGAATGAAAGGGGTCAACAGAAGTAAATTCGCCTTAGCGCAGTCGTTCTGTATGATGGGCAGAAGCACCTCCATGTTGGGTCCTCTCGTTCTATCACCCAAAATATGAGCCTCATCTACAACCACAAGAACCAAACTACTATTAAGTGCGTTTTCGCTATCCCGTCTGATCAGTAGGTTCAACTTCTCCGGTGTTGTGACCAAAATATCGTACTTTCGTTGTCCAGTGAGTAGATTTTCTTCAAACGAGTCAATATCTACCGCCCCGCTCATTTTTTCAACCGAAATATTCAGCGGGCCAAGATCTCTTTGTAATTTAGCAGCTATTTGATTTACGAGTGCTCTTGTGGGTGCCACGTAAGCAACCCACCCATCTGGAAAATCATTCAAAGCTTGTAATATCCTGAACTCAGCTAGTGTTGTTTTACCACTGGAAGTTGGCAGATTTACGACAATAGCCTTCTTCACCGGATCCAACAGACCACTATCTAATGCCAACTTTTGTGGGTATAGTAACTCGAAAATGGGTTTATTCGAAGCCACAACGCTTTTTACAAAGTCCGAAACCTTCGGATTGGCTCCTGCCATGTCCCATATCGAATTAGAATGCATCTTTTTCAGAGTATGCTGAAGCATCCGAAGGATTAGATCCAGCTCTATGATGCCAGCACGTTCGCTAAAACTAATCGCTTTGTCAAAGTGAAGATCTAACTGCTTAGGCAAGTCACTGGGGGTGCCTTGAAGCATATATTCTCCTGCCAATTCCACAGCGCGAGCCAGATGGTATAATGATAGGAGTTCATACGCGGCACCTTTCTGCAACCGTTCATCCAAGCTAGTGAGATATACTGATTCGTACTCTCGTTGTTCTTTTTTCAAATCAACGATGTACTGCGTCGCTCTGTGCACGTCATCCCAAGTGTCTTTCTTAACGAGATATAGAATCGCCAGGTAGATTGTGGTAAAAACTCGCCGATCCCATTCTTCCCCAGAATCTGGGTTTACGTTAAGCTCATCGTGTTCTAGCAGAAACCTCTTGGCGTCTTCCCATTTATCTGCCAAATACGAAAAGGTTATTAGTTTCAGCGCATGTTTGATTTTCGCAATTTTCTCGCTCGGTATTGGCAAGACAGTCATCAAATTTATGTATTTTTGGCACAAGTCTTGGAACTCGAGGGCGGGTGCCTTATATTCTACGTCAACGCTCGTATTAAATGCATATTGCCATCGATCTAGAATCGATAATTCATACGCTTCGAGTACTTTTTTGATTAACAAATCATCAGCAGAAGTAGCATTTGGATCAAGATAAAATGCATTTTTTATTCTCCTCTTATCTGCTATTCGACTTGCCTCTTCTTCGATCGAAGCGTCTAGCAGATCTCTAGCTTGAATAAAGGCAGGCGGCGTCTCTATCATGAATTTAGTATCAGTCACAAAGCGTCGTTATGTAACCATAGTCCATTTTGGGCGTGTAAAGAGCCAATAATTCTAGGTGCATATCTTCTTCCAATTTCGGCGCAAGATACGAATGCACAGCCTGTAAATCTTTTTCATCAGGATCCACCTTTTGCCGCACCATAACTCCAACACATTTTATTCTTGCAGAACTTGTTGCGAACATATGATATGTTTGGATGGCTTTTATTAAATCATTCCTGAACTTCTCTCTGTGCGCTGAGTTGCTTGCCGCCTTGTACAGTAGCCATCTAACGAGGGCCCCTCGAGTCTCTTCGTTAACGATTAGATCCTCCAATTGGGCTCTTAAACCGCCCTCCCCATAAACTACGGAGGGGGGCCACCGATGTTGTTTAGATAGCTTGGTCTCTCCAAACAAAAAAACTGTAGCGTTATCGATATCCATGAATCCTACCAAGTCTGCGCCAGTTGCGAACGTTTTCGGGTTTTTCGTATCTCGTATGCTGTTACAATAGAATCTTGCATTCCGATGATCTTCCAAAAAACATTCCGCTAACAGTTCAGCTATTCTCCAGTCTTGTGCTACAACTTCAGTCTTTAGAGCGTTTTTAATCTGTTCTAATTCAAAGCCAGTCGTTAGACCTAGCTCATCACAAATGGATTTCAGTTCTTCCAGGTCGCGCAACTTCTTAAGAATCCGTGCCCGAACACCCATTTGATCAATATATCTTTCATTAAGTATTATTCCGGAATAACACGAGTTTACTCCATCGACTGGATCTAAACTATATGCAACATCCATTTCATAAGGGTTTCATAAAGCCCTTATTAAACTTTGTCGTTTCAATCTTGTTCGCATTGAAGATTTAAGGCCTTCTAAGGCTTTTTCATACTGGAAGCACATAGGTATCTCTTGATTTTTTTTGGAGCCACCTGATCAAGAAACCGCAACACTCCTCTCACGCTAAATATTAAAGAGATGTTAACACTTGCCAGCAAAAGGAACGCTGCGCTACCCCTGGCTCATGACTACTCAAAAAATGCGACGTCTCCCGGGCTTGCCAGAATGAAAACGAAATTGCGATGGATAGTTACCTATGAGATTGGGCTTCATTGCTCTTCTTTCTTTTTTACTTTCGGCACGTTTTTGCCGTTCAGTTATCACCTTTAGCACGAAATCGCTACATGTGCAAGCAACATACCCTCAAATCAACAAAGGTGAGAAGAAACAAGCCCTCTACAACCTCTTTGCTGCGTACATTCACACGGTGCCGCTGGAAGAGCTAATGGAAAGCTTCGAACGGGCCCGGCGAGACGCGCAACTGAGGTATGTGGCGATCTACGGGGCGGCCTGTAGCTACTGTCTCAGCATCGCCGAACGGCTTGACGTGTTTTATGTTGGAAGGTTAATATCCTTCCCAGGGATCAATTCAATGCCGATTGCAGCGCCCCTCCTTAACCGCGTGTCACAACTCTCATCGTGCGTCGTTCTCTTCCACCTTAATCTCATCACAACCGTCTAAGAATAGTGCGGGGCAGTCGGTGTTAAACGAAGTTCAGGCGTCCAACCCGACGAGCAATTTCTTCAAAATATTATATCTTTTAAATTATAATAAAAGAAAGATATTAAGATTTTCTGGAGTACTGTGGCCTTACACATCCCGCAAGCCAATAGATACTTCGATCAGCGAATCACAGTGTTTAGTTTCGCGCACGAAATTGTAGTACATTTTTGGCTTACTTTTGGCTTACTTTTGGCTTACTTCCACATGGAAGGCGTCACGTTTGACGTTGTAAGCCCCTGCTTGACCTTCTGTAGCATATGATTGAGCTATATGCGGCAAGTCTTGTTTCAGCAAGATCAATGATGCAACAGCAAAGATGCAGATAAATAAATAGTAATCAACGACCATAGGTACAAAGACAATGATCGACTTGGAGCAAGCTGTTTTTGATACCATCGCCGCCGAAATGAATCGGCTGACGGCTGACGAGCTGATCGTTGCCCTGCAGCGTAATGCGCTTGATGCTCCGAAAATGGGAGTGATGGTTCCGGGAAGCGGCTGCAGGTTCTGCGTGCCGCAGTACGATGACCTGCACCGTGAGACGGAGTCGGAATTTGAGTGCGATCTTAAGGCGTGTTTGACTCATTCGCTCGTGTACCACACACTCGGCATCCTCCAAGACGCCGACCTCATGGTCGACACGGCAAACGTCGCAACAGTACGCACCCGACTCACCGGTGTGCTGCAAACAATTTTCAGTGAGCAAAAAAGCAAGGAAATTGCAGCGCGTTTGGTGAAGACTTTGGAAACAACGGATCAAGCCCCTGTCAGTAATGGCTGGGCAGACTGAAAAGGTCAAGCGCTACGCGTGGACGGTCCTAAGTCTTTAAGCTTAGAAAGAAGTCGCTTGCAGTCCGCATTGCTGTCCGCCGCCGAGTGGGCGGGTGCATTCGAGATAAGCTCGAAAGCGACTTTCACACAGACCGCTTGGACGGCGGAGAGTAGATATAACAGCAATAAGTCTTTTCTAACAACCTAAGGAGGGTGAGACTATGCCGACGTGCAACGAATGTAAATTCTATAAGCCAATCGACGATAGCAAAGGAAATTGCTTCGGCAATGAGGTGCAAGGCGACCGAGACTCAAGTCAGTGTCCTACACGCACTTTCGTACCTAAATAGTTCCCGTCGTCGTTCCCGTTCATTCTACGCCCTGCAATAAGCGCAAAGACTCGTGGTCGCTCGCATTAGAAACGTAAGGATTGGAATCTCCGACGTTAAGATATGTAAAGAAGCACGATCCAATTAGAGCGGTCTTAGCCTTGAAGGGGGCCCCACCACAGGCAACCGTTGTTTTAACTCCCCATGCGCAACAATTCTATTACAGCGGAATCTTGTGTTAAGAATCTGATTCTTAGCGCCCAGCGAGTGCCGCCTCACTAACTGTAAAAAACGGCACGTGAGTGCGACTTTCGGAATTTCGAGTTATCCGTTGCTTTTGACGAAAGACTGCTTTTCCATGCGCCTAGGGCTTAAAGCGCCGTGGCATAGGCATGTGCATTTTTCCGTGCCTTCCCATCTTTCCCTTGTGCATTTTTTTCATCACGAAAAACAGCCCAACCATGATGGTCGGCACGACGGTGAACATGATAAACATGGCAGCCATGCACAGCATAACCATAAGTTGTGCGAGCAGCAGCATCACCGTAATGAAACGATACGCCATCGTGAACGGCCACATCATCATGCGAAACGGCACCTTCACGGGCGACATCATCATTTTCATTGGCAGAAACATCAGTTTAATAAGACCCATCCTTTAACCCTCGCTTTGATTCCGGTATCGTTAGGCGTCTCAAGCTCTCGATTCTACGCAAAGCCAACAACGCACACACGAGCGCAGAAATCGTGCACGCGGCTGAAGCCCTCGGTGAGCTTAATACCGATCTTTAGCTTGTGAGAGCGTTTGATTTGCCAACTACTTTAACAGTCTTTCGCGCCTTTATAACACTTTCCCTTTCTAACAGAGCAGATTTTGCAGCCTGCGCCATTGTTTGCCGTCGCTATGCACTAGCAAATGGGGAGCGAAAACGGCTTTCCGGCTATTAGCTTAAGAGGAATTTCAACGCAACCAATAACAGCGCCACACCAAAGACCTTTTCTAAGACAACATTTGGAACACTCGTTGCGATTTTCGCCCCGAAAAATGCTCCGATAAAGAATCCAATGCCGAGAATCGCTGCAATCTTCAAGTCCGCGTAGCCACTTTGGTAGTACGTCAATGCAGCTAGCAACCCGAAAGGTGCCGTAAGCAGAATAAGCGTCGTGCCTTGCGCTTCGTGCTGGGTAAGGCCGACAAGCACCACCAGCGCTGGTACAAGAATAATACCGCCGCCAATGCCCAACAAACCGCTTAAAACGCCAGCCGTCGCTCCAAGGAGTAGGTAGAGAATTATGCTGTCCACGCCGTATTCACCTCCCGTTTCCGCTCTGCGCCAGTCATGATTTGAGGCGTAGGCTTTTAACCGTGTCGGATGGACTGCGTGCCGCAAAAAGAGCTTCGTCGAAAAGGCCCACTCATTTCAAGCTCGTTCGGCTATGCGTCACAACGTGTGACGGGTTTTATTCGGATTGGCCGTGGCCGGTTCGACTTAGCTTCTCAGATTTGAATGCCGCTCGGCCAATTCTTCCTCTTTTTTCTCCAAAGCCGCTATAAGACCTGCGATAACGCTGTCCAAGAACACCATAACGTTAATCTCAAAAAGCGTTCCAAGTGGCGTTAGAGAGATCGAAACACCGGTGACCTGGCGCTCCAAGAAGCTTGTTTCATCGGCTTCTGTTCGGCCACGGATCGTAACAACGTTCGCGGCAAGTTTGCCCAGGGACGAGTCCGTGTTCGAGGTGACGACTACGATTCTGGCCCCGTGATGTTTGGCGATCCTCGCCGTCTCGTTGACCGGACCTGTTTCACCCGTCCCGGAAACGGCGATCACGAGATCGTTTCCTCTGACGGCCGGGGTGACGACCTCACCGAAGACGTACACGTCGAAACCCAGGTGCATCAATCGCATGGCGAAGGAACGGGCGACCAACCCCGACCGACCTTCTCCGAGGAGGAATATGCGATGGCGTTCTGCGTGCGTTGTAAGGATTTCGGCTACAAACGCGTTTACCTCAGAACGGTTGAGCGTGGCTGCCTCTTTTCTCACTCTGCCGGCAATAGATTCCATTGTTCGCTTAATGCGACTGTAAGGTTCGCCGGTGGCGGGGTCTGCTGTCATTAAGTCTTCCTTATCGTATTAGTCCCTTCAAATCCGACAATAACGAAGTATCTTTCGGTTAAGTCGGCGCAAAGCCCAGCGCCTCGCATCGAGTCGTGCTCTTTACGCGCCATTTTTAGCAACACTCTACAATGCCTGCCCCAGGGGTTGCGCGATTTAGCGTATCATCTTGCAAGGCCTGAAACAGCAAGACTTGGACATAAACGATAGCATATTATACAGGCAGCGCGAATCGAGCGTGCGACAGTGGTATTTGCTCAAATGAGACGCTGAGGAGAACCCGAATATGCCGAAAAAGAAAAAGCTCACCTACACCTCGCTTCTCGATAGCAGAGACATTCATAGAGGATACGAACAGGCGCTGGAAACGGTACAAGGAGAATTCGGACAGCATCATCCCATGTTCATCGGCGGCCGGCGCGTCGCAGCTATCGAGGATTTTGAGACGCGATCACCCATCGATAACGACATCGTCATCGGCACGTTTCAAAAGGGCGGAGAGACAGAGGCACAATCAGCGGTCGTCGAGGCTAAGCAGTCGTTTATTTCGTGGAGTCAAATTGATCGGGCCGAACGCTTGCGGATCACTCGCGCCGTCGCGGACCGCTTGGAAAAAGAGGGTGCCCTCTTAGCTGCGCTCATGACGTATGAGGTGGGAAAAAACCGGTCCGAAGCGCTCGCTGAGGTATGTGAAGCGGTCGAGATGCTCAGGTACAATTGCGCTATTTACGAAGAGCAAAAGGGCTTCACCCTTCCTATGTCGCAGGTCACCGGAGAGCGAAGCACCAGTACTATGCGACCGTATGGCGTGTGGGCGATAATCTCCCCGTTTAATTTCCCGCTCGTGCTCGCTGCGGGCATGATTTCAGCAGCACTCCTCACCGGGAATACCGTAGTCTTTAAGCCGACGAGCAAAGCACCGCTGACCGGTCTGAAGCTGTACGCAGCCTGGGTGCAAGCAGGAGTTCCTGGGGGCGCGCTGAATATGATTACGGGTCCAGGAAAGCCATTTGGAGCGGTCGCAGCGGCCCACCCAGATGTGGCCGGAATCGCCTTTACGGGGTCACGGGATGCAGGAATGTGGCTGCAGCGCAACTTCTCGGTCCGCCAACCTTATCCCAAGCCATTTGTCGCAGAAATGGGCAGCAAGAATCCTGCTATCGTCACCGCTTCTGCCGACCTTGATAAGGCGGTCGAAGGAGTGCTCAAGGGAGCCTTCGGCTACAGCGGGCAGAAATGCAGCGCCACGTCGCGCGTGTATGTTGAGGCAGCAGTAGCGTCTGACTTCATCGAAAGGCTCCGCGTCAAGACCGAACAGGTTATTGTGGGCGACCCCCGAAAAAGCGACGTTTTTGTGGGGCCCCTCATCGACCAAGCGGCACTTACGAAGTTCACAGATGCAGTCAAAGATGGTCTTGCAGACGGGGGGGCTGTCATAACAGGTGGCAAGGTGCTGCGCGACGGTGTGTGGAACAAGGGGTGCTACGTGCGCCCAACCATCATGACGGGACTACCGCGAGGACATCGCCTGTTCAATGAGGAGCTATTCGTGCCGTTTCTGCTCATCGATACCATCACATCACTTGAAGAGGGCTTGCGAGAGTCAAACGATACCGAATACGGTCTGACCGCAGGCATTTTTTCTGAAAATGAGGGTGAGGTTGCGCGCTTCTTCGCTTCTGTGCAGTTCGGCGTGTGTTACGCGAATAGGCGTGGTGGTGCAACAACCGGTGCGTGGCCCGGCGTTCAGCCTTTCGGCGGGTGGAAGGCGAGCGGAGTAACAGGAAAAGGAGTTGGAGGGCTATACTATCTGCTCTCTTATGTCCGTGAGCAAACGCAAACGAGAGCGTGATTGTCGTGGCACGTCGCGCTGAGATAAGATGAATGATTCGCCCGGCGTGGCCGACGCGGTGATTACATCCGCCGAAACAAAGAGGTATGATCGCGCTAAGCTGAAAAAAACTGCAATTGTGCAAGGCTGCGGGGAAGGTACATGAGGAAACAGGCGAAAATCAGGGCACCAACATATGCGGTGCAATGGAATTATCTCGCCAACGAGGGGCGCAAGGCAGACCGGTACGGACCGTATATGCTGCAAGCGGGTATTTTAAGGTCGTTTGTTGATCCGCGAGGTCTGGCGCACAGAGACATAGTCCAGCTCGGCGTCGTAAGCCTCGAACGGATTAATGAGGTGTCACACCGACACGCGTTTTGGGTCATCACCGAAGCGGCGCTCGAGTCGCTTGAGCTGGAAACAGAAACGCGCGAACGCATCAGTGCCGAGTTGTCAAAGGTCGTGCCTTTGCCAAGCGAGGGCGAGATTATAAGTCATAAAAACAAGCTCAGCGCGCTCTCCCGGCCGTTGCGAAAGCGATAGAGAGTATGCTCTCAGACTGTATGTTTGAGTTGATCCATAGAGTGTGAAGCAACTGCTCGTTGCGCAGCTTCTTCCTATATGGCCTGACCACTCGCCGAACAACACCTGTACCGCCTATATGCAAAACGCAACAGCGATTTTACGCGTGCCTCATTCACAGAAAGTTTTACGCGTTCTCACATTCATACGTCCAGGTATAAGGAGGAATCATCACGATGACACTAGAAAGGAAAATAGTCTATTTCGAAGCACCTGGAGAGGAGAACACAGCTGCCGTGTTTACCAGCGCGAAAGAGCGCGCCGATGAACTCGGCATAAAGCACGTCCTAATCCCTTCGGTGCGAGGGGTTTCTGCAGAAAAAGCCTTAGATTTTTTTGCCAATACAGGCTTAACGCTCTTCTTTGTAGGCACCGATCCTGCACGATTTTCGCCAGAAACTAAGAAGCATATTGAAGATTCGGGTTTCAAACTCGCGTTTTACAAACAAGTCGATTATCAGTATACCGATGAGGTAAAGAATGCCTTTCGAAGGTTCGGGCAAGGCACCAAAGTAGCTGTCGAAGTTACGTTGATCGCAGCACAGGAAGAGATCGTCGCACTAGGTGCTGAAGTTGTAGCTCTTGGTGGAAGCGCGAAAGGGTTAGACACCGCGCTCGTCATTAAGGCGGCGACGAGTGACGAGTTCTACGAGCTTGAAATTCGCGAAATCCTCTGCAAGCCGCGTAAGACTAAAACCTGAGTGCAAGCGACATCGCACATTAGCAGGCTGTGACCACGACCAAGTCGCAATCTAGTCTCAACTGCGTTCAAAACGCGATGTCGTGAACGTTCGCGGCGACCTGGAGAGCGTTCAAGCTATGGAGATCAAGCGCTTCTCGCGTATAGAGCAAAGCAACAGAGGCACAGCTGTGGCCCACTCACTTTGGAGGCGTTGAACCTACACTTCCCAAAAGGCCACTACTTTTCCGACGTTGATAAAATCTCGACGTTGGTCGTGCTCGAGCACGACTACCCCATCGGCGCTGCCGACTACCTTACCGGTGATGGTTTCACTCGGTCTGCCGCCGAAGTACACTTCTATCGTTTTGTTGATGAAATGCTCAGAAATCGTCTTATCTAGCATTGAACCCCTCCTTAATTCTATGTAGTTTGGTCAGGCATTATATTACTGTAGTGTCTTTGTGTGTTGTTACACCCCTTTACGCCGTGCGCTTTATGATTCGTCTTTCTCGAAGCTTTGATTATCCGTGGCCAGCGCCGCGCTAGTCCTCGATCGTAATGCGAGTGCCTGCATTGTTAAAGAAGAAACGGTCTCCAAACGCTTTAGAGAGCTTCACAGTGGCAGGCAAACCAGTGCAGTGAGAAACGCCGATGCGCTCAACGTCGAGTGCTTCAAGCCCTTTGATGGTCGCTTTAAGCTGCTCTTCCGAGGCCTTCATCAAGTGCGTTCCACCGATGACCATGTGAATACGATCCTCGTTCGCCACCTTCTCTGCCTGGAGCAACGTGTTGATAAGACCGCGATGCGCGCAGCCCAAGACGACGACGAGACCGAGATCGGTCGTGATTATGAGTGCAAGGTCATCGGCCATCGGATCGGGCCGTACGCCTCGCTCGTCACGAACGTACAACTCTGGATCCACTCGCTCGTAGGCCGTGTCCAGCGGGATTTCGCCCGTTGTAACGATTCGATTGGTTATCCGCGCCGGCTCGCTCGTACTTACAAACGCCGCGCCAAGACTCTCTAACGCCCCTCGTACGTACGGCATTCCCGCGTAGATATTCTTGTGAATAGGTCCTGAGTACTTGGGAATCCAGATGTCCGGATGCGCAACCACGTTAACGGAACGCGTTTCTTCTGAGAGAGTGGGATCTTTTCGTATACCGCTAAGCACTGAGTACAGACCACCCGTGTGGTCGCGGTGCCCGTGGCTGAGCACGATAGTATGAAGTGAAGACCAATCAACACCCAAGAGGGCTGCGTTGGCTATTACCGCACTGCCTTGGCCCGTATCAAGCAGGACCGCGACGTCGTCGGTTTCGACGAGAGCGCTAAACCCCCACTCAGCATATAGGCCGGCGCGTGCTACAGTGTTCTCACTAAGCGTCGTAATAGCAATCGTCATCCCTTCGGCTGTCCTCCATCACAGATCTAATGCCCATATTTATGGGCTTCCTCACGGCTGCCTAACAGAAAGATGCTTCACATAATAAACTCTGCCCACTTTTCCTTTCGAGGAGTTCCTGTTCGAACAGTGACGGCAACTCCGTATGCACGTAACGGTTCCAAATCTGACTACGGTCGAAAAAATCGATAGCCTTAAAACCGCGAACCGCGAGGGAACCACAACCGAAAAGAGGCGACTAATCGAGAGGCTTTATGGTTAACCGCGCAGCAGAGTATTGGCCCTATGGTTTGTTCGGCGTCGCCATCATTGCCGCGGTCCTTAACATCGCACTTTTCAATGGGGGGGCTGTCGAGTCGTTTCTCCTTTGGTTCCTTGTCATCGTGGTCGGCTTCGGTTCGCTCTACGCTTTTGTGGGACACGCGTTTGTTGCCGACGACGTGGCACGGAGCATTGGATGGCCCACTGGAAGCCCGTTTCAATTTGAGGTAGCGTTACACAACCTCGCCATAGGGGTTTTAGGGGTGCTCTGTTTCTGGCTGCGCGGCGACTTCTGGAGCGCCACCGTCATCGCGTTTGCCGTTTTTGGGCTCGGGGCGGCGTACGGCCACATTCGCGATATACGACTTCACCGAAACTACGCCCCCGGCAATGCAGGACCGATTCTATACATAAGCGATATCCTCTTACCGTTGCTGCTCGTCGTTTTGCTGGTCGTCTATCGTGCATAGCCAGACTAAGGTCACCACGCACGTTTTTTTATAATAAAGCTATTAAAGAGACTAATAGCCGAAACAGGAGCGAATAGAAAGTTCTTTATCGTGCACAAACCTTCGTTAATAGTGCTATTAGTTTACCGGAGATGAAACACATGGTGAGTCGAGTAGAATACTTAAAGGTGATGGCTGGCCTGATCACGACTGCCTTCGCGTTCATCGCAGGCCTTGCGTGGAATCAAGCAATACAGTCTATCTTTATTTATTTTTTGGGAACTCCTAACAGCATTGCAGGAAACCTGTCATATGCAATTATCATAACCATTGTCGCAGTGATCGCCACCGTATATATCGCTGGTGCGGCCTCGAAAGCGGCAGGGGAAGAGATGAAGTAGGTGCAAACTGCACCACTCTTTCTTTTTTTGAGTAGGCCGTAAGAACGAGTGAGTCAGCTTTTTTGGCACTTCGCGCGGCAGAACATCCCCGCAATCATAAGAACAAGGGGCTTTAAATAGTAGATGCAGCGAACTGCGGCACACAAACACACGCGAGAGGATGAATGGCGCAGAAGAAGTTTGATATTATGATCCACCTCTGGTGGGAGAAACAGATACGCAAAATAACGATCGTTTCGGAAGACACGCGCATAGAGATGTGGTTTCGTAATTTCGGACATATCACCCTAGAGGAGAGAAGAACGCGTGACGTCTTTAGCGGAATTATCCAGGGGCTCACGGGAAGCTCCGAAGGTGACCAGCCCGAAATCTTTGCAAATGTCATCAAGGGGGGATCGAAGACACGCGAGCGCGTGCGAACACGAGAAGAGCTACTTGCGTTGGTGAAGAAGGCAGTCAGTTGAGTACGCGGGCGAAGGACATGTAAGAGCGGCAGCGTCCAAAGCCGTTCTTAACAAACGATCGGGCAAGCAAAATAGCATTTCAGCTTTTTGCGACGCAATATGTCGTACGCTTTGCGTCCTGCACGCACCGTATTCGTTTCCGTGCTTCGAGATCGAGTTTGACGGTTTCGACATACCAGCCCACCGAACCTTAAAGCGTGCCTCGGACTTTTTGTTCAACGCACGCGTTTAGCTCAGCGTGCGTTAACGCACACCTACCCAAACAGGTCAGTATTGCTTCGCCTATCACTTCGTATTTTCCTTTGTCGATGCTCAGCCCTTACTTCCATTTAGGGTGCCCGTTCGTATTTTTTCGCGCACACGTGCCATCACTTATGCTTTTCTGTGTAACAATTGCGCTGTTTGCGAAGTCAACCCCTTCGGGTGGCCAAATTTATCATAAAGGCTCTGGCAGCAAGGCGTAGAAAGAGCGTTCGAAATGGTTAAAACGATTCGAGATCTATATGGCAACTACATTCGACCACACAAACGGAGGGGTCAAACGATCAAAACACGCGTGATGTTTCTTACCTTGCGACAGTTTAAACTGTTGCAGCGATCAACCTTTTCGAAGTGGCAAGCACGCGATGAAGCAGGCGTATCGACAATAAAAGAGTTGCTTGCGAAGTATTCCGCGTTTGTGATCCGGAGCGACGGAGCTCTGCTCGGTGTCACGACTGATTCAGTTGGCCGATACAACCGACACATGCTTGATAAGCGATTTGTTGACGAGAATGGATTCAAGGCGTTGCAGTTCCAGTTTCCAAGTTTTGAAGAGGAAGCTGAACAAGACACATAGGATAGGCGCACGCCGTTTTTCTAAAACCGTCTTCTGAGGGTTTCTTGCAAAAAACTACGATCTTGCACGTCACCGCTCTGCGCGAATGGGCGTAGCAGCGGCGTTTCGTCTGTGCTTGTCGGAGCTGCGGTGATCGACCTATCCAATCCAGCAGCCGGGGCCGATATATGTTTCCTCCACACGCAATCCAAGCTTTTTAGCGCGCGCGAGTATGGTATCTGTCCACAGTCCGAAGCTTGGATCGAGTATGACGCTGTATCCACCTTCATAGCCGTGCAGCGATCCGTCCTCATACCATGCAAGATAATCAAACAAGTCTAACGTCGGGACGACTCGTTCGCTCACCCAGCTATCATAGTCCTTTCCAGTCTCTTCTTTCCATTCAAGAAAAGTCGTGCCGTACAATTGCCAATCTGCTACGTTGGCTCGCGTCAGCTCCATAAAGGACTTTGCACCGATGATTCGAATGTACCGCATAGTCTCCATTTCCTAGAATCGAGCTTACACGACGAGCGGAACTGCAAGATGTACCCGTTCATCCGGCAACTTCACGTCGTGTCAAACTCACTCGCGTAGCGTCAACCTCAACTAAGAATAAAAACCCCCTATGAAGAAATATACACATGCTACAACAGCGTTCATCACACGCTTTTCAACAGACTTCGCGCTGCATAAGCTTAAAACTCATGCCCGCTACTTAACCACTGTGTCTTTTTACAGAGGCTTCGTAACGCTCTTGACAGCTGCGCGCACTGATGGGTCGGGCCTTGCAGGTCCCGGCGTTGTTGGCGGCTTTGCAGGCGGAGCACTTGGCGTTGTTGTAAGCGTCCTTGCGAACATATGGTCTGGCGTCATTGTTGGCGTTGTCGTCGGTGCGTTAGTCGGCGCCTGGAGTGGCAGGCACCGCGGCGTGGTAGTTGAAAGCCTGATTGGCGGGTTGGTGGGTTCATTCGTCGGGGTTCTGCTCGGTGTCTTTTTAGGCATCCCCTTGGGAGGCATACTAAGTGCTGCCTTCGGCCTGCTGCTTGGCGTCATCGTCGGGGGGGCACTAGGCGCATTCATTGGTCAGCAAATCTTTGGTGGGGTCGGAGCGCTGGCTGGAGCCGTCATTGGCGCGGTTCTCGGACTCGTGGTTGGAGTGACCCTCGGGGCTCTTCTCGCGCCGCTGGCTGGAATACTGATTGGGGGGCTTCTCGGCGCCTTAATTGGCGCAATACTTTAACGTCCGTTTTGCGCAATTGTGGTCTGTCTCACCAGTTGCATTTTTGCTTCACCTAGTGATGCTCCAAAGCGCAGCTGTGAGAAAGAACTAAATACGAACATTCAAGCTAAGCTAAATGCTCCTGCATCGTCTGGGACTCGACGCTCTTGTGGGGTCAGTTTCATAAGGTATGTCGGAATCGAGCTGAAATCGCTTCAGACGTCCTGCGTTTTGAGGCACGTATCAAGCAAGCTGAGGAAAACTGAAAATGGGAAGCGCGCCAGCTGGAAAAATCGTGTTCGCGTGCTTGCTTGTTTCCATAGTACTATTTTCCATGGTCCACGTAAACGCGCAGGGCGCAGAGAGCGGGCAAACGAGAAAGTACGTCGTTTTTAGGGAAGATGACGTCACGCCTGGGGCTAAGTTTGCCGAACTTCAAGCCGTCAACCAAGTGCACATCGATAAGAACGTGCCGGTGACGATGGGCATCATTCCGCATCCAAACGCATCGGCAGGCAATCAGCTCCTTCAAAACAAACCATTCCTCAACTACATGCGATCAATCGCTTCAAACCGCCTTTTTGAGTTCGCACAACACGGATATACTCATCAGAGCAGAGGTACAGCAAGCCCGAGCGAATTCTATGGGCTTCCCTATGCAGTTCAGTATGACACGATAAAGAAAGGGCGGGACGACATCACGCAGGCGTTTGGGGTCGTTCCTACGACGTTTATCCCGCCGTTTGATAAGGGAGACAATAACACGCTAAAGGCGGCTAAAGCGTTAGGGTTCATGGAATACAGCACGGCATTCCGCGATTTCAACATAAACGAAGGATATATGAACGGCGTGAGAGTCGACGCCGTCTCGCTAGTGTTCGCCAACGAGAGCCTTCAGTCGATGGAGAGCACAACTGATCAGTTCCTCAACGATACCCATGGCATCGATACCTTAGTGGTGCTGTATCACCCCGCCGATTTCAGCGGGCCCGATGGTGCCGTCAATTCTGAGAGAGTAAAGATGCTAGCCGACTATATTGACTACCTAGAAGGCACAGGACGAGTGCAGTTCACAAAGCTTGATCGCACGTGGACGACTGAGGGTAGCGGGAGTTCATCGAGCAGTGGGGCCTCCACCTCAGAAGCGAGCAGCATTTTGACAAGCAATGGTCTCAGTGGGGGGCTTGGCGCTCTGCCACTCTATGCGAGCTTCGGATTGATTGCCTTCGCTTGCATCGGTTTTTTCTGGTTTATAGCTCGACCCCGAAGGCAACCGCCGCCGAAACGATTGTGAAGCGCAACGCCGCGCCACGAAAAAGACCGAGTTGTGCGCTGCGGCTTGTCCGGCTACAATTATCTCTCCGCATTTGCTTTCACAAGCCCGTGCGCGTTAACGCAAATATCCAGAAGCTGGGTGTTTCTGGTCTGCTGCCTGATGGGGGCCAGGAACTCAAAGTAGGACGCGTCTCGCGACTACCTCCGCCTAAGCCAGCCCTTCGAACTTAGCTCTAGCCTGACCTATTTCAAACCGGCCAAGCGCACACTCGGACGACACACGCCCCGAGCACTATTTAAGTCATATAGTCCCAATAATTCATGCACTTGCCATTTTTGGGAAGAGCGGTCGCAACTGCCACAGTCGATCTTCAACGCTAACCCTTGGTAGGCGAGAGTGCGCCAAGTCTGTTGACCTACTAGCAACGTTTCGAGTGTGGCCAGTGCTGCAAGACAAGTCAAACGAAATCAGACGCAATGCAAGAGTCAGACCGAAAATCGCCCTCGTCTGCTCGCTCATTCTTATGCTTCTATTCTCGATGCTCTTTGTGTGCGTAGGCAGTGGAGCGACGGGTTATGCACAAACGAACAAGTATGTTATATTTAGAGATGATGATGTCGCGCCCAACGCCGACTTTGCCGAACTTCAGGCCGTGAACCAAGTGCACATCGACAAGAACGTGCCGGTGACGCTTGGCATCATCCCCCATCCGTACCCTACGCCTTCCGGCAACCAGCTGCTTGAAGTAAATCACCAGTTTCTTGATTACATGCGGTCAATCGATTCAAACCACCTTTTTCAATTCGCACAGCACGGCAATACGCACCAGAATGTCGCGCCGTCACCGCAGGGCCCCAGTGAGTTTTATGGGAGGCCCTATGCCGCTCAATACGATGCAACCAAGCAGGGGCGCAACGACATCACCCAGGCGTTCGGGGTCACGCCCACTTCGTTTCTCCCTCCATTTGACAAGAGCGACAACAACACGCTAAAGGCGGCAAAAGCGCTGGGGTTCACGGAATATTGCACCGCCTTTGCAGATTTCAACATAAATCAGGGATACCGGGATGGTATCAAAATAGATACGATCTCGATTGAGCTCGGTAACAATAGCCTTCAGTCGATGGAGAACGCAACCGAGCAGTGGCTTAACAATGATCGTAGCACCGATACCTTCATTGTGCTGTACCACCCCGCCGATTTCAGGGGGCCTGATGGTGCAGTCAATACCGCGGAAGTGAAGCTGCTGGGAGATTACATCGATTACTTGCAGGGCACCGGACGCGTGCAGTTCACAACGCTCGATGGTTCGTGGACTACGACGGGTAATGGCGCTGTTGCTTCATCGAGTAGCCAAGGGGCCACTACTGTGGGAGCAACAGACGCCCCAAACGTCGGTGCTAATTCAGGAGACATTGGTGGCCTGAACGGTGGGCTTGTAGGGTCGGCGGTCTTCGTGGTTCTCGCAGCGATTCTCGTTTTTTCGCTCGCCTCAATACTCACGATTCGACTAGGCAAGAACAAGAACCGACCTAAGAGGTGAGTGGAGGGCCAATACCGTTTTGGCACGACGCCTCGCCTGTAATCTGATTCCTTAAAGGAAGGCAACTGATACGCAACCAGCAAGGGCTGGTTACCAACTAAAGCTTGAATCTCAACGAATCTTCTTCGCAAGACCCTCGGTCAGCCGCTGCAACGCAGGCGAGCTATCGTGCGGATCAAGCTGGACTTCAATAATCGTAAACCCCTTTGTGTATGCCTGCGCCGCGTCGAGCGCGTGGTTGAGCTCATCCTCCGTTGTCGCCACGGTGCCCTTTCCCGCACCAACGATCTCTGGAATCAGGCTATACTGCCACACCTGGAGGTCGTTGAACGGCCCGTCTTCCAAGGGCCGTTCCGTCGCATACCCATAATTATTGAGTACGACGATGATTGGATTCAGGCCGAGTCGCGCGACAGTTGAGACCTCGATTCCGGTCATTTGGAAGGCCCCATCGCCGACCAACACCAACGGACGAAGATTGGGATTCGCGAGTTGTGCCCCAATGCTCGCTGGCACCGCAAAGCCGAGCGAGAGGTAATACCCTGGCGACAGGAATTCAGTTCTGCGGTGGGTAATGAGGTCAAGCCCTCCGAAGAGCGCATCGCCAACGTCTGCGATGACTACGGTATTATCCTCGAGGGCCCAGTTAAGCCGCTCAAACAACCTTTTGACGGTAATCTTTCGCCCTCTTTTCGTTAAGAAAGGCTCCATTGACCGTGGACGCGGCAAATCGTGGGGGGTCCGCGGCGTGAGGGGGGCGCTAATCAGCCCATCGAGGAAATCGTGGAGGCGGACGTGCGCATAGTGCAGGTGCCTAATCGAACACTGCTCGCTTGTGACGTAGATTGCCTTTTCTTGATCGATATGTGCTGTGTATTGCCCCAAGTTGACGTCCGTCATGAATGCACCAAGCACAATTAAGCAATCACTTGATTCGACGTAGTTGCGGACCGATTCAAAGCCCATAGCCCCTTCATAGATGCCTATGTAGAGCGGATGGTACTCGCCGACGACAGACTTAGCGAGAATTGTAGCGGCGACTGGTATGCGCACTTTGTCGATGAAAGCGAGGAGCTTATCCTGCAGTCCGAAACGGTGCAGCTCGACACCCGCGATTACTACGGGCTGCTCCGCTGAGTTGATCATCATTACTGCTTCGTCGACAGCGCTCTGCAGAGCGTTTTGATTGCTCGCAGCTTCTCGCATTACCGGAGCCGGATCGGGCAGCTTGACGGGCGCGAACGTCATATCGCGCGGGAGCTCGATGTACACCGGTCGACTAACGCGGAGTGCTTCTGACAACACGCGATCAATCTCTCCACACGCAGTGCTTGGGTCGTCGAGGACCGTAGACGCGATAGTCACTTCCGCAAAGACTTTCCTCTGCGTGTCAAAGGTCCGTACTTTGTGGTGGAGGAGCGGGTTGCCGATCCGTTCTTTGATTCCAGGAGCTCCGGCGATGACCACAAGCGGAGATTTTTCCGCATACGCCTGCGCTGTGGCATTCACGACCTTTAGACCGCCAACAGAATAGGTAACGCATACGGCGCCTATTCCCCGGATGCGTGCATAAGCGTCGGCCGCGTAGCCCGCGTTGAGTTCATCGCACGTCGTGACAAGGTTGAGTTCGCTATCGTTGAGCTGCTTGAAGAAGCCCAGCACGTAATCCCCCGGCACTCCGAAGACGTGCGACACGCCCAATGATTGCAGTCGGTGGATAAGATACGTTCCAACGTTGTCTGAACGACTGGGTGTTCCAGTTGCAAGAGCATTGTCATTTTCCATGAGCCCCCCCGGTTCGTAGTGAACCTTTAGCTATTGCTCAATATATGGCTTGCTCAGTCAACGAATCGTAGTTGAAGGCAGCAACTATCAATCGTCCTGCCGCCTATTGAGCGACATAGGTGTGTGCTGCCATTTAACGTCCGCATATAGGCCAATCGCACTTCATAGAATGGCGATCTTAAATGGGAATCCGCCGCCCGAACTAATTACTGCTCACCCTCTCCTCACGAAAAAAGTATTATGGCGCGTTCAAACGAGTGCGGTCCAGCAGCGGACGGCGCGCAATATATTTAAGCGAATACGTTTCAATGCGGCATCAATGCTAAAAAGTGACCTGTTTGCAGCGCTTAAGACGACTGTGATCTTTTTGGTACTGTGTGGCTTGGTTTTTCCGCTCTTACTGGTGGGGATCTCACAGATTGTCGATAAGCCGGCTGCTGAGGGAAGCGTGCTGACACAAAACGGCACAGTTGTGGGCTCAGCCTTAGTCGGACAGCTCTTTAGCGATCCGATGCACTTTCAATCGAGGCCGTCTGGGGTGTCCAATTGGGGCCCAAATAATCCTGCTCTCATCGCAAACGTAAGTCAGCAGGTAGCGTATCAAAAAACGCTCAACCCATCCATCAGTCTCGTACCGATCGACCTAGTGACACAATCGGGATCAGGAACTGATCCTAACATCGCACCTGAGAGCGCCCTACTGCAAATTCCGCGTATCTCAAACCTAACCGGGATCTCTCAGGACGTGCTCACGAGACTCGTCAACCAGTATACCGAGAATCCCGTTGCCGGGGTCTTTGGAGAGCCGCGCGTGAACGTATTACAGCTCAATATCGCATTAGATAGTTTATTGACCCCTACGGCGCTGAACGCTGCAGAGGCGAACGCGACGGCGCTCAACGCACTGGCCTCGAATGCAACAGCCACAAACTCGACCGCCACGTGACCCTACGCACGCACGACGAAGATATTTCTGTCTGTCTGTTCGATAACTTTGTCCACTACCGTCCCGAAAATCGCGCTTGCCCCCCGAGACCGCTCTGAAGCCCCCATGATGATGAGATCGTAATCTTTTGAGACTGTAGTGATCTGTTCAACAACAGGGCCCGAGAAGATGCTGATGTCTACGTTATCGTACGTTGAAGCGAGCAGCTGCAAATCGGCCTGCGTATCGCTTTCGTTGGGCTCTGCGATGTGAAGGAGGGTAATGCGACCATGTGCATTCTCGGCAAGGGCCCGTGCCACCTGGACTGCGTGTATAGAGTGTTTGTACCCCGCCGATGGGACGAGTATTCGCTCAAAAGTGCTCTCGTATTTCAAGTTAGACAGGATCACATCGCAGGGCGCATCGTGCATCAGTGGGTAAATGACGTCGCCGTACCTGATCTTATACAGGGTTGATTGCAAGCTGTAGCCTAGAATCGCTAGGTCGATGTTGTGCGTGGCTATCTGATTAAGGATCGTATCGCGAATCGATGATGAAAGCATAATTTCGGGCACGACCTCGGCTCTGTCAGGTGCTACTGATTTCATAAGCCGCGTCACGAGATTAGTCTTTTTCCGATAGCTCTCAGCACGATCGGGATAATCCTCGCGCGTTCCGACCACACTTAGTACTACGATTGTGCCATCAGGGTCGAGCAACTGTAAGGCTGCCTTAAGCGTGTATTCAGCATTTCGCGGGTTTGATACGGGTAACAATATGCGTTTATACATTTCTCAGCAGCCCCTTCGTTTTTGCTCCTAACTTTTCAAGGCACCTATATATACGCTTCCCACGAAGGATAATGGCGCTTGCAGCCCTCGCCAGTTTTACATAGCTTGTTGCTGACCAGAATAGCGAGAGTGCCGGAAAAACTCCCGCAGATAAACCCGTTTTTCGCAGGTGAGTTTCGTCCGGAATGAGCGCATCGAGGGTGGGTTAGCGTTTACGTCCTGTGGTACACACTGCCATACAACTGCGGCCACCGCATGCTACGGTTATGGTCAGATCGCGGACATCCTTGACCTGCAGCTGTCAAATCCGAACGGATAGGTGCGTTAGATTTAAATAAGATAGACGTCGTTTAGGCGGCTTAGTGTTTACGTCCTGTGGTACACACTGCCATACAACTGCGGCCACCGCATGCTACGGTTATGGTCAGATCGCGGACATCCTTGACCTGCAGCTGTCAAATCCGAACGGATAGGTGCAAAGAATGGGTGGTCTTAAGTGGACCTGACGTCAATCATCGCGGTTGTAGTCATCATCGTCGTCCAGCTGCTCTTGATCCGCCCTATGGGCCGATACATTGTCCAGACTTATTACAAAGAGCGGAGCAGATTCGATGCGTTTTTTGGACCTGTTGAGCGCCTTCTGTTTCGAGCACTCGGCGTCAATCCGAATGAGGGGATGAGCGCCAAACGCTACATCGGCAATCTCCTGTTGTTCAACCTGTGCATGGGGGTACCCGTTTTTCTCGTTCTCCTTTATCAAGGGTCCCTCCCCCTGAACCCTGCCCAAGCGCCCGGCATGAGTCTTGATCTGGCGGTGAATACCGTCTCGAGCTTCGTCACGAATACGAACTGGCAGTTTTACGCAGGGGAGACGCAGGCATCGTACCTCAGCCAGATGATGCTCATATTTCTCCAGTTCACCTCGGCGGCGACGGGAATGGCCATCGGAGTGGCGGTCATCAGGGGGTTTGCGAGCAAAGAGCCACGAGCGGGATTCAGGAAGATCGAACACGTGGGCAACTTCTACTTCGACTTAGTGCGATCCATAACCCGGATACTTGTGCCCATTTGCCTCATCCTTTCACTTTTTTTTGTCGCCCAAGGCATTCCCCAGACGTTGAACGGGCCCGTTCAGTACACCACGATTGAAAATCAAAGCGCGACGCTGTCCCTAGGACCTGTCGCTTCAATGGAGTCGATAAAGATGCTCGGCTCAAACGGAGGCGGGTTCTACGGACAAAACTCCGCTAACCCCTATGAGAACCCGACCCCACAAACCAATGCGGTGGAAATCCTCCTCATGATCTTGATAGCGTCAGGATTTATCTACGCATACGGCACAATGGTGGGAAATACCAAAGAGGGATGGATCTTAATCTGCGCAGTTTTAGTCATACTCAGCGCAGCGCTTGTCATTAATATGATATCCGAGTCCTCAAACCCCGCGCTCTCAGGCCTCTCCGTGAACCAATCTGCGGGAAATATGGAGGGGAAAGAGGTACGGTTCGGCGACGTCAGCACCGCTCAGTTCGGGGCGTGGACGACCGCTGGTGCGGTCGGAGCGGTGAACAGCATGCATGACAGCTGGGGCCCGTGGGGCGCTACCTCTCTGCAGGCGATGATGATGTTGAATTGCGTATTTGGGGGCGTTGGGTGCGGAATGATCAACATCTTAATCTTCGTCATACTCTCGGTATTCATCGTGGGCCTGATGGTGGGGAGAACGCCGCAATACCTGGGGCGGAAAATCGAAGGGTATGAGACGAAATTGACGGTGTTTTCCTTCTTGATTCACCCTTTCCTCGTATTTACGTTCACGACGCTCGGCGTCCTTTTTGCGGCGAGTCAGACCTTAAACCCAGGATTTCAGGGCTTTGCCGAGCTTGCGTACGCGTACCTCTCAGCGGCTGCAAACAACGGGTCGGCATTTGCGGGACTTTCGGTATCGCCCTTCCTGAATTATTCAATGGCCCTCGTGTTCGCGGTGGGGCGCTATGGCACGTTCATCCTCATGTTGTTCGTCGCTGAGGTCTTCTTGCACAAGAAAACAGTGCCCATCGATCTTGGCACGATGCGAACCGACACGTGGATTTTCGGGGCCGTCTTCATCGCGGTCGTCGTCATCCTTAACCTTCTAACGTTCTTCCCACTTCTCATCTTTGGATCCCTCGGACAGGCGCTTGCCCACATTTAAGGAGGCACAATGAGCAACGGAGTTTACAGCAGAAAAATTCTGGTCGACGCGTTTGCTGACTCGATCAAGAAACTGGACCCTCGACACGTGATTGGCAACCCCGTCATGTTCGTCGTCGAGGTCACCTTCTTCTTCGCGCTCATTCTAGCTATCGGCGCCTGGATTTTCGGATCGAGCGTTGCTCTGTTCGACTCGGAAATATCAATACTTTTGCTACTTACCGTGTGGTTTTCGACGTTCGCAGAGGCGCTTTCAGAGGGGAGGGGCAGAGCACAAGCAGAAAGCCTCAGAAAGACGAGGAAAGAGGTGCGCGCCCGAAAAATAGCCGATGATGGCACGATAACTGAGGTGGATTCAGCCGAACTAGTCAAAGGTGACAAGGTCCTCGTTCGGGCAGGCGAAACGATCCCCAATGACGGAGATGTGATCAAAGGCAGTGGCTCCGTCGATGAGTCCGCGATAACCGGCGAATCAGCGCCTGTAATACGAGAGAGTGGCGGGGACTTCACCTCGGTGACCGGCGGCACGACGCTTCTGAGCGATGAGCTGTTAATAGAGATCACAGCAAATCCGGGCGAGTCGTTCCTGGACAGGATGATCGCGCTGGTCGAGGGGGCGACAAGACAAAAGACGCCCAACGAGCTCGCCCTGACTACCGTCCTCGCAGGTTTTACGTGGATACTCACGGTCATCATCATCACCTTCAACACCCTGGGCAGCTTCTTGGGCGTCACAAGTGACATTACGGTGTTATACGGGCTGCTCGCATGTCTTGCCCCGACGACCATTGGTGGGCTATTGCCGGCAATCGGCATCGCCGGCATGGATCGGGTGACGCAGTTCAACGTCATCGCCACGTCCGGGAGAGCCGTTGAAGCTGCGGGTGATGTGACCACCATCATACTCGACAAAACAGGCACCATAACCATCGGGAACCGATTGGCAGAGGAGTTCATCCCCTTAGGCGATAAAACGGAGGCTGACGTCACGCGCGCATCGTTTCTCTCGTCGGTTTGCGACGAGACCCCAGAGGGCAGGTCCATCGTTGCCCTTGCGCAAAAACTAATTCCCGACTTGACGCGCCCTGACGTCAAAAACGTCGTCGAGTTCTCGGCATCGACAAAGATGAGTGGGGTTGATCTGGCTGACGGAAGGGAGGTGCGGAAGGGTGCCTTCGATGTCATGAGCGACTACGTCCGCTACGTCCCACAAGGGTTTAGAGAAGTTATCGACGGAATCGCGCAGCGCGGAGCGACGCCACTCGTAGTATCCGTGGACAGAGAGCCGATAGGAGTAATACATCTCAAAGACACGGTTAAACCGGGCATGCGCGAGCGATTGCAAGAGCTAAGGGATATGGGCATTAAAACTATCATGGTCACTGGCGATAACCGGCTCACCGCAGCGACGATCGCGGCTGAAGCGGGCGTCGACGACTACGTTGCCGAGAGCAAGCCAGAGGACAAAATAAAGATCGTGGAAGCCGAACAAAAGCAGGGGAAAATTGTCGCGATGACCGGAGACGGGACGAACGACGCCCCCGCCCTCGCTCAGGCCGACGTGGGACTGGCTATGAACAGCGGAACGCAGGCGGCTAAAGAGGCGGCGAACATGATTGATCTCGATAGCGATCCAACTAAATTGATTGATGTCGTAGGGATCGGAAAACAGCTCCTTATGACGCGAGGGTCAATCACGACTTTCAGCGTTGTAACCGATTTCGCCAAGTATTTTACGATACTGCCGGCCATATTTGCTGTAGCGCTTCCGGCGATTGGCAAGCTCGACTTCATAAACCTGCAATCACCCCATAGTGCGATATTGGCGGCCGTTATCTTTAACACGTTCGTCATTCTCGCATTGATCCCGCTCGCTATGAGAGGAGTAAAATATAAACCAAAAGATGCTACTTCAACGCTGATACGAAACGTCGCGGTTTACGGTGTAGGCGGATTGCTCACCCCGTTCATCGCCATTAAAGCCATCGATCTGTTGGTGAATTATCTGCATCTTGTGGGTTAATGCTGCATGCCTTCAAAGAACTGAATATCTACGTCATAAGATTAGCCGGTTAGTTGATGTATATGCTTGCGTCACAGATATTTATGGAAATCATCGCTTCGAGTACTACCCTAATTTACATTGCTTTTGTTATTCTCGGAATTATCCTGGTTGGCTATCTCACTTACGTGCTGATTCGCCCAGAACGATTTTAGGACTGCGCGGATGAGCTGAGGGGCGCCCTTCTTTGTTCCTTGCTTCTCCGGCCCTGAAGTCTCTAAGCGCTTTTTGTCAAGCCCACGCTCATTTGCTTTGCGATGTAAGGTGCAAAATGCAAGCCGCGGGTATTTTATAGAACAGTATCTATCATAGGGTTCGATGGATCCTTCTTACCTCGTGTTCGTGGCCATCGCCCTAATATTACTCCTCTATCTCACGTACGTGATTCTCTATCCAGAAAGGTTTTAGTGGTTTAAGTGGACTTCGCGGGGATTATTCAAGCCATAATAATAATTGTCGTAGTGCTAGCTCTCACTCGCCCTGTCGGAGGCTACGTCGTCACGGTGTACTTTAAAGAACGCAGTCGATTCGACACGCTCTTTGGACCGTTCGAGCGCGCCTTGTTTAGAATACTCGGTGTTAATCCGACTGAAAACATGAGCGTGAAGCGCTACATCCTCAACCTTTTGCTGCTCAACGGCTTGATGGCCGTCGTTGTTCTCGTCATTCTGCTAAACCAGGCATCGCTTCCCCTCAACCCGAACGGCGCGCCAAACATGGCGATCGATCAAGCGTTTAACACTGCCACAAGCTTCATCACCAACACGAATTGGCAGAGCTATGCCGGCGAGACACAATTATCCTACCTCAGCCAGATGGTCTGTATCACGTTTCTCATGTTCACCTCAGCGGCCACAGGACTGGCTGCCGGTGCTGCGTTTATCAGAGGATTTGCGAGCAGGGACAAACGACCTGGGTTTCGGCAAATTTCCGGGATGGGCAACTTCTACTTTGATTTTGTGCGTTCATTAACGCGCGTGCTAATCCCGCTTGCTTTGATCGTTTCGCTCATTTTGGTGGCGCAGGGCGTTCCACAAACGCTCAATGGGCCCCTCACTTACAAAACGGCAGAGGGGGCTAGTGACACCCTCTACCGGGGACCCGTTGCGTCACTTGAATCAATCAAGCATCTCGGGACGAACGGAGGCGGATATTACGCACAGAACTCCGCCTTCCCATATGAGAACCCGACTCCCGTGACGAACGTCGTGGAAATAGTTGCTATGCTCGTGTTGCCGATTTCATTAATTTACGCGTTTGGCGTCCTCGTAGGGAATACTCGAGAGGCGTGGGTGCTCATCGGAGCGCTCATAGTCATATTCGTCGTGATGCTCAGCATCGGCCTCGCTGCGGAGACGTCAAACCAAGCGCTTTCGAACTTAGCCGTAAACCAATCTGCGGGAAATATGCAGGGGAAGGAAGTTCGCTTCGGCGTCAGCGGGTCGATGATATTCACCGTGACGACGACCTCTACGGGAACGGGATCAGTAAACAGCATGTTAGACAGTTATACTGCCCTCGGCGGGTTAGTCCCGCTAAGTCTGCTCATGCTTAACTCACCGTTTGCGGGCGAGGGGTCCGGGCTGTTGAGCATTCTGATCTACGTGATACTCGCCGTGTTCATCGCAGGCCTCATGGTGGGCCGCGCCCCACAGTACCTCGGCCGAAAGATCGAATCTAAAGAGGTTAAGCTCACCTTGCTCGCATTTCTCGTCCATCCGATCTTGATACTTGGCGGTACCGCAGCAGGCGTCGTGTTCGCGGCAGGCGCAATGGGCAACCCCGGGTTTCATGGCTTCACGGAGATGCTCTACGCGTATGCTACGGCCGCGGCAAACAATGGATCCGCGTTTGCCGGTTTGCACGCAGATACGCCTTTTTTGAACTACACCCTGGGGATCACGATGCTGCTCGGCCGGTACGTCACCTTCCCGCTCATGCTCCTCGTTTCAAACTCTTTCATGCAAAAAAAGATCACGCCGTACGATGTTGGAACGTTTCGCACCGACAAGTGGCTTTTTGGTCTTATCTTGATCGGCGTCATCGTGATCCTCGGCGCGCTTACGTTTTTCCCGGTGCTCGTGCTCGGACCATTAGGAGAGGCACTACTATGAGGAGGGAATATCGTGGTTGACCAGAAGTGGTACAGCAGGACGTTGCTCACTGACGCGCTGCGTGCATCGATACGCAAGTTCGACCCACGGCTGCTCATCGCGAACCCGGTCATGTTTGTCGTCGAAGTCGGCTTCGTCTATACGTTTATACTGGCGGTCTCTGCCGCGATATCAGGCAGCGGAAAGGCGACGTTCATCGGCCAGATTTCGGCAATTCTGCTGATAACCGTGTTCTTCGCAACCTTCTCTGAAGCAATCGCTGAGGGGCGTGGCAAAGCTCAGGCAGAGAGCCTGAAGAAAACAAAAAAGGAGATCACCGCAAGGAAGGTCGTTGGCGACGAGATCGTCGAAGTGGATGGGCACTCTCTCGTGAAAGGCGACGTCGTCAGGGTCACGGCTGGCGATATGATCCCCAATGATGGCGAGGTCATTAAGGGCAGGGGTGCGGTAGACGAATCAGCGATAACGGGTGAGTCAGCGCCGGTCATACGAGAGAGCGGGGGTGATTTCAGTTCAGTAACCGGCGGTACCACACTTTTGAGCGACGAGCTTACTATTCGCATCACCGCAAATCCGGGAGAGTCGTTTCTCGACAAAATGATTGCCCTGGTCGAGGGGGCTTCGCGACAAAAAACGCCGAACGAAATAGCGCTTACGATGGTACTCGCCGGCCTCACGTGGATATTCCTCCTCGTCATCGTGACCCTCAACGCCCTCGCGAGCTACGAAGGCGTATTTGTCGATGCGACCACCTTGATTGCTCTCCTCGTCTGCCTCATCCCCACGACCATCGGCGGTCTGTTATCGGCAATCGGAATCGCCGGCATGGACAGGGTGACGCAGTTCAACGTTATCGCCAAGTCGGGAAAGGCCGTTGAGGCCTCAGGAGATATCAACACCCTCATCCTAGACAAGACGGGGACGATTACGATTGGAAACAGACTCGCGGAAGAATTTATCCCCTTCGGCGATAAGACCGGCGCTGACGTCACAAAGGCCGCTTTTCTCTCCTCAGTGCGCGACGAGACCCCGGAAGGTCGGTCGATTGTGAGGCTTGCAAGCAAGCTTGTGCCTGATTTGGCCGAACCCGAGGTGAGGGATGTGATCGACTTCTCAGCAGATACGAAGATGAGTGGCGTCGATTTGGCAGATGGCTCAGAGATCCGTAAGGGGGCGTTTGACGTGATGTCAGCCTACATGAACTACGTACCCAAAGGGTTCAAAGAAATCGTAGACGAGATTTCACGCAAGGGAGCGACACCTCTCGTCGTATCGGTTGATCGTGAGCCCATCGGCGTCATTCACCTCAAAGATACGGTCAAGCCAGGAATGCGCGATAGGCTGCACGAGTTGAAGAGCATGGGAATCAAGACCGTTATGGTCACCGGCGATAACCGGCTCACCGCGGCAACGATAGCCACTGAGGCTGGCGTCGACGACTATGTTCCCGAGAGCAAGCCTGAAGATAAGATAGACATCGTTAGCAGAGAGCAGACAGATGGCAAGCTCGTCGCAATGACTGGCGATGGCACCAACGACGCCCCCGCATTGGCACAAGCCGACGTGGGACTGGCTATGAACAGCGGGACGCAGGCGGCTAAGGAGGCCGCAAATATGGTCGACCTCGACAGCGACCCATCGAAACTGATTCCCGTCGTTTCGATCGGAAAACAGCTCCTTATGACGCGGGGCGCCATCACGACGTTTAGCATCGTGAACGACGTCGCGAAGTACTTTGCTATTATCCCGGCCGTCTTCGCAGTTGCTATCCCTCAAGTAAATAAGCTCAATATTATGGCGCTGTCGTCGCCGAGCAGCGCGATACTGTCTGCTGTAATTTTTAACGCCCTTATCATTCCGGCGCTTATTCCGCTTGCCATGAGGGGCGTGAAATACAAGCCGAGTGACGCGTCAACAATCCTTTTGAGAAATATTGCGATTTACGGTGTTGGCGGCTTAATAGTGCCATTCATCGGGATCAAAGCGATTGATATCATCATAACGAGCCTTCATCTCGTGTAACCTTTCTCTGTCTTCGTTCCCGAAACTCAGAGCGCTAAAGGCACTTACAAACGCTCTTATTTTCAGCCGCCAAATCTTCTGAAAGCGGCCGTCTCAACAACGATCGCAACCAGCGCAAAAGCCCCGCATACGATAACCGCCTGTGCGATCGCCATCCAATCGAATCCAGTCAGGAACATCGGCCGTACAGCGAGTATCGCATAGTTAACTGGGTTAAACTTCATTGCCGTCTGGATCCAGCTGGGAGTCAAGTACGCTGGAATCAGTATGCTAGACAAGAACATAAGAGGCAGCGTTATTAGGTTGGCGATCAGCACTACTGGTTCTGGTCTTTTCATCGTAACCGCGAGCGCAGCTACGAGACCGGTCAGACCTATTCCCAACATGCTCACGATGACGAACGTGAGCAGGACACCGGCAACCCCCGTTGCGACGCTCGCACCCATCAAAAAGGAGACGATCAAAACGATGATCACCTGCAATACCCAGGTGACTGCGATATAGAGCAGACCGCCAACGATCAGTGAATAACGGTTCACCGGCGTCGCAATCATTTTTTCAAGGACGCCATAATTGATGTCGTTCAGCATGCGAAACGCCAAGGCGTTCGCGTTGAAGACGGCCAACATAACGATGAGGCCAGGGGCAAAGAACTGCACGTAACTGCCTGACGTGAAGCCAAGCGTGATGCTCTGGAAGAGCTGCGTGAACAGCACTAGCCAGATCATCGGTTGAATCAAAAGAATAAGCATCCAGAAGGGGTTGTGCACGAAGGTGCGTAGATACCTGAGCAGCGTATACCACGTGTCCTTGATTGCGTTTCGCATGGTTACCGAGGCCTCCTGATCCACGCGGCCCTCGCCCCAACCGCCTTTCCCTTCTCCTCACGTATCGTTCGACCGGTATATTTGAGGAAAACGTCGTCTAGCGAAGGGCGCGCTAGCGAGATTTCTCCTATCGTCAGCCCGCCTTGCTCAAGTAAATGCAGAATCTGAGGCACTGCAGAGCTTCCTTGGTCAACGTAAGCATTGAGTCCTTCGTCGGTGGGCTGGACCTCCTTTACGAACGTTTGAGCAACTAAAATTCGCGTCGCCTTTTCGACGGTCTTCGCCCGCTGGTCAGGCTCCTCAAGCGGCAGCGTTAGCATGACGACGTCGCCGTGAATCTCTCCTTTCAGTTCATTGGGCGTTCCCAAGGCAACGATGCGGCCGTGATCCATAATCGCTACGCGGTCACAGAGCTTGTCGGTCTCCTCCAAGTAGTGGGTGGTCAAAAGGATAGACATGCCGTCTTTGTTGAGCGTGCGAATATAGTCCCATATACGAACGCGCGTCTGAATATCAAGCCCGAGCGTAGGTTCGTCAACCACAAGGAGTTGGGGCCTGTGCATGAGGGCTGTGCCGATCTCAAGCCGTTTGCGCATGCCGCCCGAATACGTGGCGACCAATCGATCTGCAGCGTCTGTTAGTTCTAGCAGCTCAAGCAATTCTTTGACCCTGCGCCGTATGGTTTGGTCATCAAGGTGATAATAGTGCCCGAAGAGCGTCAAATACTCCCGGCCAGAGGAGTACTCATCGACCCCCGCCTCCTGCGCCGAGTAACCGGTTATTTCTCGCACCTTGCGTGCCTCTTTGAGTACGTCATACCCACCTACACGCGCAGTGCCCGACGTGGGCCGCGTTAGAGTTGTAAGCATGTGAATTGTCGTGGTCTTGCCGGCGCCGTTTGGCCCAAGCAAGCCGAATATTTCCCCTTCTTCAATCTGGACGCTTACGTCATCGACGGCGCGGACTTGCTTGTTATAGGTCTTTGTGAGGTTGAATGTTTCAACGATGTTCTTCATAGGATTCCTCACAGTCATTTAAGGATTTTTTTGTCTTTAGCACGCGCAAGCGATCAAAACTACGCGGCTGACCGCTGTTGTTTCGCTGCGGGCTGATGACTTCTGGTGAACCCCGGCCGGATGCCGGTTCTGCGTTTTTCGTCCCCAACCACTATCCCCCGTTCGTCTTCACATCTTGATACAGGTATGCGGTCATCTCGACGGAATTATTTCGTTCCCGTTTCTTTTTCTAGCTCTTCGTCCGCAAACTCCACAAGCTTCAGCATGATTTTCCCTTTTTCCGGCTTTGCCTTCATGATGAAATATTCGCCTCCGCTCAGGTCAAAGAGCTCTCTGATTTTTTTCGGGATCACGACGTAGTACGACGTGCCGTCTGGACGCATGTACCCTTTGACGAGCACACGTTGGTGTTCTGGTTTTCCTTCTCCCTCGACCATCCGTATCACCTCTTATAAAGAGCAGCTGACGGACTCCGCATCTATAGTGTGAAATACTAGATAAAAAAGAGGTGATAGCTCACCTCTCTATCTGCGTTTTTAGCATACGCAACGTCTCAACCTTGTGTTGGATGAGTTTGATTTTGTACTCCTTCTTCATGATTTTCTCGTCGAGCTTGCGCAGCATATACTGCTTCTTGGCGTCGTCATCGAGTTGGTCCCACATCATTTTCTTAATGAGCCAACTCTTTTTCATGCCCATACCGTGCTCCATCCCCATCTCTCCTTCGTGTTTTTCGTGCATCTTGCCTTCACCTCCTTTGATGATTAGTATGTTTAATATGTTAATCATTCTGATCATTCTAATAGGTTGCGACCTGTGGAGGGCCAGCCTCCCGTTCGCAACGTAGTAACTAGCTGGTTGCCAAAATATGAGCTGCGAAAAGCACAACCCAAATCGTCCTTACCTGGGTGCTATTCAGGCTGTCAGTGTGTGCAAACTCGCATAAACAATCAGCACGCTTTCAGGAGGGCAGGCACCCGGGACAAATCAACGCGGCAATCCTTATGGCCAAACACATAACAATGTATCGTAATTCGGAGGAATGAGACAATGAAAATTAAGCTTGGAGCGAGAAACTGCCTTTACCCAATGCCAACGACACTCGTCGGAGCAACGGTGGAAGGAAGGCCAAACTTCGTCACCATCGCGCACGTCGGCATTATGGATCTGGGAAGTGTCTCTTTGGGGATGGCGAAAGCCCATTATACTAACGCGGGAATCAAAGAGAGCGGCACGTTCAGCATTAATCTACCCTCTACTGAGATGGTAAAGGAGACTGATTACTGCGGCCTCGTGTCTGGTCGGCGCGTTAACAAAGCAGAGCTGTTTAACGTGTTTTACGGCAACCTCAAGACGGCCCCGATGATTGACGAGTGTCCCGTCAATATGGAGTGCGAGCTCAAGAAGGTAGTTGATTTCCCTAAGCACGACGTTTTCATCGGCGAAGTCGCGGCTACGTATGCAGAGGGGGCGGTGCTTGCCGATGGTGTTGTGGACTATAGCAAAGTCCAACCGCTTCTCTTCACTATGACTGACAAGAGTTACTGGAAGCTGGGCGAGCGATTCGCACAAGCGTGGAGCGTTGGAAAGGCGCTTAAGCGAGAAGGCTAAGCCCATGCTCCTTGCTTGCGCGCCGTAATCGTCACATAGTCAAATTCCCACACAAAGGCTTCTTTGCCAGTCGATCAATTAGCGAGCAAACCGCAGCAAAGCCGAAGATCGATACTGGTATAAGCGATAAGTGCGAAGCTAAGTGGAGTAGCATGAGAACCAAATATGTAATAATGCCCCTTCTAGCGGTCATTCTCCTAGCAACTTGTGTATCGGGGTGCACCTCGACAATCCCCTCAAGTGGGCAAGGCAGCAACACGAGCGGTGTCCCTGTCTATCAGCCGTCGGTGCAGACCGCATCAGTCAACTCAAGTGAGGGCAAAGTGACGACGTACCAAACAGGAAGTTCTCCAACCCAGGTGGCTGATTTTTACAAGACAGAGATGATAAATAGGGGATATACGGTCTCTAATTCCTACCAAAAAGGGTCTGACGTTGCGCTGAGCTTTTTGAAAGGTACAAGCACGGTATACGTTGCCATAGCTTCGATTCAAGCACAAATTGGCCCTCTTAACTTATCTCAAGTCGGAGGAACAACGTTCGTGGTAACCGAGCGAGGCACGTAAGCTTCCTACCGCAGACGAACGACTTTGCTTACGTCACCTTCAATAAGCCGGTACCGATGTTATGATGTTGGCATCACTAACGTGCAGATATCAGAAAGGCACCCATTACTGCTGTTTTAATCTAAGCCAGCGCAAGCGATAGGTAGAACAGCGATGATCAAGAAACTAACCGTTCTTTTATTACTGCTGCTTGTGGGAAGCTCAGCTATTCTTCTCCCCGCTGTTTCCGGGGCCGTACCGGCCGTCCCGACAACGGCGTTAGCTGCGTCGGACGCGGCGCCAGCGCCACAACTCGACTACCGCGTTTCACTTGCGCCTAACCAAATCTCAGATGGCACGGTAGAGTATTTCAAAGCCAGGGGCTTTACGACAGTGGTGCTCGTAGCGGCTGAACAGGTGCCATACGACAAAGAGTTGCAGAAAATAAAACAGCTGGGGATGTACCCCATTTTGGACATAGAGTATGTGATTTGGAATGGCGGCAGCAACAAGTCCACACCGATCAACCAGTTCGACGCGGCCTTTAGCATGTGGAAACAGGCTGGTTGGTTTAACGTTGCGACAGAGGGGGGACGTAGCGGTGATTTTGATGTGCTAAAGAACTATTTCCCCAAGATCACCTTTTTCAACTGCGACAAATGCGGTCTTTGGCAAGACTATTACAGAAACCCTGATACAACTGAGATGTCGTGGGAGACTTACTATCCCTCCGAGATCTCGAGCATACAGCGCGGGGCTCTGATCTCGTACAACCTCGGCAAGCCACAAGGCATCACAGCAGGGGTGTGGGAGCAAAACAACGCCAACCTTAACTACGACACCTACAAGGCGCTTCTCGACTGGAGCTATGCTAACGGCGTTGGTTTCACTCACTTCAACGTGTTCTTCGGATTAGGAGCGACAATCGCTGACTATCAGCGACTCGGATTTGATTCGATCATTTCAAAATTGCAGCAGGACTATCCGCCCAAACCGATAGGCAGTTGGCCTGACATCATGGTAACTTCGGTTCGACAGGTGCCATCTCCTCAAAACTCTATCGTATGGGATATCACCAATCTCGGTAACAATGAGGCGTGGGTAGCGCCGTACGCGATACTCCACAACGGAACTGCCGCGCTGCCAGGCCGCCTCAACGGTGCAGCGATTCTGAGTCAGAGTGGCTCCAACGATTCTTCGACTTCCGTTGTGCAGAACGACGACTACGGCTGGATTCGTCTCGGAGCAGGCGAGTCGGTTAGCGTTCTGTCGCCACCAACGGTCCCAGCCGACACCAACGGAGCTGCGTACAACGTATACGTTTACTACAACAATTCCTCGCGCGGGTGGCTTTACAGCCAGCCGCTTTACACGACCGTCGGAGCCAAACCGATTCCATCAAACTTCTTTGGATTATTTGACTACAGCAATACCGACATAGCGCTGCTGTTACTGCTTGTGCTAGCGGTCGTTCTCACGATCGCACTCGTGCCTCGACTAAGGCGGATGCGGCAAAAATAGCGGCAAGTCGTCGCTACACGGGCTTTGAGCGAATGTCAAAGCGGTTCAATCTATCCTTTTGATCGGCGTACTGCAGCCTTCCGAACCAGCACCAAATACCTTAAGAAAATCTTTGCAGCGCGTGCGCTCCTCGCAAGAATCGCTTCAGTCGAATAGATTTACTTTCGGTGGGATCTAAAGAGATTTAGTCTACTATGCACGGTCCTCACAAGAACCGCTTCAGTCGAATAGAAGTCCCTCTTGAGGGTTGTTATCTCCGTGCGCGGCGCATAAAACACATAGATCGGGATGCCAATCAGAATCGACACGATTCCGAATGCTACGGTGGTGATGCCACATTCATACATGAGGAACACGCTCAAGATGATCCCCGAAACAGGGATGACGGGCCCGGTGAGCCGTTCGAGGTACGTGCGGTCACTAGCTGCTTGCCTCCCTCGGAGTGTCAGGACGGCGGCACACGTGGCCAGGTAGACAAAAGCAAGATTAAACGCTGCAAAGATGATGAGTTGCGTCAAATTGCCAATTAATGCAGCGAATAACACAATGGCGGACTGTATAATAATCGCATTGGAAGGGGTACCAAACCTTGGATGAATTCGGCTGAAAAGCCTTGGAAATAATCCGTCCAGTGAGATCGCATAAGATAGGCGGGCGGTCGCTAGCGTGGCAGACTCCTCAAACCCAGTAATTGAGATGAGCGCCCCTAGCCCAAGTATCGCCCCTCCTATAATAGCAAGCTCCGGCGTGTACGACAGGACGACGCTGCCGGCTGTGGCAAGGGGCGCGGGATCAAACTGGAGCGACGTCCAGTTGACCACAGCGAGCGCCGTGAAGCCTATCGCTATATAAAAAAAGGTTACGATTGCCATGCCAACGATCATCGCTTTCGGGAGGGTCTTCGTCGGATTCTCCACTTCACCAGAGGGGATGACTGCCAGCTCAAATCCCGTATATGCCCAAAAAATGATAATCAGCGCTGGTCCGAAGTTGCTAAAACCAAGCGGGGCGAATGGTGTAAGGTTCGAAGCTGCTGTGCCTGGGTGAGCGACCAAGTAGATAAATCCTGCCACGATCAGCAGCAGTAGTGGGCTTAATTTTCCTATGGTAAGGACGTCATTGACCCGTCCAGCGGCCTTTGTCCCCCGCACGTTTATGTACGCGATAACCGCGACAAAAACGATTTTTATGATGTCGCCCTGAAGCACCGTGAGCGAGGGCACGAAATACGCAAGATAACGCACGAACGCGACCGGCATTACGGCAAGCCCGGCAACTTCGGCAATCCAGAGGGGCCAGCCCACCAAAAAGCCGGCAAAGTTCCCCCAAGCCTCGCATACATATGCAAACGCACCCCCCACCTTAGGAACAAGAGCCGCAGCGTCTGCGAAGCTTAATGCTATAAGTATCGCGATTACCCCGGCAACGATAAAAACAACGAGGCTTGCAGGTCCGAGATAGGCACTGGCCAATGCCGAGACAATGAAGATATCCGCGCCTATGGTAGTGCCGACGACGAGATTGGTAACGTCGAAGAGATTCAGCTTTTGCGACTTAGCGCCGTTTGTTACTGCCATTTGTGCCCCTTAGCAGCTACGACTTGTTTTCTTTGCACTCTTTCTATATGAGTTATGCCGCCTTGGTTATGTCCAACGTGATGATCCTGTATGAGCGCTGTTGTTGTTAGCTAGTCACTTAGCCCTCATCTCTTGTGAGTCCGAGGTGTCTTGCTTCGCGAGAACAAAGCTCCTGAGGCACTCGAGCTAAGGATGTGAGCACACGCCGGTAGCTCCTATCAGATCGCCAAGACGACTGAACAGACACTTTGATGATAACGCGTAGACTTAGACATCGGCTATTCAACAATCGGTCGAAGCTGCTCTTTAATTCGACTGATCTCTTCTTCTGATACGCCTGTCTCCTCGAAGATGGCGAGTAAGGTGTTAAGGGCATCGCCCTGTATGACGAAGTTGTCCACTGTTCTATATCGCGTCGTCATAAGCGTCGTCCGTATGCCCTCGCGTGCTCGGGTTATGTAGTTCTCCCGAAAGAAGGCAATATCGAGATCGCTAGTCCCGCTGCCGGTTATTAGAAGCATCGTTTTGTCGCCGTAACAGTGACTTATGTCTCTCAGCAGAACACATCCAGAAGGAGTTGGTAGTAAAAGCACGTTGCCAAAGTGCTTTTCGTAGTAGTCCTGAAGAAGGACGAGGTGCCTTTCCAACGCGCGCAGCGCCGCCTTTTCATCCGATTCAGCAAGAATGAAGAAATCGGCGGGAAAACCGACCTTCCGCCAATCGATTTGAATCGTATATCTTGTGAGAACTGCTCGCGTCTTAAGACGTTTGATATGGTAAGCGGCAGCGTTGCCATCGCTGAGGCCGAGACGTTCGGCCAGCTCCACGTTCGAAGTCTTTGCGTTCCCAAGGAGCGAAAGCAAGATTATGAGTTCCTTTTCGTCAAGGGCTACCCTCTTTGCAAGCGCCTGCGCCAGTCTCTGAACGTGGGGCGACCTCGAATCTGGTTTCTCAAACTCCTTACTTTGCTTCATATTCGTGGGCAACTTCCTGAAACGCCGCGAAGCTTAGTACTCCGCTTAACGCGTTTGTATTTATAGGTAGCTTTTGCCAGCTGTGCGCTTATCGTCAGCTTAAAAAAGCTAATGCTCGAAATCGACGATCACGCATCAGAGGTTTTAGGTTGCCCCAGCACGACGCGTGCAACGTGCTTTAAATAAGTGCAGCACTACCTCACACTGATGCTCACAAAGCGGATCATCCCCTGTCTTGACGTGAAATATGGCGACGGCAACAGGGCGCTAGTTGTAAAAGGAATTGAGTTCGTTTCGCTCAGAGAGGCTGGCGACCCGGTGGAGCTCGCTAAGCGTTATGATCAAGAAGGCGCTGACGAATTGATCTTCCTCGATATCACCGCCTCACACGAGCATCGAAAGACGATGCTCGACATCGTTAAAGATACCGCGGATCAAGTATTTATCCCATTTTGTGTCGGTGGCGGCGTACGGACTCTCAATGACGTCATCGAGACTTTGCGGTCTGGCGCAGACAAGATAGCGATCAACACAGCTGCCGTCAAGAACCCACAGTTCATAACGCACGCAGCTGAGACGGTTGGTTCGCAGTGCATTGTTTTAGCCATAGATTGCAGGCGTAACACGGACGTCGAAAAAGGGCAGCACCTGGTACCCCTCGAAGATGGCACCCTGGCGTGGTACGAGGTGGTGATCTATGGGGGAAGAACCCCGACTGGCATCGATGCGATTGAGTGGGCGATACAGAGTGAACGGCTCGGCGCAGGCGAAATCATGCTTACGAGCATGAACAGAGATGGCACAAAAGACGGGTACGACATTCCTATCACGAAGGCGATATCAGAGGCCATCGACCTTCCGATAATTGCCTCTGGCGGTGCCGGGACAGCTGAGCATATCTATGATGGTTTTGTCTATGGAAAAGCAGATGCATGTCTCGCAGCAAGCATTTTTCATTTCAAGGAGATATCCATAGCTTCTTTGAAACAGTATTTGCAGGCGCGAGGCATTCTAATGCGCATTTAAGCGCTGTGCATATGCGCTGTGAGGATTAGATGTCTCAGTTCGTCGTTACTGCTTTTCGCCTCTCAGATAGCGCTGCGCCAACGCAGCATAGCTTTTTGCGTTGGCCTCTATGAACCGAAGCTGCTCAGAGGTTACCGGCTTAACAACTTTTCCCGGAACGCCTAAGACAAGGCTATGTCTTGGTATTTCTGTGCCTTCTGTCACTACTGTACCTGCACCGATGATGGAGCCCTCCCCTACTTTTGCGCCGTCGAGCACGATCGCACCGATTCCAATCAAACAGGTGCCCTCGATCTGTGCGCCGTGGACGATTGCCCCGTGTCCTATCGTAACCTGGTCTCCGATCCTGGTCTCAACCCCTTCACTTACGTGGATGATCGCGTTGTCCTGCACGCTTGTATTTCGACCGATTTGAATTAACGCCATGTCACTCCTCAAAACCGCGCCGAACCAAACACTTGAACCTTGAGCGATCTTTACGTCTCCGATAACAGTCGCAGTCGGCGCAATGAACACGCCTTCAAAGTTGCTTCTCATTAGTTTCCTCTAAGTTCGGTACCCCTGATAGTCTATTTCGGCCAAAAAAGGCAACTAGTACCCTAGTACCATATATTAAATACCTGCTAACTATGACCGAGGAGTTATGGCTTCCGTCGCGATCGGTGGGACATTTGACGTGCTTCACGACGGCCATAAAGCGCTCCTGAAAAAGGCCTACACTCTAGGCGACGTAATTATTGGCCTTGTTTCAGATGACATGGCAAGAAAAAAAGCCAACGTGGTGAACACTTACCACAGCCGCAAAAAATCAGTAACCCGTTATATAAAGGCGCTAACTGGGACTGATCCACTGATCGTGGCACTTAATGATCCTTACGGGCCAACTCTAGAACAGAGGTTTGACTATATCGTTGTCTCCCCTGATACCCTTCCTACAGCAAAAGAGATTAACGCACTCAGATCGCAGCGCGGACTCGCACCGATAAAGATTACATGTGTCAATTTTGTGCTCGCGCAAGACGGAAAACCGATATCCTCAACTCGAATTCACAATGGTGAAATCGACGCGCACGGGGTGCTTCTGTGAAGGTTGCTGTCGGTTCTCACAACCCGCTGAAGAAACAGGCAGTTTATAACACGTTCACGAGGGTTTTTGGAGACGTCGAAGTCGTTATGCACGGCGTCGATTCAGGCGTCCCGTCGCAGCCGAAAGGTTATGACGTAGTGATGGGCGCCCGCCAGCGAGCAGAACGTTCTCGTGCCTCTGTTTCAGACGCGCACTTTGGCGTTGGTATTGAATCCGGTCTGTTTGATGTTTTTGGCGCCGAACTCGACGTGCAAGTCTGCTCGATCTTTGATGGAGCGCGGCACACGGTCGGTACTTCCCCAGGATTCACTTATCCTGCCAAAGTGCTCGACCAAATTGCAGCAGGACGAGAAGTCGGCCACATTATGGAAGAACTGTCCGGGATAAAGCAAATCGGACAAAAGACAGGTGCAGTCGGCTATCTCTCGAAGGGCCTAATCGAAAGGACACACTTCACTGAGCTCTGCGTGATCATGGCACTGATCCCGAGAATGAACAGCGAGCTCTATGGCTTATAGCAGACTAATGGACTATCCTGGTTCCAACTCTTTTGCCCGCGATAACATCGAGCAAGATTGGAGGCTCACGTCCGTCGATGACGACCGCGGATATCTTGGAACGTTCGATAATCTTCGCTGCAAGCGGGTCGATTACGGATTTTGATCCGGCCTTCATCTCGTCAGACATGACGATCTTGACGAGCTCGTCAGTCGTGACTTCATCTAATTTCTTTGCATTCTTGTCAATATAGGGATCAGCGGTATAGACGCCATCAACTGACGTAGCTATCACGAGAAGATCGGTCTGGACATATTCAGAGAGTATCGCTGATACGGCATCTGTTGTCTGTCCGGGAGCTACGCCCCCCATAACGACCACTTTGCGTGAGTACATCGCCGTTTCAGCTTCTCGGTAATCGTGCGGGATGTCCTGAAATGCAGCACTTGACAACGCTGATATCAGCAGCCGGGCGTTGACGCGCGAAAGGGCAATGCCAATAAGGTCGCATACCGCTTCGCTCGCCCCCAAAGAGCGGGCAGCTTGAATGTAATCCCTAGCTGCCTTTCCCCCTCCGGTCACGACAAGAACGGTGTTTTCCTTTGCCAGCTCCTCGATGACTTTAGAATACTCCAAAAATTTTTCCTGCGAGAGCGTAGGAGCTATGACTGACCCGCCAACGGAAATTACTACTTTCATCTGCTTATCAATACTAAAAAAAGGTTATAAGTTTATTCCCTGTGATAAAAAACCCCCACGGGCTCTTTATAATTATAGATTCAAGTGTGAAACCGCGAGGTTTCAAACGAAGGTGCACGCTGTTCTACTAGTAGTTATAACGCTCTTCCAGCCACGGATCGCCCCGGTTGTGATAGCCGTGCGATTCCCAGAATCCACGTCTGTCTTTAGCCATAAACTCGACGCCGGTCACCCATTTAGCGCTCTTCCAGAAGTAGAGGCGCGGAACGATAAGTCTGACGGGGTAACCATGTCCAGCGGTAAGGGCCTCCCCATTATGCTTCATGGCAAAAAGCACGTCAGGTTGGAGAAAATCATTCAACGATAGATTAGCTGTAAAGCCTTTTTCAGCGTGAATCAAAACAAACTTGGCTTCAGGAAGTACCGTTGAAAGATCCGTAATTACTTGGGCGCTTACCCCTTCCCAGTAGTTATTTAGTTTTGACCACCCCGTGACGCAATGGATGTCGGAAAACACTTTCACTTGGGGAAGCGAGCTGAATTGTTCGAAGTTCAGCTTCTGCTCTTTTTCTACTAATCCAGAGATAGCAAACGACCATTTGGATATGTCAACTCGAGGGATTGAGCCATAATGCAACACGGGCCAATTGTCGGTTTCCTGTTGGCCTGGTGGGATTCTGTCGCTTCTGTTGGTATCCGGACTTTGAACAACGTGCTCATCTTTCATTGCGCACACTTTTTTGGACTTTCTCTAAACGTCACAGCCGACGGCATTCCTGTGGTGTGGCTGAGTGTCTGAACTACAATCTTCGTTGCTGCGCGGCTCGCTGCCGCGCTCATCGCGGACTCAACTCGTTACTATTTTCGTCGTTTGATTCTCTCTGCCGCCTTCCCTGCCGCATCGCGGACATCGGGATCCTTGTCTTTGAGAAGCTTTCTTAGTGGCTCGACCGCGCGCTCGTCACCTATTTCTCCGAGGCTTTTTGCCGCCCTCATCTTAATATCTGGGTCTTTATCGCCTAACATCGAAATGAGGGGTTCGACAGAAGCGGAGCCGATTTTCACTAAGGCATCGGAGGCTCTCCATCGAACTCCCTTGCTCTGGTCTTTGAGATCCTCGAGCAGGAACTCCACCTCGTTAATCCCGCAAGCGTCACCGAGCCCGCAAATCTCACCTATTGCTTGAGCAGCTTTTTGACGAACGATTTGATTCTCGTCGTTCATATCCTCGATGAGAGGTTCCAACGCTTTCGCATCGCCTATCCCCCCTAACGCAGTTGCAGCTTCAAGCCGAACGTAGTACTCTTTATCCTTTAGAGCGTTGATAAGCGAATCTATCGCCTTCGGGTCACCAATCTCCCCTAGCGCTTCCGCCGCGCACTCTCGAACGATCATCTCCTCGTCGCTGAGGGCTCCGATTAGAAGATCGACCGCACTGGCAGACTTAGCTTTTCCGAGGGCCAAGCACGCCATTTTCCTTTTATCGGGATTCTCATCTTTCAAGTCATTAAGTAGCAATTCTATTTCCTTATCCTCGTTCGTTGTTCCTTTTGGCATATCTACGTCTCTCCCCGCCCGCAACTTGTTCACGTCAGCGACAGGCACTTGCATATGAATCTCAAACTTTCAGTGTCTTATTAAGTCATATATAGTTGCTACGCCTCCTTCTCGGGGCGGCTGGCGCGCTGAGATTGTGACCAGGGCCAAAGCGTCTGCGGTTACCAGAAGATATATCACTAAAAGCAGTAACCTAAGCTTTGAAGTATACGGACGCAAGATTAGGCCAATGCCTAACGTTGTTGTGTGACTTCGTAGGCGACGTTGCGCCTGATTGCTGAAGAGACAAAGGGAGGCTCAACTGACCAGCGGATGGTTGATCTCAAGAGGGAGAACTGATGGAGACGAAGTTAGCGGTCAGAGACGTTATGACGAGAACTGTTGTGACAGCAACTCCCGATATGAGCGCTGCACAAGCCGGAAAGAAGATGGTGGAAAACAGAGTTGGCAGCGTCATAATCGTTAAAGAGGGGAGACCAGTAGGCATTGTCACTGAAAGCGACATGGTCGCGAAAGTGATCTTCAAGAACGTAAAGCCAAGTTCCATAAAGCTCGAACAGCTCATGTCAAAACCACTCATCACAACGAAAAGCAGCGATGATATCCACGACGCCGTGCTTATGATGGCCCAGAAAAAGATACGTCGTCTCCCTGTGATCGACGGAGATGAACTCGTAGGGATCATTACCGATGCGGATGTTATCCAGGTCTCTTCTGAGATTAACCAGATTCTCGACAATTTGATCGAGATGAATAGAGAGAGCGTCCTCGACCGTCGGGACGTCATCATGACGCAGGGTGAGTGTGAGGAGTGTGAAGAGTTCTCAGAGGACCTGCGACAAGAGGGGGGGCGCCTCAAATGTCCGAGGTGTCGCGGCTCTACCTCATCCGGCGTTTGCGAGATCTGTGGAGAGTTTTCTGACGTGCTCGAATATGCTGACGGTAGCGTCTTATGCGAATCGTGCTGGGAGACCGTTCGATGACGCTTCAGCTAATGTCGCCCCCAGTCACGGTTCGTGAGGACGCCTACGTCACCCACGTCCGCCAGCTTATGCGAGACGGTCATCGGAGCCTGCCGGTCGTTGACAGTCAAAGCCGCGTAAAGGGTATGGTGATACTGACCGATATCATCAAAGTGACGTCAACGAAATCTGACGTCACGGTGATCGGTTTCGTCCGGGAGACTGGTCTCGCCAATTCTGACTTTGCTCCGCTTGATGTGGCAAGAATATTTGCGACGACGGGGTTCGATGTTCCCGTAGTGAAATCGCAAGAAGACTACACGATTATAGGTGTGATTGACTCAGCATTATTGCTCAACGCTTTGAGTTTTGATAAGAAGACCACGATTGATGCGGTGATGACAAGCGCCGTTCGAACCTGTGATGCGACTGACCCTGTATCGAAGGTATGGCTTAATATGGCACAATACGGGTTTTCAGGCTACCCGGTGGTGAAGAAAAGACGCCTTATCGGGATTGTTACGCTTCAAGATATTCTTAAAGCAGGCCACATTAGGCTTGAGCGCGAGGATGAGAGAGGAGGCGGAAGGGTTCATTCACCTGCCGTCGAAAAGGTCATGAGGACTCCCGTTATCACCGTCGCGTCGGACTCGTCCATCTGGGAAGCCGCGAATCTCATGAAGCAGTATGCGATTGGACGACTGCCGGTGGTCGAAGATACGAAGCTGATTGGCATAGTAGATCGACAAGATCTGGTGCGAGCCATAATCTGATAGCTGCAGGCGGTAAAATGCTACGAGGAAACAAACGACAGAAGAGAGCACAAAGTGACTTTAGCGGCAAATCGGACCGCGGGAGTCTCAACTTCAAAAGCAAGTTGTCCCAGCACGACGGCGACATTATGACGGTAGCAAAGCGAGATGTCGTCCAAATACCCCCCACGATGACCATCATGGGCGCAGTCAAAACGATGGTCAAGTACCGATTTCGGCGCTTACCTGTGAGCGATCCTGGAACAAACAGGCTTATGGGGGTAGTCACCGTCATGGATGTGGTAAATTTTCTCGGCGGTGGCGACAAGGCCCAGATAATCGAGAATAAGCACAGAGGAAACTTGTTATCGGCGATAAACGAAGAGATTAGCTCAATAATGGAAGAAGACGTTATCACCCTCCACGAGGGGGATTCTATCGAAGATGCCATCAAAATGATGTTACGGGGAAATGTGAGCGGTTTCCCCATAGTCGATGAGGAGAGCAAGGTAATAGGGATCGTGTCTGAACGTGATTTCGTGAGCCTAGTCGCTAACATTATAACGGGAAAGAGAGTTGCCGATTTTATGAGTCGCGACGTTGTCAGTGTGCGACCAGACACCAAGGTCGAAGATGCTGCACGAGTGATGATTTCAAACGATTTTCGTCGGCTCCCTATTGTTCATGAAGGAGTAATGATAGGCGTCGTGACAACGTCAGACATCGTTAATTATCTTGGAAGCGGCGAGGTCTTTGAGAAACTTGTAACAGGTAACATGCACGAAGCGTTCGACGTGCCGATTAAGATCATAGCGCGGGAGGCGCCGGTCACAGTAGAACCGGACCTAGATCTGGGAGAAGCAGCAAATCTCATGATAGCGCGCGACGTAAGCGTGCTCCCGGTCGTAGTCGACGGAGCCCTCGCTGGTATAGTCACTGAAAGAGATTTTCTTAGCGCGATCGTTGAGTAAATACCTCGAAGAAGAAGACGCAGCGTTAATCACGGCTACTGAACAAACAAGCAGATTCTGATTCGTCCGCGTCGAATAGCGAGCTCAAACATCATACGCCACTAGCTCGTGCTCATGGAGATACTTTAGCAGGGCGTCTAATATCTCGTCACAAACATCCTCTTCATCAGCTATCTTTTCGATCACGACGTAGTTCCCAACATCCTCTCGCGCAATTTCGAGATAACGCCCCCTTATTGTGATGAGAGCAGTCTCGTTCTCAAAAGTACTCAGCCCATTGTCCCGCTTTTTGATAAGCGTCAGCGCCATATCCGTAGGCCAGTTTATAATGAAACTGATGTCGGGCTCCGGTGCGAATTCTCGATTAGCCTCTAATACGTCCTGCCACGGTCTGCTGTCTGCCTGATACGCTGCGGTTGATAAGAAATACCTGTCCATCACAACGATCCTCTTTTCTGATAGAGCGGGCGCTATATGCTTCTCTACATCGTGTCGTCGATCAGCCAGAAACAAATCTATTAGTTCGCCGCTAGTTCTCGAGACGCTCCGCTGAAGCTTCCGACGTATTAGTTTTGCCTCAGGGGTTTCATTAGTTGGCTCGAAAAAGCGAATAGCGTCGAATCCAAGGGCTTTCAGTCGGTCGACCAATCGTACTGATTGCGTCGTCTTCCCTACGCCATCAATCCCCTCTATAGCAACGAGAATTCCGCGATTTAGGCAGTGCTTCATGATTGAAAAACATTCGTAAACTCAATAGCAAATCGCTCGACTTGCTGCTTGGGGATCGCGAAACTTGCCCGGACATACCTGTCTGCGTACCTTCTAGTGGTGTACTCAGCTTCCCTGATGAAAAAACCGCGTTTCAACATTTCGCCCGCGACGCTCTCAGATGTCTTTCCGGTGCCCGAGATGTCGATGACGAACATACTTCCCTGTGACGGGTACACCGGGAGATATGCACCTTCAATTTTAGCTACAGCATCCCTTATGATGACTTGATTTGCCTTTATGGATTCGACCACCTTCGGGAGCCAATCGAGCTTTGTCTTGAGGGCTGCAATTCCTGCAACCTGACTAACTACAGATGTTCCGAGATCGTTTATCTTGTAATGGGCTATTTGCTGTATAAGCTCGTTCGTAGCGATATGAGCGCCCAACCGCAACCCAGCAAAACCGCAGTTCTTGGAAAAACTGTAGATGGTTACTGTACCTTCAGGATAAAAGCCTGCAGCAAGAGTATGGAGTGTTGCCACGTCGCGGTACGTGACGTCATTCAACACATAAATGCCGGCGTCTTGGGCGATTTCGCAGAAAGCTTTGACTTCCTTGGCAGTATAGGTTATACCCAGCGGGTTCAGGGGGTCAACAAGGGCCAGAAGTTTTGTTCGCTCATCCGTCACCTCATTTACCATATCCGGCGTCAGTTTGTATGCATTGTCCGCAGAGTAAATCGGTAGGTCAAGAACTTTGGCTCCGCACAGCTCAGCAAACCTGTGAATAACATAGTAACCTGGATCTGTCGAGATCATGACGTCACCAGGATGCAAGAGGCTGCGGGTCACTTGGTAAAGGGATTCTGTACCGCCCTCCGTTACGTGCACTCCGTGATCTGAGCTTAAACTCAAATCTTCAAGAATTAGCGCCCGCAACTCCTCAAATCCGTACGGTGGAGGGTATTTGTGATATTCCTCTTTGTCTATCGAATCCACCATAGCCCGCTTGATCGCTGCTGGTGTGGGAAAGTGGTTGGTATTTTGACCCATCCATACGATCGAATCATCGTCGTAAATGCTTTGAAAAAATTGATTTTCACTGTTGAAATCGGTCACTTGAATCACACCGCAAATCAGCAAGATCACAGAGCCGCTAGCGATTAGGCGCTACTGTCATACCCGGTTCAGCTTTTAAAAGCGTTGTGGTTAACCAGATGCACCAGTAAAAAAGCCCACAAAGTCGTTTTCGATTTTGTTGGTGCCGGAGTGGTTAGCGCAAACGCATTCGTAGCTCAGGCGCCTCCCGTCTGCAAAACTAGAACAAGCTTTCTTTGACGGATCGCCTTGCAAATCGCGTCCCGTTCAACGCTTCCAAACGATAATCTTCTAGCAATACCCTAAAAGTCTCGTCCAAGGGAACTGACAGAGAGATTTCCTTAGTCCTGCCATATCGGCCTTTGCTGACTACTTTCGTGCTGATTATCCCCAGCAAATCGAGCTCCATTATGAGGTCGGTGATTCTCCTTTTGGTCAACACATCAAGTTCTATTTGTCTGCAAAGTGTCTCGTACACTCGATTTACTTCACCTGTTGTGGCGCTCCGCGCTCCGTTTTGCTGAAGCGCGATTATGCTGTAAAGAACTAGCTTTGCTTGGGTGGGGAGTGTTCGTATGACTTCTGCGACCCGGTTCAGTTCTATCCTCATCTGAGCGGTTCGAACATGTTCCTCTTTAACGCTATCAGCATTTACGCGCTCAGCGAATTCTCCAGACACTCGCAGCAAATCGAGTGCGCGTCTCGCGTCCCCGTGCTCCTGAGCAGCCAATGCAGCACACAGAGGAATGACTTCTGGATTCAAGGCGTGTTCCTTAAATGCCAAGCGCGCTCGTTCTTCGAGAATGTCCCGTAGTTGATTTGCGTCGTACGGCGGAAATATAATCTCTTCTTCAGCAAGCGAACTCCTGACTCTAGGGTCAAGATACTCGGTAAACTTCAGGTCGTTGGAAATGCCAATAAGACTTACCCTAGTATTTGTGAGCTCGAGATTTATTCTAGACAAATTATAAAGCACGTCGTCGCCACTTTTACGGACCAGCTTATCAAGCTCGTCAAGAATGATTATTACGCTTCCGGCTTGAGCGTCGAGTGCTTCAATGAATTGTGAGTAGACTTGATCTGTGGGCCACCCTGTCATTGGCACATCCTTGTCAAATTGACGAGCCAAATATGCAAGGACGCGGTATTGGGTGTCGACCACTTCGCAATTTATGTATGCGATGTTGCAAGGAACTCCCCTAGATGCGCCGACTTCCGTTAGTTCTCTTCCCACATATTTGGCACAAGCCGTTTTCCCTGTGCCGGTTTTGCCATAAACAAGAATATTAGAGGGGGTTTCGCCTCTGAGCGCGACAACCAGAATAACAGCTAGCGCGTTGAGTTGGTCGCGCCTGTGCGGTAAGTAGCTCGGCGTATAGGATGGTCTCAATACTTCTTTATCTTTGAAAACGGGTTTGCTTTCTAGAAGATTGTCAAAGAGTCCTTCCAACTTTTTGCCTCCCATTTGGACAAAGGGCACGAATGCTTGCTGGAGGCACTGCTTTCTTCGCAAAAGATAACTGACTACTCAGGGCTATCCGCGCTGCTTACCGTTAAGTGGAAACGTAAGTAAATAAACTTTATGATTTCTACACTTCAGTTTCCAGTGCAGTATAACCACTGTTTCCTATGGAAAAGGCCAATATTTCCACTGTAACCTCCTGTGACTGGTGTCAACATCGTATCTCGAGTGATCTTACACATATATCGGTCGTTATCTAATAGCATTAAAAATCTTTTCTTTTTGTTTTTAAAACACTTTTTAAGGGTTAATTCTTAGTAGCTCTAAAGGTTGTTTCGTACAGATGTTGATACTCAGTGCTTCTGTTGAGCATACCTTTGTTGCCTTTGGAAACACTTCTAACGGCACCCCATGTTTTCTACTGTAAATGAAAAAATCGGATGTGATGATATTAATGGTAATAAAAAAATAGGATGTTGTAGGGGTAACAATCATTTAATATATAAATCTTTTTATTAATTCGCGCGGATAATTGTGATTCAAGGATCGTGGAAGCGCAAGCAGGGGGTGTGGGTAATCCAAATGTTACAAAATGAAGAATAGCTGCTACCCAATAGCTTGAAAACCTGTTATCAATCCAAAACAACCAGCGAGCATCATATCGCCTCCCGGGACCGCGAAATATGGGCTTAGTCGGGAACTTTTCATAATTTCGCGTAGAGGCCCTATCACAGTTATGTGAAATCCTCGCTCCCTGGAGGCGCGGTTTATTTCGTAGAATCCATCTTGATTTATGTAGCAGCCGTGCCCGCCATCTTCAAAAACCCATTCCTGCGTTAAATTGCCATCCATGAAGAGCGAAAGAAGATAGTCAAGTTTATGTGTGTTTAGCATGGAGGTGTGATGTTCAAACATGCCAACAACCTTTTTTTCATAGAGCATCGCTGCGAGAGTATGACCATTTCCGATATTCACTATAATATGCGGTTCGTACGCGCGCTTCGCCACAACATCATCGTACAGTGCGCCGAATATCGCTGCCGGACCAGTATCCATCAAGAGAATTCTCTCCATCCTCTCTTTCTTTAATGTCCGATATACCGCTCTTAGTCGCGTCAGATAATCTGGAATCTTGCCATCGAAATAGGCAAAGCTAGCCAGCTTGCCGCCTTTTTCGATCAAGTTCTTGAGGTGTTCAAAGCGAAAAATCCTGTTGCTGCCGTAGCTCTCGCCGTGATCTTGGCACGCGACAGCGCAAACTGTGGGCAAATTGACGTCGAATTGTTGAAGTGCAGACCGCAACGCATGCACATCAACATCCTTCATCTCTATTTGGACGCAGTCTTCTCGCGGGCTTCTATCTGCGATCTGCACCCCCCACGAACTGACTTTGTTAAGGTCATCATTCAGCGTCTTTGCAGCGAGCGGCGTGGCGAATACAGAATAGCCACCTTTCAAGTGCGCGCGTATAGCGGCGCTGCTAGGTCCACCTCCCATTGTCTCTCCGTGCAGGAAGAGACTGCGGCCGTGTGCCGTGGCAGCTTCAACCCTCTTGGCGACTATTGCCGTTTGCGAGGGCATCACCATTTTTACGCTATTCTCAATTACTACGTTCGTATCGTAGAGGAGCAGATCTTGGGTTCCTTTGCCGACGTCTAACGCGAGGATACGCATGAACTAGACGTTAGACGACTTTTCTTATTACGTTTGTCAACCATGAACCAATTTTTTTGAAAGGCGCACATCTTCGAGTCAGAGATGCTATATAATAATCAATTCAATCCTCGCATATGCAACGCAAACGGGCGCGGAACCCTCATAAGGTCGGTGCAAACAAAAGTTATGAGGCCGCCGTAATCTCGATTAGCACTTCTAGATTTATGAAATATGGGAGCGTTAAAACGCCGGAAGAGGCTGAAGACATATCTGGACGAATCATTATTGACCTCTTGGAAAATGCTGGCCACAAGCTGCGTGTCTATACCCTAATCTCGGATGAAGGACGATCAATTACTGAAGCCGTAAAGACCGTTGTTAATGACGTTGATGTGATCATCACGACAGGAGGTACGGGACTCGCGCCCCGCGACGTAACGATTGAGGCCGTTCAACAAATGATTCAAAAAGATATTCCGGGCTTTGGTGAGCTATTTCGGCTCATCAGCTACGACGAAGTCGGGTCTTCAGCTATGCTCACCAGAGCCTCAAGCGGTATTGTGGAAAAAACAGCTATCTTTTGTCTTCCAGGCTCTCCAAACGCCGTAAAGCTCGCGATGGAAGCGCTAATCTTGCCCGAACTTCAGCACATCTTGCTTCACGTGTCGGAAAGGTAGTCGCCGTGGCGGCCCGTTTTAAAACGAACCTCACAAAGGAACGCTTTCATTCGAGGGTCGCGTGCTTCCTCTTCAAATCCTCCTCACTCTTTTTTGTTATCTCCATGAGGGCGGCTATCACACCATCTAGGAAGATCATCGTGCTTATTTCGAACATTGTTCCAAGTGGAGCAAAAGAGATGTGCGAGCCGATAACCTGCCGCTCCATAAAGTCCATTCCGCTTACCTTGGTACGTCCTTTGACGATTACCGTGGTATCGGAAATGGTTCCAAGAGTCGAGTCTTTATTTGACGTTATTGAAGTAAGTCGCGTGCCTTTGGCCTTTGCGAGGGTACTCATCTCGTTGATAGACTTAGTCTCTCCAGAGCCGGAAATCACGATAAGGAGATCATCCGTTTCGACGGCGGGGGTTACGGTCTCTCCGACTACGTAAACGTTGAGCCCCAAATGCATCAGTCGCATTGCGAAGCCCTTGACGACCAGTCCCGATCTCCCGGCACCCATGACAAAAACTCGTTTTTTGTTCTGATGCGCGCTTAAGATGTCACTGACCAGCGAATTGACTTCTGCATAGTCTATTTCATCAGCTATAGTCTGAACGTTCGCGGCGATCACTTTCATAGCTGATTTGACGTACTCTTCCGGCTTTTGTGGTGGGGGGTCCTTCATAAATTCAAACCGTCTGCGGCGACAAACGGCTTATATCTTCCGCTGTTCTGATTGTCGAGCTTTTCACTCAAAGCGCCTGTCTGGGCTTCTCGTTTTGTGCAGCAATCTTGAACTTTCAAACGCTTCGATAGGGCTTTTCAACCTCTTCAAATGCGAGTCGGCATAACAAGTAAGCAATCGTTGATTCAGCCCCGAGGTTTTGATTCACGCCTTCTTGGAGCGATAAACCATCAAAACAACCTCCTGTGGCCTCATCATAGACGGGAGAGTTTAGGAGGTTGTTGCCAGTAAACCAGCTAAAGCACGTGCGCGCGTTTTGGTAGTACTGCACCTTGCCGGTGATTCGGTAGGCGTCTAAGAGCGCCTCGACAAGTGCTCCGACATCAATCGCCTGTTCATCGCCGATGGCCCTATGTTGACCGCGAACGTACCAGCCGTCATTTCCTATCACGTTTATCGCACCTTTGGACGTAAGTACTTCGTCCCATAGAAAACGCAGGGTTCTTTCGCCGCACGAAAGCAGTGGCGGCTCACCAAGGGCGTCGTAGGCTAGGAGCATCGCTTGGGGCAATCGAGCGTTTGAGTATGACATAAAATCTTCAAACCACTCCCAATCGGGGGCTCGCGTATTCTCGTAGTAACGCAGGATTTCAGCTGAAAGCGCCCTAATCCTTTCTTGTGCGTTGTGAATTGAGGCCCTCGAATGATAGAACCCTAAAAGGGAGTAGGCAACTCCTCGCAGTGACAAGCTGCTAGTCGCGTGCTTCGCTGCTTGTTCAAATATGACGCGGGCGACTTCTCGGACGCCCCTCGGAAGACTCAAACTGCCGAAGACGTATCCGCAGACCCAGACCGTTCTTCCTAAGACATCATCTGCGCTTACCGAATCGAGAAAGTCTCGTTGGTAGCTCATAAAATTGTGCATCGTGCCGTCGTCGTTTTGCGCGTGAAAGGCGAAGGCCAGGTAAGTCTTTAACAAGTCAAAAATCGACTCATCTTTGAACAAGTTGTAGTGTTTTGCAGTCACAAGCAGGGCTCTGACGTTGTCGTCAGTACAGTAACCTTCAAATCGGTTCGGAATTGCGTATTTTGCGTGTTGAAGTATTCCTGTGCAATCGGTAAGCGTCTTGATATGCCTTAATGTAATAGGGGGGAGCAGGCTATCACCTTGAAGTCGTTTGTCTGATTCGTCATATATATGGCTGTTGTTGCCAATAGTAGGAATAAGAGCACCGGGCTCGCAGCAAAACACTCCACCGCGTCGCGCTTATTTTTGTCGGAATCGCCAGTTTTATATGTAGGGTCGCATTACTAGTGTAACGCTTCCACTCGGACTAGTGGTCTAATCGGCTTAGACATGCAGCATTCGAAATTGGTCTCTAATCCTTTGTTGTTTGCGGTTATCGCTTTGATTTTATTTGCTACTGTGGCGGTTCCGGCGAGCGCGGCGGATCTTACCGTTGGTACTCAAGGGCAGTTCAATACCATTCAGCAGGCGGTGGACGCTGCAAAACCAGGCGACACCGTGCGCATCGCGCCCGGAACGTACACTGAGAACGTCGTGGTGAACAAGCAGCTAACGATCACAGCCATAAGCGGGCGACCCACCGTGCAAGCGGCCGATCCGAGCAAAGACGTCTTCCTGTTATCAAGCCCTGGTGTGCACATCGACGGCTTGACGATTACAGGCGGGGCGTCAGGCGTCGAGATCCAAGGGGTGTCGAACTGCGTCGTGACGAATGTCGTCGCACAGGATAACGTGCGAGGTGTATATCTCGCAAATAGCACGCAGAGCGAGATCAGTAACAGCAATCTTGCTGGCAATGGCTACGGAGTGTATGGCGACGGCTCTTCAAACAATACCATATCCTCTAACGTCGCAACTGGTGAAAAAGGGAACGGCAATACTCTTGGAGACGGCATATTCTTAAACTACGGTGATTCGAACACGGTCACACGCAATAATCTGAGTGCGAATCACGTCTTCGGAATCTCTTTATACAGTTCAACTCGAAACGTCATCTCTAATAACACCATCAACGACAACGACCGGGTTGGCATTCGCCTCGGTCCTGGATCCAACGACAATACCGTCACATTTAACACAATTGCCAGGAACAGTGTGATACCTCAACCAGTGGCAGAGACTTTCCCGGCTTCCGGAATTCTGATCGTCAGTGCAACAGGTAACCAGATTTATCTTAATAACTTCATCAGTCAGCCAAACGCCATAGTAGGCGCGTCAGCCGCGATTTTGAACTCGCCGGAAAAAATGGTGTATACCTACAATAGTGTCGAGCAAACCGGATACATGAGCAACTATTACTCTGACTACAACGGGACCGCGACTCAAGGCAACGGGATCGGCAGCCAGCCCTCTGCGTATGGCGACAAGTATCCGCTCGTCCAGTCAGTGGCGAGCTATGGAAACATCATTCTAGCTAGCGCCGTCACCCCCACGCCATCTCCGACGGCGACCGCAACCTCGACCGCAACCTCTGGAAATCAAAGTGCCACTGGGACCAAACTTCCGGGATTCGAAGTAACGTCTGCTGTAGCGGGACTCTCAATTGCTGTGCTCTTGCTGCTCAGCAGGAAAAATCGAGCACGGTAATCTGCCTGCTGTCAGCATTTGTGTCTACGCTCTTGATTTGTCGCGTCGTAACTGTCGCGTAACGCGAAGCTTTCCGGAGGAAGCATAGCGACCGAACCCGGTACTGTGCGCACCGAGCATTTTCGAGTTCGACCTCTGGGCGGGCACTTTGCTTTTGCAGCTGGAGATCGTATTACTGAAGTCTGTTGTTAAAAAACGGGTGACATTCAGAGCACAACATAGTGGGTGAAGCGTTCCCCAAAGCTGTGCAATAGAAACACTTTTTACGGCTGAAGTGTTACTATTATTGACAGAAGTATTACAAGTAAGGAGGTAGGTTAATGGACCAAGGACTAGTGCGCACGTGTATATCCCTCCCGGAGCGTCTTTTGAGTCGTTTTGACGAGATCACAAAAAAGCGCGGCTATTCTTCGCGCTCTGAGGGGATTCGGGACGCTATAAGGAACACCATCATTCATTATGAATGGATGAACGAGGTCGACGGAGTACGCTTGGGAGTTATTTCGCTTCTTTATGAGCATAATCAGCGAGGACTCGTCGACGACTTGGCCGAGATACAGCACGAGTACGCGGGTCTCATCATTTCGTCCGTTCACGTCCACTTGGACCACGATGACTGCTTAGAAACGGTCATACTACGAGGTGAAGGCAAGACCATCAAAGAGCTAACCGAGACGATAATGGCGCTTAAGGGCGTCAAATACGTTAAGCTTAATACCATATCGCCTGGCGCTAACTATCAGCAACCCCATGATACCTGAGTGGATGAACGAGGTCGAAATAGGCCCGTGTCAGTGTTGTGCCGTCAATGTCGGCAAGAAAAAGAGCTTTGTCGAGAAGTCGATTTCTGGCGCGCTGAACTTCTTCCAGGATAGCCTTATCTCCGAGGGCTATGCAAAACGTGATGGTTTGTTGCAAAGCCTTGATCCCCGGGTGAAGTTGGTCTCAGCTATCGTGCTCGTTGTGGCCGTGAGCTTGACGAGGGACATCCGGGCGCTATTCGCCGTTTACATATTGACCTTGTTGTTCGCTTACCTCAGTAAGGTAGACGTATTATTCTTTATCAAGCGCGTATGGGTATTCGTTCCTATTTTTGCGGGTATCATCGTCCTGCCAATTCTCTTCAATGTGTTTATGGCAGGCGATAGTTTGGTCACCGTCGCGACTCTCGGTGCCGGCGCGCACCTTGGACCGATCGTGCTGCCTAGTACGATCTACATCACCAGACAGGGCACGATATTCGCTATCACGTTCATACTGCGAGTGGCTACATGCGTGTCTATCGCCGTACTACTGTTTCTCACAACTCAACGTGACGTGCTCTTCAAATCGCTTCGGTCGCTTCGTGTTCCGAAGGTGTACGTCCTGACACTCGACATGTGCTACAGGTACATCTTTCTCTTTATGGATGTAGTGAGGGACTTTTTTACGGCTAAAAAGAGCAGGACGATTAGGAGTCTGTCCGTACGGGACGAGCAAAGGTGGGTAGCAGGCCGTGTTGGTTATATGCTCGTAAAATCGTTGGACATGAGTAACAAAGTTCACGACGCTATGGTCTCCCGGGGTTTTAATGGCGATGTGAAACTCTTGCACGACTATGCCGTGCATAAAAGGGACTACGCCGCGATCGCAACCGTGCTGACGTTCAGCTTGATGTTGGCGTTGATCTCTCAAAATATCATCAGAATCTGAATCTCACATAGGGCCATACCATGGAGACAATCTTCGACTTGCAAAACGTTTCTTACACGTATTTGGGAAAGTTCGAGGCGTTGAAGAGCGTGAACTTGACGATGACAGCAGGAGAGCAGATTTCGATCATGGGAGCCAATGGAAGCGGAAAATCTACACTCCTCTCCATACTGAATGCTCTGGTATACCCGACGTCAGGTGAGTTTTATGCGTTTGGTAAACCGGTGAGTGAAGAGGCTTTCAACTCGCTCGAGGACAATGAGTTCGGTCGCTATTTCCGAAAAAAGGTAGGCATCGTATTCCAGAACCCCGATATCCAGCTGTTCTCCTCCACAGTCTTCGACGAGATCGCTTTTGGTCCACTACAGCTAGGCCTGTCCAAAGCTGAAGTCAAGAAGCGGACTGAGGAGGTCATTTCGATGATGGGAATCTCTAGTTTGAAGGAACGGGCGCCACATACGCTGAGCGGCGGCGAGAAAAAGAAGGTATGCATCGCCTCGATACTTTCGATTAACCCCGACGTGCTATTGTTAGATGAGCCCACCGGAGGTTTAGACCCGCGCAGCCAATTGTGGCTTATTGAGCTTCTGCAGGATTTGGCTAAAGCGGGAAAAACGATCATCACGGCTACCCACGATCTAGACATCGTAGAACAGATAAGCACACGCGCCATTGTCTTCGGCGAGGATCATACTGTCAAAGCAGACTCCAACTGTGACGCGGTGATGAACAATCTTGAATTATTGACGTCCACAAACCTGATTCACAAGCATATGCACCGGCACGGCAAGCTAATGCACGAGCATCTGCATTCGCACGACGGAGAGAATCATCACGAGCATTGAATCGTAGAAACTACATTTTTAAAAAGAGAGCGTTTTGTGTCAGCAGTGATGCGTGAACATGTTGAAAAAGCGGCCGTATTCACGCGTTTTTGTTCATTCTTCAGATGGAATAAAAGGAAAAATGAAGAACAGACCCACTACTTCTCTTCATTTTTGTCGGCATTTCTTGTTAAAGCTCTTCCAATAAGGATAAACACGCCTCCACAGAGTACCGCGCCTATGATTGCCGACGTATAGTATCCGAGGCTTTGGCCAAGGAACGTATCCGACAAGGCCGGCAGGCCGTAATCTGGTAGCGGGGCGTGCCATAAGTTAGATAGGCTGGCAAAACCCGCGGGAACAAATCCTACCAGTCCCTGCAGCTCATCGGCGCTCCATTCGCCGTATGCAGTGCCACTTGCCAGCAAGCCGATGGGCACTAGCACGATTAGTACCACAAGTACTATTAGCAAATTTCTTAGAAGCCTATCCGTGAATGTCACCTCGTGTCAAACCGGCGCCATTGCTGTAGCGCCTTTCGTCTTCTCTTCTCGTCCTTTGTAGTTGAATATGATTGTAGGATCGGTTCGTACGACATACCCGAAGGCCAATGCCGTAATGATCGCCTCTAGAATGCTGAAGAAAAACGCATGGCTAAAGAGCATCGCCGGTACAGTTATACCGAGCCCGTAGGGCATGTATAAAGGCACGCCATCGGCAGTGTGCTCAAGTATGGGCTGGATACCCATCTCAAAACCAGCGACGCCAGCAGCGACCGTCAAACCTAGCCATCCGCCGATCCCCGCACCTACGACTCTTCGCTTTGAGGTAATCTCTGTTTTTCCGCTGATGAACTTGTAAGCATAGAATGCAACGAAAGGTATGACGACAGCCATGTTGAAACAGTTCGCTCCAAAAGCCGTGATACCCCCATCACCGAAAAGTAAGCATTGTATAAGGAGCGCCACTGATGTCGTTACGACTGCAACCCAGGGCCCTAATATGATTGCTACCAAGCCGCTGCCTACCGCGTGCCCGGTGCTCCCTCCTGGTATGGGCACGTTGAACATCATAATGACAAACGAGAAAGCAGCGGCCAGCGCCAGATATGACACTTGTTTGGACTTGAGGTTTTTACGCAGCCATGTTCCGGCATAAAGCCAAATCGGGATCATAATAATATACAGTGCCACGTATGTTAAGGGTCCTAAATACCCGTCTGGTATATGCATGACATCACCAGACGGAAATAACTACGAGTAGTTATAAAAAACTATCGAATCGTAGCACGAAAAACATACGTTTATCAGAAAAGTAATAACTTGCGAAACAAGACAACTTCACGCCGACATTCTAATCGAAACATGCGCTATGTGAATCCTCTTTTTCGATGAACTTCAGTGCCATAATGAGCACTAAACCGCTGGTTTAAAGTCACTTATCGCATCATAGCTGCCACTTGTCAACGTCATCGCTTCCATAATGAGCCTTCAATGCGTCTTTTACTCCTAATCTAACGAGTTTTGCAACCCTGCTTCCAAACGGGGTGGCAGGGCCGCTGTATAAAATCGACTCATCGTCGCGACTGTTTTCATATGCGACCACGATTGCATCGCTCGTCGTGCCGGTGAAATGCAATCCCTTATCGATAAGAGCGCGCGCCTTCGCTTCTGTGGCGGTAATTATCGTCCCGGCCATCGCCCCTTCGCTCAGCGATGCAGAGGACACGACGATTATGTTGATTGTGCCAAAAGACGACGGATTGGTGAGCCCAGCAGTTATAAACACCGTTACGCAAGCATCGCTCAGAATCTGCACGTTTTTCATTTCAACTGCAGTGAGAAGCGCGACGGAGCCCCCCTCGAGCCTCATTGATGCGGCTATTTCCTCAATATAGCTCTTCGGATCGTCATGAGAGAAGTCGTGGGGAACCTGGATGTTCAGGATGTTTTTTGCCGCTCTTCTGCCGCCATCGACGCCACTGCTCAGGGCCTCAAAGTTGCCATTTAAAATTAAGACCCGATCTAATACCTCATATTCCACGGCTGTTCACCTTCAAGCGTTAAGCATTGAAACGCCGCTATCTGATGTGTGACTCAACGTATGCTAAGAGCGTCGCGAGCTCAGCGAAAACGAGGCTGTTGCTTCGTAAGTCTTCATATGTGCGTTGTGCAACACCATGTGTAAAATCGCGGCTTTCTATTGCCGTCTCTTCTAATATCACGAGTTTGTCTGCTGCGAGTTCAGCTGCTTCGAGGTTCTTTAGGTTCGCCGATCCGAAGCAGATGTTAGGCAGTACGACGATGAGCGCTTCTTGAATGAGTTGTACGTTACGGCTGTGCACCTCACTCGAAATCGGTGAAAACGGTGCTTCGACAGCGCACTCAATGCCAAAGTACCGCGCTACGTCGTAATCGGTAACGAGTGTATTCACCAACCGGCAACTAACTTTTTTTCCTCTTTTTCGCTAGATTGCGAATGACCATGCAGAAAAGGCGTGACTGCCGCTCTGGAGGGCTTATGATCCGCCCATAAGACACTTTTTCGGTTTCGTATCCCAGATCTTCAAGAACGATGGCTTCGCCGTCGTATCCAAGATCGACTAAATGGCTGCAAATATCGCCTACATCTAAACTCGGATCCGCAAGAACAAAGAAATCTCTCTTAAGGCGCAAGACTTCTCGCAGTTTCTTCTTCGCTTCACTTGGCTCTCGGCCGTGGATAGTAATGGCTATAAGGTCAGTTGCGTCCACTTTCAGCCGAGCACAGGCCAGTTGCAAAGAAGATATTCCGGGAATGATTTCGGCGTCTGGGGGAGCTTTGTTGCCAAGCCCTGAAAGCATCGGATCTCCTGTAGAAAGAATACACGCATCATCCTCGATTTGCGCGTCGTACTTTTCCAAAATGATTCGTTCCCCTTGTATATACTCGTCCGCCAGTTTTAATGCTCTCGCAGAACCGTAGACGCGTCTAGCGGTTTTTACTGCTTCGATCGCCCTCTCGGTAAGCATTCGAGGTCCTGCGCCGACTCCCACTATTTTCACGTTCTCTCCCAGCCTAGAGTACGACAGATCAAAGCGCGCGAACGACCTTTCCCTCCCGATCGATGATTACGATCTTGGCTTTTGTCCGCTCTTTCAAGCCAGTCAACGCAGCGTTCACCTCTGGTCCGTGAGGATCTCTGTCAAACAGTTGTTGTACAGTCGCTGCGCCGGTTTCTTTTAGTATATCGGGCTTGCCCCACTTAAGAATGAGCGCGGGGAGGCCCACTATGATTGTCTCTCTTCCTTTAGTTCTTTGAAACAATCGATCAAGATAGCTTCCCGCAAGAATCGAGGTGTGCGTCGGAAAGTTCATCTTTGCGTACCGAAGTCCAGTCCGGCCCGTTGTTAAAACGACTCGTGTTGAATGTTTGATGAGATCCTCCGCTGAATCAATCAAACACTCGTTCCAAGGTTCGACAAATCCCGTAGTGCCAAGAACTGAGATCCCCTCATAAACTCCGACCTGTTCGTTAAGCGTCTTCTTCGCAATCTCTTCGCCATTGACAGCTGAAAGCTCGACAATAGCCCCGTTTAGCCCGCAACTACGTATAGCGTCTCGTATCGCATTGTCGATCGACCATCGCGCTTCCGGATTAATTGCGGGCATCCCGCACGGCACTCGCAAGCCGTGCTTTTTGACAATTCCGATTCCTTTTCCCGCGCGTAGGTGCGTTTCGTCCGCTCGTTCGGCCTTAGCTTCAAAAACGATCCCTGCGGTCTCGTCTTTTGGATAGTCGCTCGTTGGCTTAGTTGAAACTGCCCACCCACCCTCGGAAGTGACACTAACAGACACCCGAAGCTGTACCGGTGTTAAGATCTCAACCTCAGTTACCGGGCTAATCAGCGAAACTACTGCGGCTTTTGCAGCGGCAGCTGCCACGGTTCCTGTCGTGAATCCGCGCTTCAGTAGCGTTCCTGATACGGTCAGCACCCACAGTCCGCTCTCGATGTAGCGCTTGAGTTCATCAAACGGGAGATTCGATTGTCGTATCCACCGTTCGGGAATTATTAGGCCAGATACGGGGTCGATGAGTGTGTGCATGCTCGGCAACTTTATTGCAGCGCCATTGCTATTAACCCGTTCACAACCGCGACAGCGACGGGCGTTCCGCCTTGTGTGCCGACGGTCGTTATTGAGGGGATAGTGAGCTCTCTAATGAGCTCTTTGGATCGGGCCGCGTTGACAAAACCCACGGGCGTTGCCACGACAAGCGCAGGTTTGCATCCTTCCTTCACCATCGATGCTAGCGTCATAGCGGCGGAGGGGGCATTACCTATGACTACCACCGAGTCTGTCAGTCTATTTCGCGACTTTAACAGACCAGCTGAAGCTCGCGTGAGCTCTTGATCTGAGCTAGCGTCGCTGCCCGGAAGCTCACAGATGACGTGGCCGCCCAGGCGCTGTATGTCTTTCGAGATGCCTGTGCGTACCATGTTGATGTCGACATGGACATTGGCCCCTCTTCGGATCGCGGTCACTCCTGTCTCTATCGGATGATGACAGAACCGCAGCAGATCCTTAAACTGAGGGTTGCCAGTTGCCATCACGACGCGTTGTTTGATGTTCCCTTCCGGACTGTTATCGGTGACAATGCCTGCGATGATCTGTTGGGAAAGCTGTGCGATGCGTCGCGCTTCATCAGTGCTCGCGCCCATGGCGTGATTCATTGTCTTCGGTTCGTCTCTAGTAGTCATATTTTTTCTGATACCCCCTCGGTGTCACTATCTTGTTTCGCCAGACGAAAGATTCGTTGTTTCCGACTATGATTGTGGTATGCATGTCGATCATGCTCTCGTGATCCATCAAGGCATCCAAAGTTGTCACAATTGTGGTCTCTCCTGATCTCCTGCCATTTTTCACAACCCCCACGGGTGCGCTCGCTCGGTACGGCATAAGCAGCTCGACACAGCGCGACAAGTTACGCGTCCTTTTTCTGCTCCTGGGATTGTAAAGAGCAATAATAAAGCCTGAATCTGCTACTCGTGCCACACGCTTTTCAATCTCCTCCCAAGGTGTTAATAAATCGCTTAGACTGATGCTTACATAGTCACCAGAAAGAGGCGCCCCGAGCACCGCTGCGACAGCATTTGCTGCTGTAACGCCAGGAACTACCTCAAAATCGATTGATTTGTCTGTCGCCGCCAGCATGTCCAGCACAAGCCCCCCCATCCCATATACGTTGGGATCCCCTCCACTTATGATCGAGACGACGTGTCCAGCTTCGGCCAGCTCAATCGCTTGTTTCACCCGTCGTACCTCCTCTCCCATACCGCCTTGTACAACTTTTTGATGGCTTAGTAGTGATGAGATTTGTTCTATGTAAGACGCAACGCCTACGACGTACTCCGACTTGCCGACGGCGTTCACAGCTCTCAATGTCATATCTTCAATCGATCCGGGCCCAATGCCTATTATCTGGATCCTACCGCGCGATGGCAACGGTTACCCCTCCATACGCTTTTTTGGCGAGCACAAGCTCTTTTAGACTTGATAGCGCGAGTGCGCACGGCTCTGCAACTCCTGAGAGACCAAGTATTGCCGCACGTGACTTCGTCTGGCTTCTGGAGGAATTGATAATACTCTTTGGCACAAAGGCAATCGGTTTCTCCAGTTCGCTAATCGCGTCTATTATTCCCTTCTCGTGTGACTTAACGAATGCAGTTGCGACAACTTTGACGTCATCTATTGATGCGTCAATTTCGCCGAGGCCTGCATCAATAGCCTGCAACACCGCTGCTTTGTCAATCCCTTTGCGAGATCCTACCCCTACTACTAAGCGCGTCCCTTCGTTTTGCGAGAGGATTGTTACATCATCGTCAACAATGACAACTTTTGGTCCACTCAACTGCAGCGTGTCAACCGGTTGGTGGAGCAACGACGCGTTGATCGATTTCGTAGACTTTCGATTTATGATTGTGCTGTGTAGCGCAGACGCCACTGTCTCTACGCTCGCAACGTCATTCGCTTCTGTGGCTGTGGAGAGGACCGGAAGTCGCACAACGCCCTTCGCGTAAAGTTCGCGCGCGATAGCGTTTGCACCGTGATGGCCCCCCAACAAGGGGATTGCATAGGTCAATTGATCGTCTATCGCGACTACTGGAGGATCAATCCATTTTTCTGTTAGAAGTGGGGCAATTTTTCTTGTCACAATACCTGTAGCCATGATGGCAACAATCCCGTCATAAAGCTCAAATGCTTTTTTGAAAGCATTCTGTTTATAAAGGACGATGTCCCCCCCAATGGCTGATTGGATTTTTTCGGCCCGACTACGGTTTCGATCGAAGCAAATGATAGCGATATTCAAGTCTTTGGAGAGTATAAATACGACCTCCTGTCACCTTCGTCAGCGAGTTGTTCGCCAATTAGTATTATCGCTGATTTTGCGATCCCGGCTTCGCGCACCTTGAGAGCGATGTCTGAAACAGTGCCTTTGATTATCACCTGGTCGTCCCAAGATGCATGATATACGACGCTTACAGGGGTCTCAGGCGCATAGTGGACCCGCTTCATAATGTCCTCAATCTTGTCGGCCCCAAGGAGAACGGCCATTGTTGGATTAAGATCTGACAATTCTACCAACTGATCCGTCTCAAGGGTCTTTCCGGAAGGCCGCGTGATAACAAGCGTCTCGCTGGTGAGCTGCTTGCCAAGTGCCGCAGCTGATGCAAACACAGAGGAGACTCCTGGGACGATCTGGCTATCAATGCCATATGGTTTCAACGCAAGAATCTGCTCCCTGACCGCGCTGTAAATCGTCGGGTCTCCGCTATGAAGTCGAACGACTGAGAGCCCCTCACGCGAAGCACTGACAATTAGGTCAGTTATTTGCTCGAGTGTTAAGCCGAAGCTGTCTACGGTTCGCCCCTTAGCCTGTGAAAGCACAGCCGGGTTTACCAAGGATCCCGCGTAAATAATCAAATCGGCTTGCTCGATGAGTTTTTTACCTTTGACAGTAATAAGCTCCGGATCTCCTGGTCCCGCTCCAACGAAGTACACTGTCATACGCGTTTGGCGTAGATTATACTGAAATATTCGCTTCTCTCAGGGAAATCTCTTTCATAGCACCGTTCTCTCTTGGTGAATCCTCTCTCGAGCAGCTTAAGGTCTGAAAATCCTTCCTGCTCAAGTGACGCCGCAATTTCCCGCGGTTTCGTGGCTTTAAGAACAAGGGTGGATCGTACGGCTGATCGATCAGAGACCACAAAAGAAGCGTCAATGGATTCGTTTAGCAGCGAGAAACAAGCCGTGATCGAACTCACCCCGGGCACAGTCTCAACTCGAATTTGTGGCTGCTTTCTTTTCATTATCGTCGCTATGTGTGAAAACGTGCTAAAAATATTCGGGTCTCCAAGCACTCCGAAAGCTGTTTTTCCTGCGGCCGCATATTTTGAAATTATTTCCACATTTTCATCCCAGGCTTCGTCAAGCTGTTCTTTATCATGGGTCATCGGAAACCTTAGAATCTCAGGATTCGAATACGGTTTGGCCAATTCGTACGACATGCGTCCGGGCACGAATACTTTCGTCGCTGATCTTAATACATTTACAGCCTCGAGCGTCAACAAGTTTGGATCGCCGGGTCCCAAGCCCACACCAATCAACACGAGCCCACCACCATAAAGACAGGGTTATACGGACTGAACGTCGTCAGATCTTCAAGCTCATGAGCCCGCGCTATGTTGATGAGCAGCGCTTCGTCGTAGATCCCGACCTCTTTTAGATACCAAATTGCTTCAGCTGCTAGTTCAATACGAACTGCATTGAGAACAAGACGTGTGCAGTGCGGTATAAGGAAATCGATCACGCGCTTGAAATCTGAAGTGCCTCCGATGAACGCTTTGTCAATGGTGTCTTGATATGGGTGAAGCACACCGGGAGCTTCGCCACACAACAGCGTTACAGTAGATACGGAAGCGTCACTCAGGTTTTTCTTTGCGACCTCTATTGCTTGCGACCGCTTGTCTACCGCGATAATCTTGTTAGTGAACCTCGCGGCAGCTTTCGATACGTTTCCCGTGCCGCAACCTATATCGGCAAAGGTTTCACCATGCTCAATTTGCAGCTTGTTCAAGGCAATTGCGATAATCTCAGATTTTGTCGGTCCACCTCTTAGCATTAATTTTAGCCCCTCTACTGTTGTAGTGTAAAAGGCGTGCACTCGCATAAATATTTTGAGGACTTAGCGGCTGAAAGCCGGTTGATAGGCAACGAATTCTGGCAAGTAGCTCTGTAAGCGGAGCTTTTCCGCATTAAGCATTTCTACGACCGGGAAAAAGCGTTGGCGTTGGCGACAAACAAGTCAAATTCGTGCGGCATCGAGTAGACGTGCGAATGCAGATATGACGCCACAACGTTGCTCTCCGTAATGCCATCGCGTCCGTCGATTCCGTCACCTTTTGTCACGCGATAAGCGAATCGCGCGTCGTTATCAACGGATGCGGTCGAGTAGTGGTATTCGTGGCCGCGAAGGATATCACCGCTGCGTGCAATCGCACAGTCCGTAACGGCTTGCACTTCAACGTGTCCCAATGCTTGCAT
>Ga0208321_1000129_pt1 | contig 88924 bp, 63 predicted proteins | sample June2015DPH_4_15_FD_184692 | JGI IMG/M metagenome (GOLD analysis project Ga0208321, IMG submission 184692) | Peatland microbial communities from SPRUCE experiment site at the Marcell Experimental Forest, Minnesota, USA - June2015DPH_4_150... | ecosystem: Environmental > Terrestrial > Soil >... | reverse complement strand
GTATATTCGGGAATTGAATCTCCCGGGAAACACAACCTTACCCTTCGTATTCCCAGTCCGACACGTCTCGGGCGAAGTGTTACCCATGTCCTGAAACACCTGTTACCTATCTCTTGACAACTGAACACCGCCGGGGCGTCCCTACCCAAAATAACCCGTGTTCATTCGCACAATTCGTGTCAAAAAGTTTCTGCTCCGTCACACCACCAGCTTGTACCCGACACCGTGGATGGTCGGGAGATGCCGGGTTCGGCGTCGTTTCCGCGTAAAAACAGCTTTGCAATTTCTTCGTTTACACTCCACGTTGTTTACATGACGCAACCGCTCGCGCTGGTTTTCTACGAAAAATTGCTGCCGGGCAGCCAGTTGGTGAACCGGCTGCAAGACCTGAATTATCGCGTTCAGGCCGTCAACGATCTGTCGGCGCTCCTGCGCTGTGCGCAAAGCGAAGGTCCGATGCTGGCGGTCATGGACCTGGAATCGAAGCGCGATGACGTTTGCCGCGCCATTGCCGCGTTGAAAGCGGATGCCGCCACCCAACACATTCCCATTATTGCGTTTGCCGGCGAACAGGCGGCGGAGTTGCAGGCCGCCGCGCAAAAAGCCGGCGCGACGCTTGTGGTCGGCGAGACCGCCATCGCGAATTACCTGCCGCAGCTTTTGAATCAGGCGTTGCAGGTGTAGGCGCCCGGCGGATGATGTTTGTAACCTGTGCGCAACCTGTTTGTAACCCGCCTGAAACTAGCGCTTGACTTTGACGTAACGGGTATTTAGGATGGCATCCTAATTGATGAGGCATGAGCGTTTTTGAAAAGTAATTTTGGCACGACTGAATTTCAGTCGTGTCTTTTTTGCTTTGGGGCGGGCCTCGAAAATTCAGGAGTTAATTATGGCCAGTGGCAAAGTCAAGTGGTTCGACAACAAAAAAGGGTTTGGCTTTATCGCCCAGGATTCCGGGCAGGACGTATTCGTGCATCACACGTCCATCACGGGTGCGGGATTCAAAACCTTGAATGAAGGAGACGAAGTTTCCTTCGACGTTGTCCCCAGCGACAAAGGGCTTAAAGCCCAAAATGTCCAGCGCGTGAATCCGGTGTAACGCCGGGTCTCATCCAGACAGATCCCGCGAAGCGGGAGATTTTCGTTCGCCAGCCATGAACGAAGCAGGTATTCTTGATTCATGGCCGGTTCCGCCACGACCACGGTCGAAAGTCTTTATATTCACGTCCCGTTCTGCGCGCAAAAATGCGCGTATTGCGCCTTTTATTCCGAGCCGTCCAGCGGCGACCTCATCAACCGCTACGTCGCTGCGCTCATCCGCGAACTTGAACTTGTTGCGCACGATCTTCAGCCACCCGTCCTCTCCATCCTCCGTAGCAGGCCTACTGCGGAGGACGGGCGTAGCACCGCTGCGGAGGGTGGACGCACGATTTTCTTTGGCGGCGGCACACCATCGCTGCTCAACTTGCGCCAGTGGGAACAAATTCTCCGCGCCCTGGAGCGGTTGAACCTGCTGGGCGCGGAGGAATTCACGGTCGAATGCAATCCCGCCACTGTTTCGTCCGACAAGGCAAAATTGCTCCGCGACCTGGGGGTGAACCGCATCTCCATGGGCGTGCAGTCACTCGACGAACCATTGCTCGAACGTCTCGGCCGCATCCACACCCGCGAAATGGTCTTCAAGTCGTTCGACATCCTGCGCCGGGCCGGTTTTGACAATTTGAATCTCGACCTGATGTTCGGGATTCCCGGTCAGACCATGGAAATCTGGCGCGCGACCCTGGCCGAGGGGCTGGCACTCGGCAGCGAGCATTTGTCCACCTACGAAGTCATTTACGAGGATGACACGCCGCTGTTCGCGCAACTGCAGGCCGGCGAATTTGACGTGGACGAGGACCTGGCCTGCGCGATGTATGAGGAACTGGTGGAACGCGCGACGGGCGCCGGTTTCCGGCAGTACGAGGTGGCCAATTTCGCGCGGGATCGGGTTTCAAATGACGAATGTCGAATGACGAATGGACCCATTACCAGTGGTCAGCCTTTCAGTTCGCCATTCGTCATTTGTCATTCGTCCATTCCCGCTTTCGCCTGCCGGCACAATGTGAACTACTGGCGCGGCGGTTCGTTTTACGGGCTGGGCCCCAGTGCGACGAGTTACGTGCGCGGCGTGCGGACGAAGAACTGGTCGAACACGCCACTTTACTGCGAACAATTGGAAAAGGGAAAACGCGCCATTGAATCGCGCGAGGAACTGCCGCCACTGAAACGCGCGGGCGAAACCGCCGCGTTCGGTTTGCGGATGAATGCGGGCTGGCCGTTTGCGGAATTCCGGCGCGCGACCGATTTCGATTTGCGCGACGAGTGGTCGGCGGAAATGAATCAACTGGTGGAATGCGGTTGGGCGGCGCGCGACGACCAGCGATTCCGGCTTACCCCCCAAGGACTGCGTTTTGCCGACGCCGCGGCGGAATTATTCCTGCGGTAAAACGTAGCGCAGGCGTCTCGCCTGCTTTGGCGGGCGCCTTGGCGCGAGCGTTTGGAAAATGAAATCCATGATGTATCAGCGGCGGGCAGGCGGGACGCCTGCGCTACGTTGCCGGTAGCCGGACGGTGAAGGTTGTTCTGCAAAAGCCGGGTGTGAAACAGTCAATCCGCCGCCAAATTTTTGGGAGGGACGGCGTGTCGCCGTCCCAAAACAAAATCAGGGTCGCCGACAGGCAACCCTCTCATTATTTTTCTCCCCGGCAAAGAAACTGCCACGTCAGCAGGGCGGCCAGAATGGCCAGTCCGCCACAAAAGACATAAGGCAGCGGCGCGATGCGCAGGTAAAGAGTCGCGGCGAACAGCGGGCCGAGGATGCGCGCCATGGCTCCGGCGCTTTGCGCCACACCGATGGTCGCGCCCTGTTCGTTCGCGGGCGTAAGATTGGAAAGCAATCCAAAAACCGGCGGACGCGTCAGGCCGGTACCGATGGCCAGCAGCGCCAGCGCCAGAAGCATTTTGATCCACTGCCAATCGGTCGCGTGCAGGACGGCCAACCACTTGAGCTGACCGTCGCCTTTGATGAACGGCAGGAAGATCAGGCTGATGCCGGTCAGGAAAAGACTGAATGAGATCAACTTGGGTTCGCCGAACATTTTGACCAGTCGCCCGATGGCCCCGCCCTGGATGACCGCGCCAATAATGCCGCAAAACACAAACAGGGAGATGACCGTGCTGGCGGGTTTGGTTTCGTCCACGGCGATGCCGAGATTGAAATTGTCGCTGACGAGCAGCGGCAGGGTGCTTTCAAAGCAACTGAACGCGAACGTCGCCAGAAAAAAAATAAGAATCAGCAAACCGATTTTCGGCTGGGTGAGCGTGTGTCCCCATTGGGCGAATCGCGGGCGCCGGGCCGCCTGACTGGAGTCCGGTTTCAAACTTTCGGCGAGGATGCAAAACGCCAGAATGAAATTAGCCGCGCAAAGAGCGGCGGCCGTCCAGCCCGGTCCGGTGGCGCCGAAGAATTTCAGGGCGATCCCGCTCAGCGCCGGACCGAAAATAAATCCCAATCCGAAGGCCATGCCGATCAAGCCCATTCGCTTCGACCGGTTTTCCGGCGGGGTGATGTCGGCGATGTAGGCCTGGGCGACGGTGATGTTGCCGCCGCAGATGCCGGCGAAGACACGGGAGATCAGCAGCGCCCAAAGCGCGGCGGTGTGATTTTCAAAACCCGACCCGACGGCAAACAAGACATACGACACCGCTGCACCGGCGGTGCTGATAAGTAGAATCGGACGGCGGCCGTAACGGTCGGAAAGCTTTCCCCAGATCGGCGAGAAGACGAATTGCATCGCGGAAAACGAGGCGATGATGGCGCCGATGACGAAGCCGCTCGCGCCGTAATGCCGGCTGAAAATCGGCACCAGCGGCACGACGATGCCGAAGCCGATGAGATCAATGAAGACCGTCAGGAAAACGACGAGTAATGATGGTTTGCGGTTCATGCCAGCAACGAGCAGAAATTCTAATTGCCGTTGGAAGCGAGTCAATTTTTACGCCCGAATATTTTCCAACGGGTAACTCTGTGAATAGTGTGGAAATGATTGTCGGTAAGACTTGCTTGCGTCCCTATTCATCACGTAGAAAATTTAAAGTGCAGGCCGAGTTGTATTGATGTCGGCAAATTGTTGAGGTCCAAACTCAACTGCGCTGGCAAAGCAACCGATGTCAAACTGGCGGCTTCCAAAACTGCCCTCGGCCTGCATTTTGTTTCTAATTTCCCAAACAATCTTTCTGCTGACAACTGGAACTTGTTGTGAAAGTATCCACAAAAAGATGCAATTTTTATCGTTTGTGAAGATCGTGTTACCAAGATTTAACAACTCCGTTTTGTTTAATTGGAAAATTTTTCATTTTGTTAAGCCATGATTGATTCCGTTTCCGAGACCGCCGGGGCAGCGGTGGATTTGAAAAAAGCTCGGCGTCAAAAAAATGCGGCGCAGCGCACACCAACCATTGATCGCTTGCCGCCACACGACTTGGATATGGAGCGGGGTGTGCTGGGGTGCGCGCTGCTGTCGCCGAACGAATGCGTGGGCGAGTGCATCGAAAAACTCAAGGACAGCGGCCATGAGGTTTTCTACGACCTGCGGCACCAGACGATTTACGAAATGCTGGTGGCCATGTTTAACGAACGGATGCCCATTGACGTCATCACCGTTCAACAACGCCTCAAGGACAAACAACTTTTGGAACAGGTCGGCGGCATTGCCTATCTGGCGCAACTTCAGGACGCCGTGCCGAGTGCGGCGAACCTTTCCTACTATCTCGACATCGTCCAGGAAAAATTCCTGCTGCGGAAAATGATCGCCACCTGCACGGACGTGGTCGGGCGGGTCTATGATTACGAAGGCGAAGTGGATGCGCTGCTGGACGAAGTGGAGCGCGACGTGTTGCGCATCAGCGAATCGCGCACGCAAAGCAGCGTGCTCTCAACCAAGGAACTGGTGGGCAAGGCCATCGGGACGATTGAAAATTATTTCAGCCGCAAAGGCGTGTTGAACGGCCTGGCCACGGGCTTCACGGATCTGGACCGGATAACGGACGGTTTGCATGGGAGTGAAATGATCGTCATCGCCGCGCGTCCAAGCATGGGCAAGACATCGCTGGCGATGAACATCGCGGAGCACGTGGTGCTGGAGCAAAAATTGCCGGTGGCCGTGTTCAGCCTGGAAATGAGCGCGGAGGCGCTGGTGTTGCGCATGATGTGTTCGCTCGCGCGGGTGAATCTGCGCAGCATCCGCGAAGGCTTCATGAGCGAGTCGGATTTTCCGAAGCTGACCAGCGCGGCGGGCCGGCTGGCGGGCGCGCCGTTGTTCATTGATGATTCGGCGGCGCTTTCGATTTTGCAACTGCGGGCGCGGGCGCGGCGGCTGGCGCAGCAGCACGGCATCAAGCTTTTTGTGATTGATTATTTGCAGTTGCTGCATTCTACTGCGCGCCGGGCACAGGAAAACCGGCAGCAGGAAATTTCGGACATTTCCAGCGGCATCAAGGCGCTGGCGAAGGAATTGAAGGTGCCAATGCTTGTGCTCAGCCAGTTGAACCGCGAATTGGAGCGGGACAAAAGCCGCAAGCCGCGGTTGTCCGATTTGCGTGAATCGGGCGCGATTGAACAGGACGCCGATGTGGTGGGTTTGCTGTACAAGCCGAACGCCGGCGAAGATGAAGATGGCGCCGTAGTGGAAGAGCCGGATGGACTGCCGATTAATTTGTTGATTGCGAAGCAGCGCAACGGCCCCACGGGTGATGTAAACTTAACCTTTTTGAAACCGTACACTCGTTTTGAAAGCGCAGCCAAAGTCAGCGACGAAGACGTGCCGGTGGACCGATAGACGATGAAATTATTTTTCCGCCTATTCGGAATCTGGCTGTTGCTCGGCTGCGTGTCAGCCGTGTGGGCGCAGCCGACCGGCCCGAAAATTGACCGCGTGGACGTGAAGTTTATCGGTCCGGCGTCGGTCAGCGAACAATTCGTTCGTTCCAACATCCGCCTCAAAGCAGGCGACATTTATTTTCCCGTTGCCACCGAGGACGACATCCACGCGCTCTATGCAACCGGGCAGTTTTACAACATCCGCGTGACGGCGGATCAAAGCGACAGTGGCGGCGTGCGGTTGACTTATCTCGTGCAGGCGAGTCCGCGGCTGACGGACATCAAAATTCAGGGCAACAAAAAACTCAGCGATTCCAAAATCCGCAAAAAAATCACCGTGAAAATCGGCCAGCCGCTCGACGAACAGAAATTGTTCACCGACAGCCAGGAAATCCGGAAGCTTTACGAAAAATACGGATATGCCGGCGCGCAGGTGAAATATGTATTGAACATCGACGAGAATGCCGGGCGCGGCACAGTCATCTTTGAAATCACCGAAGCCCCGAAGATTAAAATCAAACAGATTGATTTCATCGGCGCGGCGGCCTTCTCACAAAGGGAACTGCGCAAACAACTCAAGACCAAACGGCGCTGGATGTTTTCATGGATGACGGGCAGCGGCGTGTTCAAGGAGGACGAGTTCCAGGACGACCGCGACCAGCTCGCCGGGTTTTACCACAGCCGCGGTTATCTTGATTTTGAAATCAAGGACGTGAAGCTCGATCACCCGGCGACAAACAAAATGGTGATTCGCTTTTACATTTATGAAGGACGGCAATACAAGGTCGGCTCGGTCACATTCACCGGCAACAAACTTTTTAATGCGGAGGAAATCCATCGCGGCCTGCAATTCGTCCACGACTTTGAACATTCGAAAGCCAAACTCGGCCCGCACGGCCTGGCAATGGACGCCGGCGACATTTTCACGCCCGACGGCCTGAACAAGGACACGCAGGCCCTCGAGGATTTTTACGGCAGCAAGGGTTACATTGACGTTGTGCGGGGACCGACGCTGCGCGCCGCGTACATTCCGAATGTGGGGACGGGCACGATGGATCTGGAATTTCAAGTCAAGGAAGGGCAAAAATCCCACGTCGAAAAAATTGACATTCGCGGCAACAACAAAACCAGGGACAAAGTCATCCGCCGCGAACTGGCCATTTCACCAGGCGAAACCTTCGACATGGTGCGCGTCAAAATCAGCAAGCAGCGGCTCGAAGGCTTGCAGTATTTCGAAAAGGTGGATATGCGGCCGGAGGCGACCGACCCGCCGATTGCCGGGCGCAAGGATTTGATTGTGAACGTGGAGGAGCAAAACACCGGCAACTTCATGATCGGTGCGGGCTTCAGTTCGGTGGATGCGCTGGTCGGTTATGTTGAAGTGACACAGGGTAATTTTGACCTGTTCCACCCGCCCACGTTCACCGGGGCCGGCCAGAAACTCCGCCTGTTTGTCCAGCTCGGCACCGAGCGCCAGGACTACGAACTTTCGTTCATCGAACCGTGGTTTTTGAATCGTAAACTCTCGTTCGGGTTGGATCTTTACCGGCATCAATTGAATTTTGAGAGTCCGGATAATATTTATGATGAAACCCGGACGGGAATGCGCCTGAGCCTGACCCGCGCGCTGTGGAGCGATTTCATCATCGGCAGCGTCAGCTACACCATTGAAGACGTGGGCATTTCCTTGAATAGCGGGTGGCATGGTGATCAAACCATTTTACTTGGAACATTCAAGCCACCAATTTTGATTCAAAATCAAGGCAATGTCCCCACCGCCATCCTGGATCAAACCGGCGATCATGTGTTCCAGCGCTTCGGTGTGTCGCTGGCTTATGACACGCGCAACAGCACGCAATTGCCGAATCACGGCCAGCGGACGGAAATTGACCCGGAATTCAGCATCGGCGACACCACGTATTACAAAGTTGAAGCCAAAACCGCCTGGTATTTCCCCGGCCTGTTCAAAGGCCATGTGCTTGAGGCCGTCGGTCGCGGAGGCATCGCGAACGGCCTGAGCGGGGGCGACGTGCCGTTTTATGACCGTTATTACCTCGGCGGCCTCTACTCGCTGCGCGGGTTCAAATACCGGAACATCGGCCCGCGTGATCCAGGTTATTACCCCCCCAATCTCGCTGGCATGCCGAATGAACCGATTGGCGGCGACAGCTTCTGGTTCGGCTCGGTGGAATACAGCCTGCCCATTTTTGAGAAGGACAACGGCCCCGGCGTGCGCTTCGCGGTGTTCTACGACGCCGGCTCTGTCGGTGAGGGGCCCTATTCGTTTTCGGGGAACTTTGATGACAACTGGGGTGTCGGATTGCACATCAATATTCCCAAGCTCGGCCCGTTGCGGCTTGAGTATGGCGTGCCCATTCACCATGATCAATATAACGGCAGCTCCGGCCAATTCCAATTCGGGGTTGGCTATCGCCGCGAATTTTAAAATGAACCGTTGCCTGAAAAGAATCCTGTCGGCGCAGCTTAACGGCCTTGCGCTGGGTCTGCTGGCGCTGTCGGCCCCGGCGGCCCAACCCGCGGCCGTGCCGGCCAACCTGCCCCTTTTCTTTGAAGCCAGCCAGGGCCAGGCCGCCAACCCGGCGCAATTCATCGCGCGCGGACATGATTACCAGTTCTTGATTTCGCCAACTGAAACTCAAATTGTGCTTCGCAAAACCACCGGCACAGCGACATCGGTGCGGATGCAATTCGCCGGCGCCAGCGCGCAGGCGCAAATCAGCGGCGACACCGAGTTGCCCGGCAAAATCAATTACCTCACCGGCAACGACCCAGCGAAATGGCACACGGGCGTGGCCACGTTTGCCAAAGTCCGTGTTGGTGAACTTTATCCCGGCATCAATTTGGTTTACTATGGCAACCAGCGGCAGTTGGAATACGATTTCACGGTTACGCCGGGCGCAAATCCAAATGCAGTTAGGATTCATTTCGACGGTGTGGACAAGGTTGCCATCAGCAAACAGGGCGAATTGATTTTGACTTTGGGCGATGCTGAAATCCGCCAGCCCAAACCGGTAATTTATCAAATGGCCAGTGGTGCGCGAAAGGAAGTTGAAGGCGGCTACCGGCTGGTGGACGCGCGCACCGTTGCCTTTGCCATTGGCCAATATGATCAACGCCTGCCGCTGGTGATTGACCCGATTTTGAGCTACTCGACTTACTTCGGAGGCAATTATGGTGACACGGCTTGGGCGGTGGCAGTGGACACGAACGGTTTTGTTTACGTCGCGGGTCAGACATTTTCAACACGTTTCACCAACAACGCGCCTCTTGCCACGCCCGGCGCATATCAGACAAATTTCCATGGCGGCACCTTGTACGGTGACGCCTTTATAGCCAAGTTTGACAATCTCGGCACAAATCTCATTTACTTCACTTACTTGGGCGGCAGTGCGGATGATTTGGCATCCGGCATAGCAGTGGACGGCCAAGGCAATGCTTTTGTGACTGGTATCACCGATTCTCCAGATTTTCCAACAACCAATGCGATACCGGGTCATGCCCAAATCGGCGGAAGTTATAGCCCGTCTTTTGGTTCTTATCCGAGCGATGCTTTTGTCGCCGAATTAAATTCAGGCGGTTCAAACCTGATATTTTCCACTTATCTAGGCGGCTCTGGGATGGATGGTAGCGATGGCATCGCTTTAGATTTATCTGGCAACATTTATGTGACTGGCTATACCTTCTCAACCAATTTCCCCGTCACCAATGCCATAGCCTATCGTTTGGCCGGGAGGACCAACATGTTTTTAGATCATCTGGCTTGTACGAATACCGTTTACTACAACGCCAATGCCTTCATCGCCAAAATTGGTCCTGGCGGCACAAATCTGGTCTATTCCTCCTACTTCGGCGGCAACAATCTTGATGCCGGGGAAAGCATTGCCGTTGACAGTTCAAACTTTGTCTATGTGACCGGGTTTACCGCCTCAACGAATTTCCCCACCAAAAACGCCATCACCAATTCCTTGAACGGTTATTTGCTCAATGGTTCAACCAACCAGACCTCCAGCTACGACGCCTTTGTCGCGAAATTCGACTCCACCGGCACGAACCTGCTTTACTCAACCTTCCTCGGCGGCACCAACAACGATGTGGCGTATTCCATCGCCATTGACAACCAAGGCGCCGCTTATGTGACCGGCTGGACGGTTTCATCCAATTTTCCCAATACGGTTACGCTTCCCAATTTATATAATGGGCTGGCCAACAACTTTTATTACGGCTACAGCGTCACCACCAACGCCTTCCTGACAAAGATCACCAACGGCGTTCAGGCTGCAATCGCCTATTCCGCGGTCTTCGGCGGCACCAACCTCAACACTGACATCGGCTACGGCGTCGCGCTTGATCCAGCGGGCGACGCATTTGTCATAGGCACCACCACCTCGATCAATTTCCCGGCCTTCAACGTCCCGAGCCTCATGCGCGCGACCAATTCCGGCGGCAACGATGCCTTTGTTATCGCCTTCAACGCCAATGCCACCGCCTTGCTGTATTCAACCTACCTCGGTGGTGCGAGCGACGATTTTGGCTACGGCATCGCCGTGGATCCGTTGGGCAACGCCTACATCATCGGTCAGACGTTTTCCGCGAATTTTCCGACGCTCAATGCCCGCCAAACCACGCTCAACGGCACCAGCGACGCGTTCCTGGCCAAAATCGTGCTGCCGGTGGCGCCGCCGGAGATCGACACAAACCGAGAACCGATAAGCCAAACAAACCAAGTGGGTTCGAGCGTGACATTCAGCGTCTACTTGACCACGAACGGGACGCCGCCTTTCTTTTTTCAATGGCAGATAGTAGGAACGAACCTGATAGGGACAAACCTGGTGGATGGGGGCAATATCAGCGGGGCAACCGGCAACATTTTGACCATCAGCCCCGCGCAGGTAACCAACAGCGGAAGCTATTGGCTGATCGTCACAAACTACGGAGGATCGGTGACCAGTTCCCTCGCCATGTTGAGTATCACGAATGTACCACCGACGATCACGGTGCAGCCGACGAACCAGGCAGTGGTGGTGGGAGCGAATGTGACCAATGTAGTCGTAGCCATCGGGACGCCACCGTTGAGTTACCAGTGGCGGGTGAACGGGACGAACCTGGTAAACGGAGGCGCCATCAGTGGCGCAACCACCAATGTACTGATCATCAGCAACGCGCAGACGAACAACAGCGCCACCAACTACTCGGTTATCGTCACCAATTTTGGGGGCTCGGTGACCAGTTCCGTTGTCACCCTGATTGTGGCATCGTCGCCGGTGATCTTAACGCAACCAGCCAACCAGACGGTGGTGGTGGGAGCGAATGTGACCAATGTAGTCGTAGCCATCGGGACGCCACCGTTGAGTTACCAGTGGCGGGTGAACGGGACGAACCTGGTAAACGGAGGCGCCATCAGTGGCGCGACCACCAATAAGCTGATCATCAGCAATGCGCAGACGACCAACAGGGGAAACTACACGGTTGTCGTCACGAACCTTGCCGGCTCGGTGACCAGTTCCAATGCCCTCCTGACGGTGATATCATCACCGATCATCACCGTGCAGCCGACGAACCAGACAATAGGGGTGGGGCACACGGTTACCTTGACGGTCACCGCCGTCGGGATAGAGCCGTTGGGTTACCAATGGTGGTTGGACGAGACGAACAAACTGGTGGATGGCGGAAATATCAGCGGCGCCACCACCAATATGCTGACCATCAGCAACGCGCAGACGAACAACAGCGGCAGCTACTCGGTCATCGTCACGAACAGTGTCGGCTCGATGACCAGTTCCAATGCGGTCCTGACGGTGGTGCGGTTAATGGTTGTCGCGTGGGGGGACAACGGTGATGGCCAGACCAATGTGCCCGTAGATGCGACCAATGTGATGGCGATTGCTGGAGGTGGCTATCACAGTCTGGCGCTCCAGGCCAACGGCACAGTGGTGCCTTGGGGGGCCGATGACTCCGGCCAGACCGATGTGCCCGCAGATTTAACCAATGTGGTGGCAATTGCCGCAGGTTATTTGCACAGTCTGGCGCTCCAGGCCAACGGCACGGTGGTAGGTTGGGGGGCAGGTACCAACAATACCGGTTCGTTTCCTGAGTACGGACAGGCCATGGTACCCTCAGATTTGACCAATGTGGTGGCCATTGCCGGAGCTTTCTTCCACAATCTGGCGCTCCAAGCCAACGGCACGGTGGTAGCCTGGGGAGACAATACCTACGGCCAGACCAATGTGCCTCCTGACCTGACGAACGTGGTGGCGGTTGCTGGAAGTGGTTATGACAGTCTGGCGCTCCAAGCCAACGGTACGGTGGTGGTTTGGGGAGACAATACCTACGGCCAGACCAATATGCCTCCGGGCCTGACGAATGTAATGGCGATTGCTGGAGGTGGCTTTCACTGTCTGGCGCTACGGGCCAACGGCACGGTGGTGGCTTGGGGAGACAATATCTACGGCCAGACCAATGTGCCCGCAGATTTGACCAATGTGGTGGCGATTGCTGGAGGTGGCTTTCACAGTCTGGCGCTACGGGCCAACGGCACAGTGGTGGCTTGGGGGGCCGATGACTACGGCCAGACCAATGTGCCCGCAGATTTGACCAATGTGGTGGCAGTCGCCGGAGGTTACTTGCACAGTATGGCACTTGAGAATGACGGTTCCCCGTTCATTGTCAGGCAGCCGGCAAGCCAAACAACTTTAACCAATACAACGGTTACCTTCACTGTGATCGCTCTGGGCGCGCCAGCGCTGAGTTATCAGTGGCAGAAAAACGGTTCCAATCTCTTTGACGGCGGCAATGTGTCCGGCTCGACCAGTGCTACCCTGACCCTGACCGATGTGCAGGCTGCCGATGCGGCTGGCTACACCGTCGTCATTACAAATGCCATCGGCAGCGTGACCAGTTCCAATGCGGTCCTGACGGTGACGAATATACCGCTGGGTTTCATACCGCTGAGTTTCGGGAACATCCATGCGGCCGCCGGCGACAGTTTTATATTGAGCGGCACGGGCGGCGTGAACAACGGCGTCTATTACGTGCTGGTTTCGTCCAACCTTCTGACGCCGCTGACCAACTGGATGCACATTGCGACCAATCACTTTGACAGCACCGGCCATTTCATTTTCACCAACACCACGCAAACCAACACGCCGCAGGAATTCTATTTATTGCAAATGCCGTGATTCCGCCGGCACCAGTTTTAACACCCGCCAGTTTTCAGTTGGCATCATCACTGAATTTTGCTTTTATATTCCCATGAAATTTTTACGCACAACAATTTTGACCGTTCCGTTGCTGGTTCTTTTGAGCGTTCCCGCGCCGGCACAAACCAAATCCAGCCCGGCGCCAACCGACAAAATCGGCACCGTGGATTTGCGCAAACTGTTCGACGGCTATTGGAAAACCAAGCAGGTGCAAATCGTCCTCAACGATCGAAAGACGCAGCTCGACAATGACGACAAAAGCATGCGCGACGATTTGAAGAAGGGCAGCGACGAATATCAGAAGCTTTTGGCACAGGCGAACGACCAGGCCATCTCCGCCGACCAACGCGACAAACGCAAACAGGCCGCCGCTGACAAACTGAAGCAATTGCAGGATTCCAAGACCGCCATTGATCAATTTGAGCGTCAGGCGCAGATCACACTGTCCGAGCAAAGCCAGCGGATGCGCGACAACCTTCTCAGCGATATCAAGGCGGCCGTGACCGCCCAGGCCAAGGTCGCCGGCTACTCACTGGTCATAGACGCTGCGGCGGAAACCGCCAATGCCACGACTGCGGTGGTCTATAGCAGCGGCGAAAACGATTTGACCGACGCTGTTCTCAAACGACTCAACGCCGGGCGCACCGATAGCACCACTCCTGCTCCGGTTGTGACCTCGCCGTCGTCGTTGTTGCTGAACACCAACAAACCGTAAGGAACACGTCTCAACTGGCGCTGAGCCGTTGCACCGGTTTCTCAAAAAGCATCCGGTGCGATTCCTCCAAAATTCCGGGAATCCGGTTTGCAAACGGACTGCTCCGCAGCACGGCCTGCAGGTCCAGTTCGCGGACCTTGGCCGCGTTTTCGCCGGGAAACCAGTGCTCGGCCTGTCCGAGTAAATTGTAACGCATCTTGCCCCACGCCACGAGGTCGAGCGACTTCGCGTAAGTCCACAGCCGCATGATTTCCGACACATTGACCCGCCCCGGCACGTCCACGTAATTCGGCAGGCCCTCGAACCACCGCGCGCACCAATCCGCGCCCAGCACGCGTTCCATTTCCGCGCGCAGCCGCTTTTCAACCGGCGCAATCGTCTCCGCAATATTGTCGTAAAATCTCAGCGCGGCAACGTGCTCGTCGTAATCCCCGGGCTTGTCGGCGCCGCAACTGAGTGTATGGACCTCCTTTCGCCCGAGGCAATAAAGGTCGTTGAACACCATCGGCGACAGCGGCGCGCAGAGTTCAACCATCTTTGGCGACGGCTCGTAGAGTTTCCCGCCCTTGTCGTTCGGGCTGATGATGAAGACGCCCATGTCGAGCCGGTGCGCGGCTTCAAGCGCCGCCCAATTCAGTTCGTTCACGAAATACCAGTGGACGTTCAAGTAATCGAACTCGCCGGTGTTCACCGCTTCGAGAATGATGTCGGTCGTCGCGTGCGTGGAAAAACCGACGAACCGCGTGCGGCCCTCCTGCTGCAACCGGCGCGCGGCGGCAAGACAGCCGTTTTTCTTCAGTGACCAGTCCAGAAGTTCGCGGTTGTTGATCCCATGCAGCCCCAGCAAATCCACGTGGTCGAGCTTCAAATAGTTCATCGAAGTCTCGAAGGTTCTGAGAAATTCCTCCGGCGTGGCCCGGGGCGTGACCTTGGTCTGGACGATGATTTTGTCGCGGGGCAGTTTTGGCAGCACGCTGCCCAGTTGCATTTCGGAAGTGCCGTAGCCGCGCGCGGTTTCGATGTGATTGATGCCCAGTTCGAGTGCCCGGTGGATGCAGGCCTCCAGATTTTCCTGGTTTTTGCGCGGGATTTCCTTCGGATCCACGTCCTGCCACTTGAATTGATAACGCATCCCGCCGCAGGAAATCACCGGCATCACCAGCTCCGTTCGGCCAAAACGACGATATTTCATTGGGACGAAAATAAGTGACGCGCCAGCCAAAGACAAGCAGCCGGACGCCCGCTGCCAGGGCGAACCTTAATTTTTGAACGATGGCATGAAAACCTTTCATTAGCACCCGGCTTCAGCCGGGTGTGGACGATAGCCTGAGCGCCAAACCCATTTTAACGGGTTTTCTCGCCGCCGAAAAGCCGTTGAAACGGCTGAATTTCCCATTTTTCCATAGTCACCCGGCTGAAGCCGGGTGCTAATGAGAGACGCATAAAAATCGAGATGCGCCCGCCAATAATTCCCAATTTCCACTTGCGTCGGGTTCGTTCGTTGCTAAAGTCGTTTTGAAATTTCATCCGGCGACAGCGGTGGTTTTTTCCGCCTTCGCGGCGCGGCAACTTGTCTCGTCAAAGTAAAACGCAGACGGAAGCGCCGCTCCGGCGCGACGATGGCCGTTTTAACCAGAAATACAAATACAATTAACTCGTGAAAATTTTCAGCGGCACAGCGAATGTCCCTTTGGCCCGGGCCATCTGCAAATCCATCGGCAGCCAGCTCGGCAAATGCTCCGTCCAGCCGTTTCCCGACGGCGAGACGTTTGTGAAGATCGAGGAAAATGTGCGCGGCGAAGACGTGTTCATCGTCCAGCCGACGTCGCCGCCGACGAATCATAATCTGATGGAGCTGTTCATCATGATTGACGCCGTGCGGCGGGCGAGCGCGACGCGCATCACGGCGGTGCTGCCGTTTTACGGTTACGCGCGCCAGGATCGCAAGGACCAGCCGCGCGTGCCCATCACGGCCAAGCTCGTGGCGAACCTGCTGGTGGCGGCCGGCGCGAATCGCATTCTCACGATGGATTTGCACGCGCAGCAGATTCAGGGGTTCTTCGACATTCCAGTGGATCATCTCTATGCCGCGCCGGTGATGTATGAATACTTGAAGAAAAAAAACATCACGGACCTGGTTGTCGTCAGTCCGGATGTGGGTGGGTTGAAAATGGCGCATGCGTATTCCCAGGTTCTTGAGGGCGGCCTGGCCATCGTGGCCAAACGGCGTAAAAATGCGACGGAAGTCGAATCCATGGCGGTCATCGGCGAAATCCGAGGCAAAAACATTTTGTTGGTGGATGATTTGACGGAAACGGCGGGGACATTGACCCAGGCGGCGGCCTTGCTGAAAAGGAAGGGCGCAAAGAAGATTCTGGCCTGCGTGTCCCATGCCATCTTGAACAACGTGGGGGTCGAAAGATTGCGAAAATCGGTGATTGACGAATTAATTACGACTGATACAGTCCAATGCCCTGCGATTGACGGCGTGAAAATTACCACGTTGTCCGTGGCCGGACTCTTGGGCGAAGCCATCAAGCGAATTCACAATAATTCGTCGGTGAATTCGCTGTTTGAATTCAAAGGCGGGCGCACGAGTTGACGCGCCGCAGTAAAAGATGATTTAACGATGAAATCAGTGCCGTTGAAAGCGTATCCCCGGACGCAGTCGCGTCGGAACGGGGCCAGGAAGTTGCGCGCCGCCGGGCGCGTGCCCGCCGTCATTTATGGCCGGCAGGCCAAACCGCAAAACCTCGAAGTCAACGCCAAGGACATCAGCGACCTCATTCACCATTCCGCTTCCGAAAATTTGCTGGTGGATTTGTCCGTCGAAAACGACGCCCGTGCCAGGCGCCTCGCGCTGGTGCAGGAAATCCAGCACCATCCGCTGGAAGGCGACGTGCTGCACGTGGATTTCCATGAAGTGACCGAAGACGAAAAAGTGGTCATCCAGGTGCCGCTGGAAACCGTCGGCGAAGCGGCCGGCGTGAAAAACGCTGGTGGCGTGCTCGAGCATGTGGTCTTCAAATTGAAGGTGCGTGCCCTGCCCAGGGATTTACCCGAGCAGATGGTTGTGGACGTGAGCCATCTCGAACTCGGCAAATCAATCCACCTCGGCGAAATCAAAGCGCCCGCGGGTGTCGAGATCCTCGGCGACAAAAACATTTCTGTCATCTCCGTCGCCATGCCGCGCACCGAAGAGGAAGAAGTGGCTGCGGTTGCGGAGGGCGAGGCGGTGTCCGCCGGCGACGTCGAAATGATCAAAGAGAAAAAAGAAGGAGGCGAAGAAGGTGCTGCGCCGGCCAAGGGCGAAAAAGGCGCCGTCAAGCCCGGCGAAAAAGGCGCTGTCAAGCTTGGCGAAAAAGACGCTGTCAAGCCCGGTGAAAAAGGCGCTGCCAAGCCCGGTGAAAAAGACGCTGTCAAGCCCGGCGAAAAGGCGCCGGTCAAGGGTGCTGCCGCCGCGGCTCCGGACAAGGGTGCCGTCAAGCCCGGCGAGAAAGCGCTGGCGGAGAGAAAGAAATAATTTTGCCGGCGATCCGCGAGGGTCGCCGCGCCCGCACCGCGCATGGAGAATTTGAGTCTCATCGTGGGTTTGGGCAATCCCGGCGCGGAATACGCGCAGACGCGCCACAACGCCGGTTTCACGCTGGTCGAAAAACTGGCGGTGCGCTGGAACGCCAGATGGACGAACGAACGAAAGTTCAATGCCCGGGTCGCACGTGCCGAACGCAACGGCGTCCGCGTTTTGCTCTGCCAGGCGCAGACGTTCATGAATTTGAGCGGCGATGCGGTCGGTGCATTGAAGAATTTTTACCAGCTTCAACCACAGTCGGAGCTGTTGGTGGCGATGGACGATGCGGATTTGCCGTTGGGCGAAATTCGCCTGCGGGCGGGTGGTGGCAGCGGTGGCCATCACGGACTGGAGTCCATCGAGCAGCATTTGGGCACGAATGATTTTGCGCGGTTGCGGCTCGGCATTGGCCGGGCGGAAGGCGCGCGGGAAATCACGGATCATGTGCTCGGACGGTTTGACGCGGGCGAGGCCGCGTTGATGGAAAAAGTTTTGGACCGTGCCGCCGACCAGGTGGAATGCTGGTTGGATGCGGGAATTGAAAAAGCAATGAACCAATTTAACGGAGTCGTGGACTCCGCGAACGAAGAAAAAAAACAGTGAAACGATACGAAGGTCTGTTCATCCTGAACCTGACGGGCAGGGAAGAGGGCGTCAAAGATGCGCTCGACAAAATTTCCGCGGAAATCGAGTCGGCAGGCGGCAAAGTCGAAACCATGCAAAAAATGGATAAAAAGAATTTTGCGCGTGTGGCGGACAAAAAGCACAACGCCGGCTTTTACGCGAATGTAATTTTCACCGGCCCGTCGACGAGCGTCGCGCAATTGCGCGCCAGGTTCGCGCTGAACGAGGAGGTGTTCCGCGTGCTGTTCACCGAATCCCCCGAACCGAAACCCACAAAGCAACCCTCAAACCATTCCAATTATGGCCAGCTTCAATAAAGTCATCCTGATGGGAAACCTCACCCGCGACCCCGAACTCCGTTACACGCCCAAGGGCACGGCCGTTGCCCGCATCGGCCTCGCCGTCAATCGCGTCTGGAAGACCGAGACGGGTGAAACGCGCGAAGAAGTGACGTTTGTTGACGTGGACGCTTTCGGCAAGACGGCGGAAACGATCTCGCAATACTTGAAAAAGGGCAGCCCGATTCTTGTTGAGGGACGCCTGCGCCTGCATACGTGGGAGGACAAGCAAACCAACCAAAAACAGAGCAAGCTCCGCGTGGATTTGGAAACGTTCAAGTTTGTCGGCCCCGCAAACCGCGGCGAGGGCGGCGGTGCTGCCGAAGCCCCGCGTTCACGTCCGGCGGCAACTTCCCCGGCGCCCACGCCCGAAGGTGGCGAAGCCGACGCTCCCCCGGAAGGAGACGACGTTCCCTTTTGATTTTCCCGGGCGAATTTTCCCTTCACTTGTCACCCGTCACATGCCACTTTTATGAAGACTGAAGTCATTCTCACGCACAACATCGTCGGCCTCGGCGCCGAATCCGACCAGGTGAAGGTCGCCGCCGGTTACGCGCGCAACTATCTTTTTCCGCAACGCCTGGCCATCCCCCTGACCATGGCCAACAAACGCCAGATTGAGTCCTTGCGCCAGCGCCGCGCCGAACGCGAAGCGCACGAGTTCAACACCATGACCGAACTCGCCAAGGGCGTCGCCAAGCTCATCTGCATCATCAAGGTCAAGGCGGGCGAGGACGGCAAGATGTTCGGCTCGGTGACCGCCGGCGTGATTGCCGACGAATTGAAGCACCAGTTCGACATCTCGCTCGACAAACGGAAGATCCACCTCGAACACCCGATTCGCGCGCTGGGCGACCACGAAGTCGAACTGCATCTGCACGCCGAAGTCAAAGGCACGCTCAAAGTCCGCGTCGAAAGTCTCACGCCGGTGATTGTGCCGGTGCCTGCTGAACCGAAAAAAGAAGAGGGCAGGGAACCCCGACGTGAAAAACGCGGCCATGGCCGGCGGGATGTCGAAGGCGAAAAGGCCGGAAAACCTGAAACCGCCGAAGCCAGACCCAAGGCCGAAAAGCATGGCGAGAAGCACAGCCGGGCCGAAAAATCTGAAGCTGCTGAAACCAAACCCAAAGACGAGAAGCACGTAAAGGCTGAAAAAGCTGAAAAGGCGCCCAAGGCTCCGAAGAACGAAAAGAAGGAGAAAAAGGCCGAATAGGCCGGCAACAAAACAATTTGTTTTCATCAAGCCACGGAATCTTCCGTGGCTTTTTTATTCTGGTGGGGCGTGACAGAGAGGGCACTGCTTTGTCAGTGCCCTGATTTCAAGAAGTCGGGGAAGCAATTTGCTTTGCGCCCATTTCATTAACACCCTGCTTTAGCGGGGTGTTAATGAGAGTCAGATTTACCTGCACAAAAAGTGAGATGCACCCGGATTTCACCTATTGACAAAAATTCATTGACAGGGTTTCCGTCTGGATGGTTAATACGGTCAGGTCGGTTTATGCAGAAGCAGGGGAAAACCAGTCGCACTTCTTACCAAACCAACTGTGGGTGTGCTGTTCCATTCTTGGTGGAGGAGAATTGTAGGTTCAATCCAGTCACCCTTCGTCCCGTCTTCAGAAGCTGGCTTTCGTTTTCCAATGGCGTTTTTCCCATCCAAATATCAGCCCGCCCGACTTTCCGACTTAATGCCTTTTGACCGTTTGAAACAAAAACCTCAGAAAGAAAAAATATGAAAACAAAATCGTCTGGTCTGGGTGCGGCGCTGATCAGGTTGCTCGCCCTGCCGACGGGATTGCTCCTGTGTCAAAACCTTCTGGCAGCCGTTACTTTCACCAACACGCCGTCCGCCGTCAGCAACACCTACGCTGGAACCATCACCCTGCAAATTGGCGGGTTGACGAACAAGACGGTGGTCGTCCAAAAATTTCTCGATCTCAACACCAACGGCGTCATTGATGGCACCGATTGGCTGGTGCAGCAGTTCACTTTGCAGGATGGGACAAACTTTGTGATTGGTGGGGTGACCAATTTCAATGTGCCCGGCGATTTGAATGCCACCACGGGCGCCATCACCGCGACGTTGAATTTTCAAAATGGGGATTTCGTGCAGAACATCGTCGGGAAATATTTGTATAAGCTGTCCAGCCCCGGGGGCCATTTCGAGCCGCTCACCAACCAGTTTGCGGTCACGAATTTTCCCTTCCTACAAAAGTTCACCGGCAACGTGGTGAGCAACGCCACCAGCACGGTGGTGTCCAATGCCAGTGTCATGCTGTTTCCTCCCCCGCGTCCGGGAAAGAGCGGACCTGGCGGCTCGCCGGTGGCTGGAGTGGTGGCGGACAATGCGGGCAGCTACACCGTTCAGGCGCCGCCGGGGACTTATATGCTTGCGGCTTTCCGGAGCAATTATCTGGCGAGCTGGGCGACGGCGCCGGTTGTTATCTTGGGCAGCGGCGCGACCGTGACCACGAATCTGACTTTGACCAACGCCACGCAGAACATTTCCGGCAAGGTGGTTGATACCAACAACCAGACCATCGGATTGCCTGGGGTGATGGTTTCGGCGCAAGGCACCAACGGCCTGTTTGCGGTCACTACCACCGATACCAATGGCAATTTCTACTTGCGCGTCCAATCCGGCCAGTGGAGTGTCAAGGCTGATGACACCAGCCTGATTGTTCACGGCTATCTGGGATTGCAGAATAGAACCAATGTCAACACCGGCGCCACAGGCGTCACCATAGCTGTGCCCAAGGCCACCGCGCTGATTTATGGCAGCGTGAAGGACAATCTGGGAAATCCCCTGACGGCATTGGACGTTTATGCAAATGACCAGAACTACAGTCTTTATCAAACGGACGGTTACACGGATGCGAACGGGAACTATGTACTGGGCGTGCTGGGCTTGGGCGCCAACGATTACTGGTGGATGCAGGCCAACAGCGACAATCAACTTACCAATTATGTTTTTACACAAGAGACTATAAACGGCAATATCAATGCCGGACAGGCCGTGCTTCAGAATTTTACCGCCATCCTCGCCACCAATCACATCACCGGCAATGTCACCGTCAACGGTACCAATGCCGTGGGTGTATGGGTATCGGCGAATGCGAACATCAATGGCACCAATTTCCAGACCGGGGTGGACACGGACAGCAGTGGCAACTATTGGTTGAACGTCGCCAACAGCAACACGTGGACTGTGAGCGTCCAGACTGGAGGAGGCGATTACAGTTTGCCCGGCGGCTATCTCTGCGGAAGTCAAACGGTGGGCATCACCAACAACAATCCCGTGGTCAACTTCACGGCCATTCTGGCGACCAATCACATCACCGGCCATGTCCAGACCGGCAATAGCAATTCCATTCCGGGGGTAGGCGTATGGGCCAGCGCAACGATTAGCAACTCGGATTACCATACCATTGCCGGCACGGACAGCGGCGGCAATTACTCGCTGAACGTGATCAACGGCAATTGGACCGTCAGCGTCCTTTGCAGCGGCGGTCCCGGCGGTGATATGAACAACTTGAACAACATTCTCGGCCCCGGCACTTATCAGTGCCCCGACAACCAGACGGCAGTCATTAACAACAACAATGCCACCAACAATTTCACCGTCCAGCTTTGCAGCGGCGTGCAAATCCTTACCACCAACTTGCCGGACGGTCAGGTGAGTATTTACTACGATGTTTTACTGAGCGGCTCCAGTTGCGTCGGCAATCTTACCTGGTCGTTAAATGATCCGGAGGATTTTCCGCCGGATTTGAGCTTCGATTCTTCCGGAGAAATTTACGGCACGCCCACCGATACCGGCACGTATAATTTTACTGTGCACGTGGACGACGGTAACGGCCACACGACGAACCAGGACCTGTCGCTCACCATCACGGCCGCGCCGGTGGACGTGCTGGTCTATTACGTCATGAAGCTGGAAGCCTTCCTGCAGACCAGCACCACCAATGTCGTGCCCGACACCAACCATGGCCCGTTCAATGCGTACCTGTGCATTGTTCAGTCTGACCTGGACACCGTCCCCATTGCCAACGTGTACCTGCCCAGCGGTGCGATCCGAGGCTTCCCATCGGGCTTGAGCGATATCAAATTGCAAGTGCATGACACCTATGCCAGCCAGGCTGCCCTGGACGCGGTCTATACAAACGGGGACTATACGTTTGCAATGGCCACCATGGATAACGGGTTCCAGTTCCCGGTCCTGACAATGCCAGTGGTGGTGTATCCCGCCGCGCCGCTCGTCAGCAACTTTGCGGCGGCCCAGGCCGTCACCCCCACCAGTCCCTTCACGCTGCAATGGAGCAATCCGCCGGATGCAACGACCAATGACACCATCTGGGTGTTTATTTTGGACCACAACGGCGCAACGATTTTCAGCACACCCAATCCAGCAACGAATTCGTCAATCGCACTCAGAGGCAACGCGACGTCCGTGGTGGTCCCCACCAACACCTTCCAGTTGGGCGGGAACTACGCCGGCGTCATCATCTTCACCCGGGCGACCAGCGTCAACACAACGGCCTATCCTGGTGCGGTCGGCCTGACCCTTGTCAGCGTTCAAACCGTCTTTTTCCTGGCTGCGCCTTCGGGCGTTCCAGTGCTCAGCCAGCCCGCAAGAGGGTCCGTCACCCAGTTTGACTTCCTGCTTACGGGCATCACAGGCCAGAACTACACGATTCTGGCTTCTACCAATGTCGCTCTGCCCATGTCCAATTGGTTCACGGTGCTGACCACCAACCTGTCCGGCAGTCCGGCCTTCATCCAAGACAACCACGCCACCAACGACCGACGTTTCTATCGCGTGCTGGTCGGGCCGTAGTTGTTCGAACAGCAGCTATTCCATCTCTGACGATGGGACGAACAAGAGCATCACCATCATTTCCCGGTGATAATCGGTGCAAAGGCAGGGTCGCATCGCCGAGGCGACCGAAGCGGCCGCGCGGGCCGCGCGTCCCTGCCCGATGGACGAACGGACGGCTCGGCGAACCGTCCCTACCAATTTAAAGAATGTGCCGAATGTCTCTGGGAATTGGTATGGGCTTTCTTCAAAGCCGCGGAAGTTCCCGCGGCTTTGGGCGCAACTTGACACTACCACCGACTCCCTCTCCCCGCCCGAGCGGGGAGAGGGCTGGGGCGAGGGGATTTGAGCTTGAATAATCGGCCTCCTCACCCCGCCCCTCTCCTCCTTTGGGGAGGAGAGGGAGAACAAATGGTGGTGGTGCGAAGTTGCGCCCCGCGGCTTTTTTGTCACATAAAATCCTTTGACCGCGCCGTGCGGGTCTGTTTTCCTGTCGGGCTACCGAAGGATTTTAATGGACTTGGTTTTGGTCGGCATTTGTCTGGCGGTGATTATCGGGTTGTATTTTCACAACAACCCGATGGGCCACAGCCGGTGGTTCATGATGCGCCGCTTCATCAACTGGTTTCCGCTCGGCATGACTTACGCGTTCCTTTACATGGGACGCTACAACCTCAATGTCTCCAAAAACGCGCTCGGCGATTTGATGTCGAAGGAGGACCTCGGGCTGATCTTCGCGGCAGGCACGGTCACTTACGCGGCATCGTTCCTCGTCAACGGCCCGCTCGTGGACAAAATCGGCGGCAAACGCGGCATCATCATCGCCGCCCTGGGCGCGTCGGTGGCGAACGTCCTGCTCGGGGTGCTGACCTGGCTGCTCGTGATGGGCCGGCTGCATTTCAACCACGTCGCCGCGTTCTCGTTTCTCTACTCGGTGAACATGTATTTCCAGAGCTACGGCGCGGTTTCCATCATCAAGGTCAAGGCCTACTGGTTCCACGTGCGCGAACGCGGCGTGTTCGGCGCGATTTTTGGAACGCTCATTTCCATCGGCGTCTATTTCGCGTTCGACTGGGGGCAGGCGATTGTCAATATGACCAAAGCCGGCGCCACCGGCGGCTGGTTGCACGATTTGCTGCAGGCCATTTTCGCTTCCACCACAAAACCGGTGGATGCAACGTGGGCGGTGTTTTTCATTCCGTCGGCAATTTTGATTGTCTGGGTGCTGATTGACTGGTGGCTCATCAAGGACACGCCGGAGGAGGCGGATTTTCCGTACTTCGACACGCACGACGCCTCGTCCGGCCAGATGCACATCGAGCTGACGACGCTCGACCTGCTCAAAAAAGTTTTTGCCAGTCCGTTGATGCTGCTGATTGCGGCCATCGGGCTGACTTCGGGTGTGTTCCGCAATGGCATCACGCAATGGTATTTCGTTTTTGCCGCCGAGGTGAAACAGCCGGGCGCGGAATTTTTCCTGCAACATTGGGGCCTGCTGCTGTGCATCTTCGGCATCATCGGCGGGTTCGCCGGCGGCATGGCATCCGACTGGTGGTTCCAATCGCGGCGCGGTCCACCAACGGCGTTCCTGTGCGGCTTCATCCTGATCATGGCGATGGTAATGGCCGTGTTTTTGTTTTCCTCGCCATACATTCTTGGCTGTGCGTCGGTGCTCATCGTGATGGCGTCGGTGGGCATCGCGTCGCTCATGGCCGGCACGGCGGCGACGGATTTCGGCGGGCGCAAGGCCGCGGCGACGTGCTCCGGCATTGTGGATGGTTGCACCTACCTCGGCAGTGGTATCCAGTCGTTCAGCCTCGGTTACCTGACGACGTGGAACTGGCATTACTGGCCGTATTTTCTGATGCCGTTCGCGCTGATCGGGACGCTGATTGCCATAAAAATCTGGCACGACCTGCCCATGGCCACCCGGAAATACCTCGTCGAGATTGAATAAAAGCAGAAGACCGGTTTGAGTTCGAACTCCGACATTGAGTTTCTGCGTTGGCGGAGTGCGGCCGTCCCGCCGCAGCCAAGTGCGGCGGGCGGGCGGTTGGGAAATGTTCCATGTCTTGAACGAAGCCAGTTGCTGCGCCCGGGGACGGGCGCATTCCAACAGGGCTTGGTCCCCCCGTCACCAGCGGCAACTTCGGAGTTCGGTTTGAAGCCAGAACCGATCCGACCGGGCGGCGGGCCGGCAAGATCCGCCGGGTAGTGTCTCAATTTGACGCGGAGTGCGGATTGTCCTCAATCCGCAGCAGCTACGGCATTCCAAATCCGCTGCGAGTTGAGACAACTCGCGCTCCGACCCGGTGGTTCGGATTTCAAATTAAGACACTACCATCCTCCGCCGTTTCTTGACCGGAACCTTTGATTTTGCTTTGTTGCATCCGGCTTTGAGCCGGTCGAATCCGTTTCAGGAGCCTGATCGTGCCAATGACTTTTGCCCAACGAAAATTCCCTCCGGGCTTCCGCCCGCGGCGGGGGTTGAACTGGGGCATTGTCGGGCTGATGTACACCTCCTTTTACCTCTGCCGCTACAACCTGCCGCTGGCCAACAAAGCCATCGCCGACGAATTTCATTTTTCCAAGTCCGACATGAGCAACATCATCTCGGCCCAGTTGCTGGCCTACGCGATCGGACAGATCGTCAACGGGTTGCTGACCGACCGGCTGGGCGGCAAGCGCGCCATGCTCATCGGCGCGGCGGGCACGGTGACGATGAACCTGCTCTTCGGCGCGTCGTCGTTCTGGGGTTTCCTCTGGCTGTTTGTGGCGTTGCGGAGCATTGACGGCTACATGCAGGCGTTCGGCGCGCCGGGCTTCATCAAGATCAACGCCGCGTGGTTTGGCCGGACGGAGCGCGGCACATTCGCGGGCATTTTCGGGTTCATGATCAACCTCGGGCGGCTCGGCATCAATTATTTCGGGGCCGCGCTGCTGGCCGGCTTCACGTTCCTTGGCATGTGGCAGGTGCCCGCGCTGCACTGGCGCTGGCTGTTCTGGATTCCGGCGGGCGTCGCGAGCCTGGTGGCGGTCGTGCTCGCGCTCGTGGTCAAGGACACGCCGGAGGAAGCGGGTTTTGCCGGCGTTCACGCCGGCGAGGCGGATCATTCCGACACGGACATCCACGGTGAGATCGCGACTGTATTCAAACGAATCGTTGGCAATCCGCTGGTCTGGATCATTGCGCTGGCGTATGCCTGCACCGGCGCGGTGCGGCAGTGCATTGACCAGTGGTTTCCCCGTTACTTTCAGGAAGTCCACCACTTGGAATTGAGTTCGGCGCGGTTTCAGTGGCTCGGGTTTCTGATTCCGTTTGTTGCGTCTTCCGGCTCGCTGATCTCGGGTATTATCTCCGACCGGATTTTCCAGGGCCGCCGCGCGCCCGTGGCCGCGTGGATTTATTTCATCGAAGTCTGCGTCATCCTCGTGGCGACGCAGGTGCAAAGCCTCAACTGGGCGCTCGTTTTCTTCGTGTTGATTTCCTTCACGGCCAACTCGACGCACTCGCTTCTCGGTCCGGCGGCGGCGATGGACATCGGCGGGCGCAAGATGGCGGGTTTTGCGTCGGGCGTGATTGACTCGTTCCAATACTTCGGCGCCAGCCTCGCGCTCAAGGTGCTTGGCTACTTTCTCGATAAAAGCTGGGACTCCTACTTCTACTTCATGGTGCCGTTTGGCGTTATCGGCGGCCTGCTCATGTTCGCCATCCGCAACCAGGCGCTGGGCAAAAACAATGCTTGACCCCGCCGGAAATTCCATTAAATTGAATACGCAATGTTGAAAAACATCAAACAAGTCGTCATACTGGCTGTCGTCGTTGTCGTTAGCGACGCCGTTGGCGCTTGTTGATTTGATAAACTTTAACAAGAACCCACGGCTGCAAATCGGTCGTGGGTTTTTGTTTTAGCCGCGATCGTCAGCCTCAACCAAAAGAGCACATGAGCAAGACAACTGAAACTGAGAATAAAAAGAAATCCACCCCAGCGCGGCACAGGGAAGTTGGCCCGGCAATGTCCGGCAGCGATATCCTGGTCGCCTGCCTCGAACGCGAGGGCGTGGACACAATTTTCGCCTACCCCGGCGGCGCGAGCCTGGAAATCCACCAGTCACTGACCCGATCCAAAAAAATCCGTGTCGTGCTGCCGCGCCACGAACAGGGCGGCGCGTTCGCCGCCGGCGGTTACGCACGCGCCACGGGCCGGGCCGGCGTTTGCATGTCCACCAGCGGCCCCGGCGCCACCAACCTGGTGTCCGGCATCGCGGACGCCTACATGGATTCCGTGCCGCTCATCGCCATCACCGGCCAAGTGCCGCAGGCGCTGATCGGCCGAAACGCGTTCCAGGAAACCGACATCTATGGCATGACGCTGCCGGTGGTGAAGCACAGTTATCTGGTTACCGACATCAACGAAATTCCGCGCATCGTGAAGGAGGCGTTTTTCCTCGCGCAAACCGGGCGGCCCGGCCCGGTGTTGATTGACATGCCGAAAAACATTCAGCAGGCGCGCACGCAACCGGTGTTTCCCGACAAAGTCAACATCCGCGGCTACGATCCCAATCCCAAAGCCAGCGACATCGAACTGAACGAAATCATCGGACTGATCGAAAAGTCCGAGCGCCCGGTGCTGTACGTTGGTGGCGGCATCATCACCGGCAACGCGAGCGGGGAATTGCGACAGTTTGTGGAAGCCACGCAGATACCAGTGACTTCAACCATCATGGGCTGCGGCGCCTTTCCGGAGACCCATCCGCTGTCGCTCCGCTGGCTGGGGATGCACGGCGCAGCGTTCGCGAACTGGGCGGTTAACGGTGAATTCGAGCCGCGCAAAAGTCCGACTGAGCCGATGAAACCGGTCGCGCCCGGCGCCGACTTGCTGCTGGCTTTTGGCGTGCGTTTCGACGACCGCGTGACGGGCAGAGTGGACAAGTTCTGCGAGAAGGGGACGATCGTGCACATTGACATTGATCCTTCGGAAATCAACAAGAACAAGCCGGCGAACCTGCCCATCGTGAGCGACATCAAATACGCGCTGGGGCGGTTGAACGAAATGATCAAACAACGGCCCATCGAGAAGAAATTCACGAAATGGCACGAGCAGGTCGAGGCGTGGAAAAAGAAGGGGCCATTTGGTTATCGTGTCACCGAGGAAGTATCCAAATCGCAGCACATGCACGATCATCTCAAAGGCAAGGAAAACGAAGTCATCCTGCCGCAGATGGTGGTCGAGACGTTGTACGAACTGACCGAGGGCGAGGCGATTATCACCACAGGAGTGGGCCAGCACCAGATGTGGGCAGCGCAATATTATCAGTACAAATACCCGCGCCAGCTCTTGACCAGCGGTGGACTGGGTGCGATGGGCTACGGTTATCCCGCGGCGCTGGGCGCGAAAGTCGCCCATCCCGAGCGGCAGGTCATTGATATTGACGGCGACGGCTCGTTTCTGATGAACATTCAGGAACTGGCGACGGCGCACATTGAAAAGATCGCCGCCAAAGCCGTCATTCTGAACAACCAGCACCTCGGCATGGTGGTGCAGTGGGAAGACCGCTTCTACGCCGGCAATCGCGGGAACACCTACCTCGGCGACCCGGAGAACATGAAGCAGATTTATCCGGATTATGTCGCGGTGTGCCGGAGCTTCAACGTGAAGTGCGAGCGGGTGATGTTCAAAAAGGATTTGCGCCCGGCGATCCAGCGGATGCTCGACGCGAAAGAGCCGTATGTGCTCGACGTGATTGTGCCCTATACCGAACACGTCCTGCCGTTCGTTCCGGCGAACCGCACGGTGGCGGACATGATCTGGAAGGCGTAGTTTGAGGTATGCAAAATTTCCAGCCGGGTGCCAAACCTGTTGCCTGGCTGGATTTTGTTTTCCATTGACCGGGACCAAAGCTCAAATCTAAACTTACATCTATATGTTCGAAAATACCATTCGCCGGATGCCGCGGCCGCAGGACGTGCAGCGCCTGAACACCCAGGAATTGCGCGACACGTTTCACATCACCAATCTTTTCAAGCCGGGCGAATTGCGCGGCTTGTTCACCGACCTCGACCGGCTGGTGGTCGGCGGCGTGATGCCGGTCAAACCGGTTGAATTGCCGAATCACAAGGAAACCGGACGGACGTTTTTCCTCGAACGCCGCGAACTGGGCGCCATCAACGTTGGCGGGGCAGGGGCGGTGCGCGCGGACGGCAAGTCATTTTCCCTCGACCGGCTGGATTGCGTTTATCTGCCGATGGGCACCAAGTCGGTCACGTTCGAGAGCAAGGACGCGAAGAATCCGGCGAAGTTTTATTTCCTGAGTTGTCCGGCGCACGCGGCTCATCCCGCCGCGACGATGAAGCCGAAGGACGCGTCGCCGGTACCACTCGGTTCGCAGGCGGCGGCGAACAAGCGGACGATTTACAAATACATCCACCCGGGCGGCATCAAGAGCTGCCAGCTCGTGATGGGATTCACCGCGCTGGAGGAGGGGAGCGTGTGGAACACCTTTCCGCCGCACACCCACTGGCGGCGCACGGAGATTTATTTTTACTTCGACTTGGGCGAGAACGTGCTGACGCATTTTCTGGGCGAGCCGCAGCAGACGCAGCACCTGTTTTTGCACAACGAGGAGGTCGCGCTGTCGCCGAACTGGTCCATCCACTGCGGCTGCGGCACAAGCAATTACAGATTCATCTGGGGCATGGCCGGCGAAAACCAGGTGTTCGATGACATGGATGTCGTGAAGCCGGCGGATTTGAAATAGTCTCCAGGAGGGTGGAACTCTGCGACGCCCGGACGGGAAAAAGTTATGGGGCTCGTGGAACTCGCCCCTGCGAACCAGAAAGAACACAAATTATGGAAACGAAACGTTTCAGCAACAAAGTCGCCATTGTGACCGGGGCCAGCCGCGGCATTGGCCAGGCCATTGCCATTGCGTTTGCCCGCGAAGGCGCCCACGCCGTCAGCGTGGACGTCAGCGACCAGTCCGAGACTGGCGCCCGGGTGAAAGCGTTGGGCGCCAGTTTCAACGCCTACACCGAGGATTTCGGCAAGCTTACCCAGAAGGGCGCCGCCGCCCTCGTTGCCAAAATCGTTAATGACACCGGGCGCGTGGACATTCTCGTGAACAATGCCGGCATCATCCGCCGTACGCCGGTGGTGGATCATCCGGAAGAGGATTGGAACGCCGCCATTCAAATCAACCTAACCGCGCCGTTTTTCCTGAGCCAGGCGGTGGCCAAATGGTGGGTGACAGGCGGACGCGAAAAATCCCCGGCGGACGCACGCCTCAAAGTCGTGAACATTGCCTCGATGCTGTCGTTTCAGGGCGGCATTTTGGTTCCAGGTTACACCGCCAGCAAGAGCGGCATCGCGGGCATCACCAAGGCGTTTGCCAACGAGCTGGCCAAGGAACGCGCGAATTTCAACGCCGTGGCCCCCGGTTACATTGCCACGGAAAACACCCGGCCGATCCGTGAGGACGCCAAACGCAACCAATCCATCCTCGACCGCATTCCCGAGGCGCGCTGGGGTTCGCCCGAAGACATCGCGGGAGCGATATTGTTCCTAGCCTCGAAGGACGCGGATTATCTGAACGGCACGATCATGAACGTGGACGGCGGCTGGCTGGCACGGTAAAATTTGGACTGCGCCGGCACGTCGGCGCTTTGAAAAGCGTTGACATGTCACCGCACTCCAAATCCAGTTTATACGCCGCTCCACCATTTTTGAATCACAGGGGTAGCTTAAAAATAAATTTGGTTGTACGGCCAAAGTCTGGTAATTCCATCAAAACATTTTTGCCTATGAAACAAACATTCAACCGGATTCATTTTTTGCTGGGTGTGGCAGGTTTTTTCGCCCTAATTTCCTGCGCCACCAAAACCGCTCCACCGGAAAAATTTGCCGGCGCCACACCGTTACAATGGTCGGTGCGAATGGCGGACTCGGAAATCGCCCGGCGCGGTGACAGTCTGGTGTGGCAACAAGGCGGCAAGGCCAAATGGGATTACACCGTGGGCCTGTTCACACTGTCGCTGCTCAAGCTCGATGGGCAGGTGCAAAATCCGGACTACGTCAAGTTTGCCGAAAACACCATCGGTTCGTTCATAACGCCGGAAGGCGGCATCCAACGCTACAAAGCTGAGGAATATCAGCTCGATGCAATCAATCCCGGCAAAACGGTGCTGGCCCTATGGCAAATCACCCATGATGAGCGCTATCAAAAGGCCGCCGCGCTGCTTCGCCGGCAACTGGACACCCAACCGCGCACGGCCGACGGCGGGTTCTGGCACAAGCAACGGTATCCGCACCAGATGTGGCTGGACGGCCTGTTCATGGGCGCACCGTTTTATGCCGAGTATGCACGGTTGTTCAACGGGCCGGTTTCCGATTTTGACGACGTGGCGAAACAAATCCGGCTGGTGGCGGCGCACACTTATGATCCGGCGACGGGTTTGTTCTATCATGCCTGGGATGAAAGCAAGGAGCAGCCCTGGGCGATCAAGGCCACCGGCACCTCGTCCAATTTCTGGGGCCGCGCCATCGGCTGGTATGCCATGGCGCTGGTGGACGTGCTCGATTATTTCCCGGCGAGCCACCCGGCCCGGCCGGAAATCATCGCCACGTTCCAGAAATTATGCAGCGGGGTGGTGAAATATCAGGACCCGAAGACGGGGCTGTGGTATCAGGTGCTGGACCAGGGCGATCGCAAGGGCAATTATCTGGAAGCGACGGCTTCGGGCATGTTCGTTTATGCGATGGCCAAGGGCGTGAATCACGGCTACCTGCCGCGGAGTTATGTTCCGGTGATTGAAAAAGGCTACCGGGGCATCATCGAAAATCTGGTCAAAAACGATGGCGATGGGAAATGGTCATTGACCCAATGCTGCTCGGTGGCTGGGTTGGGCGGGACGCCGGGCAACGGTCACGCGCGCGACGGAAGTTTCGATTATTACGTGAGCGAACCGATCGTGAGCAACGACCTCAAAGGCGTCGGGCCATTCATCCTCGCTGGAATCGAAATGCAGCAGTTGTTGAACCCGCCGCCGGCCGGGTGTGGCAAGACGTGCGGCATGGCCGCCGGCAAAAAAAACAAATCGGTTGCCGTCAAAGTCACCAATCCAGCCGGTTTTTCTCGCAGCAATGAAACGGTGGAAATCAATTTGCAGACCGTTGCCAGCGACCTGCAGATTAACCCGGCGGTCGGCAAATTCGCGGTGCGGGATTGTGTGGTCTCGAACTTTCTGGATTCACAGGTTTATGCGTCCGAACCGGGCCAGGCGCTGGACAAACTGCTTTTTCAGGTTGACCTCGCGCCGGGCGAGACGCGGACGTTTTGCATTGTGGACGCTTCCGCATTGACCAATGTGCCGCCGCCGACGGTGCGGACGTTTGCGCGTTACGTGCCGGAGCGCATGGACGATTTCGCGTGGGAGAGCGACCGCATCGCGCACCGCACTTATGGCCAGGCGCTCATCAAGGGCGAAGGCACCATTACCAGCGGTCCGGATGTATGGATCAAAAAGAACCGCGGCCTCATCGTGGACGTGATGTATGCCACCAAGCATTACCACGAGGACAACGGCGAGTTCATGGACGACTACCGCGTTGGCAAAAGCCGCGGCTGCGGCGGCCTCGGCATCTGGGACGGCCAAAAGCTTTACACCTCCAGCAACTACCGCAACTGGCGGCTCATCACCGCCGGCCCCATCCGGTCGGAATTTGAGCTGACCTACGACTCGTGGGACGCGGGCAACGGACGGAAGGTTTCTGAAACCAAACGTTACAGCATTGATGCCGGCTCGTGGTTCACCAAGGCGCAAAGCACCTTTAGCAGCGAAACCAATTCGCCGTTGACCATCGGTGTCGGCCTGGCCGAGCGCGCCTGCGGACCGGACGGCGAGGAATTGATTGCGCAGGACCAGGCCGAAGGCTGGATGAGCTACTGGCAGCCGGAGGACACACCCAAAGGCACCATCGGCGTTGCCATCGTTTTGCCCAAAGGCAGTGTGGAAGCGTTTACGAACGACGTTCCGGATTTGCCGGATGCCAAGTTGCACGCGGTGGTGCCGCAGCCGACGCATGAAGGATTCCCAGCCATCCGCAACCTGCTCGCAATCACGACCGCCGAAGTCGGCAAGCCGTTCCCGTATTACTTCGGTGCGTGCTGGGATCGCAGCGGCGATTTCACCAATCACGTCCAGTGGGAGGATTACGTGCGCCGGTTTGCCGAACGCCGCGACGCGCCGCTGCAGGTGACGATTGGGAAGTGAAGGTAGGGCGTGCACTCCGTGCGCGCCGTCGTCCCAAAGTGGTTGTTCAATCGGCGCGCAAGGGACTGCGCGCCCTACCACATCAAACCTTCACCTGCGCAATGATTTTCATCGCCTCGGCGGTCAGCGCGGTGATTTTTGACCATGCCTTTTCCGTGACGAGCTTGCGCTCGGCCATCCAGGAACCGCCGATGGCCGCGACCTGCGGCAGCGCGAGATAATCCGGCAAATTCGCGGCGTTGATGCCGCCGGTGGGTACGAATTTCACGCCGGTGTGTGCAAACGGCCCGGCGAGCGCCTTGAGCATGGCCACGCCGCCCGCCGCCGCCGCCGGAAAAAATTTCAGGTGTTTCCAGCCGAGATCCAACGCCCGGCCCGTTTCCGTGGGTGTCATGACGCCGGGGAAGAACGGTATTTTATTTTTGTGCGCCGCAGCCAAAACTGATTCGTCGAGGCCCGGCGAGACGCCAAATTGCGCGCCGGCGTCCACGGCGCGCTGTACCTGTTCCGCGGCGAGCAACGTGCCGGCGCCGATGGCAACGGCGGGCAGGCTTTTGCGGATCCGGGTAATCGAGTCAGCGGCGGTGCTGGTGCGAAAGGTGACTTCCATGACACTCAATCCGCCGGCGAGCAGGGCTTCAGCGAGCGGCACGGCGTCGTCCGGTTTGTCAATTACCGCCACGCAAATCAACCGTTGTTTGAGAATGGATTCGGTGTTCATAAATTGGTGTGTAAATGATACACTTTTGTCAACGCGAGTGAACTCGAAATTAAGCCGTAAATGGTGCAGATTTTATTTCTCAATTTCCCCAAGGTCGGGTAATCTATGGAGAAAATTATGCACTTTGCGATTGAACACATTGCCGTTGCCGCCGCCCATCCCGCCGCTTTGAGAGACTGGTATGTGCGCGTGCTGGGGGCGCGGCCGGTTTGGGACAACGGGAAAAGCCCCCTGGTCTGCCTGATTGCGCTGTCCGGGGCATGGCTGGAGATTTATGCCGCGGAAGCTCAGCTGGCCGCGCGCGGCAACAACAAACTGGCCGGCTGGCGGCATGTCGCATTGCGCGTGAATTCAATTGAGGACGCGAGAGCGAAACTGATCCAGCGCGGTGTGACATTCGATGAGAAGATCCTGCCGGCTGCCGGCGGCGGCAAGGTGCTGTTTTTCAAGGATCCTGAAGGCAATCTGCTGCACTTGATCGAGCGTCCGGCGGATTGGCATCCCGGCAAAGCGTGATGAAACGCCGGCCTGCGGAGTTTGGCAGGCTTGAGCGGTTACTGCGGCGGCTGGTGTCGGCCGCAGCGTTTGAGGTGTTTAACGAACGCGGAGAGGGTTTTCCTGCTGACATGGTGTTCCATGCCCTCCGCATCCAAATGGGCGACGGCGTCCGGAACCCCGAGCGATTTGAGGACCTCGACCACAATCTCGTGACGCCGACGTGATTCTTCAGACAGTTTCCGACCGGCTTCGGTGAGCAAAATGGAGCGATACGGCCGGGCATTGACCAGTCCGCCGCGCTGGAGGCGCTGGATGGCGCGGTTGACGGTGACGTGCGTGACACCCAAACGGCGGGCCAGATCGGTCACCCGCGCTTCGCCGGTGGTGGCGATGAGTTCGGCAATCAACTCCACGTAGTCCAAAGCGATTTCCTGGGAGTGCTCCTGCCGGGTGTGCCGGGGGTTGCCCTGGAGCGGCGGACGGACCTGGGCGGCTTTGGTCGGCGGGCAATTCATATTCCCAACTAAACCAAACCAAATTGCAGTTGACAATCTTTCTGCTAAATTGTAGCACAGGCTACAAATGGACAGGCATGCCGGAAGAATTTGACAAACAGGAGACAGCCGACGCGCACCGGCCGGCAGTCGCCGGCGGCGCCAGCCACCCGTCGCTGGAGGGAGTGCATGGCACCGTGGACGTGCCGCACCACCAGGCGGGTTTCTGGCGGCAGTTGCGGGCGTTTGCCGGGCCGGCAATCCTTGTCAGCGTCGGTTACATGGATCCCGGGAACTGGGGTACCGACCTGGCAGGCGGGGCACGGTTCAAATACGGCCTGCTTTGGGTCATTGCCCTGGCCAGTTTCATGGCGGTCATCCTCCAAATCGCCGCAGCTCGCCTGGGTGTTGCCACCGGCAAGGATCTGGCCCAGTGTTGTCGCGACTGGTATCCGAAGTGGACCCGCTGGCCGAACTGGCTCTTATGCGAAGTCGCCATTGGCGCCTGTGACCTGGCCGAAGTGCTGGGCAGCGCCATTGCCCTAAACCTCTTGTTTCATATCCCGCTGTTGTGGGCGGTCATCATCACGGGGCTGGATGTGTTGCTGCTACTGGGGTTGCAGGGGTTCGGGATGCGGACCATCGAGGCCATTGTTCTGCTGTTGGTGATGACGATCGGTGCCTGCTATGGCATTGAGCTTTTTGTCCTTCCGCAAACCCAGCCAAGTTTTCTGGAAATGGGGCGGGCTCTGGCATCGCCGGGCTTTCGGCAGGTGGGGATGATTTACGTGGCGATTGGCATCATTGGCGCCACGGTCATGCCCCACAACCTCTATCTGCACTCGGCATTGGTGCAGACGCGCAGGGTGAAGCGTGATGAACGTTCCGTCCGCACGGCCATCCGCTTCAACACCATTGACTCCACTGTGGCGCTCACCATCGCGTTTTTCGTCAACGCGGCGATCCTGGTGCTGGCGGCAATGGTATTTTACGGCAAGCAGAGCGTGACGGTGGCGGGCGGCGAGGTGGTCACCTTTAACCCCGACAGCGACTGGATCCGCATTGCGTATCTGACACTGGCCCCGCTGTTGGGAACCGTGGCGGCCAGCATCCTTTTTGCCGTGGCGCTGCTGGCGAGCGGACAAAGCAGCACCATAACCGGCACGCTGGCCGGACAGGTCGTGATGGAAGGTTTCATGAACTGGCGCATCCGGCCATGGATACGGCGGATGATCACACGCATGCTGGCGATCCTGCCGGCCGTTATTATCATCGGCCTGCGCGGCGACAGCAGCGTGACCGACCTGCTCACGCTTAGCCAGGTGGTGCTCGCGCTGCAGCTTCCTTTCGCCATGTTCCCGCTGCTACATTTCACCTCCTCCCGCAGGCTCATGGGCAGGTGGGCCAATGGCTGGTTTCTGATGGTTCTGGGCTGGGGCAGTGCGATATTGATTACATTGATGGACATCTATAGTTTGCCGGAGTCGCTCAAAGAAGCGTGGCACATCATCGCTGGCGGATGATGTCGCGCAGCAGGAAAGGCACACACATGTATAAAACCATTCTCGTGACGTTGGATTGCACCGCAACCGACCGGGCGATTATCGAACACATCAAAGAGCTGGCGAAGGGGATGCAAAGCCGCGTCGTGCTCCTGCACGTGGCCACCGGCGCGCTGGCCAAGTATCACGGCAAAAACGCGGCGGGCAGTGAGGTCGAAGAGAGCCAGGCGTATCTGGACCGCGTCCGGGCCGAGTTTGTCGCTGCCGGCATCCGGGCTGACGCGGAACTGGCTTGCGGCGAACCGGTCAAGGAAATCGTCCGTTGGGTTCGGCAGAAAAAACCCGACCTGGTGGCGATGGGCACGCACGGTCATCATTTCATGGCCGATCTGGTTCTCGGAACAACGGCCATAACGGTACAGCACAGCGTCAGTGTTCCCGTTCTTCTGCTCCGGGCCAGATGATCCAAGCGGCAACTTCCTTCGCCATTCATCCATGCGACCGGTGGACATTCAACAGATTGGCAACGAGCTGGCCGTCAAATGGGACGACGGCGGCGAGGATTTCATTCCGCTGGAGCAACTGCGGCGAAGTTGTCCCTGCGCGGGATGCAAGGGCGAGGTGGACATCATGGGAAACGTTTACAAGAACCCGGAAAAGGTTCTGACCCCAAAGGCCTTTGAACTGGTACGCATCATGATGGTGGGCGGTTATGCGGTCCAGCCGGTTTGGGCCGACGGGCATTCGACGGGAATTTTTTCTTTCGATTACTTGAAACAGGTGGCAGGCGAAAATTTGGGTGGTTGAAAAGGAAAACGGCGCGCTCTGATGAACGCGCCGTTGAAATAGGAATTACCGGCTTCGCGGATTACTGCACGCGCACCCGGTAGAACCGCATGCCGACGACCGTCGCATCATGGTATTCCATGGTGGTCCCAGTGCCGCTGTTGGTGGCGATGGAAGTCCAGATTTGCGAGGAAAGACTCGGTGAACGCTCGATGACATATTGTTTGCCGCTCACGCTGGGCCAACTGATGACGCAGTCATGACTTTGTTGTGCTGCAGCCGGATCGGTGCCGATGTTCTTGAAACAGGACGTGGGATCCGTCGGGTCGGTGCCAGCCAGGTATTCCTGCAAGTTATTCCTGCCGTCGCCATCGGCGTCAGCCGTTGCCTGTGAGAGTATATTGTTGGTGGTAAAGAAGTAGCGCAACCGCCATGAATCCGGGATGCCGTCACCATACGCGGAATTGGTGCGCGAGGAGAGAGTGATCAGCCCGGTCACAGTCTTCCTGGGGAACGAAATAATGCCGTTGGGCGAAGCCGAGGCTTTATCAAAGTGGATGGCATAAGCGGACAGGCTCGTGGCGTTCGTCGGAATTTTGATCGTCAAGGTGCCGAGATTCACATTGCTGGAAAGGCCGGGGGTGGTGCTGTTAATACCATCGGTAGGGTACCACGCCGCAGAGAAGTTGGCAGCGGATTTGGAGACGAATATCTGTGGCTGGCCCAAGGCCACAGGAGTAAATTGGACGGCTTGTGTCAGTGCGGGAGAGCCATCCAACGGATGGACGGTGATGTTCAACCCCAGGATGCGGAGCGGGTAATTTCCAAAAATATTGGCATTGATTGGTATTTGGATGGTTTGCCCTTGACCGACCACGGCGTCGCCGGCGCTAAAGGAGACGGACGGTTGTTGGAAGGGGGTGATCTGGCCGGCGGACTGTAACGCGGCAGAAGCCGTGAGTGGGCTCACGTACAAGCTTGGGGTGTTGCTGTTGTAAGCCAGATTGGGTGTCGTGACCGCTACAAACTGGCCGTTGGTCCAATAACGCAGCCACCAGGTCAAACTGGGATCCAAAGAACGGCGGAAGGTGACATAGACATCCGAAACATCCAATACCCCGTCCCCGAATGCATTCGTATTGATGGACAGGTCATTGCCATCGTACATGGCCTGTTGTTGGGCAGGGCTCAAGTTTCCACTGGGGCCCGGGTCCGTGTAGTAATTATGGATACTATCGAAGACGCCAAATCTTCCGGACGAATCCATTGCCAGATACAAATCCGAATTCGTTGGCGGCATATCAACCAGCAGAACACCTGATTGAAACGCTTGCATGACATCAGCGTTGTCCAGCATGCCATCGCCGAAATCGCCGGCGTTAAGCCAGTGAAAAGGTGCGGCATCGCCCGCCAGATAGGAAATGTTGGTGACCGTTACCGCCTGGCTGTTGGCCGGGGACTGGATGTAGATGCCGGCTCCGGTTGCCCCGGCACCGTCCCGGGTTGCGGAGGGACTGCCCAACTGGATGAAATATTGGTCACCCGTGTTGGCATTAGTTGGAACCAGGAAGGAATAAGCTCCAAGAACGACCACGCCACCTGCTTTCTTGAACAGCGTGTCGTGGACAATGGAGTAAGTTATCAGGTCCTGTGCGGACGTATCAAAATCCAGGACTACGACCCCATTGCTGGGGTCTACCAACTTATAATTAAATCCGATGCGGAATGTCCAGCCCACTCCGATCAGGTTGTTATTGGTGTCAACAAATGTTCCCGGAAGCGGTGTGCCGATAAGGTTCGTAATCATTACATTCGGAATTCCCAGATACCATTTCCCATCGGCGGGCGGAAAATGATCGCCTTCCTCCGGTTTCACCTGGGTCATGAGCATGGAGAAGAAATTGATGCCGGCGCCGTTGACAATTTTATTGGTCGTCGTCAGGCCATTCGTGACGGCGGCATTGAACTGCAAACTATACATCGTGTCGGAGGGGTCTATCAACTGGAGAGTGACGGGGGCGTAAAAGAACTGGCCGGGCCGCGCAAGAAATTTGCTGGTTGGCTCGCCGCTGGCAAGGCCAAAGCTGATGCGGTTGGCTGTGAAATTGGCCGGCGAAAAAGATTGCACGGCGATTCCGCTCGGCGAATAACCATCGCGGAAAGCGCGGACTTTGAAAAGAATGTTGGTGCTCGCATTAAGGGAAAGCATGACCGGATAATGGTTGGTGCTGTTGTCGCTCGCAATCGGCCCGATACTGGGCGGGGCGTTGGTTGGATTGGTGCCGTCAATGGTATACCAGAACACCACGTTGCTCGTGATGTCGCTGACGGTGAACCGCCCGCCGTTGTTTCCAATAATCGTTGGATTGGCAACTTGAAATAGGAACTCGGCTGTGACAATCGCGCTGCTTCCTCCAGAACCGACATTCACCGCTTTGATCACCAAGTCCGGCATGGTCGTCACGGGCAGAGGCTGCGCGAACACCAGACCATCTTGATAAAACGGTGGAGTGCTTCCGTTCGTCAAACTGGGAACAGCTAAAACTGGCTGCGGCCCGTTGGTGAAGATGTAATAGGTCGCGAGGCCGTTTGTGGTCGGATCAACGGCTATAAGCAAATCATTGTGGGCTGTGAACGTGTTGGCCCCGCTGACAGGGTGGAGCACAGTAAAAAAGCCGGTTTGTTGGTCCCCTTCGTAATCAAACCAACCGATTCTCGGTGCCGGCGGCGGCGGTATCGGCGGCGTGGCGCTCACTTCCAAAGAGTTTGCACCCTCACCGCCAGCACCCAGGGCTGAAACAACATAGTAATACGTCGTCCCGTTGAGCACGTTCGTATCGGTGTAACTCGTGCCGGCCGTGGTGGCAATGGTTGTTTCGCTGCCGCTGGATGGGGAGCGTTTTACGTTGTAATTCGTCGCGCCAGAACTCGCCGTCCACGTCAAAATTACCTGCCCGTTGTTTGCAGTAACGGTCAAGATGGTTGGCGCGGCAGGCGGTGGTGGCGGCTTCGGCACAAAATTGGCCCCCGTAACCTGGCGGATGATGTGGTAATAATCTTCCGTCACATAAACACTGCCGTCGGGCGCAAGGACTACACCATTAGGCAGACGTGCCGCGACACCGCCGATTGAATCAGGAACCACGACCGTCCCGTCCCAAAAACCCGGATAAGGACTGACCCAATCATTGGAACTGACGCCATAGAGATTTGTCACCGAACCGTTGGCCAGCACCACCTTGACGCGGTGGTTGCCGTAGTCGCTGACAATCAGGGTCCCATCGCCCGCTTCGTCCACGCCGGCCGGCTGGAAAAATTTGGCAGTGTTGCTGGAGGCAATATTGTTCGCGTAGAAGAAATCGCCCGTGCCATGGAATCCCGCGTTGGTGGTAATGACGCCGGTGGTGGGATTAATGAGCAAAATGCCATTACGCCCGGCATCACAAACGGCCAGCAAGCCGTTACGCTTGAAAACGATGCCTTGCAGGGAAGCACCGGAAGCGGTGACCGTCGCCACAACATTGCTGACACCACCCGGCGTAACCATGAACACCCGGTTGCTGGCCGTTACATAGATGTTGTCGAGTGGGTCCACCGTGATGCCGCCGGCGTTGATTATTCTCGTGAGATTGGTGGTGAAGCCATTGTCGGAGTCGATTTTCAAAACGTTCCCGTTGGTGCCATTGCCGCAGTTGAGGACAAAGAGAAGGGTGTTTAATTTGTTAAGCGCAACGCCAACTGGCTTGTTGAAGATATCGGTTATTTCGTTGCCATTTTGATCTTCAAATCCCAAGTGGTAAGTCCAATTTTGGTCAAATTGAAGCAGGCGGACCTCGTTATTGTCGCGGTCGGCCACATAAAGATAGTTGCCAGAGTTATCAATCGCCAAGCCGCAAGGCGTGTTATATTCCGCTTCATAGGTAATGTCGCCATCCACATTACCGGAGCCTGGAAGGCCGATTCCTTCGTAGGGATTGGGGCCGCCGCTCACCCAATTTACAGTTGCGCCGGCAAAGAGGTTGGCGGCGGTCAACAGCAATGCGACCATTACAATGACGCCCCGCGACTGCGGGATGAAATGCGCTTGCCCGAAGGCCCGCCACGCGCGCTTAAGAATTGCAGCTCTCATAAAACAGATTTGGTTGTTATTCACCGCTCACAAGGAATTTTGGTTTGCCGATGGGATGAACATTGGTTTAAAACTTCTATTTTTTATCAAATTCCCCCGGCGATGGGGCAGGATTGCTCCAATCACCAGCAGGTTGGGCGCCGTCCCACATGGAGTTCGGGTTCATGGGAGATTTTATTGCGTGCGGTCGGGTCTTGAGGAAATCGGTTGAGGTCGGTTGGTAATCGGTCTCTTTGACGATTGTGGGCGTGATGAACATCAGGAGATTATCCTTGTTCAGCTGCTTATTTTCGCTTCGGAAGGCCCAACCCAAGCCGGGGATGTCGCCGAGAACTGGCACTTTGGTATATTGAGAGATTGGGTTGTCCTGTACCAGTCCGCCCATGACGAGCGTGTTGGCATTGGGAATCAGGACCTGGGTTTCGATGTGGCGATTGTCAAATATGTCAGCCGTGTAAGTTTCGCCTCCGAGGATTTGCGAGTGGGTGCCAAACCAGGTTGACACATCAGGCTCGACCTTGAGGAAAATATAATCGTTGGCGGAAATGCGCGGAGTGACTCGCAGAACAGTGCCGATATTGGAGTAGGTGATCGAGGTGCCGCCAGCAATATTAATAGTGCTGAATGCGACGTTGATAACCGGGAAGCCGCGGGTGACAGAAATCGTTGCGGTTTCGTTGTCCAGTGTTACAACGCGCGGAGTGGAAAGGACCTGCCCTTCTTTTGATTTATTTAAGAAGGAGAGCACGGCATGCAAGCCATCGGCGTTGAGGAACCCGATGGCCGGGGAAAAGCCGCTGACTGTATTCAGCACCATCCCGCCGGGGGTGCTTGCATTTTGGGGCACGGTCAACAGCTCGGTGCTACTGCTCGATTGGGGCGTGGTGGTGGTGGTGGTTTCAGGATGCCCACCGAAGGCAGGAGTAGTAGTCGTTACGGGTGTGCCCGGAATTAATGTTTGTGAGAATGACGACGGACTTATCGCCCCATTTCCGAAACTCACGTTTTGGCCCTCAAGCGTGCCTGACCAATCAATGCCTTTGACGGTGTTGGGGTTGCTGGAGATTTCAACCAGTTTTGTTTCAATCAGCACCTGTCGTGTGGGTTTGTCGAGTTGGTTGACAAGCGCGTCCAATGCTTCCTGCTCGTTCTCGGTGGCCACTACGACCAACTGGCTGGTGCGGACATCAGGCAGCACCTTGCTGCGCCTGTCAGTGAACGTAGCCTGGATCGAGCTTACCATGTTCGACGTGCTGGCCCAGCGGAGTTGAATGACGCGGGTAACGAGCGGCGATGCGGCCGCGGGGTCTTTGACGGTAATGCGGGCAATCTGGGTCTTGCGATCTTCAACGAGTTGCAAACCGTAGTTGTCGAGCAAGGCCATGAGGGCTTGCCCGGCGGTGACATTTTCCCAACGGATGGAAAGGGTGGGTTCGGCTTTGATCTGTCCACTTTGGTCAGGCTGACCATAACCGATTTTCGGATCGATCAGGTAATTGATTCCCGCCTGTCGGGCCAGATTTTCAATGGCGGTGGTAATCGGAACGTCCTGGAATTGGATCAACGGGATGCTCACAGGCTCTGTAGGCTGAGTTTTGGCGGCGCTTGCGGTTTCATTGGTGGTGGCCGCACTGGGAGATTCATTGGCGGCGGCTGCGGGTACCGCTGGCGGATTGGCGGCGGTGGCGCCGGTGGTTTCATTGGTGGTGGCCGCACTGGGAGATTCATTGGCGGCGGCTGCGGGTGCCGCTGGCGGAATGGCGGTGGTGGCGCCGGTGGTTTCATTGGTGGTGGCCGCGCTGGGAGATTCGTTCACGGAGACTGCGGGTGCCGTTGGCGGAATGGCGGCGGTGGCGCCGGTGGTTTCACTGCTGGTGGCCGCGCTGGGAGATTCATTGGCGGAGACCGCGGGTGCCGTTGGCGGAATGGCGGCGGTGGCGCCGGTGGTTTCACTGCTGGTGGCCGCGCTGGGAGATTCATTCACGGAGACCGCGGTTGCCGCTGGCGGAATGGCGGCGGTGGCGCCGGCGGTTTCGCTGCTGGTGGCTGCGCTGGGAGATTCATTCACGGAGACCGCGGTTGCCGCTGGCGGGGTGGGAGTGCTGGTGGCGACGGTTATGTTGCTGCTGGTCACGCTGCCGTAAGGGCTGGTGATGATCACCGTGTAGTTGCCCTCATTGCTCGCCGTCACACCGCTGATGCTGTAGCTCGCAGCTGTTGCTCCGCTGATGGCGCTGCCATTGAAATACCATTGATAGCTCAACGGTGGGGTTCCTTCTGCCGTAACGCTGAAGGTTGCATTGTTACCGCTGACCACCGTTTGGCTTGTCGGCTGTGCGGCGATGGACGGCGGGAACACCACCGTCAACGCGGCCACGCTGCTGGTCGTACTGGAAGACATGGTAGTGTTGGCTGCGGGCGCCATCGGCGGATTGATGGTACTCGTGCCGATGCTTTGATTGGTGTCGGCGGCGGTGGTGTCGGTTTGAGACAACACCCCCTGCTGCCAAACAAGGCAGCCCAACAATGTGGCAATTAGCATTTTTGATTTCATACCTTTACCTCCGGTCCGGCTTTGATTCGTTTGTGTTATGTTAAACATAGGTTATAATAATATATGTGGAAGCGCCGTGACATTTTTGGCAGTCGCTTCTTTTGCCACGTCCGATGAGAGAAGAAAGTTTCGTGCCAGCAAGCAGCTCATTTTGAAAAAGACATGTCCGAAATGTTGTCGCATATGTATATTTTTGTTTCAGCGGTTGTTCGCATAGTTCAGTTCGTGACGCTGTCCGCCGGATTCAATCACCACGGAACTGGTCTTGACTTCAATGCAGTGAATGTGGATCGGGCCTTGGGGAGTGACAATGTTTGCTTCGTCGCCCGCGCCAAAGGTGTGATTATTGATAATGACCAGCCGATGGTTTGGCGGGCCTGAAATGCCTTTTAAGACGAGCGATGACACGTCACCGGCATGGGGTCGAGCTGCCGATACGATTTCATACGGTCGGGTGGAATTCGGGAAAAACGGGTCGCGCCCTTCTTTAGGATTCGTGGGAATGACAAAGGCCGAACGTGACACCACCTCCGGCGCGGCGGGTTGGGCAACGGGAGCTGCCGCCACTGGCAGAACCATCACAAACGTGGCTGAGAGCCACGCCGCCACCGCGCTTTTGCTGGAATTAACGCACCAGTTCATTTGATTATGAGGGGTTGGGTTTCACCAATGTGACGATTTCCATTCTAAATGAAAGTTTCTCGCTATTGCTGTCCGGACTGGTAGCGGGTTCGACTATAAGACGAACCATCCGGGAGTGTGGAAAGCTGTTTTCGAAGTCGGCAATGAATTTACCCAGGTCGTGATAATAAACCGTGCCACTAATGGCAAATTGGATTTGTTTGTAGGGAAAAGACGGCAGCAAATCCGACTCGCCAATCGTCGGATGGCCGACTTCCGGGATTTCCACTCTATACGATTGTTTGAAGTGGCGGATGGTGTCATAAGTCCAGGAATAAAGATCGCCGGAAGCCATATCCTCTTCGGCACGTGCAAGCGCATCGGATGTTTCGTTCCACTCATTCGCTATCGCTTCGGAATTTGTAATGGCATGCTTGATGCCTAGAAGTTTGGTGTTCGCGACTTTTCCGGTCTTCGCGATTTTGGAAAGGGATTCATACTGGGGCCGGATCAGACCGAAACAAATCAGTCCCAGTATCCCCAGTGTGACGAGGATGACAGTGATGAGTTGATTGCGTTTTTCTCTGGATAACCTTTTCATCGGACGTACTCCGGGAAATTGCATTTCAAAGTGAACAACACACACGGTTTGCCATCAGAGCCGGTCTGCGGCGCCGACAAATTGATCAATTGAACCCCATTTGTTTTGTTCAACGTCGCTTTGAAATAAGATTGATTGGCGACGGCTTCCTTGAATTTATTGACCTGGTCTCCGGGGTTTGCGCTGGCATCCCGCGCGTCCAGCGATACAACAATTTTTTCCGTCACTGTGCTGGGACGTCCCGAGATGACACCATTCTTATTGGTTTGCGACGCCGTTCCCGCCTTGAAAAAATAATCCTGGTCCACCTTTAGCCGCATCAGACGCACGCCGTCCACGGCGACCTGTTGCAGCGCATTGAGCAGGTTGCCTTCCAGAAAACGGCTGTTGGTCATTTTTTTCAATGCATCCAGCTTTTGTTTCGCGTCGGCGATTTTTTTCTGTTCTGTCAGCACGTGTTGAAATTCATTGGTGCGCGCCGCAATCTCCGTTGACTTGTCGAACACGGCCTTTTTGGCCAGCATGGTTTCGAGCTGGAGCGAACTGGTCCAGACCAGCGTAAGCGCCACAGCCAGCGCCCCCACAAAAATCACGCGCTTGACAGGATCGTGCCGGCGCAATTCTTCCGCGGCCTTGGCCTCCGCCAGCAAATTGATGCGAATCGGCATAATTTAATTTTGTTCAAAAGGCCGCCAGCGCGGCGCCAATCGCCACGCTCAATTGCGGTCCAATCTGTTCAATTTCCACCGCCTGCTGCCCGGGCAGCGCCAGTTGCAAAGACGCCGTCGGATTCCACGTTTTGCAATCCACGATCAATTCCGTGTGCAACATTTGCATAATCATCTCCGACCGTGACGATCCGCCGGTGACATAAATCTGCGACACGGGGCGGTCCTGCTGATGTTCAAAGAAGTCAAGGGACGCGCGCAGTTCGCGCCCCAGCGGTTGCACTTGAGCTTCGAGCATGGCCTGGACTTCCGGCGCCATGCCCACCTTGATGCCCTCGGCTTCGGCGTAGGTGATGTTCATTGCCTCGGCGAGACCCGCCGTCAATTTGTCACCGCCGATGTTGACCATGCGGCTCAAGACCAATTCACCGCGATCCACCACGCAAACCGAGGAATGTTTGAAACCAATGTCCACCAGCGCGACCGATTCGTTGGCAAACGCTTCAGGCAGCGACAATTCAAAAGCGTTCACCGGGCCGATAATCCCCGGCACAATATGGTCCGGTATCAACCCGGCGTCTTTAATCGCCGTTTGAAAATCGTCAACCAATTGTTGCTTCATGCCCGCCACCAGCACTTTCAATTTTGGAATCGTACCCGCTTTGGCGGCCTCGGCGGATTTGCCCTGTGACTTTGGGGGAAAAATGTGGCAATCAAAAACATGATTCGGCATGTCCTGCTGCAAATAACCCTTGGTGTTGTTTTTCAACACCATCCGCATTTCATCCACCGGAATCTGCGGCAATTCCACCTGCCGCACCACCGTGTCATCCAAACCGACGACCAGTGTGACCAGCTTGGTTTCCGATCCCAGTGCCTCGGCCACGGATTGCAAATGTTCGGTCAGCGATTCGGCGGAAATTTTTTTCTCGTAAATCGGCGTGTCGAGCAGCACGAAACGGGTGAGCGCCAAAAGTTCGCCGCGCCGTTCCAAGAGCACGGCCTTGGTTGTCCGGTCGCCCAGATCCACCACCATCATTTGAGCCCGCTTTTTCCTTGATAAGCCGTTTAGAAAAGACAGCGCCATGTGTTGTTTGTCTATTAATATGGTCTCTTTTGAAATTGCAAGCCGCAATTCTTATGAAACATTGCATTGGTTGAGCAACTGCCGCGCCAAGTCGGCCTGCCCTGTTGGTCTGCCGTTGAATTCATTGCTCCGCCAAGTTGAGGTGTCAGAAAATCCGTCAAAACTGCCGTCGTTGTCCCGACACAAGGCGCGGGTGTCTCGGAACTTGCCGTGCGCTGTTCACGTCAGTTGCTGGGCGCGCAATTTTACTTCCTTCAAAAACGTCTCCAGCAACGGGGTCTTGCGCCCGCGCCACAGCGCGCCCACGGTCACCGGCGGAAAGCCGTTCAAGGGCAGCGCGCAGACGCGCGGCGGAAATTTTTTGCCCGGCAAGGCCAGCGCCACTCCCGCGCCCAGACCATTCGCCACGTAAGTTTCAATCAACTCCAGCGAACTGACTTCGATACCCGGAAACCAGTCCACGCCGAGCGCGTTCAGTTTTTGTTGAAAATTCCGGCACACGGTTTCGGCTGGCGGCAGGCAGATCAACGGCGCGTCAATTTTGTCGCGCCGCCACAATTCGTCCGCCGACCGGATGCCGCTGTTTTTTTCGACCAGCAGAACGAGCGGCAATTCCAGCAAAGCCAGCGATTGGATTCCCGGCGCAGCCTTCTTTTCAATCAGGGTAACGGCCAGATCAATTTCATCCTTTTGCAGCCATTCTTCGAATTGCGCCGGATAACCTTCGCGCAGCGACAATTTCAGCCCCGGAAATTTTTTTCGCACGTCCCGGAACAACTCCGGAAGATGTTCGCGCAACACAATCGTCGAGGCGCCGATGCGGATGTGCCGCGCCTGTCCGCCCTGCAATTCATCAGCGACCTGGTCGAGTTTCGAAAAAAACGGCCGGATGAATTCAAAAAGTTTTTCACCCTCCGGCGTCAGTGCGAACGGCCGCCGGCGAAACAAGGTCACGCCGAGAAATTCCTCGAGCTGCGCGATTTGGGAGCTGACCGCCGGCTGCTGGATGCCGTAAGGGATGTTCCGCACCGCCGGCATGATGCCGCCGTGCCGTGCCACGTAGTAAAAAAGTTCGAGATGATGAACGTTCATGTCCGCCGGTTAGATCGATTTTACCAAAACGGTCGCGGCGCGGAAAGAAGCAATTGACGCGCGCGGCGAATCCGCCTAGCGTCACACGCAAATTGTAACAAGCCAATGTCATTTCTCCCGCTTGTCAGGCTCTGGCTTTGGATTTCAGTGTTCGCAAGTGTCGCGGGCTGGACGCTGTCCGTGCTGGGACAATTGAATCGTCCCGGCTACGCGGCTTTCTTTGTCGCCTTCGCCATTTTGGTTTTGGTTTGCCGCAAGGAGCTGGGATTGGTTTCGGGTAAAAAAAGTTCGCGCTGGAAAAAATCCCTTCGCCGTTTCCGCCGGCCTTTGCCGATGTGCTTCGCGGTGCTGGCGCTCCTGGTTTTTCTCGGCGGCGTTCTTTATCCACCGACTCACTATGTCGCATTGACGTACCATATTCCCCGGGTCTTGCATTGGCTGGCCGAAGGGCGGTGGCATTGGATTCACACTCCGGTCAGTCGGATGAATTACTCCGGTTGTGCGTTTGAATGGCTAAGCGCTCCGTTGTTGCTTTTCTCCGGATCGGACCGTGCGTTGTTCCTGCTCAATTTTTTTTCCTTTTTGTTGCTGCCGGGTTTGATGTTCAGTGTTTGTTTCCGTTTGGGAATTTGTGCGCGGGTGGCCTGGCAGTGGATGTGGTTGCTTCCGACCGGCTACAGTTTTTTGCTTCAGGCCGGGAGTGCCGGGAACGATGCTTTTTCCGCAGTCTATGCGCTGGCGGCCATTGACTTTGGTTGTCGCGCATGGGAATCGCGCCGGCCGCGCGATTTGTGGTTTTCATTGCTGGCGGCCGCCTTGTTGATGGGAACCAAGCCCACCAGTTTGCCATTACTTTTGCCGTGGCTGATTTTGATTTTCGCGCTCCTTCCTTTGCTGCGGCGCAAGGCGCTGTCAACCCTGCTCGTGTTGGCAATGGCGATGGTGGCTTCCTTTTTCCCAATCGCATTGATGAACAAATTTCACTGCGGCGATTGGCTCGGAACATCCATTGAAGGGTCCCACCTCCAGGTGCAAAAACCGTTGATCGGCATTTTGGGCAATGGCTTTCAGCTCTTGCTGGATAATTTTGTTCCACCATTTTTTCCGCAAGCCAATGGGTGGAATCAACATGTCTTGTTGATTCTTCCCCATTCCTGGATCGTAAATTTTCAGGGCGGTTTTTTTCAACTGGGGGAATTGCCCACTGAGGACTGGGCCGGGGTTGGTTTCGGCATCAGCCTGCTGGCATCAGTTTTGGCCCTGACGGCTTTCTTTTCCGGAGGTTGTAGGGCGACAGTCCCGGCAGGACTGGCTGTGCCTCCTAAATTGTGTCGCTGGGTGCTGGTGACTCCATGGATTGCCTTGCTGGCATATTGTGCCAAGGCCGGGATGGCGACACCCGCCCGCCTGATTGCACCTTACTATCCGTTGCTCCTGCCGTTGCTGCTGGCGGGTGCGGGGCAATCGCAAATCGTTCGCCGCGGCTGGTGGCGGGCGATGGTCGGCGGGGTTTTGCTTCTGGCCTTGGTCGTTCTGGTATTGTCGCCGGACCGTCCCCTCTGGCCGGCCAAAACCATTTTGTCCAAAGTGCTGGCGCGGCATCCCGATCAGCGTTTGATCGCCCGCGCCCTGAAAGTTTATACCGTTTATTCCGAACGCTCCGACCCGCTCGCCGGTGTCCGGGCGCTGCTTCCGCCGGACATCAAGGTTGTCGGCTTCATCGGCACGGCGGACGACTGCGACATCTCGTTGTGGCGACCGTTTGGCGGACGGCGCGTGGAACATTTTTTCCTGACCGATCCGCCGGAGCAAATCCGGCGACACGTTCAATACGTCGTCGTGGGCGGATTCAACCTGAAGGGATGCAACACGACCCTCGATGCCTGGCTGCAATCCTCCAGCGCGGAACTCGTTGCCACCACCAACGCCACGCTGAAAATCACCGAGGGACTGCAACCTTGGTATATCGTGCGGTTCAAGCCGTGAACGAATTCACCGGGCACCGCGCCGCTCACGCCAGCCGTTGAGCGCTCAATTTCATTTCCTCCAGAAAAGCCTGCATCAACGATGTCAGGCGCCCACGCCACATCGCACCCACCACGACGGGTGGAAAACCACGCAAGGGCAAGGCGCGTACGTTGGGCGGCAGCGTTTTTTTGGGAATCGCCACCGACACGCCGATCCCGAGTCCGTTGGCCACGTAGGTTTCGATCAAATCCACCGAACTCGCCTCAATGCTCGGAAACCAATCCACGCCGAGTTCGGCAAGTTTTTGTTGGAAATTTTTGCATAGCGGCGCGCCCGGCGGCAGGCAGATCAACCGCTCGTCAATCTTGTCGCGTTTCCACAACTGCTCTACGGAGGTGACCGCGCTGCCCGTTTCAGCCAGCAACACCAGCGGCAACTCCAGCAACGCCAGCGAGTGGATGCCCGAAGCGGGCTTCTTCTCGATGAGGGTGACGGCCAGGTCAATCTCCTCTTTTTGCAGCAATTCCTCCAGGTGCGCCGGATAGCCTTCGCGCAGCGAAACTTTCAAGCCGGGAAATCTTTTCTGCACCCCTTTGAGCAAACGCGGCACGTGATCCCGCAAAATTATCGTCGAGGCCCCGATGCGGATGTGCCGCGCCTGCCCGCCTTGAAATTCGTTGGCGATTTTGTCGAGGTTCGAAAAAAAAGGCTGGATAAATTGGTAAAGTTTCTCGCCCTCCGGTGTCAACGCAAACGGCCGCCGCTGGAACAGCGTCACGCCAAGGAATTCCTCGAGTTGTGCCACCTGCGCGCTCACCGCCGGTTGCTGGATGCCGTAGGGAATGTTCCGCACCGCCGGCATGATGCCGCCGTGCCGGGCAACGTAATAAAACAGTTCGAGGTGATGAACGTTCATTGAACCAGCCGATGTCCGGCACAGTTTTATCAATTAACACTTCAATCGCAAGCAGCGTTAATCTGCAGTCAAGAAATGAACCAAATCTTGAAAACCGCTTTCGCAGAACAAATTTACGAGACTGGCTTTGTCACGGACAACCGGCGGCGACCGGTTTCAACTTTTGGTTTCCTGCTTCAAAGACCAGTAGCATTCCGCCATCAAGACGAAAAAGACCGCGTCGGCCACGCCGAACAGCGCGGCGAAGGCGATGTGCGGGAGATTGCCCTGCGACCAGTAATAGAACGCCGTCCCCGAATAGGCCAGTTTGTAAAGCGTGCCGACGAGAATCAAATCCGCGTTCCGCCGCAAATCACCTCGCGCAATCAGGAAGTAAGCGACACCAATCACCAGCACAAACGCGCCCAGCAGTGTCAGATAGCCGCCGAAGGCCGGCAGCTTTTCGCGTATGCCCAGCGCGTCAAAAGCCCGCGCGGGGAAAAAGGTGAACGGGATGCCGAGGAGAACGTCGTAAACGGCAGCGACCAGGAACAGGCTGCGATAATACTTTTCTTTGGCGGGACTCATGCCTTAGGTTTTAGCACCCAATCCGCTCAACGCAAATGAAATTTCATCTCAATCTTGTCATCGCCTGGCTCTGGCTGCTGCTCGGCTTTGTTGCCGGCATGGTGCTCGGAATGTTTTTTCACGGCGAAAACTGGCTCGGCGGTTACGGCAGTTTCAAACGCCGGATGTACCGGCTCGGACACATTTCATTCTTCGGATTGGGCGTCGTCAATCTCCTGTTTTGTTTGACGGCACAAACTTTCTCCCTGGCCGGTCCGTTCACCGTCGTCGCGTCGTGGGCTTTCATTGTCGGCGCGATCTCGATGCCGGTTTGCTGTGTGGTGATGGCACATTTCCCGAAAGCGCACCTGATTTTTGCCGTGCCGGTGATCAGTCTGATTGCCGGTGGCGTCTTAACCTTTATGGAGGTCATCAAATTATGAAAATTGGATTCATCGCCATGAGCGGTGTGCGCGCGCACAACGCGGAACTCACGAAGCTCGGTCTCACGCTGCCCGGTTTCGTGGACCGCAACAAAATCATCGCCTCGCTGCCCAGCCTCGGCCTGCTCACGCTCGCCGGGCTGACGCCGAAAAAATTTGACGTGGAGTATCACGAGATTGCCGACCTCAAAAAACTTTCCGAACTCCCGGTGGATTTCGATCTCGTCGCCGTCAGCACGTTTACCGCGCAACTCAACGAGGCGTACGAAGTCGCCGATTTTTATCGCGCCAAAAAAATTCCGGTGGTGATGGGCGGTATCACTGTCACTTCCCTGCCGGAAGAGGTGAAGAAACATTGCACCAGCGTCGTCGTTGGCGAAGGCGAACCGCTCTGGCCGGCGGTGCTGCGTGATTTCGAACGCGGCGCGCTCAAGCCGTTTTACACGCAGTCGAAGGAATTCGATCTGGCCGACGCGCCGATGCCACGCTTTGATTTGCTCGACCCGGACAAATACAACCGCCTCACCGTCCAAACGAGCCGCGGCTGCCCGCACCGCTGCGAATTCTGCGCGAGTTCAATTTTGCTCACGCCGCGTTACAAGGTGAAGCCGGTGGAGAAGGTCATCGCCGAAATCCGTGAGATCAAAAAAATCTGGCCGCGCCCGTTCATCGAGTTCGCCGACGACAACAGCTTTGTCCACCGCGGGCACTACAAAAAATTATTGCGCGAGTTGGCAAAGGAAAAACTCCGCTGGTTCACCGAGGCCGACTTGAGCGTGGCCGGGGACGACAAATTGCTCGGCATCATGCGCGACTCCGGTTGCCAGCAGGTCCTCATCGGCCTCGAAAGTCCGCGCCGCGCCAGCCTCGATGGCGTCGAGTTGAAATCGAATTGGAAATTGCGCCAGCATGATTTTTACAAGGATGCCATCACCAAAATCCAATCCTACGGCATCACCGTCAACGGCTGTTTCATCCTTGGTCTCGACGGCGACACGCCGGAAGTCTTCAACGACGTGCTCAACTTTGTGAGGGACTCCGGACTTTACGAGGTGCAGGTGACGTTCCTGACCGCGTTTCCCGGCACGCCGCTCCACGAACGGCTGAATCGCGAAGGCCGCGTCCTCCGCGACCGGGCCTGGGAACTCTGCACGTTGTTCGACATCAATTTCCGCCCGAAGAACATGACCGTTGAACAACTGCAAAGCGGTTTCTTGAAACTGGCCAAACAACTTTATTCCGCGGAGGAAACACATGAACGCCGGAGCAAATTCAAACGGATGCTCAAGACGTCGCCGAATTTTGGCCGCCACGCCCGGCGTGAAGAACAAGTCATGACCGGGTGATTTGCTGGTCCATCGGGCATTTACCCAGACGATGGTCGTCGAAATTTTATCAATTAACACCAGCCGGCCGAATTGAGTTAAATTATAGCCATGAAACCAAAACGATATTCCGCCTGGTTGGCGCTTCAAAACTTGAAAGCCGCGGTCGAATTTACGGGCATGACGCGGTTCGGTCTGGTGTTGGTGGCGTTTGGCCTGCCGTTGTGTGACGGATGGCTGGCGGCTGCCCTGCCTCGCGGCACCTGGGAAAAACCGGCGCGAAATCGGGGGTTGATTCCTTGTCCGTTTGGAGCGAAAACCAGTCATCTCTGGGGTAAATCATGAAATACGCTGACATCCAGAAACTTCACGACGACGGGCTTATCACCGATGAGCAGCGGCAAAAAATCGTCGAACACTTCCAACTCAAGGAGGACAGCGGCGGCAATTTCCTCGCCATCGTCTCCATCATCGGCGCCGTGCTCATCGCGGCGGGAATCACGCTGCTGATTGCCGCGCACTGGAACGACATTCCGCGCGGCGTGAAAATCGCCACCGGACTTTTGCTCATGCTCGGTTTCCACGCAGGCGGCTGGTGGCTGTCCACCCTCCGCAGTAGCCCTGCTACGGAGGACGGGCGCGAAGTGCAGGGTAAGTACCGGAAGACCGGCGAGGCGTTGCACTGGATCGGCTCGTGTCTGTTCCTCGCCAACATCGCGCTCATCGGCCAGATTTACAACATCGTCTCGCGCCCGCCGAACGCATTCCTGCTCTGGTGGATTGGTATCGCCGCCCTGCCGTGGCTGCTGCGGTCGAAAGCGCAGCACGTCCTGCTCTTGATTGCATTCGGAATCTGGTTCGGTTTCGAAATCAACGAGCGCGGCGGTCTGATTTATTGCGAGTCGCAACGTCAAATCCTGCTCTACGCGCTGCTGGGGCTGGTTTATCTCGGCGCGGGTTATTGTTTGCGGCGCACGCCGTTTTCTGAATTTGCCGGGGTGACAGAAAAACTCGGCCTGGTCGCGTTTCTGATTTTCACCTATCCGCTGACGTGGAAGGATTTCTTCGGCTGGGACAATCCCGAAATCCGCCAATGGTTTTTCCCCGCGCTAGGCCTGTTCGCGCTTTTGCCGCTCGCAGCCGGAATCAGAAATTTGCGTGCACTTACCAGTCAATGGCGCTGGACCTGGTTCGCGGCGCTCTTGGGAATGATGGTTTTCATGGCCACGGTCTGGTTCGGCTGCTGGCAACTCAATCACGCCGTTGGCCCGCGCTACTTTTACTGGGGCGAATCGTGGAGTTACCTCGCTGGCACGCTCGCGCTCTTCGTCTTTTGCCTGCTGCAAATCCAGGTTGGCATTCAGGAGCGTTCGCCGTTTCTCGTGAATCTCGGCGTCGTCTTCATCGCGCTCGACATCATCGCGGCCTACTGCGATTTGTTCGGCTCCATGGCGCGGACGGGCGTGATGTTTTTGATTTCAGGAATTTTCCTGATTGTGTTCGGCGTTTATCTCGAAAAGAAACGTCGCGCATTGATGAAACAAATTAAATCGCAAACCACAGGAGCAAAACTATGAAAAATCCAATCACAACCAACAGTTCGTTCCGCGCGGTGGCCATGCCGTTGTCAATGGTCCTGCTCGCGGTGTGTGTCAGTCGTTTCCCGGTTGCCGCTGAACCACAATCCGGCATGGCGCCGGAGCAACAGAAGCGGCTGGAATTGATGAAGTCCAAGGGGCCGGACACCTCGCTGACCATCCTGCCCGTGCGCTTGGGAGGCAAACCGTGGGATCGCGTGACCGAGGTGGTGGGCGTGCTGCTCGAACAGCAGGGATTGAGAAACATTGAGCTTGGGAAAACCCCGTTCACGCCGGCTGAGACGAATTCGGAAAGTTTGGCCGCCGCCGTCGGTGCGTTTGTTAAGACCAATCCGATCACAACCAGTTACGCGCTTTATGCCGAATACAATGGCGATCGTCAAACCGGGTTGAATGAACTGCGCGCGGTAGTCGTGGATCAAACCGGCGCGGTCGTCTGGACGGACCGTCAGACACCGCAGGACGAAGCGTTCAAGAAAAATGAAGCTCGGGAACCGATGACGATGTCCGTTCTGCTCGTCGAACGGCTGGGTCCGCAGCTCAGCCTCAACGAAGAAACAGCCAAGGCGGCCAAACCGGGCAAACTGGCGGCCATCATGGATCAGCGGAGCGGCCTGCCTCCCGAGAATGAACGGGCGGCCCTTCCCGAACGCCAGCAGGCGATGAAACAAGCGCTGCCCGGCGCGACGCTGCTGGTTTATCCGGCGCGGATTGGTGGCGACAAGATCAGCGTCCCCAGCGCGACCAACGTCGTGCGGCTGATCAATCAAGCGGGCTTGTGCAAGGTCGTTCAGGCCGAACAGACGGTTCTCCTCAAAACTTCGCTGGCGGACCCGAACGAGTTGAAGGCGTTATGGAATCTGGCGCGCGAGTTCCGGAATTTTGTCCGGGCCAATCCGCCCGCGGCTGACTACGCGCTTTACGCCGACTACGTTTTCAATCCGCAAAACGCGGAGCAGGGATTCGTGCATTTCGTGGTGTGCGATCGCAAGGGCGAGTGGGTGATTGTGGACATGCAGAACTCGCATCATCCCGATTACCAGAGCATCGGGGTCATTTCCAGCGACCGCTGCGACCAACTGCTCGTCAAGCGTTTGGCAGGAAGCTTGAAATGAAATTTCTGACAAAGAAACGGAGCGCGCCATGAAACTCAAACTTCTCATCCTCGTTCTTGCGTTGCAAAGCGCGTGGCTGCTCGGTACCGCGGCCGTGCAGGAACACGCGCTCGCCACCGGCAGGGTCATCCTGCTGGAGACTGCGCGCGTTGACCCGCGTGACCTGCTGCGCGGCGATTATCTCATCCTGAACTACAAAATCAGCGACGTGCCGACGAATTTGTTTTCACCGCCGGTGACAAAGGATTTGCCCCACGACACGAAAATCTACGTCGCGCTCGCGCCGGCGACGAACCAGTTTTACGTTGTGGTCAAGGCGAGCACCAACGAGTTTGTGCCGGCAACGGACGAAGTTTTGTTGAAAGGCAAAAGCGCCTGGCCGCGGTGGACTGCAGCGACCAATTCCATCCACGTCGAATACGGACTGGAACGCTTTTATGTTGCTGAAGGCACGGGCAATCCCATAGGAAAACTCACGGCGCAGGTCGTTGTGCCCGCGTCCGGCCGCGGCCGCGTCAAAGAAATCTTCGTGGACGGCAAGCCCTACGCCGAGGTGATGAAGGGAGCGGCGCGGTGATGGTACATCGCTCCGGGATATTGCACTTGCAGTTTACGCGCCATGCAGCCCGGCTCTCAGCGCAAGCGGGGGAGCTGAGCAAGATTCTACAATAGCCGGGACCGACACATTTTTACCCGTAGAGAGACACAGGACGAGCCGCAAGAGCGATCCTGGTAGTTCGCAAGTTTCAGCTATGAGCTTTCAGCGATCAGTGGCGAGCAACCTGCCGCCGCAGCCCAATCAAGGCCAAACCGCCGAGGGCCACGAGCAAAGACGTTGAAGGCTCGGGGATTGTGGTGATGACAAACGCGAGGTCCATCGAGTTAGTGGACTGGTCCACCAATTTTGTCCATACCCAGCTCGGGGTAAGCCAAACAGCGGCGTCGTTGGTTGAGGTGAGGGCGGTTTTCCAGCCAATAGTATCGGTATTGGTGCCAGTAAACTCGACCGCCAGCCAATAGGTCACTCCTTGCTGCTGATTGAGATTTTGTATATTCGTGATGTTCAGTTCCCACATAATGGAGTGGGTGTTCGTCAGCCAGCTTCCTGTTCTAGGCTCATACCATCCCTGGCTGTTCGTCGCGTACGGCCGCGTCGAGAATTGACCCCAGTTGAACACGCTGCTCCAGAGGGAGTTGCCTGGCTGGCTGAAGCCGTTGGTACCCACCCCGGGGACGTTCGAGTAGATGGCCAGCTCGACGCCGAAGTTATGTGGCACATCATTACTCCATGAATACCATAAATGGATATCCGTGACGGGACCGGATACAGAGCAGACCCAGTCATCCGCTAGCATTGTAAACGCACCCCCTGAATCTTGCGGGGACACGTCCCACCCGTTCATATTGGGCAGTTGCACGTACTTGTACGGGTCGCCCACGTTCCAATCGCCACGCGCAGAGCCAATGAGCAACAGAAGTCCGGCTGCCGTCGATATCAGTTGTTTTGCTGTCATCATAAGGTTACCCTCCAATTAAAGGTTAAGTGTTAGCTGATACTGATAGGAGATTGCTTTTGGAGTTCAAAGGAGACAGGGTTAAACAGAGCCGGTCGGGTGCGGCCTGCGTCCGAGCGCATCGCCTTCCCTTGGCTTGAGCCTCCCGACAAAGAAGCTCATTCGCACGGCGCTCAGGAACTATATCCATATCCCTTTCTTCTCGTTCGATGGGGCTTATAAGCCCGGTGGGGATCGGAAGTCAAGCATTTTTTCGGGAAACGACAGGTACATCCTGGAGGATGTCAGTCCCGGCTGTTGCAGAAAATGACTACCCTTTCAAACAATTGGCCAATGTGTGCCGACAATCCATCTGCAATCGCTGCCCAATCCAGTCCAACGTCACCACGGTCTTTACTCTCATCCGCGCCGCCATCTTCACCTTGATCGTGTCGGTATTGATGCCCGCTTCGCCGAGGATTTCCCAAAATCGTTGGCCGGACCTGTTGAATCCGCCTCATCCTGTTTTATTCGTACGTCGCCGAAGGCACGGGCAATCCAACCGGCAAACTCACCGCCCAGGTCGTCGTGCCTGCCTCCGGCCGCGGTCGCGTCAAGGAAGTCTTCGTGGACGGCAAGCCCTATGCCGAGGCGATGGAAAAAAACCGCTTTTAAGGTTGCTCACCCGGCAAAATTGAACTGAACTGAAATACGCCTATGAAAAAATACAACCTCATTGCAATTGCCGGCGCCGCCGTGCTGCTCTGCTCCTGCATCCCGTCCATCAATCCGTTCTACACCGTCAAGGACGTTGTCTTCGACGCGCGCCTGCTCGGCGAGTGGCAGGAAAAAGACAAATCGGACAACCCGGATGTCTGGAAATTCGAGGGCACAACCAACAAGATGTACAAACTGACCATCACGGAAAAGGGGGACAAGCAAGGCAGGTTCAACGCCCATCTCTTCCAGCTCAAGCAGGAGTATTTTCTAGACCTCATCCCGGACGACTGCAATTACGCGACGAACCAGGCCGACTTGGTGACGGCTTCGATGTTTCCCGGGCATTTGCTCGTCCGCGTGCCGCAGCTTGAGCCGGAATTGAAGCTCGCCTTCTTCGACTTCGATTGGCTGCAAAAACATCTGGAGAAGAACCCGAAGGCCCTCGCGCATCACATTGAAGACAAACGCATCGTCCTGACCGCCGAGACGCGCGACCTGCAGAAGTTCGTACTCAAGCACCTCGATGAACTGTTCGAGAAGCCAGACGAAATGATCCGCCGGACCAACAGTGTCCCCGCCGTGACCCCGCCGGGTTCCCAGTAACCAGCCGGACGGCGCCGGTCGAAGGCACTGTTCACACAAGGGTTTCCCGACGAAACCGCCGGATAAACTTTGGTTGTTTTTTTCTTCGGCGCAGTGTCTCATGGGGCATGACCATGGGCTTGAAAATCCGATGTCGCGTGCGCCGGGTTTCTTTTGCTAAACCCGGTTTAATCACGGAGAAATAAAATGCGCATTGTCGAACTCCGCGAAAAAACTGTTTCCATCGCCTCGGCCATCACCAACGCGTACATCGATTTCTCGAAGATGACGTGCTCGGTGGTTGCGCTGATCACCGACGTCGTGCGCGATGGCAAACCGGTGGTGGGTTATGGCTTCAACTCCAATGGCCGCTACGGCCAGGGCGCGTTGATGCGTGAGCGGTTTTTCCCCCGCCTGATGGCCGCCGACCCCAAAACGCTGGTGGATGAGACCGGCGAAAACCTGGATCCATTCCGCATCTGGACCACGCTCATGAAAAACGAGAAACCGGGCGGGCACGGCGAACGGTCGGTGGCGGTGGGGGCCATTGACATGGCGGTGTGGGACGCCGTGGCCAAGATTGCGGGCAAGCCGCTCTACCGTTTGTTGGCGGATCGTTATCGCGCCGGCAAGGCGGATGACAAGGTCTGGATCTACGCCGCGGGTGGCTATTATTACCCCGGCAAGGACCTGACCGCCCTGAAAAACGAGATGAAGCACTATCGCGATCTCGGCTACCAAGTGGTGAAAATGAAAATCGGCGGCGCTCCGCTCGACGAGGATGTCCGGCGCATCGAGGCGGTGTTGGAGGTGGTGGGTGACGGAAAATTCCTGGCGGTGGATGCCAATGGCCGTTTCGATCTCGACACCGCCATTGCCTACGGCGAGGCGATGAAACCTTACAAGCTGTTTTGGTATGAAGAGGCCGGTGATCCGCTTGACTATGCGTTGCAGGCGGAGCTTTCCAAACACTATCCTCTGCCGATGGCCACGGGTGAAAACCTTTTCTCACACCAGGACGCCCGTAACCTGATTCGCCACGGCGGCATGAACCCCGAACGCGACTGGCTGCAATTTGACTGTGCGCTGTCCTACGGCCTGGTCGAATATCTACGCACCCTGGAGGTGCTGCAGCAGCATGGCTGGTCCACGCGGCGGGTTGTGCCGCACGGCGGTCATCAGATGTCGCTCAACATTGCCGCTGGTTTGCATCTCGGCGGCAACGAATCGTATCCGGGCGTCTTCCAGCCGTTTGGCGGCTTCGCCGACGGCATCGCTGTTGAGAATGGGTATGTGGGTTTGCCAAAGGTCCCGGGTGTCGGTTTTGAAACCAAGGCCGAGCTTTTCAAGGTGATGAAATCAGTCAGCGACTAAAACCAAAACGACCATGGATACTGCCAAGGGCAAAAGAACAAGTTTGTTAAGCCAGCTTTACTTTCAGGTGCTCCTCGGCTTCGTGCTGGGCATCGTCGTCGGCTATTTGTGTCCCGGCTTTGCGGAAACACTCAAGCCGCTCGGTGACGGTTTCATCAAGCTTATCAAGATGCTGCTCGCGCCGATCATCTTCGGCACGGTTGTCGTCGGCATTGCGAAGATGGGAAACCTGAAAGAGGTGGGCCGGGTCGGCATCAAGGCGTTGATCTATTTCGAAATCGTTTCGACGCTGGCACTGGCCATCGGATTGGTGGTGGTGAACGTAATGCAACCGGGTGCCGGGATGAACATCGATGCTTCCACCTTGGACGCCAAGTCGCTCACCACCTACACCGCCGCCGCCAAACAGCAGGACGCGGTCGGTTTTTTCATGAACATCATTCCGGCCAGCTTTGCGGATGCTTTTGTGCAAGGCAACATGCTGCAGATCATTCTGATTTCGGTGCTGTTCGGGCTGGCTTTGGCGCAGCTTCCCGACCGGGGAAAAGTAATCGTGGAGGTGATTGACTCCGTCCTGCACGGTCTGTTCGGCATCGTGCGTTTTGTCATGTATCTGGCCCCGCTGGCCGCGTTCGGGGCCATGGCTTTCACCATCGGGAAATACGGCGTCGGCACCTTGGGCTCCTTCGGTAAGCTGATTTGCGGCGTCTATCTCACGAGCGCGATCTTTATCTTCCTGGTCCTCGGCATCATCGCTTGGATGAACCGTATCTCGCTCTGGAAATATCTCAAGTTCTTCAAGGACGAAATCATGATCACCTTCGCCACGGCTTCATCAGAAGCCGTGCTGCCGCGGATGATGGTCAAGCTGGAGCAACTGGGGTGTGCCAAGCCGGTCGTGGGCCTGGTTCTGCCTGCCGGCTACACTTTCAACGCCGATGGTTCGTCCATCTACCTGACGATGGGCGCCATCTTTGTCGCACAGGCCACTAACACGCCATTGACACTGAGCGACCAGTTGATCGTTCTAGCCGTCTGCCTGTTCACGTCCAAAGGCTCGGCGGGAGTGGCCGGCGCCGGATTTATTGCCCTCGCCGCCACGCTGGCTTCGATGGACAAAATACCCGTTGCCGGTCTGGTGTTGCTGGTCGGGATTGACCGCTTTGTCAATGCTGCGCGGGCGGTGACCAACCTGATTGGCAATGGCCTCGCCACCATCGTCGTGGCCCGATGGGAAAAAGCCTTTGATGAAAAACGGGCCATAGCAATGCTCAATGGCGCGGCTAACGAATCGCCAACGGATCTTTAAAGTTGACGGGTGAGATTTCGTCCCGAACAGAGTTGACATCATCGCCACCACCTATCATTAACTTCGCAACTTGAAACCATTGCCATGAAATTCACCCGTCGCAATTTCCTCCGCACCACTGCCGTCGCCGGCGTCGGCGCCGCAGCTGCTCCGTTGCTCGCCCGACCAACCAATTCGCCGTCCGGTTCCCGGCCGGTTACCGACGAGGTCCTGAAACGCGCCGCCGCCGAGCCGGTCCTCCAGCTCAAAGGACTCAAAGACCCGGTCATCATCGAGTCCGTTGAACTGCTCCGCAAGGGCAAGGACCATTTTGTGCGGGTCCGCTCCAAGGACGGCGCGGAGGGCGTCTCGGTGGATGACGGCCGGATGGAGATTTTTCATCCGATTCTCAATCAACAGGTAATCCCCTATTTCATCGGCAAGGACGCGCGCGACATGGAAGAGAACCTCTTTGGCGTGTACCGCTATCAAAGCAACTACAAGATGCAGGGTCTGGCTTTCTGGTGTCCGGTGGCGCTGGTGGAATTCGCCATTCTCGACCTGCTGGGCCGGATGAGCAACCAGTCTCTGGGTGAAATGCTCGGCGGCATCGTCCGCACCGACGTTCCGTTTTACGTTGCTAGCGGGCGGCGCGACACCACACCGGACCAGGAGATTGATTACCTGGAAGGCCTGGTTGAAAAGACCGGCGCCAAAGCCATCAAATACCGCGTCGGCGGACGCATGAGCCGCAATCAGGACGCCCTGCCGGGTCGCACGGATAAATTGATTCCCCTCTCCCGAAAGGCGTTCGGCGATAAAATGGTCATTCATGCCGATGCCAACAGTTCCTACGATCCGCCTGAAGCCATCCGGGTGGGCCGGATGCTGGAGGACATCAAGGCCATCCACTACGAAGAACCCTGTCCTTTCGATAATTTTGATGCGACAAAAAAAGTCACCGACACCCTTTCAATTCCCGTCGCCTTCGGCGAACAGGAATCCAGCCACTGGCGTTTCCAATGGTGCATCCGCAACCGCGTGGCGGATATCGTCCAGCCCGACCTATATTACTATGGTGGTCTGATTCGTTCCCGCCGCGTGGCGCGCATGGCCGAATCGGCCGGCATTGCCACCACCGTGCATCTTTCCGGCGGATTTGGATTTGTGTATTCACTCCACTTTGCTTCTTGCACGCCGAAGATTGGGCCGTGGCAGGAATATAAGAAGGGCGTGGAAACCTATGGCCAATGGTTCAATCCACCGTTGCGCATTGTTGATGGCGCCATCAGCGTGCCCAAGGGACCGGGCTTGGGTCTCGTTGATCCGAAGGAAATATTGAAGGGGGCAACGCCCGTTCAGGAGACAGGGGCTTCCCCGGCTCGGGATACTTCGGGTTAAAGCCAGGTTGGCGGTGCATCAGGCCATGCTTTCACTGCGCACCTAGCAGTATTGCGTCGGAAAACCGGTCAACACGTTGTTTGCGTTGTTGCTGGTTTTGTTTTCGATGGCGGCGACCAAGTGTGCAAACTCACAATTACGGAAAGAAAGAACAAGCACGATGGATTTGAGGCCCGTCAAATTAATGTGGCCGTTGCACTCCAATCTTGTGATTGAGTGCAACCTATTTCGCATTCCCCTCGCGGGCGGAATTGACGGCATAAGTCCATGATATAACCCCTTACGCTACGACAGGAGAATTAATGACCTCATGGACGTTGTAACGCTCCAGTGCAATGCGCACCAGACGAATGTTCATGTCCGTCAAGTTATCGTCCCCGAAGATGATTCGCACCACTGCGACGACGACCTTTTCGAATGCTTCGTCTTGTTCGTTGTTCATAATTCTGTTTCGATTTCTGCTGCCTGACAATTTACTAACATTCAGCGTGCCAGTTTCGCCGAGTGGGGTGGCCAGGCTGAGGGGTGGCATGACTTTTGAGATATTGGCTGCACGTGATTTGACTGAAGATGCCATGCTTGGCGGTGCCACCGGTGGCGCCACACTCAGAGCAGCCATGGCTGGTATGTCTTTCACCCTGCCGTTCTTGGACGGGTTGATCGGAACCGGGGGCGCGGATTTGAGCACTGCCGGCGCGGGTTTGGGCGCAGCTTCCGGGGCAGTGGCCGGTCGTGGTTGGGCTTTGGGCAGTGCCACACCGGGGGAATCCCCGTTCTTCGCCTTGCTATTCGTTTGCTGGTTGGCTGGAGCCGGAACCGGAGGTTTGAGCGCTGCTTCTGGGGCCTTGGCTGCTTGTGGTTTGACTTCTGGTTTCGTTTCCGGCTGTGGCGCGCCAGCGTGTTGCACTTGGGCCTTGAACAGATGAATGGTTACTTTGAGTGCCAGTTCCAACGGATCAACCGGTTTGGTGATGAAATAGTTGCCCCCACTGAGCACCCCCTGCGTACGGTTCCCAAAATTGCTATGGGCAGTTACGAAAATGACAGGTGTTGTCTTATAATGAGGCAAAGCACGCAATTTTTCACACACTTCAAAGCCAGTTAGCTTGGGCATGTCAATGTCCAGCAACACCAAGTCGTAATGGTTGGTCTGCAGCAGTTTCAGGCCTTCCAAAGGGTCTTCGACGCTTACAATGTCGAGGTTGGCCCGTTTCAACGTGTTGACAATCACGTGGTTGCAAACGGTGTCATCGTCCACAGCCAGCACTTTGGCCCTTGGTGTCGCGTCGGTAGAACCAGCTTCGTCGCTTTTCAACAAGAGACCCAAGCAATCCGCCGCCTCAGCCAGAGTTTGCAGTATGGAAGGTGTTACCCGCGCAGGCTTGGACGCAATTTTGGAGAGCAACATGTCGAACGCCTTCGTCAGCAGTGCTATGCGGCCGCAACCGGCTTTGGTGGCGTTGGCGCTCAGGGAATGCACGCTTTGAGAGAGCGGCTCCAGCTTGGCTACAGAAGTAGGCGCCTTAATATATGCGAGGCAATGCTCACGGACCTTCGCGATGTCTGCTGGCGCGTCTTTTAAAAAGTCCGCACGCCCTTTTGTGGGCGAAGTTTCGTCGTCGGGCACTTCGGTCGTGTCATCGTTTTGCTCACCCGCCGAACTGTCGTTGGCCATGTGTAATTTGATTGCGGGTGCGTAATCAGTTCGAACAGCATTGGTGGCATTGGGGGCGTCGGCGGGCGCGGTAATCAACATTTCCTGAATGGTTTGAACCAGTATGGAGGGCGTGCAATCGGTTTTGCGCAGTTGTCTGGTTATCGCGTCCTCAGCAAAATCTGTAATTTGAACGTTAGAGAATATAATAATTGGAACGACTTTCAGCCGGGGGTCGGCGCGTATGAATTTTAGCACATCCGCGCCGTCGAACTTCGGCAACATCAGGTCGAGCACGACCAGATCGGGCGTGGCCTGAGAAAGAGCCTTGAGGGCCTCCAGCCCATCTTGCGCAGTCTCGATGCGAAATCCCTCCCGCTGGAGCAGATTCCGATACGTCGTCAGCACAACTGCGTCGTCCTCGACGAAAAGGATTGTTCTATTGATTTTCATGGCTCTTATCCCAATTAAGGGTACAAATCACCGAAATGTGCGGGCACAACTCAGGCTACTGGCACCCTTACCAAACTTAAAAAAAACAGCACCGTTCATGCCAAAAAATTGACAAAACTGCACCTTACTCTGCCTTAAAGAACAACTTGCATTGGTCATCAAGCTCAAGCGGGATATTTCCCCCAAATTCCTCCGATATTCGGCTGGCCGGAGAAAAGTTTCGAAAAACCCAGTAGGTCCCCTCGTATTTGCATCCATCTGCGGTTAAATGTCGAAGCCGGGGACTTATTACTGTCTTTCCTTCCGCCCCATTGCTGCAAACAATGCCGGGCAAAAGTTTTTCAATTCACAGTTCGGTGCGCAAGAGGTTAGCTTTGCCACCGTGACTGAACCAAAAGACATCAGCCGGCAATCCGAACCAAGCCTTTGCGGCTTCTGGAGTCTCTTCGTCACTCAATTCCAAGGCGCATTCAGCGACAACGTCCTGAAAAATCTCGTCGTGTTCCTGCTCGTCGGGATGGACATGTCGCTAGCGCGGAAGCATGAACTCGGCGAACTGGTCATGGCGCTGTTCGCGCTGCCGTTCATTCTATTTTCCATGGCGGGCGGATTTCTCGCGGACCGCCGCAGTAAACGGACGATGACCATTGGCGTAAAGGTTTTCGAAATATTCGTGATGGTGCTGGCGCTGGCGGGCTTCGTGTGGATGCAGAGGCAATTGAACCAGGGAATCGCCGCGTCTTGGAGGACATGCTGGCCATTGCTTGCCTGCGTTTTTCTAATGGGCGTGCACAGCGCCTTCTTCGGTCCATCCAAATACGGCCTGCTGCCGGAGCTGCTGCCGGAAAGGAAGCTGTCCTGGGGCAATGGTCTGCTGGAACTCGGCACGTTCGTGGCCATCATTCTCGGCTTCCCCGCCGCTGCCTGGATGTCCATCCATTTCCGGGCTGAGCCCTGGCTGTCCGCCGTGATTCTGATCGGGCTGGCGCTCGTGGGCCTGGTCACGAGTCTGGGCATCACCCGCGTTCCCGCGGCGGATCCCGGTAAAAAATTCCAGGCGAATTTCCTCGGTGCAATTCTCCGGCAAATGCGTTCGTGGCGCGGCGACCGGCCACTTGTGTTGTCGGTGATCGGCAACACCTATTTCAATTTTCTTGGCCAGTTGCTGTTCCTGAATCTGTTTTTTTACGGCCTCGAGACATTACATCTGGACGAAATGGGCATCGGGCGGCTCACGATGTCGCTGGCGCTGGGCATCGGGGTGGGCAGCGCGGCGGCCGGGTACCTTTCCGGCGGCAAAATCGAATACGGTCTGGTGCCGCTCGGCGCACTCGGCATGTCGGTCGTATCCGCGGCGCTCGCGTTGCCGGGCGGATCAGTCACGCGGGTAATGATCTTGATCGCGGCGCTTGGTTTCGCCGGCGGCTTTTTCATCGTACCGATTTCCGCATTGCTGCAACATCGTCCGGACAAGGAGAAAAAGGGCGAGGTGCTGGCCACGGCAAACCTGCTGTCGTTTGTCGGCATTTTTCTGGCGTCGGGTGCACATTTCCTGCTGGCGCAAGTTGCGCATTTGACTCCCAGCCAGATTTTCCTTTTCGGCGGTGCGCTGACGCTGGCGGGCGCGGTTTACGCCCTGTTTCTTTTGCCTGACGCTCTGCTGCGGTTCATCCTTTGGCTGCTCACGCGGACGATTTATCGGATTCGTGTGGATGGCCGCGATAACATTCCCCCAAAAGGCGGCGCGCTGTTCGTCTGCAATCACGTTTCGTTTGTGGACGCCCTGCTGCTGCTCGCTTCCACGGACCGGCAGGTGCGGTTCATGATGTACAAGGCGAATTACGAATTGCCCCACGTCAAACCTTTCGCGCGCATTCTCGGCGTAATTCCCATCTCTTCCGAGCAGCGTCCGCGCGAAATGATCAAGGCACTGCAGACGGCCAGTGAGGCCATCCGCGCCGGCGACGTGGTTTGCATTTTTGCCGAGGGACAAATCACGCGCATCGGCCACCTGCTGCCGTTCCGGCGCGGCTTCGCGCGCATCATGAAGGACGTCGAGGCGCCGATCATCCCGGTCGGCCTCGACGGCGTGTGGGGCAGCATCTTCAGTTTTCAAAAAGGCCGGTTCCTGTGGAAGCTGCCACGGCGGCTGCCGTATCCGGTTACCATCAACTATGGCCAACCGCTACCGCACACGGCTACGCCGTTCGAAGTCCGTTCGGCAGTCCAGGAACTCCTCGTCGAGGCTTGGCAGCATCGCCAGGCGCGGATGCGTCCGCTGCCCGTTGCCTTTGTGCATGCTGCGCGCCGGCATCCCTTCCGGTTTGCCATGGCCGACGCACAGCATGTCCGGGTGACCTTCGGTTCGGCGTTGGTGCGCGCCATCTTCCTTGCGCGGCGGTTGCGGAAAATCTGGGCAGGTCAGAAAATGGTCGGACTGTTGCTACCGCCGTCGGTGCCGGGCGCGCTGGTCAATCACGCGGCGCTGCTGCTGGGCAAGGGGCCGGTGAATCTCAATTATACCGTGTCCGGGGAAACGCTCGCCTCGTGCATCCGGCAGTGCGACATCAAAACCGTGGTCACCTCGAAGGCGTTTCTGGAAAAGGTGAAGCTCACGGTGCTGTGCAAGACGGTGATGCTGGAGGATATGGCGGCAACGCCCGGCTTTGGCGAAAAACTGGCCGCCGCCCTCATCGCCTGGCTGGTGCCGGATCGTTGGTTGCAGCGGATCTTGGGCGCGGAGAAGAAAACTTGCCTGGACAACCTGGCCACGGTGATCTTTTCCAGCGGCAGCACGGGCGATCCGAAAGGCGTAAAGTTGAGCCACTATAACATCGGCTCAAACATCGAACAGCTGGAGCAGGTGTTTGGTTTGGGCGGCCGCGATTGTTTCATGGGCATCCTGCCGTTCTTCCATTCGTTCGGGTTCACCGGCACGCTCTGTCTGCCGGCGGTGCTGGGCATCGGCGTGGTTTATCACCCGAATCCGCTCGACGCCAAAACCATCGGGTCGTTGGTGTACGACTACCGGGTCACCTTCCTGCTGGCCACGCCGACGTTCCTGCAGCTCTACCTGCGCGGCTGTGCGGCGGAGGATTTTGGCGGACTGCGCGTAGTGATGACGGGCGCGGAGAAATTGCCGGACCGGCTGGCAACGGCCTTCGAGGAGCAATTCGGCATCCGTCCGCTCGAAGGCTACGGCTGCACCGAATGCGCGCCGGCGGTGGCGGTGAACACCCTGGACTTCCGCTCCGCCGGTTTTCGCCAGGTTGGCGGCAAGCGCGGCAAAATCGGCCACCCGCTGCCCGGGATTTCGGTGCGCATTGTGGACCCGGAAACGCAGGCGCCGCTGGCCGCCGGCCAGCCCGGGCTGCTGCTCGTGCGCGGGCCGAACGTCATGCAGGGCTACCTCGGCCGCCCGGAAAAAACCGCCGAAGTTTTGCGCGACGGCTGGTACACGACTGGCGACGTGGCGGCGCTCGACGAGGACGGTTTCCTGCAAATCACCGACCGGCTGAGCCGTTTCAGCAAGATCGGCGGGGAAATGGTCCCGCACCTCAGGGTGGAGGAAAAATTGCACGAACTGGTGGAGGCAACAGAGCAGACGTTCGTCGTCACCGGCTTGCCGGATGAAAAGAAGGGTGAACGACTCGTGGTGTTGCATAAACTCGCGGACGAAAAGCTGCCGCCGTGCCTGGAAAAGCTGGCGCAGTGCGATTTGCCTAATTTATGGAAACCGCGCGCCGACCAGTTTTTCCACGTGGACGCGTTTCCACTGCTCGGCACCGGTAAACTGGACTTGCGTAAAGTGCGCGAAATCGCGATGAAATTTTCGACCGTGACCTGAGACGACCGCCATGCAGAACATCGTCATTGACCAGCCCTACCGCTTCGTGCCGCCGTGCCGCGGCCGGTTCTGGCATGCGATGTTCGGGCTCTGGCTGCCGCGTTATTTGAACCGGAGCTGCGGCATTGAATCGGTTGAATGCCGCGGGACGGAACACCTGCGGCGCTCGCTCGACGCCGGCCATGGCATTCTCCTCACCTCGAACCATTGCCGCCCCAGTGACCCGATGACACTCGGGATGTTGTCGCTCAACGTGCGGCAGCCGTTCTTTACCATGGCGAGCTGGCACTTGTTCAGACAGAGCCGCTTTCAAACCTGGCTGCTCCCGCGCATCGGTGCCTTCAGCGTTTACCGCGAAGGCCTGGACCGCGAAGCCTTGAAGACCGCCGTCGGGATTCTCAACGCCGCCGTCCGGCCCCTGGTGCTCTTTCCCGAGGGCGTCGTCTCCCGCACGAATGACCGGTTGAACAACTTGATGGAAGGCACGGCTTTCATCGCCCACGCCGCCGCCAAACAACGCGCCGCCGCCACGCTGGCGGGGCATGTGGTCGTCCACCCCGTCGCCATCCGCTATCTTTTCCGCGGCGACCTCGAGGCCGCGCTCACGCCTGTGCTGAAGGAAATTGAAGCGCGTTTTTCGTGGCATCCGCCGCCCGGATGCCGGCTGCGTGAACGGATCACCCGGGTTGGCGAAGCGCTGCTCTGCCTCAAGGAGCTGGAATATCTCGGCCGGCCGCAGACCGGCGAAGTGCCGGAGCGCCTCACGCGCCTGATCAACTGCCTGCTCCAGCCGCTCGAAAAGGAGTGGCTCAAAGGCGAAGAGGACGGCGACGTGGTGGCGCGGGTGAAAAAACTGCGCATGGCCATTCTGCCGGAATTGATCAGCGGCGAAATTGGCGAGGCCGAACGTGCCCGCCGCTGGCGTCAACTGGCCGATCTCTACCTCGCCCAGCAGCTCTCTTGTTATCCACCGGACTACATCCGCTCGCGGCCCACGCCCGAACGATTGCTGGAAACCGTCGAGCGCTTTGAAGAAGACCTGACTGACTGCACGCGCATCCACCGGCCGCTTCACGCCATCATCGAGGTCGGCGAGGCGCTGCCCGTCAGCCCTGTGCGCGAGCGCGGCGGCGGCCCGGACCCGTTGATGGAAAAAATCCGCCGACAAATGGAGGCGCTGCTCGAACGAAGCGGGAAGGAAACGACGCCCCTCAGGGATGATTCACCATGAACAATCCAAACCTGGAAGTTCACCCGACACCGGCCGTTGCCCCATCGCCGTGGGTCGAATCTCGGACCTCGACCTTTGGATTTCAAGTCCATTCGTCCCGCTCTGTGCTCTGCGGGATCCGTGGTCAAGGTTCAGGGCGGTGGAAACTCCGGCCTGAGTTCCGGTTCAAGGCGATGCTGTTGGGCCGGGCTGCGCTTCCGTCTTTTCACGCCAACCGGAGGCCCTGATAAGCGAAAGGTTTTCATAACCATTGACGGGAATTTCCGGTTTAACGGGGATATACTCCTTCTGTTCGGCATGGGCCGCCACGAAATACTTCAGTTGCTCTTTCCACGCGTATGTGTAATAACCCTCCCACCAAGGCCACTGGCTGTTTGGAATCGGGGCGGGCGGCGGGTCGGGAGGCTCGGTTTGGGCCGGGATTGCATCCGGCGCCTGTATGATGACCAGCCAGAGAGTGTGGCCTGAGGCCAGGGTTTGTGCCGCCCGTTCCAGCTCTGGCTTGATCGGGTGGATTACGCGCATTTTCTCCTTGAGCAAATCGTATCGGTGGAAATGATAGTCGCCTAGTGCCGGCAGGGTTGTCCAAGGGGTTCGGCCCTTGTAATACCGCTCAAAGGTAATGCCACATTGCCAGGGGTTAACCACAATGAAATCGCCGGGCTCCGCACGGTTCTGCAACTCGGCGGCTATCAAGTCGATATTTGTCTGGCGGCAACCGGCGTATTGCAAGGTCGGGAAGAACAGCAGACCGACCATGATCACTAGAAAAGCTGCTGGCCAGACACGAAACCGGCGGCACCAGTTTGCCAAGGCGCCGTCCATCGCCGTGGCGGCAACAACCATGATGGGAAGGTAATACCACAGTTGGGTTGGCAATTCGGAAATGCGGAGGAAGACAAGGAAACCAGCGATGCCCGCCACCAAGGCCGACGCTCCGTAGAGTGGCAAATCTTCCCGGCCAATGCCTGCGCTTTTGGTCCGCTGCAGCAGCGCAGCCAACCCAGCTCCGAGCGCGAGGGGAATCAACCCCAGCCACATCCAAAATGGCCAATCCATTAATGGCCAATCCATTAAGGAGCCCCCGGCGAGCATCATGTCGTTCCATATCATGGCAAAGTTGAACTCGACCTTCTGGAGTATCCACCAACTCTGCGATTCGATGATGAGTGGTATGTAAGGTATCAGTGATGCTCCGGCCACCAGTCCAACGCCGAACACCAGCCCCGCTGTTTTCCATTGCCGGTGACGCGCACACACGACCCCGCCCGCGATGCAGGCCGCCAATACCAGGAAAGCATTTTGGAAAAGCGTTTGGACGCTCAGGATGGCGGCGAGCGTGGCCAGCAAAAAGGAGGTGCGCCCTGGCGCTTGCACCAGTTTCCAGACCAGCCCCAGCGTTATCAGTATAAACAACGACCCGCAACCGTAGGCGCGAAGCGAACCCCCCCAGATTACGACGGTCACGTTTGCGGCCAGAAGTCCCAGGGAAATGAACGGCAACCGGAATCCCATGATCCGGGCATTCAGCCACATCGCTCCCAGCAACCCGAGTCCGATCAGAAAACCCAGCGTTCTCAGGCCCGCATCACTTGCGCCCAACCCCAAGGCCGACCATACCCGGACCAGTGCCGAGAAAAATAACGGAAAGCTTTCATGCGCCAGCATCCGCCAGGTCTCACTTAAAGCAGGCAATGTGGCCAGTTGAACCCCGCTGGCCTCGTCGCGCCAGAGTGCACCCGCGTGGGTAAAATAAACGGTTTGCAGTCCTGCACCCGCCAGAGTGGCTGCCAAACAGACCCATGATTCGATTTGCCTAGCTGGCGGCATGGGCTTTTCAGATAGTTCGGGCATCAGACGTTGTTGTGTTCGTAACAACCAATGCGTCCCACGTCAACTTATTCCCTGGCCGGCTTTTCCCGGTTGCGTGATTGCTTCACAGTGCCAAAACTCCGGCCTGAGTTCCGGTTCAAGGCGATGCTGCAGGGCCAGGCTGCGCTTCCGCCTTTTCGTGCCAACCGGAAGCCCTGATAAGCGAAAGGCGTTCACAACTATTGACGTAAATTTCCGGTTTAACGGGGATGTACTCCTTCTGTTCGGCATGGGCCACCACCAAATACTCCAGTTGGTCTTTCCACACGCACGTGTAATAACCTTCCCACCAGGGTCGCTGGACGTTTGGAATGGGAGCGCGAGGCGGGTCGGGAGGCTCGGTTTGGACCGGGATTGCATCCGGCGCCTGTATGACCAGCCAGAGAGTGTGGCCTGAAGCTAGGGTTTGTGCCGCCCGTTCCAGTTCCGGCTTGACCGGCGAGGTTTCGCAAAGTTTCTCCTTGAGCAGGTCAAACCGGCCGAACCGGTGGTCGTTGAGGGCCGGCAAGGTCGCCCAAGGGATTCGGCCCTTGTAATACCGGTCAAAGGTGACGCCACAGTGGCAAGGAAAGACCACGATAAAATCGCCGGGCTTGGCGCGATTCTGCAACTCGGCGGTGATCAGGTCTATATTCGTCTGGCGGCATTTGGCAAGTTGCCAGGTTGCGGGAGACATCAGACACAGATCATGCATACCAAAAAGGCCGCCGGCCAGATACGAAACCGGCGGAACCAGTCTGCCAGGGCGGCATCCATCGCCAGGGCGGCAAAAACCATGAGCGGAATGTAATACCACGGGCTGGTTCCCAACTCGGAAATGCGGAGGAAGACAAAGAAACTGGCGATGCCCGCCACCAAGGCCGACGCTCCGTAAAGGGGCATATCTTCCCAGCCAATACGCATCTCGCTGGTCCATTTCCACAGTGCAGCCCCTCCGGCTCCGAGTGCCAAGGGAATCAATCCCAGCCACATCCAAAACGGCCAATCCATCAAGGAGCCCCCGGCGAGCGTCATGTTGTTCCATATCATGGCAAAGTCGAACCCGACCTTCTGAAGTATCCACCAACTCTGCGATTCGATGATGAGTGGTATGTAAGGTATTAGTGATGCTCCGGCCACCAGTCCAACGCCGAACACCAGTCCCGCTGTTTTCCATTGCCGGTGACATGCACACACGACCCAGCCCGCAATGCAGGCCGCCAATACAAGGAAGGCGTTTTGGTAAAGCGTTTGGACGCTCAGGACGGCGGCGAGCGTGGCCAGCAAAAAGGAGGTGCGCCCCGGCGTTTGCACCAGTTTCCAGACCAGCCCCAGCGTCATCAGAATAAACAGCGACCCGCAACCGTAGGCGCGAAGCGAATCCCCCCAGATTACGACGGTAGCGTTTGCGGCCAGAAGTCCCAGGGAAATGAACGGCAACCGGAATCCCATGATCCGGGCGTTCAGCCACATCGCTCCCAGCACCCCAAACCCGATAAGAAGACCCAGGACCCTCAAGCCCGCATCACTTGCGCCCAACCCCAAGGCCGACCATACCCGGACCAGTGTCGGGAAAAATACCGGAAAGCTGTCGTGCGCCAGCATCCGCCATGTCTCACTGAAAGCAGGCAATGTGGCCAGTTGGATGCCGCTGACTTCGTCGCGCCAGAGTGCTCCCCCGTGGGTAAAATAAACGGTTTGCAGTCCTGCACCCGCCAGAGTGGCTGCCAGACAGACCCATGATTCGATTTGCCTAGCTGGCGGCACGGGCTTTTCAGATAGTTCGGGCATCAGACGTTGTTGTGTTCGTAACAACCAATGCGTCCCGCGTCAACTTATTCCCTGGCCGGCTTTTCCCGGTTGCGTGATTGCTTCACAGTGCCAAAACTCCGGCCTGAGTTCCAAGTTAAGACGATGCTGCAGGGCCGGGCTGCGCTTCCGCCTTTTCATGCCAACCAAAGGCCCTGATAAGCGAAAGGTTTTCATAAACATTGATGGGAATTTCCGGTTTAACGGGAATGTACTCCTTCTGTTCGGCATGGGCCGCCACGAAGTACTCCAGTTGCTCTTTCCACGCGTATGTGTAAAAACCCTCCCACCAGGGCCACAGGCTGTTTGGAATCGGGGCGGGCGGCGGGTCGGGAGGCTCGGTTTGGGCCGGGATTGCATCCGGTTCCTGTAGGATGACCAGCCAGAGAGTATGGCCGGAGGCCAGGGTTTGTGCCGCCCGTTCCAGCTCTGGCTTGATCGGGTGGATTACGCGCATTTTCTCCTTGAGCAAATCGTATCGGTGGAAACGATAGTCGCCTAGTGCCGGCAGGGTTGTCCAAGGGGTTCGGCCCTTGTAATACCGCTCAAAGGTAATGCCACATTGCCAGGGGTTAACCACAATGAAATCGCCGGGCTCCGCACGGTTCTGCAACTCGGCGGCTATCAAGTCGATATTTGTCTGGCGGCAACCGGCGTATTGCAAGGTCGGGAAGAACAGCAGACCGACCATGATCACTAGAAAAGCTGCTGGCCAGACACGAAACCGGCGGCACCAGTTTGCCAAGGCGCCGTCCATCGCCGTGGCGGCAACAACCATGATGGGAAGGTAATACCACAGTTGGGTTGGCAATTCGGAAATGCGGAGGAAGACAAGGAAACCAGCGATGCCCGCCACCAAGGCCGACGCTCCGTAGAGTGGCAAATCTTCCCGGCCAATGCCTGCGCTTTTGGTCCGCTGCAGCAGCGCAGCCAACCCAGCTCCGAGCGCGAGGGGAATCAACCCCAGCCACATCCAAAATGGCCAATCCATTAATGGCCAATCCATTAAGGAGCCCCCGGCGAGCATCATGTCGTTCCATATCATGGCAAAGTTGAACTCGACCTTCTGGAGTATCCACCAACTCTGCGATTCGATGATGAGTGGTATGTAAGGTATCAGTGATGCTCCGGCCACCAGTCCAACGCCGAACACCAGCCCCGCTGTTTTCCATTGCCGGTGACGCGCACACACGACCCCGCCCGCGATGCAGGCCGCCAATACCAGGAAAGCATTTTGGAAAAGCGTTTGGACGCTCAGGATGGCGGCGAGCGTGGCCAGCAAAAAGGAGGTGCGCCCTGGCGCTTGCACCAGTTTCCAGACCAGCCCCAGCGTTATCAGTATAAACAACGACCCACAACCGTAGGCGCGAAGCGAATCCCCCCAGATTACGACGGTCGCGTTTGCGGCCAGAAGTCCCAGGGAAATGAACGGCAACCGGAATCCCATGATCCGGGCATTCAGCCACATCGCTCCCAGCAACCCGAGTCCGATCAGAAAACCCAGCACTCTCAGGGTTACATCACTTGCGCCCAGGCCTAAAGTTGACCATACCCGGACCAGTGTGGAAAAGAACGCCGGATAGGATTCATGCGCCAGTCGCCAGCTTGCGCTGGTATCATTCGAATTGGCGAGTTGCACACCGCTGGCTTCATCACGCCATAATGCTCCCGCGTGGGTGAGATAAGTGACATGCAGCCAGACTGCGAGCAGGGTTGCCGTCAGACAGATTCCCATTTCAATCCGACCAATGAGTTGCGCCTGCTTTTCAGATAAAACTCGCATCATCGGCAACTCTGTTCCCAACATTTAAGCCATGTCAATCTTTTCCCCGCGCAGCCTGCTTGCCCAAAACCAGCCCCGATCGCAAAAATCCTACTTGGAGTTGAAGTGTTTTCGGTAAAGTTGAAATGCCCATGCCGTGCGGCCCGGCATGTAGGCCAGGATGGATTCCGGGTCACGCCGGATGTCTTCCAAAAGCTTCAAATTATTTTCATAGCCGGGATATTCGTTTCGCATGTTGGTGGTCAGGTCCTGCACATTGCGTTTTTGATAAACCGAGGCCTTGTTGTAAACGACTTTAAATCCCCTGGCTTGGACGTAATACCCCGGCCAGATGTCGTCCATGCGCCCCACGAATGGGAATTGAAAATAATCCTTCAGGATTTCCGCGCGCATGAATGTATTTTGGGAATTAAAGGGACCGATCTGGTTTGCCGCCATGGGAAACGCCGCGGGATCAAAAGTACATTCGGGAGCGTGCTCCATCCTGCAAATGGCGTCTATGTCCGGGTCCCCGTCCCAGAAATCAGCCTGAATATCCACCGACACTTTTTTTCGCGTTTTCCTGGAATAATCCCGTTTGGACACCAACTGCAATGGGAAACCGCGGTGCCAGAGATTCCTGTGGTTTGTAGCTCCTATCGGATCGAATGCCGGCAGGTCCGTTTCGTAATAATCAATTTCGACTTCCCGGCCAACCAGCAGGTCTTCTCCCCAGCCTTTATATGGAATATTGTCATCATCCACCAAAGCGACAATGTCGGCCTTCATATCTTTGGCCCAGAGAAAGGCGAAATTACGGCGCTGAATGCAGTTCCAACCGATGGCCTTGGAAAGGGCCGGGTCGTATTTCTCCTGTTCCTCGGGTGTGACATAAATCCCACATTCCAGATGGTAATCACGTGGTGTTTTCTTGTCGCCGACCACAACAAGTTCCCAGTCTTTCATCGCCTGAAAGGCCAGGATGGCTTCGGTCGGAGGATTGATGGTGGTGGTAACAATGACTTTTCTCATGGTGAATTCGCAGGATGAACCTCCGGCGTGTCGGTATTGCTCGGAGAGAATCGATGGAATCTCTCCTTCCGGGCAAAGCGGATCTTCAGCCCGATGCGGAAGTATTCAAAATTTCGGAAGAACGGGTTCTGTGATTCACCTTCGATGCGGGCATGCCAGACTGTAGGGATCTCCGTTACCGATATTCCCAGCCGGAGCGGCTTGATAATGCTCTCCAGATTGAAAGGGTGCCTGAGTTCCTCCCACTGGATGGCCCGAACCAGCTTCGCCGGCATGATTCGAAACCCGTAGGTCATGTCGGTCAAATGCGTCAGATACAGTATGGAAAAGAACCGCTGGAAAAGCCAGTTGCAGACCAGTTTGATTTTTGAATAGCCGTGAAATGATCCTCCACTGATCCAGCGTGACCCGGTCACGATCCCGGACGGGTTCTTTTGCGCCTTGGCGATCAACACATGGACATCATTCGGGTCGGTTTCCAGGTCGCTGGCCATGATGATCAGGTGACTACCACGCGCCAGGTCGAAGCCGTCGCGCAAGGCGCCGCCCAAATAGGGCAATCGCTGATGATGGACTACCATAAGATCGCCCAGTTCTTTCTGGAGTTGCACGATCATTGCCATGGATTCGGGAGTCGTCCTCTCGCAGACCACGACAAGGAATTCCTTGATCAGACTCTTCTTCACATCGCGCAGGATAATGTCCACCGTTTGTTTCAGCGAAATTGTTTCGTTGATCACCGGTAAAATGATCGTTGCCGATTCGAACCGGTCCACATGGGGACAATCATTCATCTTTGACACCCGGCCAGCGGTGACCTGTGACCTGCCCGCGCAAAAATTTCGTTGTCATTTCAATTGTGTGGCAGTGCAAAATTATCACGCTGCTTTTCGCGGAAAGGACGCAGCTTTTTTTGCAGAACCGGATTGAAGTATATAATGCCGCCAACTTCCGCAAGACAAATTATGTTTGAGCAGTAGCAGGGCAATTTCCGAACGATTAAACGCGTGCCATCATCCTGCGGAACATCCCCAATCTTTGCTGAAGGGACGCCGTTACAGCGGCAAAAATTCGTGCCTGATTTCCTTCCCGTCGCAGTGCAGGATGGCCACGGTGCGTTCCGCGCCGGACTTCGGTTTGCCCGCGTAGCCGGGATCAAATACAGCACGCCGCCAATTGTTTCGCAAAAGGCCTTGTGGGTGTGGCCAAACACGACGGCATCCGGTCGTTCGCGCGTAATCTGGAACTGGAGATTTTCCTTCAGCGCGTGCGGGTTCACAATGTGGTGAACGAGAAATTTGCGTTGGGCGAGCGCCGCCATTTCGGTGATCCGGAAGGTGGGTGAACTGTCCGTGTTGCCGAGCACGGCGGTGACCGGGGCAATCGCTCCCAATTCAACGATGATGGAATCGCCGCCGATGTCGCCCGCGTGCAGGATGTGACTGACGCCGGCAAAAATTTTAGGGACTTTCGGGTCGAGAAAACCGTGCGTGTCGGAGACGATCCCAATCTTCATAAAAGTGTCAGGTGACAGGAAGTTATGTGGTTTGGACGGCGGTAGCGGTCTTGTCACGTGTCACTTGCCACCCGCCCGCCATGCCGACTTGTCCCGCCGAAGCCGGGTGAAGGCGGAAGCGCGCGAAGGCCGGTCACTTGTCATCGTTACGCCTTCGCCTCCTCCGGGGTCTCTTCGTTTTCGGGTTCTTTCTCGCGCACCCCGGCCGTTTTTTCCGCTGGCGATTCGGCGGGGGCGGTGAGTTTCATCGCGGCGACGAACAGGCTGGTGAAGAGGCCGCCGCTCAGGAGTGTGTTGCGGAAAAATTCCCAGGTGGACGGGTAATTGGGGAGGCCGGTGGTGAGAGCTTGAATCCAGCCTGCGAGCGTTTTGGTATATGCTGGATCGTTGAGCCAGGATGCGGTGTTGGTGATGAAATAAAAAAGCACCGCACCCAGCAGTCCGCCACCCAGGAGTTTCCACCAGCTCGTGCGCGGTGAAAACAGGCGCCCGAGTCCGACCAGCGCGGCGAACGAAAGCGTTTTGACCAGCATATAACCGCTGAACACCGGCTCATGGTAGTAGAAAACGTTCAATAGAACGTCCGTGGCAAACAACGTGCCCAGCGGCAGCCACCAGGCCATCGCTCCGGTGAAATACACCCCGCCGCAAAACGCCAGGGCATAGGCAGCGCTGAAATTCAACGGCATCAGACCGGGGATGCGCGACAATGCGAACACCAGCAGGAAAATCGCCGGCAATAGAATTTTGCCTTTCACCGCCCGCAGCATACTGCAAACGGGCGCGGTTTCAATTCTGGAATTATTGGCAAAGACATCGCCGTCATTCCCGATACGGTTTGTGTGCGCGGTAAATTTCAAGCAGTTCCTGGTTTTTTCGCAGCAGGTCGGGTTCGCCATGCTGCGTGGCGAGGGCGCAGGCTTTTTGCGCGGTGGCAATGGCATCGTCAAATCGTCCCGCCTCCGCCAAAGCCGCCGCCAGCGTGCCCACCATGATGGTTTGCTTGTAATTCGTCAGTTTGCAGGCGCGTTCGGCAAACCCAATGGCTTGAGCGCCATCCCGGATGCGCGCGTCCGGGCACGTGGCCAGCAGCCAGGCCAGATTGTTCAGAACGTCCGGGGAATCGGGCTGGAGTCGCAGCACGGCGCGATAATGCCCGACCGCATCCGGAAATTCCCCCTGTCCGGCCCGGATGGCTGCAACCTGTGCGTGCGCTCCCGGCGTTGGCTGAATCTTCAAGGCTTCCTGCAGGCAGGCGAGGGCTTTGTCGGTTTCGCCTTTTTGGACAAGAATCAGCGCCAGAACTTCTCGTATCGTCACATCATCGGGTTTTAGTTCCAGTGCGGTTGAGTACTCGGATGCGGCTTCGGTGGTTTTATCCTGGGCGACCAGGGCGTCCCCGATGCATTTGTGCGCCTCGGCGTTTTTGGGGTTCAGCCGCAAAACTTCGCTCCCTTGGACCACGGCGGCTTCATAGTTTTTTTGCCGGAGCCGGATCCCGGCGAGTAACAGGTGGGCATCCTCGAAATTGGGGTTGATTTTGAGGGCCGACTCGCAGCTCCGGCTGGCGGCATCCAGGTTGCCCGATTCCTCGAAGGCATAGCCCACGAGAAAATATCCCTCAAAATTATTTTCCCCTGTAACTTCAATCGTATGGCTGAAAAGCCTTATGCTGTCCTGCCAGTAACCCAACTGGTTCCAGGTGCCCAGCAGGCAAATCAACAGCAGCCCCGCCGCGCCAAATGTCATGAAGGTCCGCCAAAGGGTTGAAATCGCCGCGATGCCCGCCATTCCCCAGGCCACAATGATGAACAAACCTATTGCGGGCAGGTAAGTATAGCGGTCGGCGATGGATTGCCAACCAACCTGCACCAGACCAATGACCGGCACGAGCATCATCAGGAACCAAAACCAGCCGACAAACAGCCATGGCTGGAAACGCGCCCGCCGGATGCAAAAAACCGACAGCAAAATCGGCGGCAGGATGAAACAGATCAGCTCTCCTGAATTATGCATCGGTGTATACGGATAAAAAATGGCCAGATTTTCCGGCCAAAATGTTTTTCCAATATAAGCCGTATAAGCTGCCAACGGATGGAAAACCCGCACCAGCCAGGACATGTTTTCCACAGACACAACGCTTCCCCCCGTGTGTTGCGCCCAGAAAGTTACGATGCTGGATGCCAGGCTCAACACTAGAAATGGCACCTTTTCGAACAGTAGATGGCTAATCTGAGGCATAAGGCGTGAGGCGTGAGGCGTGACGCCTGAATCAGCACCTGCCACCCGCCACCCGTCACCCGTCACTCGTCCGAGCGGCCAGAAATCCAGCAGCAGCAAAATCACCGGCAGTGTCACCAGCATCGGCTTGCTCATCAGCCCCAGCGCAAAAAAGAAAACCGCCGACCAATAACACCATTGGGCGTTGGATGTTGGATGTTGCCCGCCTTCACTTCGCTCGCCTCGGCGAAGCCTGGGTTTCGGCGAGGTCTCGCCGCTGGCGGAAATGTTGGATGTTTTCCCTCCCGGCTCTCGGTTCCCTGCTCCCTGTGCGTATTTCACCCACGCCCACAGCGTCAGCATCATGAAAAATCCGCTCAAAACATCTTTGCGTTCCGAAATCCAGGCGACAGACTCCACCCGCAACGGATGCAACGCAAACAATGCCGCCACCAGGGCACTGCGCCACGCTGTTTTAGTCATCTCCTTCAAAACCAGGAAGAGCAGCACAGTATTGGCAATATGAAATCCCAGGCTGGTCCAATGATGACCGCCGGCCTTCAGACCAAACAGCTGGCAGTCCAACATGTGCGACAGCCAGGTGACCGGATGCCAGTTGCTGGCGTGGGTGGTGGTGAACGCCCAGCGGATACTTTCGGCGGTTATTCCCGCCTGAACGTTCGTGTTATTTAAAACGTAGAGCCAGTCATCATAGATGATGAAATCAAGGCGGCCCACCGGCCAAAAGGCAATCAGGGTAATGACAGACAATGCCAGACAAATGAGCCACTCGCGTCGCATCCTATTTTACTGCTTCGAATTCACCGGAATTGCAAGATTGTTCATGGCGCGCCAGGGGCAGGTTTTCCGGCAGCCTCGTGATACGGCTGATGTTTGAGATACAACGCCAGCAGGTCCTGATTTCTCCTTAACAAACCTTGTTCGCCCGCCGCCGCGGCCAGCGCGCAGGCTTTCTGCGCCGCCGCAATCGCATCGTCATATCGTCCCGCCTCGGCGTAGGCGGCCGCCAGGGTGCCGACGAGGAGGGTCACGCCATAGTGCGTCAGTTCGCAGGCCCGTTCGGCATATTTGACGGCTTGAACGCCATCCCGGATGTGAGCGTCCGGACTGGTCGCCAGCAGCCAGGCCAGATTGTTCAGGACATCCAGGGAGTCAGGCTTGATTTGCAGCGTCTTTTGGAAATAGGCGATCGCTTCGTCCACATCGCCCTTTCGGAGCAGAATGTTGCCCAGGATGTAGTGGGCCTCCGCGTAGTCGGGTTTGATTTGCATCGCCTTTTGGAAATGAACAATCGCTTCATCCACCTGGCCCTTTTTGAGCAACACGTTGCCGAGGTTGTAGCAGGCTCCCGCGCTGTCGGGTTTGATTTGCAGCGTTTTTTGGTACTGGGCAATCGCTTCGTCCACCCGGCCCTTTTGGAGCAGTGCGTTGCCCAGGTTGTTGTGGGCTTCCGCGCTGTCGGGTTTGATTTGCAGCGTTTTTTGGTAATGAACAATCGCTTCGTCCACCTGGCCCTTTTGAAGCAGAACGTTGCCGAGGTTGTTATGGACTTCCGCGTTATCGGGTTTGATTTGCAGCGCCTGTTGGTACTGGGCGATCGCTTCGTCCACCCGGCCCATTTTGAGCAGGACGCTGCCCAGGTTGTTGTGGGCTTCCACGTTGCCAGATGTGCAGGCGAGCGTGTGGGTCCACAACGATTCACTGTTACGCCAATAGGAAGTCTGCGCCCGCGCGCAGAAAATCAAACCCACCAGAATGACCGTGGCGAGGCCGCCCAGCACCACGCGGCGGTGACGCCAGCCGGCGCACAAATCCGCCGCCGCCCAGGCCAGCAACACATATAACCCAATCTGCGGCAGATACGTGTAACGGTCCGCCCGCGCCTGCCATCCGACTTGTAGCACCCCAATCACCGGCGCCAGCATGATGAGATACCACAACCAGCCCGTTAAAAGATATGGACGACGACGACGCAGGACGAAAACGCCTCCGGAAATGCCAGCCAACAGAACCAGTGACAGGACCACTTTTGAAAGACCAACACTCCCGGCTGTAAATGGATATAAAACCGCCAAGCCCGACGGCCAGAACATCTGGCCCAAATAGGCCACATATGAGATTGCGGCATTACCTAGGCGCAAGGGCAGGGAAACCTTCTCGGACGACTGCATCGCTTCGTGCTGGGCAAAAAGCGTGACCACACACGACGCAACTGCCAGTCCGAGCAAGGGTAGCTTTTCAAGAAGCAAATGGCTAATCCGAGGCGTGAGGCGTGACGTGTGAGGCGCGACGCGTGAATCAGCACCTGCCACTCGCCACCCGCCACCCGTCACTCGTCCCAGCGGCCAGTAATCCAACAGCAGCAACACGAACGGCAGCGTTACCACCATCGGCTTGCTCATCAGACCCAACGCAAACAACAACAATGCCAGACCGTAGAACACTTTGGCCTTTGGCCTTTGGCCTTTGGTCTTCTCCACGTATCGCACCCACGCCCAGAGTGTCAGCATAAAGAACAGTCCACTCAACACATCCTTGCGCTCCGCCACCCACGCCACCGATTCCACCCGCAACGGATGGATCGCAAACACCGCCGCCACAAACGCGCTGCGCCCCAAGCACCCCGTCATCCGCCGCAGCACCAGAAACAGGAGGAGCACCGACGCGGTGTGCAGCAGAACGCTCGTCAAATGATGCCCGCCTGCATTCAACGCGTACAACCGGCAGTCCAGCATGTGGGACATCATCGTCAGCGGATGCCAGTTGGAGGCGTAAACGTGGGTGAATGCCAATACGATCCCCTCGCGTGTCAGACCCTTTTGGACGACAGGGTCCTCATACACATACAGGCCGTCATCGAAGTTGACAAACTCGTGCCGTAGCGTCTGTCCGAAAACGGCAAATGTGATTGCCGCCAGAAAAATGCAGACCCCGGCGACCTGCCAGCGGTCATTCAAACCCGCCGCAGGGCTTTCGGATTTCGGCGGGCGGGAGACTTCCTCTTCCGGCATTTCACCGGCAGGCGAAACGGGTGGGATCGGATGGACGGCCGCGGTTTTTTCCTTGGATTTTCCGCTCATAGTTACGGCGCGGCGGGAACAAAATTTCCGGCTGCCTCGTGATACGGTTGATGTTTGAGATACAACGCCAGCAGGTCCTGATTTCTCCTTAACAAGCCGTGTTCGCCCGTTGCCGAGGCCAGCGCGCAGGCTTTCTGCGCCGCCGCAATCGCATCGTCAAATCGTCCCGCCTCGGCGTAGGCGGCCGCCAGCGTGCCGACGAGGAGGGGCACGCCATGGTGCGTCAGTTCGCAGGCGCGTTCGGCATATTTGACGGCTTGAACGCCATCCCGGATGTGTGGGTCCGGACTGGTCGCCAGCAGCCAGGCCAGATTGTTCAGGACATCCGTGGAGTCGGGCTTGATTTGCAGCGTCTTTTGGAAATGGGCGATCGCTTCATCCATATTGCCCTTTTGGAGCAGCGCGTTGCCGAGCTTGTAGCAGGCTTCCGCGTCGTCGGGGTTGATTTGCAACGCCTTTTGGAAATGAACAATCGCTTCATCCACCTGGCCCTTTCGGAGCAGCGCGCTGCCGAGGTTGTAGCAGGCTTCCGCGTTATCGGGTTTGATTTGCAACGCTTTTTGGAAATGAACAATCGCTTCGTCCACCTGGCCCTTTTGGAGCAGCGCGCTGCCGAGGTTGTTGTGAGCTTCCGCGTAGTCAGGTTTGATTTGCAGCGCCCGTTGGTACCGGGCGACCGCTTCGTCCACCTGGCCTTTTTGAAGCAGCGCGGTGCCGAGGTTGTAGCAGGCTACCGCGTAGTTGGGGTTGATTTGCAGCGCGTGTTGGTACTGGACGATCGCTTCGTCCACCTGGCCCTTTTGGAGCAGTGCGTTGCCGAGGTTGTAACATGCTTCCGCGTAGTCGGGTTTGATTTGCAGCGCTAGTTGGTACTGGGCGATCGCTTCGTCCACGTTACCCTTTCGGAGCAACGCGTTGCCGAAGTTGATGTGGGCCTCCGCATAGTCGGGTTCGATTTGCAGCGCCTGTTGGTACTGGGCGATCGCTTCGTCCACCCGGCCCATTTTGAACAGCGCGTCGCCGAGGTTGATGTGGACTCGCGCCTGGTCGGGATTGATTTGCAACGCCTGTTGGCACTGGGCGATCGCTTCGTCCACCTGGCCCGTTTTGAACAGCGCGTCGCCGAGGTTCATATGGCCAATGAAGTTGTCCGACGTGCAGGCGAGCGTGTGAGTCCACAACGATTCACTATTTCGCCAACAAGAAGTCTGCACCCGCGCGCAGAAAATCAAAGCTGCCAGAATGACCGTGGCGAGGCCGCCCAACATCACGCGGCGGTGACGCCACCCGGCGCACAAATCCGCCGCTGCCCAGGTCAGCAACAGATACAACCCAATCTGCGGCAGATATGTGTAACGATCCGCCCGCGCCTGAGCGCCCGCCTGAACCAATCCGATCATGGGTGCGAGCATTCCCAGATACCACAGCCAGCCGACCAGAAAGCAAGGATGCCTTTGCCGCAGACTGAACAGGACGGTCGAGATAAAAACCAGCAGGATGACCGCCCCAATCACTTCCCCCAATGGCACCCCTCTGACCGGGAAGGGATACAAAACCGCCAGCTTCACCGGCCAGACCATCTGCCCCATATAAGCAACATAGGAAACCATGGCGTTGGAAATCCGGAGCATCAGGGGCAGACTTTTGTTGCCCTCGAAAAGCGTGTTGCTCCCAACAATAGCTGTCTGCACGCATGCGGCGGCGGATAGCATAAAAAGGGGAAGCTTCTCGACAAGCATGCGGACAACGACGGGACGATAGCTCCGCCAACCGGCTGACCTGGTTCCGCTGACACCGTCCGGCGTTGCCGAAGGCACGAACCGCTTGAGCGGCCAGTAGTCCAGCAGCAGCAGCACAAACGGCAGCGTCATCAGAGTTGGCTTTGACATCAGACCAAGCGCGAACAGTAACACCACGGCCAAATAGCGCGCCAGCGACCACGAATGGCGGACATAGCGCACATACGCCCCGATGGTGAGCATGAAGAACACCCCTTGAAGCATGTCCTTGCGCTCCGACACCCACGCCACCGATTCCACTCGCAGCGGATGGACCGCAAATACTGCGGCCACAAAGGCGCTCCGCCAAAGCGCGCCGGTCATCTGGCGCAGAACCAGAAGCAGAAGAATCGCCACTATGGCATGCAACAGCACGTTAGTCAGATGATGTCCGGCAGGGGCCAGCCCATAAAGCTGGCAGTCCAGCATGTGCGAGAGAAAATCCAGCGGGTGCCAGTAATCCCACTGGTTAAACTTGAACGCCCACGAAATGCTTTTCAGGGTCAGTCCGCTTTTGACCGCCGAATTGTCATACACCTGGCTGTTGTCGTCATAATTGACAAACTCGTAACGCAGCGTCTGGCCGAAAACGGCAAACGTGATTACCGCCAGAAAAATGCAGACCCCGGCGACCAGCCAGCGGTCATTCATACCCGCCGCAGGGCTTTCGGATTTCGGCGGGCGGGAGACTTCCTCTTCCGGCATTTCACCGGCGGGCGAAGCGGGCAGGCTCGAAGGCACGGCAATGGCTTTTTTCTTGGAACTTCCACTCATAACTTAGGGTGCGGCGGGAACAAACTTTTCGGCTGCCTCATGATACGGCTGATGTTTGAGATACAACGCCAGCAAGTCCTGATTTCTCTTTAACAAACCTTGGTCGCCTGCCGCCGCAGCCAGCGCGCAGGCTTTCTGCGCCGCCGCAATCGCATCGTCAAATCGTCCCGCCTCGGCGTAGGCGGCCGCCAGGGTGCCGACGAGGAGGGGCACGCCATGGTGCGTCAGTTCGCAGGCGCGTTCGGCATATTTGACGGCCTGAACGCCATCCCGGATATGTGCGTCCGGACTGGTCGCCAGCAGCCAGGCCAGATTGTTCAGGACATCCGGGGAGTCGGGCTTGATTTGCAGCGTCTTTTGGAGATGAGTGATTGCTTCGCCCACTCTTCCCTCTTGGCAAAGAATCTTGCCCAGGTTGTAGCGGGCATCCGCGAAGTCGGGGTTGATTTGCAGCGCCCTTTGGTACTGGGCGATCGCTTCGTCTATATCGCCCTTTTGGAGCAGCGCGTTGCCGAGGTTGTAGCAGGCTCCCGCGTAGTCGGAGTTGATTTGCAGCGCCTTCTGGTACTGGGCGATCGCTTCGTCCACTTGGCCTTTTTGGAGCAGCGCGCTGCCCAGGTTGTTGTGGGCTTTGGCGTTAGCGGGTTTGATTTGCAGCGCCTTTTGGAAATGAACCATCGCTTCATCCACCTTGCCCTTTTGGAACAGTGCGTTGCCGAGGGTGTAGCAGGCTTCCGCGTAGTCGGGGTTGATTTGCAGGGCTTTTTGGTACTGGGCGATCGCTTCGTCCACCTTGCCCTTTTGGAGCAGCGCGTTGCCAAGGGTGTAGCAGGCTTCCGCGTCGTCGGGGTTGATTTGCAGCGCCTGTTGGAGATGAGTGATCGCTTCATCCACATTGCCCTTTTGGAGCAGCGCGTTGCCGAGGTTGTAGCAGGCTTCCGCGTCGCCGGGTTTTATTTGCAGGGCCTTTTGGAAATGGGTGGTCGCTTCATCCACATTGCCCTTTTGGAGCAGCGCGTTGCCAAGGTTGATGTGGGCCTCCATGTAGTCGGGTTTTATTTGCAGCGCCTGTTGGAAATGAGCGATCGCTTCATCTACATTGCCCTTTTGGAGCAGCGCGGTGCCAAGGTTGTAGCAGGCTTCCGCGTAGTCGGGTTTTATTTGCAGCGCCTGTTGGAAATGAGCGATCGCTTCATCTACATTGCCCTTTTGGAACAGCGCGTTGCCAAGGTCGTAGCAGGCTTCCGCGTAGTAGGGGTTGATTTGCAGCGCCTGTTGGTACTGGGCAATCGCTTCGTCCGCATTGCCCTTTTGGAACAGCGCGTTGCCAAGGTTGTTGTGGACTTCCGTGTAGTCGGGTTTGATTTGCAGCGCCGTTTGGTACTGGGTGATCGCTTCGTCCACTCTTCCCTTTTGGAACAGTGTGATGCCAAGGTTGCTGTGGCCAATGAAGTTGTCAGAAGTACAGACTACCGTGTGAGTCCACAGCGATTCACTATTTCGCCAATAAGAAACCTGTATGCGCGCGCAGAAAATCAAAGCAACTAAAATGACCGTGGCAAAGCCGCCCAGCACCACGCGGCGGTGACGCCAGCCAGCGCACAGATCCGCCGCCGCCCAGGTCAACAACAGATATAACCCGATCTGCGGCAGATACGTGAAGCGATCGGCCCGCGCGACAAGGCCGACATGAACCACACCGATCACCGGCACCAACATCCCTAAGTACCACAGCCAACCGGTTAAAAGATATGGACGACGACGGCGCAGGACAAAAACGCCCGTGGAAATGCCAGCTAACAGAACCAATGACAAGGCCACTTCTGAAATTCCAACGTCCCCAATGGTAAATGGGTACAAAACCGCCAGACCCGACGGGCAAAGCATCTGGCGCAGGTAGACGACATAGAACACCACCGCATTGCCGATTCGCAAAGTGAGAGGCAAAGGCACAATGAAATCCTTCTGGAACACCATCGTCGCCACGCAAGTCGCGCCGGTGAGTGCCAGCAGGGGGATTTTTTCAATAATCAGGCGCCAAGGGACGGAATGGTTCTTCAACGAATCACCATTCCCGGTGACCGCCGGGGCCGGTGTCGGCGGAGCGAAGCGATTGAGCGGCCAGTAGTCCAGAAGCAGCAACACGAACGGCAGCGTAACCATCATCGGCTTGGACAGCAACCCCAACGTAAACAGGAATACTACCGACATATAACGGTCGAGGGAAAACGGATGGCGCACATAGCGCACATACGCCCAGAGTGTCAGCATGAAAAACAGGCCACTGAGCACATCCTTGCGTTCCGCCACCCACGCCACCGATTCAACCCGCAGCGGATGGATCGCAAACACCGCCGCCACAAACGCGCTGCGCCACAGAAACCCAGTCATCCGCCGCAGCACCAGAAACAGGAGGATCACCGAGGCGGTGTGCAACAGGACGTTCGTCAAATGATGCCCGCCGGCATTCAACCCATACAACCGGCAGTCCAGCATGTGTGACATCATTGTCAGCGGATGCCAGTTGGACACCACGATATGGGTAAAGGCCCATTCGACTCCTTTCAGGTTCAGCCCGCGGGTAACCGCGGGATTTTCATACACATATGGGCCGTCATCGAAGTTGACAAACTCATAACGCAGCGTCTGGCCGAAAACGGCAAACGTGATCGCCGCCAGAAAAATGCAGACCCCGGCGACCAGCCAACGCTCATTCAAACCCGCCGCAGCGCTTTCGGATTTCAGCGGGCTGGAGTCTGCCACTTCCGGCGTTTCACCGGCGGGCGAAGTGGGCAGGCTCGAATGCACGGCAACGGTTTTTTTCTTGGAACTTCCGCTCATGAAAAGAGCCAAAGAAGTCCCACGGATTGATGGTTTTTCCAGCAGTAAATCGTATCATGTAAAAGAAT